>Ga0114945_10001388_pt1 | contig 15114 bp, 11 predicted proteins | sample OV2TP3_FD_87194 | JGI IMG/M metagenome (GOLD analysis project Ga0114945, IMG submission 87194) | Hot spring microbial communities from Beatty, Nevada to study Microbial Dark Matter (Phase II) - OV2 TP3 | ecosystem: Environmental > Aquatic > Thermal springs > Hot (42-90C) | place: USA: Beatty... | reverse complement strand
TGCTGGCATCCATCGTGAGCCTCACCGATCCGCTACTTCTCAGATCTTCGATATCGCCGCGGGCCTCACCCTCACGGAGAGTCAATTCGCCGACGACAGTCCGACCAAAAGGATCGGAGATGTGGGTTAGAATGCTGCTCTCTTGCGGCAGAAGCCGAAAATGCACGGGTTCCCCTAACGCCGAAGTCGGAAGGGCTCCCAGCGTCATAGCCAAAATGCCCGCTTGACACAGGAAGAGTCGAAGAAGTCGCATTTCTGAGTTCTCAGAGGACCGTTCGCTCAGCCAAACCCTGAACATCGCGAATTCTTTCCCAACGTTTCGTAAGGATGCCGTAGAAGACGCCGGATATCACAAAGAGCGCGATCAGAGTCCACAGCAAAGGTTCATAAGTGTTCCAACGGTCATAAATCGCGCCGGCTAGAACGGGTCCCGCGACTCCACCCCACATGTAAAAGAAGCTCATGTAGCCCCGTATCTTGGCGAAGTGTTGCCGGCCGAAAAAGTCGCCGACCACCGCCCAGCCGACGGGATAGGTGGATTCGACGGCGGCAAAGAGAGCGGTGAAAAGCCAGAGCGGCCACACCGAACCCCCAAGAATGGGTAGAAGCATGGCTCCGGCGGCGGTGAACAGGATCAGCGCCAGCATGCGCGGCTTGCTCACCGCATCGGCGAGCCAGCCGAAGAAGAGCGTGGAGACGAAACCGAGAAAAGCAAATGACCCAAGCAAGAAGGCCGCCTCCGGTTGGCTCAACCCCTTCCACACCATGAGCGGAACAAAATGGGTTGAAATCGCATGGTACGAGGCATTGCGAATCCCGGCTCCGATGACCAGCGACCAAAAGGCGAAAGATCGTATCGCTTGACCGGCCGTTACATTCACATCGGCCTGTCGGCTTTGGTTCAAGTCCGTCTTCCCACCGCTCAGGCTTGACGGGCCGTCGCCGTCAGGCAAAAGACCCATACTTTCAGGCGAGCGGCGAACCGTAAAACACAGAGGCACGCCGACCACCAAGAACAACAACCCTGCGATTGCGGCTCCCCAACGCCATCCCCAAGCATGTACGACGACGCTAAGAAGAGGAGCAACGAGTACTCCTCCGAGGCTGAAGGCAGCACTGTTGATAGCGATGGCCCGGGCGCGTTTGCGAATAAACCAGGTGTTGGTTAGCACCATCGGCGCGTGCATGAAGCCGCCGGAATGAGCCAGCGAGATGATGCCGAGATAAACGATCAGAAAAGTGGCGTAGGTATTTACGGCGGACAAGATCAGGTAGCCGACGCCCATCAACAAAACTGCCGCCAGCATGATCGGGCGGGGACCATATCGGTCAAGCAAATGGCCCACGACAGGACCCTCGATGGCGCCTTCAGCGCGCGCCAGCGAAAAAGCAAGAGAGGTGGCCGTGCGACTGAGTCCCAAATCATGGCTCAGCGGCAGGAAGAATACGGTGAAACCGAAGCTGTGGAGACCACTCCCAAGGACCCGCAAGGCGGAGGCCGCGGCCACCATTCGCCAGCCGTAGAAAACCCCTGTTAGTTTGCCAAGCAACAACCTGATCCTTTCCTAACTGAGGCTACATAGCGGCTTATGGTTTCGGTGCAGGCGACCCCTTCGCTTCACCTATGACTGGCTCAAGCTTCTCTCTCAAGCTCGGGTCGAGCTCAAAGGACTTTTTGAAGTCATTTTCCGCCTCGTTGATTTTGCCCTGGCGCAGCCTCACCAGGCCGCGGTTGGCGTAAACCCAGGCATTTCGCGGATCGAGCTTGATCGCCTCCCCGTAGTCCTCGAGGGCGCGGTCGTATTGACCGAGAATGGAGTAGGCGTTGGCCCGGTTGTTGTAAGCCTCGGCGTGCTTAGGGTTCAATTTGATTGCGGCTGTGTAGTCCTGAACCGCGCGCTCGTGCTGACCGAGGCGACGCTGGGCCAGGCCGCGGCCGTGGTAAGCCTCCGCGTCCTTCGGGTTCAGGCGGATCGCCGCGTTGAAGTCCTCAATCGCCGTTTCGAAACGACCGGCGGCGTAATGGACATTGGCTCGCTGGTGGTAAGCCTTTGCGTATTTCGGACTAAGCCGGAGCGCTTCGTCGTAATTCTTGACGGCGCGGTCGTACTGCTTCATGACGAAATAGGCGTTGCCGCGATTGTAATAGGCGTCGACCAACTTCGGGTTCAGCCGGAGCGCTTCATCGTAATCCTTGATCGCGCGCTCGTTCTGGCCGAGCTTGTAGTAGGCGAAACCCCGGTTATTGTAGGCCTCTGTCAGCTCTGGGTTTAAGCGCAGCGCCTCGTCGTAGTCTTTGATGGCTCCGTCATGCTGTTTGAGGTCGTCGCGGGCATTGCCGCGGTTGTAGTAAGCGTCCGCAAGCTTGGGGTTCAACTTGACGGCTTCGTTGTAGTCCTTGATGGCCCGCTCCTGTTGGCCGAGCTTGGCATAGGCGGCGCCGCGGCCAACATAAGATTCCGCCGAGCGCGGGTTCAGCTGGATCGCCCGATCATAAGAACGGATCGCCACCTTCATCCTGCCTGCTTTGTGAAGTTTCAGCGCCTCATTGTAGGCGTCCTGAGCCTCGCCCGCGCACACGAAGGCGGCAACGCCCGTAAAGAGGAACGCCACAAACACACGCGGGCCGATTTTCACTTTCATAGGGCTCTCTCAACGTCATTAACCCAACACTGGAGAAATGTCCATTGCTGCCAGACTGCTGAAGAGAATCCGGCGACATAATATTGATTTCTCACGACTGCCGCGTTAAGGTCGAGTATCTTTCGCTCATGGGCAGGACTTCCACAGTTCTAGACCGAAAAGGCAAGCGAGTATATGTGTCGAGGCAAAATGAGTGCAGGCCGGGGCGATCCCCTGGATCGCTATCCGGAGGCTGTCGCGGGTTCAGTTCACCGCCACGGGCCACCGCGCTTTTTGCGCCGCCAGGGAAAACCTAGGACGGGAAATCTCAACGGATTGGTTTTTGCAGGACATCAGGCCGTACGAAATGGCGTAAACTGTCCCCAGAAATCTCCCCATCTCAACAATCAGGCAGAGTTAGCCTTAATCCGGAAATCTTTTTCGTCTCTGGTCATAATCAAAGCCTCTCCCCGCTGCCTCCTCTCCCTCCTGTGGAGGGAGAGGAAAGAGGTGAGGGTGGTGCCGTCGAGATCTCCCCTCACCCTTTCAAAGACTCGCGGAGCAAAATTATTTTCGGGTCGAGGTTAGTTCCCCAATATTCTTTTCAACCGTTGGATGATCTCTGGGGGTTGTGCCATGGCCTCCTTCACAATCGTCTCCAGTTCTTCCCCGGTCGTCGGATCCAATTCGTAGTTCCTCTTCTTTATTTCGGCCAGGAACCCAGGATCTTTCATTGTCTTGGCGAAAGCCTCGCGGAGAATTTTGACCCGATCTGCCGGAATTCCTGGGGGCCCCAACATCGGACGGCCGAGAGCTCCACCCGCGAGAATGATTGTAGCTAAGCGCCGGCCAGCCTCCGGCGTTCTGTACCGATCCATGAGTTCATGCATGGTCGGCACATCGGACAAGCGAGGATCACCCCGCCCCGTTTGCACGATGTTGCGCACAAAGCCCTTCTTGCGCCAAGTGTGGTAAGGTTCACGGGAGAAAAAGGCCTCAATGGTAAAGGAGCGGCATTGCACTTCTCCCCTCTCTATTGCCAGATCGATTTCTGGACCTCCCGGATAACCCAGCACCGTATTAATCTTCAGCGGAGAAAAAGTCTCCTCAAGTAACCGGGAAAAAATATAGTCCGTGCCGCCTGTCCCCGGGCTGCCGCATTTGGGTGGCTCCTTCGCGTTGCGGATATCCTCGATGGACTTGTACGGAGCATCGGCGCGCATCATCATCTGATGCTCCCCCTTGACAGGCGAGCCGATGAAGACAAATTTTGCCCAGTCATACTGGACCTCTTTGCGCCCGATCAGCTGATTCAGGTACAGAGTGGGGATAATGGACCCTATAACCGTCAAACCGTCAGGCTTGGCGACGGTATAGAGGTAGTTGGCGGCAATCTGGTGACCCGCCCCCGGCATGTTCTGGACCAGCGTCTCAGGATTTCCCGCTATGTGCTTACCTATGTGTGCGGCAATGATGCGCGACCATTGGTCATAGAGAGCACCAGGAGTTGTCCCGGCGATGATCTTAATGGTCTTTCCCTTATAGAAGGGTTCACCCTGAGCTCTGCCCAAGGAGTTGAAGACCAAGTTGCAAATCATAGCGATAAGGAGAGACAAGCCAATCCACGCAGTCTTCTTTCTCATAAGAAACTCCTTTCCGTGCCGATAAAGTGTAGAAAGCCCGGCTGAGGAGACCCAGTCCGGGCTTATGTAGAACGAAATCAAAGTTGTGACGGGGTCGAGTGCCTCAGCCTAAGCGCCTGTTTCAGAAACGGCCTAAAAGTAGGTTATCTGAGGATTAGATTCAAGCCTTTTTTAGGAATTCAATTTTCCAAAATCGCTGTCCCAAAGCTTCCTCAACTGCGCGATGGCCTCCTGAGACAACCCGCCGGCTCCGGAGCAGCCAGCCGCTTCGTCGATGTGAGCCGTGTTGGAGAAACCTACAAGCACGGTGGACACCCCGGGTTTCATCAGAGCGAAGCGAATGGCGGCCCGGGTAAGGCTCTCGACATCACCGCCGATCAGAAATTTAACCTGCTCTGCGCGCTTAAGATCGAGGGCATAATCGGAGCCTGGTGAGAGCGGCTCCGGGCTGCTTCCGCCCCCGGCCTCCGGAGTCTCTGTAAGGGCGCCCGCGGCCAGAACTCGAATGACGGCAACCCCCATCCTCTTCCCTGCCGCCCGATCGATGAGCCGGCCGTAATCCAGAGCGGTAAAACCCTGCGGGACTGGCTGTCCAGCGCTCGGGTTTAAGAGATTGTAATAGGCCTGAATCGAATGAAACGCTCCGCTGTCGATCACTTCATGCAGGGCCTTTGGGTCACCCAACCCGCTGAAGCCGAAGTAACCTACCCTGCCTTTATCCCTCATCTCCTTAAAGCCGTCGAGCACTCCTCCTGGTCCAACAACGTCTTTGGGAGTCAAACTGAAGCGCTTGCCCGGATTTCTTTCCACCGTGACTCTGTTGTGCAACTGGATCAGATCCACAGATCTTCTTTGCAATCGCCTAAGGCCGGCCTCCACGGCCCGGACAGTGGCGGACTTGATATCGGCCGCAGCCTCGGGTTCAAGCCGTATCTTGGTTGAGACGACGGCTGGCGCTCCCAGCTCATTTAAGATCTTCCCCAGATTCTCCTCCGATTTTCCCAGCCCGTACGCAAAAGCGGTGTCAAAGTAGTTGATCCCTAGATCCAGGGCGCGGCGGACCGCCCGGTGCTGTTCTTCGTAGCTGGCGCGAACCATAAGGACGGCGTTATTGCCGCAGCCAAACCCGATCTCAGAGATTCTAAGACCCGTCTTGCCAAGTATTCGATACTGCATCAGGCCCTCCCATCAGAATAAACTGAGCAATGTCTCCACGGTGATCCGGCTCTCCGAGATATCACCACGGCGCGACAGAACTCTCCTCATGTCATTGTCTCGTGGCCCCTTTATGTTCAACAAAAAAAACTCGCCGGCGGGGATTATTGGCATAGATAAAAGTCATTGGCAAACCAGATCACCGGCCTACCGTTGCGTGTGATCAGTGTAGTTTGGCAGACAGTGGATGATGGAGGCGGAAAGTGTCGCCTATTTATGCTGGTCAGGCAGTAGGTCTTCAAACCGAGAGAGGGATATGGTCTCTCCTAGGCCGCGGCGGCTCATCTCTTTGATGCACCCTACAAGGACCGCTTCATAGAACGCTCCTGCCTCTTCTCTGGTAGTGATTTGAAAGGGGTCTACAACGGCAAGAACCTTTCCGCCTTCTTCGACAAATCTTACGATTCCGGGTTTCATGGGGCTCACCTCACAATATGAAAGACCACGATACGATCTATCCGGTCCTCGATGTATACCGCAATTCCACCTGTCACCTTAAAACTATACACGCCACCCCCAAAGGAGACAAGGCCTTGGAGGTTTCCCGCCGCAATATCAAACAGCCGGTGACCGATCTCCCTCCGCAGCGCTGAAGGCAGCTGAAGGAGTGGAGCCCGGGCAAAGATCTGAATCTCAACCGCCTTCACTGACTGACCATCGCCAACAACTGCTTCCCTGTACTCCCGACGTCGTCTAGGAAGAGACCCTGTGAGGCGCTGGCAAACTGGTTGCGGGTTCCTAATTCAAACAGTGAAGGGTACTTGCTGCGTGTTTTTGGACAACGTACAAATTACCCATCTAGACACAAAGCCGTCCTGCAAGAAAAGTTAGGAACCCGTTTATTCTAACCATTTCCAGCTCTTTGGCAAGGCAGGAGGAAAGCTCTGAACAGGATAAGTCCGCCCTCATAATTCCTCCTGCTTAGGACGAAGGGCCAACGTTCAGCTTATTGACAAATTCCGCCTTCTAGGATAGTTAAACTCAGGATCCATCGATTTGCGCGACTGGCGTCTGCGTGGAATCAACCACGAGGGAGTGCAAAGCGTTAAGATGGCCGAACGCCTGGGTCTCTTAATAGAGAGAGGTTCAGGCTTTTTTATTTGTGCTGGCCCAATTAACATCACTCAACTTCGTTAATCGCTTCTCGTCTCCTTGCGACGTACTTTCTCAAGTACGCCCCAGTCGCCTCGAGGCTCGCGCCTCGGTGCGCTCGTTTCTTGGCCTAGCACGTTGCTGTCGTGGTATGATTGTTTAAGATTAGAAGGACAAAAAATGATTAAGCAGTATCTACTCGCTCCCGGCCCTACGCCGCTACCCAACGAGGTCGTGAGGGCCATGACCGAGACCCTCATTCACCACAGGACGCCGCAATTCAACGAGATCTTTTTGGAGGTGAGAGAGGGGTTGAAAGCTCTCTTTGGGACGAAAAATGATGTCTTGGTTTTCGCCTCCTCAGGAACCGGGGCCATGGAGGCGGCAGTCTCCAACCTCTTCTCTCCAGGCGAAAAGGTTCTGGTCATTAATGGCGGAAAATTCGGCGAGCGGTGGCTTAAGATCTGTCAGGCGTTCGGCCTTGAGGCCGTAGAGCTTAAAGTCGAATGGGGAAAGGCGGTGGAGGTCGGGGCGATTGAGAAGCAATTAAAAACCTATCCTGACATTCAGGGGGTCCTGGTTCAGGCCAGTGAGACCTCCACCACCGTTTTGCATCCCGTGCAAGAGATCGCACAGATCACCCGCGCCGGCCCCCTTCTTCTAGTCGATGGGGTGACCGCCGTGGGCGTTTTGCCCGTGCCTTTGGATGAGTGGGGCATCGACGCTCTGGTCACAGGCTCTCAGAAGGCCCTGATGCTCCCGCCGGGGCTCGGATTCATCGCGCTCAGCGACCGGGCTTGGGCAAGGACGGAAAAGGCGAAGTCGCCCAGGTACTATTTTGATTTGCGACTTGAGAGAAAGAGCCAACGCAAGGGAGCCGCGGCATTCACCCCTGCGATCTCCCTCGTCTTCGGCCTGCGGGCATCACTGAAAATGATGCACGAAGAAGGGCTAGAGCGGGTGTATGCCCGCCATGAACGTCTCGCGCGAGCGACCCGGGCGGCAGCGACGGGATTGGGGTTACAGCTTCTGGCCCCGCAAAGCCCAAGCCCGGCGGCTACGGGGATCTTCATGCCAGACGGTCTGGACGGAGATCGGTTATTGGACTATCTGCGTGACCATATGGGCATCACCTTTGCCGAGGGGCAGGATCAGCTTCAGGGAAGAATCATCCGCATTGCCCACGTAGGGTACATGGGAGCCTTCGATGTGCTGACCGCTGTTGCCGGATTGGAGATGGCGCTCAGGAAGTTCGGCTTCCCGGTCAAGTTCGGCAAGGGAGTCGCGGCCGCGCAAGAAATTCTCATGGAGGCACTGCCTTAGCAGGCCGTGAAATATCGTTTTTCGAAGTTATTCAGATTCCTCAATCTTGTCATTCTTAGCAACGCGAAGAATCTCAAGTAAACTCCGCACAGAAATAGATTCTTCGTCGCCTTAGCTCCTCAGAATGACAAAGAGAGACAAGGCAAGTGAAAGAAGAAACGAAAATATTGGTGACCGATCCTTTGGCCCCTCAGGGACTTGAGATTTTTGAGCGCACTCCGGGGTTTAAAGCTGAAGTGCGCGTAGGGCTGAAACCAGCAGAGATCAAAAAGATCATCGGAGATTTTCATGGCTGGGTTCTCCGCAGCGGGACAAAAGTCACGGCAGATATCTTGCAAGCCGCTGAAAATCTCAAGGTCATTGGCAGGGCCGGGATTGGCGTAGAGAATATCGATGTCGAGGCCGCCAGCAAAAGAGGCATCGTGGTGATGAACACCCCCGGGGGAAGCAACGTGACCACCGCTGAACATACGATCTCGCTCATGCTGGCCCTCGCGCGCCACATCCCCCAGGCGGTCGCCTCGCTGAAGGCCGGCGATTGGAAGCGAGATAAATTCATGGGTGTGGAGCTCTGCAACAAGACACTCGGGATCATCGGTCTCGGCAATGTCGGTAGGATCGTCGCTGAGCGGGCGCTGGGGCTTAGGATGAAGGTGATTGGCCACGATCCCTTTGTGCAGGCCGAAGCGGCGGCCCGGATGGGAGTCGAGTTGGTGAGTTTGGACGAGATCTTCAAGCGGTCCGACTTGATCACCGTCCATGTCCCCCTGACCAGTGAGACGCGAGGGCTGATCGACCGTACCGCCATCGCCAAGATGAAGAGCGGGGTGCGAATCATCAATTGCGCGCGCGGCGGCATCGTCGATGAGAACGATCTGGCGGACGCGCTGCGGCGGGGAAAGGTCGCGGGCGCCGCCCTGGACGTCTACGTCGAGGAGCCGCCTCCGAAGGACCACCCTCTGCTGAAGATGGAACAGGTGATTACGACCCCGCACCTCGGGGCCTCGACGGACGAGGCCCAGCTCAATGTCGCCATCGCCGTGGCCGAGCAGATGGTCGATTTTCTCACCCGAGGGATCATCCGCTATGCGGTCAACCTCCCGTCGGTCAGCCCGGAGCTCCTCAACGCGCTGCGCCCCTATCTCAGTTTGGGCGAAAAGCTTGGAAGCCTTCAGGTCCAGATGTTGGCGGCGTTTCCCAAGGAAGTGCAGATCGACTACGCAGGTGAGGTGACCCAATACGATGTGGCACCTCTCACCCTTGCGGTTCTTAAGGGGATCCTAACCCCGGTGATGGAGTCGGGCGTCAACTACGTCAATGCCCCCGTGGTGGCGCGCGAGCGCGGAATCAAAATCGTGGAATCGAAGAGCAGCCGCCCCAGCGATTTTGCCAGCTCCATTACGGTAACGGTCAAGACCAAAGACAAACAGCTCGAGGTCGAAGGGGCCATCTTCGGGAGCAACAACCCGAGAATCGTCAAGGTCAATAACTTCTACCTCGAGGCGGTCCCTGAAGGGTACATCCTGGTCCTGCACAACCGGGATGTGCCTGGCGTTGTCGGCGCGGTCGGCACTCTGCTGGGCCAGAAAGGGATCAACATCGCGGGCATGGAGTTAGGCCGGGAGAAGGTGGGCGGAATGGCGATCTCCTTCATCCATGTGGACGACGCCGTGCCCAAGGAGACCCTCGAAGCCTTGCGCCGGCTGCCTCATATTGTTACCGCCCAGTTGGTGAAACTCTAACTATAAAGGAAAGCTCCAAGCTCGAAATTCGAAGCACGAAACAAATCCCGATGACCAAAAAAAGAAAATTCAAAACCAGATAGTTTTGGATTTGGAAACTGGAATTTTGAATTTGTTTCGGATTTCGAGCTTCGGATTTCGGATTTTGACTCACCAATTGGCGCGATAAAGTTATGGCCAACGTCGCTGTGATCGGAGCCCAATGGGGAGATGAGGGCAAAGGCAAGGTCGTCGATCTCTTCAGCCGCGACGCCGACATCGTCGTCCGTTTCCAGGGCGGCAACAACGCCGGCCACACGCTTGTTGTTGACGGACAGAAGACCGTCTTGCACCTCATTCCCTCCGGGGCCCTTCACGCGAATAAACTCTGTGTGATCGGAAACGGCGTCGTGGTGGATCCGCAAGCTCTCTTAGAAGAGATCCAAGGACTCAAAGAAAGAGGGCACCTTCTGGATGACTCTTTGCTGCGGGTCAGCGAGGAGGCCCACCTCATCATGCCCTACCACAAATCCATCGACCTTGCCCGGGAGAGGCTGAGAGGCAAGGGAAAGATTGGCACGACCGGACGCGGCATCGGTCCGGCTTACGAAGACAAGGTGGCCCGGACCGGAATCCGCTTTATCGATCTCACGGAGGAGGAGACGTTCCGCGAGAAGCTCAGGCACAATATCGAAGAGAAGAACATCTATCTCAAGGCGATCCTCAAAGAGAAGACCCTGAGCTTTAGCGAGATCCACGACACCTACTGCGGCTACCGAGAGAAGCTTAAGGGATACGTCACCGACACAGCGCTTTTACTCGACCGCGAAATGAAGGCCGGCAAGAGGGTGCTCTTTGAGGGGGCTCAGGGGACACTGCTCGATGTGGATCACGGAACCTATCCGTTCGTCACCTCGTCCAATACGGGGATTGGAGGCGTCTGCTCAGGCGCTGGAGTGGGGCCTCAGAACATCCATCAGATCATCGGCATCTCGAAGGCCTATACGACCCGAGTGGGAAGCGGCCCTTTCCCCACCGAGCTTAAGGGTCCTGAGGGGGAGAAGCTAAAACAGGAAGGGGACGAGTTCGGGGCTACTACGGGAAGGCCGCGCCGGTGTGGTTGGTTTGACGCTGTCGGTGTGCGCTACGCCGTGCGCATCAACGGGATGACCGGCATCGCTCTAACCAAACTCGATGTCTTGACTGGATTCAAAGAGATTAAAATATGCACCGCCTACCGGGCAGACGGTGCGACCTATTACGAGTTCCCATCCAGCCTGTGCGTTTTGGAGCGCGCTCAGCCCGTATTCGAGGTGATGGACGGCTGGGGTACGCCCCTTTCGGGCACCAGAAAACTTTCTGATCTCCCGAAGAACGCGCAAAAATATATTCGCCGGCTGGAAGAAATCCTTAACACAGAGATGGTCTTGGTCTCCGTTGGCCCAGGCAGGGAAGAGACCATCATGCTCAAGAATCCCTTTAGCTCCTAGTGCAATCCATCGTGCCGGACCAAGAAACGAGCATAACAAGGCGCGAGCCCCGAGCCGACTGAGGCGTACTTGAGAAGTACGTCGCAGGGAGACGAGGGGCGATAAACGAAGTTAGGCGAAGTTTATGGGTCCGGCAATCAGCGCAGCTTGAAGATCTCCAGATATAGCTTTACAGTCTCGTCGAAGTTCTTGTAGTCCTCGGGGTGCTCCAAGACTCGTTTGTAGCCCCTCATGAGCCGCGGCGGATCCGCCTCCACGTCTTTGCGCACGGGGATGCGCTGGAAGCTTCTGAGCATTTCCGCGCCCTCCTTCGAAAGGAGGAAGTCGATCAAGAGCTTGCCAGCATTGGGATGGGGTGCCTTAGCCGCCAGCATGACCGGATTGACCTGGACCACCGCTGGCTCCAAAGCCACCCAGTCGATCGGGGCTCCCCTGGAGGTCATTCTCTGGATCGTCTGGTTGTATGCGATGATAAGCTCGTACTCACCGGCTAAGGTAAGCTGGACTCTTTCGGTGTTGCCCCGCTTCGCGACGGGATCCAAGGCCGCCAGCCTTTTAAAATAAGAAACTGCCTTTTCTTTTCCCCACACCCGGATGAGGCCCTGAAGCATGCCGTAGGCCTCGGTATCAACGGAGATTTTCCCTCCCTTCCACTTGGGATTGAGAAGTTCCTCATAGGTCTTCGGGACATCAGCCTTTTTTACCTGCTTGGTATTGTAACCCAGGACATAACTATTCACGTAATAGGCTGTCCAGTAGCCTTCTCTGTCCACCAGGTCTTCGTCAATCATCTTGGTCTCAGGTGAGTTGTAGGCGGCCAGAAGTTTTCTCTCCATAAGCGGAAGGACCATCTCGCCTCGACCCACAATGACATCGAAGGCATGCCTTCCGCCCCTCACCTCTGTGAGGATCTTGTTGAGCAGAGGGCCACCCCCTGTGCGGAACAGAGTCGGCTTGATGAAGGGGTATTTCTGCTGGAAGCGATCCACAACCTGTTTACTCTGATCCAGAGTCATGGTGGTGTACCACACGACCTCTCCCTCTTTCTTCGCCCCCTCTATCAGCTTGGGATCGGGACTCCCCTGAGCCCAAGAACTCGTAGCTTGGTAAGAGACAAGGGCAAGCAATGAGACAAGCGTGAAAACTACCTTAAGACGCCTCATGGGTTCCTCCTTGGTGAATGATGAGTCGCGCTTTCAAAGAAATGTTAGGATAAAGGATGAATGAAATCAACCGCTACTGCGCGAGGGGAGTCCTCTCCAGCTTTCTCGGGTCAGCCTCCCCGGTAATCTTCCCCCGTTTGACTAGAATGGCCTGCGCCACCCCCAAGGAGTTTTTCTCCTTGACCGCGTGCCCTCTCCGCTCCAAAGAGCTGCGCGTGCTTGGCGAAATCTTGCTCTCTACTACAAGCTCATCCGGTATCCACTGGTGATGGATGCGGGGAGATTCTATCGCTCTTTTTAGCGGCATGTGAAAATCCAGAACATTGACGATGCCCTGCAGCGTAGCGCTGATGATGCGCGGGCCCCCGGAAGCTCCTATGATCAGAGCGGGACGGTCGTCTTGCAGGATGATGGTCGGCGTCATGCTGCTCAATGGTCTCTTCTTAGGCTGAAGGGAGTTGGCCTCGGTGCCGATCAATCCATAGACATTGGGCATCCCCGGGTGAATGGAAAAATCATCCATCTCGTTGTTGAGTATGATCCCTGTTCCGGGCACCAGGACCTTTGAGCCGAATTGGGTATTGATGGTCAAGCTACACGACACGGCATTGCCGGCTCGATCTAAGACCCCAAAATGCGTGGTTCCTCCCTGCTCTGGCTTGACGGAGCCAGGACCATAAAAACTGGCGGGGCGCGTCCGAACTGAAGAGACCTGGCTACGAGTCCGGGCGGCGTACTCTTTCGATATGAGCTTTTGGATCGGAACTTGAACGAAATCTGGATCTCCCAGATACTGTGCCCGGTCGGAAAAGGCGTGCTTCATGACCTCCGCCAAGAGGTGAAGGTAGGTGGCAGAGTCATGGGGAAGGAGGCTGAGTTGGTAGCCCTCCAGCACGTTGAGCATCTGAATCAGGGCGATCCCTCCCGAGCTCGGGGGAGACATGGTGATGACTAGCTGGCGGCGGTAGCTGCCAATGATAGGCTCTCTCCACACGGGCCTATAGCTCTTCAGATCTTCAAGGGTTAAGACGCCACCCCCCTTCTTTAACCTATCCACGACGGCCTGAGCGATCCATCCCTGGTAGAAGACTTGCGACCCTTTTGCGGCAACGGATTTAAGGGTCTCCGCCAATTCCGGCTGGCGGATCCTTTCGCCCTGCGAGGGGATTTCGTCCCCTCCCGCAAGGAAGACTCGGCCAAGATCCGGAAACTTGCGGAGCGAGGGGAGATGACGCTCCACCGCGTAGCGAAGGTGTGCGTGCAGCGGGAATCCCTCCTTCGCATAACGGATCGCCGGTGCCAGGAGCGTGGATAGCGGCAAACTGCCGAACCGCTTCAAGGCCTCTGCAAGGCCGGCGACCTGACCGGGGACAGCAACGGCAAGCGGCCCGGTCAAGCTCAGATCGGGAACGGACCGTCCTGCCTTTAGGTAGAGTTCCCGGCGTGCCGCCGCGGGAGCTGTTTCGCGGAAATCCAGTGCATGAGCCTTCTTTTCCTTGGCTTGATAGATCACCATAAAGCCTCCCCCTCCCAAACCCGATGAGGCCGGGTTGACCACCCCGAGGGTGAAGGCCGTGGCGAGCGCGGCATCGACCGCGTTGCCACCCCGATGAAGGATCTCCATGCCTGCTTTAGTGGCCAGCTCATTGTCCGAGACTACGATCCCCCTTCCACCTTGCTCGGCAGAACAGGGACTCGCCACCACAAACAGGAGCAAGAACAGAACAGAAAGAAATACGCTTTGATTCTTACGTCTAAAAAGCATGCCCGAGTGGGAGCTACCGTCCTCTGTTTAAAACTTTGGCTTGAGATTTGCAACTTAAAACTTTGACCCTCATGGAGGTTGTGTTAATCTCAGCTCGTGGGTTGCAAGGTTTTCACTAGCGGTTGTCTGCGAACCTTAGAGGATGCTTGTCTTACTGGGCTCGTCCACGCCCGCCCCGACCCGCTCACTCCGGGGTTTGTCGTCGTTCCTGGAAACCTGCTGGCCTTACACCTACAGCGCGGTCTGGCCCGCGCAACGGGCTTGGGCCACGCCAACCTTCACTTCCTCACCCTGGTCGATCTCGCCGAACTCCTTATTGGCACGAAATTGCTCCGTGCCGGGAAAAGGGCGGCCACTCCCTTGCTGGAAGAGCTCATCTTGAGGAAGGCGATCCGGGAAGCCGTGCCAGCGGCCGGGTATTTCGACGAGGCCAAGGATCATCCCACCTTCCGCCGTTCCATCTACTCCACCCTGGCAGATATCAGGGAGGCGCTGATCGAGCCTGAGGAATTGGAGTCCTGGGCCGCTCGCTTTGCCACGCCCAAGGAAGGCGGGCACAAGCTTAGAGAACTTGCTGGGATTTACTCGCGCTACCGCGAGTACCTCAGGGAAACGGAACTGTTCGACCGCAACGACCTGCTCGATGAAAGCGCATCAGCGCAAGATCTGCTTCCCGATTCTATTCTCTTTTTTTACGGCTTCTACGACTTCAACTCTTTGCAACGAAAGCTCATCGAGGCCATGCTGAAAAAACGGGAAGCGCTTTTCTTCTTTCCGTGGATCGATGGACCGGCGTTCGACTATGCTCTGCCGACCTTAACCTGGCTAAAAAATCTGGGTTGCGAGCACGTGCCGTTGGAAAACGAGGCTGCCGAGGGAGCGGAGTCAGCGTTGCGGAAAATATCCCGCTCCATCTTTAGCCCCTTCCGCAAGCCGCCTGATGAGGAGATCGCCGAAGGCCATATCGAACTCATCTCGGCGCCCGGAGAAGGGCGGGAGGCCGCTGAGATCGCCCGCAGGTGTCTCAGGTGGGTGAAGGAGAGAGGTTTTAAGTTCTCGGAGATCGGCATCCTTTTACGC
>Ga0114945_10001385_pt1 | contig 15126 bp, 17 predicted proteins | sample OV2TP3_FD_87194 | JGI IMG/M metagenome (GOLD analysis project Ga0114945, IMG submission 87194) | Hot spring microbial communities from Beatty, Nevada to study Microbial Dark Matter (Phase II) - OV2 TP3 | ecosystem: Environmental > Aquatic > Thermal springs > Hot (42-90C) | place: USA: Beatty... | reverse complement strand
CGTAAGGCGCTGGAGCTGGACCCGGAGCTGGCCGAAGCCCACGCCTCTCGCGGGCTGGCGCTTTCTCTCAACAAGAGATTCGAAGAGGCCAGCCAGCAGTTCGAAACCGCCATCCGGCTCAACCCCAAGCTGTTCGAGGCCTACTACTTTTACGCGCGGTCGCGATTCTCGGAGGGCAAGCTGGCCGAGGCCGCCGCGATGTTCGAGAAGGCCAGCGCGGTGAACCCGGACGACTACCAGTCGCTGGCGCTGGTGACCGGCGTCTACACCGGGCTGGGGCGCAAGGACGACGCCCAAGAGGCTCGGCGACGCTCTCTGGAAGTCATCGAGCGGCAGCTCGAGATGCACCCGGACGACGCGCGCGCTCTCTATCTCGGCGCCGGAGCGCTGGCCCAACTCGGGCAACGCGAGCGCGGCCTGGAGTGGTGCCAGCGCGCCCTGGCCATCGACCCGGAAGACACCGGCATCCTCTACAACGTCGCCTGCGTCTACGCCAGCCTGGGAATGGTGAACGAAGGGCTCAAGTGCCTGGAGGACGCGGTGGATTTCGGCTTCGGGCACAAGGCCTGGATTGAGCACGACTCCGACCTCGACCCCCTGCGCGACAGTCCGCGCTTCCAGGCCGTCCTCGCCCGGCTCTAGACCCACTCGTTGCTCTCCCTTCGACTGTCATCTCGAACACGTCTCGCCCAGCGGGCGGGACGGCGTGAGGGATCTGCTTTTCGCTTTGTGTGGGGCTCTGTTTCCCCGGCGGGCTAGCTGGTGGAGGACTTCTTTTCCTGCTCGGGCATGACGACCACCTGCCAGGGGGGCGGGTACTTCTTGCGGTACTCAGCCAGCACCTGGTCGGCGGTGGTCCCGGCGGGCTTTTCAATCCAGCCGCGGAACTCCGGGTTCCAGTGGTCGGTGCCGACCACCGTGACCAGGAAGCGTTTCGCGCTTTTCTCTTTGGCGGTCATCGAGAGTCCGGGGCGCGTATTCTCCGTCGAATCGGGCTACAAAACAAGGGCTAGCTTTGCGCGGGCGATGCGCCCAGTCGCTTCTCGCCGGCTTCAATGGCCTTGCCGAAGAGCAGGGCGCGCAGGCGCGCGGGAATCCAGCGCGCGGTCAGGCGCGCCAGCCACTGCAGCTTGCGCAGCGTGGCCGGGTCGCCGCGCCAGTGGTCGAGCAGGATGGCGTCGTCGATTTGGTTGAGCACGCCGTCGACGAAGAGCAGCAGCGCCACGGCGTCGTCGAGCTGCCCGAGCACGGGAATGAAGCCCGGCACCAAATCCCACGGTGAGGCGATGTACACCGCCAGGCCGCCCAGCGCCAGCTTGGTGCGGCGCGGCACGCGCTTGTCGGTCGCCAGCCCGGGGATCATCAGCGCCACGCGCGGCAGCGCCAGCAACGCTTCTTTGACGACACCCATGGCTCTATTCTCTAGCCCGGCGGCGGGATTTGCAAAACCTTTTCGTAGGCCGCCTTGTCGTTGATGTTCAACACAATGCCTTCCTCGTCGGTGGGGACTTCCAGGATGTCGGCGGCGTGCTGGTAGACCACGTGGCGCGCGCCCACCTCGGGCGGCGCGGCGCGCAGCTCGTCGAAGAGAGAGGCGGCAAACAGCACGGGATGGCCGCGGCGTCCCTGGTAAGTCGGCTGCACGATGGGCTTGCCGGTCTCGCGATGCTTCTCGACGAGATGTCGAATGAGCCGGCTCGAAACACACGGATGGTCAACCAGGCAGACCACCGCGGCATCAACGTCGGGGGCCAGGGAATCGAGCGCGGCGATGAGCGAGGAGAGCATGCCGCGCTCCCAGTCGCGGTTGATGACCAGTTCGCCCGCGCCGAACTGAACCCGCCGCTGCACATCTTCAGCGTTGGCGCCCAGCGCCACGCGCAGCGGCTCCGCGCCGGCAACCTTCAGCGCTGCCATCAAGTGCTCGAGGAAGCTGCGCCCGCGCCATTCGAGCAGCGCTTTGTCTTCCCCCATGCGCGAGGACGCGCCGGCAGCGAGAACAATTGCGGCGACGCGTCCCATGAAAGAATGACCTCAGGGGCTAAAGCCCCGATGTTTTGCGCGCTGGATTCGGCACGACTCCCTTCGACTTCGCTCAGGATCTTCGAGAAGTCGTGCCCTCCCGACGTGGCTCAGCCCACTTGCACGGGTTGTGGGTCGTGGCCGCGGCTAGCCGGGCTGGCCGGACTGGGCGGCCATCTCGGCCATCCATTTCTGGGCGCGCTCGCCGAGCTGCTCCGGCGTCAGGTCTTCCTTGTGGGTGGCGATGCCCCAGACGTGGCCGAAGGGATCGGTGACTTGCGACCAGCGGTCGCCCCAGAACATGTCGACGGGCTCCATGTTCGAGGTGGCGCCGGCCTTGACGGCGCGCTTGTAGACGCGGTCGCAGTTGCGGACGTAGAGCACGACGCGGGAGCCCGAGCCGCCGATGGTCTTGGGCGAGAGCGCGTTCATCTGCGGGAACTCGTCGCTCATCATGATAATGGTGTTGCCGATCTTGAGCTCCGCGTGGGCAATTCCGCCGCCCGGCATGTCCATGCGCATGAGCTCCTTGGCGTTGAAGGCTTTCTTGTAAAACTCAATGGCCTGGGCGCAGCCGGCGATGGTGAGGGCCGGATTGGCCGTGCGGAACCCCTTCGGGACTGCTTTCACTTTCGGTGCGTCTGCCATGCGCTTCTCCTTTGCAGTTGGTCTATTAGTGCCTGACGGCTAAATCCGCTCCAGCTCGGGCACGGTGCGGTCGCTGCGCACGTTGCCGGTGTTGAGGGTGGTGGCGGGCTCGAGCAGGACGAGGTGGACCTCCTCGTCGGCGACCGGCAGGTGCTCGACGCCGCGCGGGATGACAATGAACTCGCCCTCGCCCACCCGCACCTCGCGATCGCGCAGCTTCATCCGCAGCGTGCCCTTGACTACCAGGAAGAGCTCGTCCTCGCGCTCGTGGTGGTGCCAGACGAACTCGCCCTTCACCTTCACCAGCTTGACCTGAAAGTCGTTCACCTCGCCCACGATCTTCGGCTTCCAGTGCTCGGAAAAGCGCGCGAACTTTTCCGCCAGGTTCACTTTGTCGATGGCTGCCACTCGTGCTGCTCCTTGCGCTGAATCCGCTGCGGGCGGGGAATCAGGATTCTACTTCATTCGGGGTTGATTCGGAAGCGCGAATTCTTTCCGACGGAGCCTGTCTCCCCGAGCCCGGAGGCTCCTGCCTCTGGGAGCCGGCGTCTCCCCGAGGCAGGAGCCTGGGGGCTCTGTCATTCGGCTCTAGCGGTCGAGGTCGTGCTTCAGTACTTCTTCCGCCAGGGATTGGGGCGTCTCCTCGCTGCCGAGGGACTTGCTGAGCGGGGTGGCGGCGTGGCGGCGGACGGCGATCATCTCGGCCACGATGCTGACGGCGATTTCCTCCGGCGTCAGCGCGCCGACCTCCAGGCCGATGGGCGCGCGCACCTGCTCCAGGCGCTCGCGCGGCACGCCTTCCTCCTGCAGCACTTTGAAGATGGAAATCACCTTGCGCTTGCTGCCGATGAGCCCGACGTAGCGGGCGCGCGTGCCGACGGCCCAGCGCAGCACGCGCATGTCGTCCTTGTGCCCGCGGGTGGCGATGACGAGATAGGAGAACTCGTTGATGTCGAGCTGCGGGAAAAGTTTTCCCCACTCGTCGGCGTGCACGGCCGAGGCGTCGGGGAAGCGCTCGGGGCTGGCGAACTGCGGACGGTCGTCACAGGCCACCACGGCGAAACCGGCCAGCGCCGCGATGCGTGCCGTGGCCTGGCCCACATGCCCGGCGCCGAAGAGGAAGCAGGTCGGCTGGGCCAGCACCGGCTCGATAAAGATTTCCAGCGTGCCCCCGCAGGTCAGCCCGATGTCGTAGCGCGGGTCGGCGTTCAAGTTGAAGGTGAGCTTGCGCGGCTTTTCCTGCTCCATCACTTCGCGCGCCGCGGCCCAGACTTCCGCCTCGACGCAGCCGCCGCCCACGGTGCCGAAAATCGACCCGTCGTCCCGCACCAGCATCTTCGAGGCCTGGAAGCTGGGGATCGACCCCGCCGTGTGGACGATGGTGGCCAGCGCCGCCTTGCGCCCCTGCCGCCGCAGCCGGATGATTTCTTCGTAGATGTCCATCGGTTTCTTTGTTCAGGCTACCGCCCACCTTTCACCTTTGTCAACGCCGCAGCGAAGAGACCTTGCCGGTTGACCCAAATGCAGAACAAGAATAGGCTGGCCCATGAGTTAACTGACCGCGGCGACGAACTCGGAGCAACGGTGCGTCGGGGGTCAGCAACTGCGCGGAAACCAGGGCGACCAAATAGAAGGGGCAGTTTCGATGTCCACCGATCCGCCGAAACGCTTCTCGACCAGAGGCCGCTGGTTAATGCTTTTGGGGCTCATCGTAGTCGTGGCCTTGCTATACATCAGCACGACGACTCCCTTTGAGCATCGGGGACGGTCCCCGGAGACTTCGGCTGTGGGTGCGGTGCGAACCATCAATACCGCCGTTGTCACGTACCAGCAGTACTACGGGAACGGCTATCCGCCGAGCCTGCGCACGCTAGGGCCGCCTCCGGCGGGCGAACGAGCTAGTTGCGATGCGGCGGGACTGATTGACCCCGCGTTGGCGTTGGGGCAGAAAGATGGCTTTGTCTTCGAATACTGTGCGGGGCCAGCGGTGGAAAAGGGTGGCAAGGGCTGCACGGCGGCGGGCGCAAAGAGTTACACAGTGATGGCGTACCCGGTCGAGTATGGCAAGACGGGGAAGCTAAGTTTCTTTAGCGACGACTCCGGGAAAATCCGCGCTACCAAAGAAAACCGCCGGGCTACCTCCACCGACCCGCCGTTGGAGTAAGAACCTAGCCCTGGGTGTGCACGATGGTGGCCAGCGCCGCCTTGCGCCCCTGCCGCCGCAGCTTGAGGATTTCCTCGTAGATGTCCATCGCCTTCAGGCTACGCCCCGCCTGCGGCGGTTGTCAACGAGGCGGATAGGAACCACGGATGGACCCTTCGACGCGCCCGCTGCGCGTGCTCAGGGCAGGCACGGATGAACAAGGATCAGAGCACTCAGCCCCACCGGCGAGACGGCCTTCGCCTCGCGCGAGGCTCAGGATGAACCGGTGCCACTGAGAGGAGCCGGCAGGATGCCGGCGCTACACAAGGCAATGCGTATCTTGCCCTTCGACTCGTCCCGATTTCATCGGGACTCGCTCCCTTCGACTACGCTCAGGGTCTACGACAGGGCGAAATCGGCATTTCTTGGGAGATGCGGATTTTGCGGATTGTGCGGATTTTGCAGAAGTGGGGTTGGGGTTTTTGGGGGCCAAAAACCCTAACGAGAAAATAAATATCCGCAAAATCCGCAAAATCCGCACAATCCTTAGACAAGAGGGAGGCGGCTCTGCTATGGGAGGAGGTGGCACGGCCGAGGTGTGCCAGTGATGGCTGCTAGTTGCGAAACGAAACTCGAAACTCGAAAGTCGAAAGTCGGAAAACAAAAGCAGATCCTTCGCTTCGCTCGGGATGACAAGCTCGGAGAATATCACCCGCGACAAAGGCAGCGCGATCAATGAGATGCGGGGGAGGCGGAGAAATCTCCCGTGTCAAGTGGAATGGAATCAACGAGATGAGGGAACCCCCGGGGGGGTGGTGGGCAGGAGCGATGTTATAGAAAAGAAAGGAGATGACAAGGGAGATTTTCGGGGAGAGGAGCGAAATGGCTGAAAAGAAAGAGAATGACAAGGGAGGTTTCTGGAAGGAGATGGCGCGGGAGGCGTTGGGCGGAGAGGTACCGCCGCACGAGGCGGAGGAGATTGCCGATGCGGTGGCGAGGTTCGCTGAGAGGAACAAAGGCCGGCCGAGAAGGCGGAGGAGGTATGGGGCGCCGTGCCGGTTCGCAACGGAGGATGGGAAGAGGTGCAAGCAGAGAGGGTGGATGGGAGGCGAGTACTGCTTCCAGCACGATCCGGAAACAGCGGAGCTGCGGAGGCTGGCGGGACGGCCCCGACGGCATCGGGGCAGGCCGAGAACAAAGCTCATCACAGTCACGAAGGGGCAGGAGGTGGAAGAGCTGCTGGAGGAGACGTTGCACGAGCTGAGAGCGGGGCGGATGAAGCCGGGGCAGGCGTATGCGGTCGGGTACCTGGCGCAATTGATGCTGGCGGCGCGGGCGTCGCGGCTGCGGGAAGTGAAGCTGGATCCGAAGTGGTTCTGGGAGATGGTGGACATTGCCATCGCGTTCGATAACGCGAGCAAGAACCTGAAGGAGAAGAGGCGAAAGGCGAGGGAGGAGAGGAAGGTAAAGAAAGCAAAGAAAGCAAAGAAAGCGAGAGAGGCAGAGTCCTTCGCCTCGCAGAGCGAGGCTCAGGATGAAGAGGCAGAAGACGAGGAGGGAACTGAGTCGGAGGAAAATGGACAGGAGGCGGGGCAGAGTGGTAGCGTTGCGGGCATCGAGGAAGAGAGAGAAGCAGGTCCCGCGCCTGCGTCCCTACTCCCCTTGGGACATCGCTCGGGATGACAGCGCGAGGGCATGCGGAGGGAATTGAGATGAAGGCCATCGTTTTTGAAAAGCATGGCGGGCCAGAAGTCCTGCGCTACACGGAGGTGGCCGAGCCGAAGGTCGGGCACGGGGAAGTGCTGGTGCGCGTGCGGGCCTGCGCGCTCAACCACCTCGACCTGTGGGTGCGCAACGGCCTGCCGGGGGTGCAGATTCCGCTGCCGCACATCCCGGGGAGCGACATCGCCGGCGAAGTGGCCAAAGTCGGCGACGGCGTGACCCGCACCAAAGTCGGGCAGAAAGTCGTGCTGGCTCCGGGGCTGTCGTGCAACGCCTGCGACGCCTGCATCAGCGGGCTCGACAACCAGTGCCGGCGCTACACCATCTTCGGCTACCTGGTGGACGGCGGCTCGGCCGAGTACGTGCGCGCGCCCGAGGTCAACGTGCTGCCCATGCCGTCGCGACTGAGCTTCGAAGAAGCCGCCGCCGTGCCGCTGGTCTTCCTCACCGCCTGGCACATGCTGATGACGCGCGCCGGGCTGCGCGCGGGCGAAGACGTGCTGGTGCTGGGCGCGGGCAGCGGCATCGGCAGCGCGGCCATTCAGATTGCCAAGCTGGCGGGCGCGCGCGTCATCGCCACCGCCGGCTCGGACGCCAAGCTCAAGTCGGCACGCGAGCTGGGCGCCGATGAGACCATCAACCACTCCAAGCAGGACATCGCCGAAGAAGCCCGCAAGCTGAGCGGCCGGCGCGGCGTGGACGTCGTCTTCGAGCACGTCGGCGCCGCCACCTGGGAGAAGAGCCTGGGGAGCCTCGCGCCCGCGGGACGGCTGGTCACCTGCGGGGCCACCACCGGCCCGGAAGTCAAGATTGACATCCGGCGGCTGTTCGTCAACCAGTGGTCGCTGCTGGGCAGCTACATGGGGACGCGCGGGGAGCTGATTGCGGTGCTGAAGCTGGTCGAGCAGGGCAAGCTGCGGCCGGTGGTGGACAAGGTTTTTCCGCTGGCCGAAGCCGCTTCCGCCCACGCGCACCTCGAGCGCCGCGAGCAATTCGGCAAAGTTGTGCTGAAGGTTTAGCCACGAAGGTACAAAGACACAAAGGGAATGTGAGATAATGACCCCATGAGCAGCGCTCCACAGCCTGAGCTGGCGGTGGACGACGGCCTCATCCTGACCACCGTCGACAAGGCCATCAACTGGGCGCGGCGCTCGTCCATCTGGCCGATGACCTTCGGGCTGGCCTGCTGCGCCATCGAGATGATGTCGATGAGCGCGGCGCGCTTCGACGTGGCCCGCTTCGGCGCCGAAGTCTTCCGCGCCTCGCCGCGGCAGGCCGACCTGATGATCGTCGCCGGGCGCGTGTCGCAGAAAATGGCGCCGGTGATCCGCCGGCTGTGGGAGCAGATGCCGGAGCCGAAGTGGGTGATTTCGATGGGCGCCTGCGCCACCTCGGGCGGCGTCTTCAACAACTACGCCCTGGTGCAGGGTGTGAACCAGATCATCCCGGTCGACGTCTACGTGCCCGGGTGCCCGCCGCGGCCCGAGTCGCTCATCTTCGCGCTCATGCAACTGCAGCGGAAGATCGACCAGGAGCGCGGCTCCTTCAAGCGCGCCCTCAACCTCGCCAGGTAGCGCTTCTTGTAGCGCCGGCTTTTTGTAGCGCCGGCTTCCAGCCGGCCCTGCCGTCCTGGCTAGCAGCTTTGCAGACGGCGCTACGGAATGCCGGCAAGATGCCGGCGCTACAAAAAAATCGGCCCACAGACCGAAGCCTGTGGGCCGAGGAACCGTGACGAATCCGTTACTTCTTCTTCGTGCGCCGCGCGCGCTTGGCCTTGCTCTTGCGCGGCACCGCCTCGTCGGTCTCTTCCAGTACGACGATGGAGGTGACGAACTTCTTGGTGCCGTGCTCGACGAAGTCAATGGTGGTGCGGTCTTCGTCGGACTCGACGATGGTGCCCAACCCGTAGAGCTGGTGCTTCACGTTCACGCCTTCATCGAAGGTTGTCGCCACGAGGCCTCCCTTGTTTGGTACCACTCTCAATACCATTAGATGCGCCGGCGCGCCCTCAGGCTGCGCGGTAGAACGGCAGCGCCGTCACTTCCGCTGTCCCGCCGCCTTCGACGTCGAGCCGTGTGCCGGGCTCGAGCTGCTCGCGCCGCACGTAGCCGAGCGCAATCGCGGCGCCCAGCGTCGGCGAGTGCACCGCGGTGGTAATCCACCCGACTTCCTTACCGCCGGCCGTGAGCTTCGCACCCGCAGCAGGCAACTCCGGTCCGCTCAGGCGCAACCCCGTCAGCTTCCGGTTCACGTGCCCGCGCGAGCGGATGCGCTCGACGACTTCCTGTCCGAGGTAGCAGCCCTTGGTGTAGCTGATGGCGCGGTGCTCGAGGCCGGCTTCGGGCGGCAGCGTGCGCTCGTCGATGTCGGCATCATACCACGGAATGCCCGCTTCCGTCCGCAGGATGTTGAGCGCGGCGTGCCCGACCGGCTTCCACTCCACTGCGCGCCGCTGCGCGCTCAGCGCCTCCCAGACGTTCTGCGCGTACTCGACCACGAAGATGAGCCGGTAGCCGTCTTCGCCCGTCTCGCTCACTTTCACGACCAGCACCGGCGTCTCGCCAAACTTCACCCAACCGTGGTTGAACTCGGCGCCCGGAAGGACGCCCTGCGACACGGCCGCCTTCAGCAGCCGCCCCGACTGCGGGCCTTCCACCTGCAGCTCCGCCAACAGCGCGCTGGCGTCGGCAATCTCCACGTCGTCGGCCACGATGTACTTCTCCAGCACTTCGCGGAGCGGCCCGCGCCGCAGCCAGTCGGTCTCGAGCAGCACGTGGTCGTCCATGCGCAGCAGGTGGAAGTCGGCAATGATGTGTCCCTGCGCATCGAGCTGCAGCGCATAGCGGCCCTGGCCGGGCTCGAGCCCGCCGACTTCGTTCGACGTCATCCGGTGCAGGTAGTCGGCGGCGTCCGGCCCGCTGGCGGTAAGAAAGGCGCGGTCGGTGCGGTCAATCACGCCCGCGCCCGTGCGCACCACGCGCACTTCGGCTTCGACGTCGCCGTAGTGCTCCGCCACGCGGCACCCGCGCCACGCGCCGAACTGCGCGCCCTGCGACGTCAGCGTCGCCTCCAACGCCGACCTGCGGTCCTCACTCATCTCGCCACGCCACCCCTACAATCAGTGGGACAGACATTCCTGTCTGTGAATACAATTCCCTCGGGGCAACGCAAGGCGGGGCAACGCCTTCGGGTTGCCAGTTCACAGCTCCAAGAAGAGGGACTTCGCCCCTTGCGGCTCCTCTCGCTTTTCTCCGCGTCCTCAGCGCCTCTGCGGTTAGCTGACTTACTGCCCCGGCGCGCTCGCTACGTTGCTCCCAACCGTCGGGACAAGGATCCCGAAATGCCTTGGCGGCGCGACAACCTCCGCCTTCTGCTTCGCCCGCAGCTTCTCCAGCGCCTTCTCCGCTTCGCGCTGCAGCCGCCGCTCAATTTCCGCCGCCGCGAAGGCCTCCAGCGCCGGAATCGCCCGCGTGTCTCCCAACTCGCCCAACGCCGTCAGCGCCGACCGCCGCGCCCAGATGTAGGGGTCGGCGAGCAGGCCCAGCAAATGGTCCAGCGCTGCATCCTTGCCGCGCCCCAGCGTTCCCAGCGCTTCGATGGCCGACTGGCGCGCGTGCGGCGGCTTGCCGTAGCGCGACCACTCCATCGCTATCCCGAACCCGCGTGCGTCGCCCAACTCCGCCAGGCCTTCGAGCGCGCCGCGCCGGATGACCTCGACGTGCGAGTCGCGCTTGAGCGCATCGCGCAGCCGCTCGAAAGCGCCGTCGGCGCCGATCTTCCCGACCGACCGCACCGCCGCCGCCACCACGTAGCTCTTCGGCTCCTTGGCGATGACGCCTTCCAACAGCTTCGCTGCTTCGGCGTCCCCCTTGAACTCGCCCAGCGCCTTGGCCGCCTCTTCGCGCACGCGCGCGTCGGCGTCGAGCAGTGCGTCCGACAATGCCGCCCGCGCTTCCGGCGTCTTCACTTCGCCCAGCACGCGCGCAATCTCCTTCCGCACGCCCCAGTGCTTCTCGCTCGCGAGCGCCTCGCGCAGCGCCGCCACCGCCACCAGGTCGTTCAACCGCTTCCCGAGCTGTTCGGCCGCCCAGATGCGCCCGATGACGTTCGCGTCGTTGCCCAGCAAGTCCACCAGCTCCGCCCGCGAGCGCGGGAACTCCAGCGTCTTGATGATGCGCTGACCCGGGTCGAACCGCACCCGCGTCGGCCGCTCCGCCAGCGTGAAGTAGAAGTCGTGCCGCTCGAGCGACACCTCCACGCGGAACGTCTGCGGGCCCTGCGCCGTCGTCACTTCAATCTCCACCGGCATGCGGAACAGCGGCGTCATCTCCTCGCGCTTCTGCTTCTGTTCCACCGTCAGGTGGAGCTGCTGGGTGTCCGCCTGCCACTCCGAGTTGACCACGAACTCGGGATGGCCCGCCGAGTAGAGCCACTGCGCGAAGAACCAGCCCAGCTCTTGACCGGTGGCTTCTCCAATCGCCTTGCGCAGGTCTTCGGTGTCGACTGACTGCCGCGCGTGCTTCTGCCCGTAGTGGCGGATGGCTTTCTGGAACTGCGCGTCGCCCAGCACGTAGCGCAGCATGTCCAGCACCAGCCCGCCTTTGGGATAGGTGTGCGAGTCGAACAGGTCCATCTCGTCGACAAAGACCGGCATCACGATGGGCCGGCGGTAGTCCTCGCGGTCTTCCTTGAGCGAGTCGCGCAAATCCTCCCAGCGCCGGTAGTCGTACTCGTCGCGCCCGTAGCGGTGCTCGTACCACAGGTTGGTGAAGAAAGTCGCGAAGCTCTCGTTCAGCCAGATGTGCGACCAGTCGCGGCAGGTGAGCAGGTCGCCCCACCACTGGTGCACCAGCTCGTGCGCCACCAGGCCTTCGCTGGTGAAGTTGGGCGCCGCCGCTTCGTCGTGCAGCGTGTCGGTGTAGAGCGTCGTCGCGCTCACGTTCTCCATCCCGCCCCACAGGAACTCCTCCACCGTGGTCTGCGCATACTTTTCGTAGGGGTAGGGAATCGCGATCCACTCGTTGTAGTAGCGGATCATCGCCGCCGTCTGCTCGAACGAGCGCGCCACCGTGGCTGCGTCCGTTCCCGGCAGGACGTAGGTCTCGATGGGTACGCCGCCCGCGTCGTCCGTGTGCTTGTCGAACTTCCCCACGACAAGCGAAATCAGGTAGCTCGTGTGCGGCACCTCCCCGCGCCAGTGGAACGTCTTCGTCCCCGCCGCCTTGTCCTCGCGCACCTCCACCAGCTTGCCGTTCGAGATGGCGATCATCGCCGCCGGCACGGTAACGATCATCTCACTCGTGGCTTTCTCGTTGGGGAAGTCGTAGACCGGAATCCAGTAGTGGTTGTACTCGCTCTCGCCTTGGGTCCACACCTGCTGCGGTTTCTTCGGGTAGTCTTTGTCCGGCGCGGTGAAATAGAGTCCCTTGCGCGGCCGGGCGCGGTAGTGGATGGCCACGGCCGCAGTTTCGCCGGTGTTGTAGGGCCGGTCGAGCGAGACCGTCAGTGTGCTGTTGTTGTGAGTGAACTCGAGCGGACGGTCGCCCAGCATCGCGCTTTCAACCTTCATCTCCGCTGCGTCCACCGTCACCTGCCGCAGCCCGTCGCCCAGCGGCGCCAGCGTGAGCGTCACCGCGCCCGCTATCTCGCGCTTTTCCCAATCGATGGTGGTCAGCTCCACCTTCACGTGCTGCAGGTCGTAGGTGCGCGTGCGCGGCCAGTGGTGCGTTGCCCGCTCGTCGCCGAACGGCTTACGCAGCTTGCTCGCCTGGTCCTCGAAAGTCGTGGTCTGCGCCGCCAGCGGCGGGGCCGTGGCTCCGACGAGCAGGCACAGCACCAGACCGAGGACCAGGGGTCGCAGCACTCTACGCATGTGGAGTCCCTTCATTGGATGCATTGGCAAGCGGCAAGCCCGCGCATTCTACCATCGCCTTGCGCCGGACTACAACGCCACCGTTGAGGATGCATCGGTAGGACAGACATTCTTGTCTGTCTCGCTCGCGAAGCGGGCCCCTCTTTGCTTTCCGCGCCCTCTGCGATGAGAAGCCTTCAGTGCTATATTCGTTTGGATGCGCGACCCGCTCATCCACGAGGTTCTTCCTGTCGGCTTCCTCCAGTGCAACTGCCACGTGGTCGGCGACCCCGAAACCCACGAGGCCGTCGTCATCGACCCCGGCGACGAGCCGGACGCCATCCTGGCCGCGCTCCGCCGGCACAACCTCATGGTCAAAGCCATCCTCATCACCCACGCCCACCCCGACCACGTCGGCGGCGCCGCCAAGCTCAAGCAAGCCACCGGCGCGGCGGTCCTCATGCACCCCGACGACCGCTGGCTGCTCGACAACGTCGCCATGCAGTGCGCCGCCTTCGGCTTTCCCGCGCCGCCCGCAGTGCAAATGGATGGCACCCTCCAGCCCGGCGACGATATCCGCTGGGGAGCAAGCCTCCGCGCCCAGGTCCTCCACACGCCCGGTCACACTCCCGGCAGCTCCTGTCTCTACCTGCCCGACCACAAGATTCTCTTCGCCGGCGACACGCTTTTTGCCGGCTCCATCGGCCGCACCGACCTCTGGGGCGGTTCCTACGACGCCATCCTCCGTTCCATCCGCTCGCAGCTCCTGCCGCTTGACCCTGACACCGTCGTCTTTCCCGGCCACGGCCCCCACACCACCCTCGCCGAAGAAAAGGACTCCAACCCCTTCCTCCGCGGTTTGTAGAGTTTCGTCAGGGCACGGCTTCAGCCGTGCCGAAACGGTGGAGAGAAAGAAGGGCTTTAGCCCCTGAGGTAGTCTCTTACTGCTTCTCGCGCTCGGCGCGCATCTCTTCCATCACGCTCTGGATGAGCTCTTTGGCCTGCGTCAATCCCTGGTTGATTTGCCGGATGTCCATCGGGGGCTGCTCGGGCTGGCGCGCGCTGCGGCAATAGACCGAGTGCTGGCCCACCAGCACCATGGCTTCCGTCACCAGGTCGAGCGTCACCGCCAGGCGCCCGCGCTGCGTCCCCATCATGAACTCGTGCTTCTCCAGCTCTTCTTTTCTTTTGTGAAAGACGGACATCCCTGCTCCTTCTGTCTGGCGGGGGACTTTCTCCCGCCGCAAACTTCTACTATAGTGCACCTCTTTCGACCCCGCAAACCAGGAAGGGAAGACAAGAATGAAGTGGGTTCTCATCGGATTGCTTGCCCTTGTGGCGCTCGCCGCCGCCGTGTTCTTTCTGCGCCGCGCGCTGGCCCGTGGACGTGAACGCGCCGAAAAGCGCCGCCAGCTCGGCGAAGAAATCCGCCAGATGCGCGCCGCGCTCGACGAGTTCGAAAAAGCGAAAGAGCTCGACGACCAGATCCGCCTCCTGGCCGACATCACCCGCTACGCCTCCACCGGCTTCCGCCTCTTCCCCGACCATCCGGAGATCATGAACATCATGCGCGCCTGCGAGGACGAGCGGCGCAAGCTGGTGCAGCACTGGGTAGTGGAAGAATCCCAGCGCCTGATGAAGTTCGTCGAAGAGAGCTCGAACCTCCGCGTCAAGGCCGGGCGCGCCGACCAGGTAGCCGAGTGCATCAAGGTCGCCTCGCGCTACCTCTTCCCCCACGAGCAGATCACCAACGCCATGCGCTCCGTCGTCCACTACCAGGAGGCCGTCGAGGGCATCCTCGAGCTCCCGGAGGCCGAGCGCGAAGCCACCGCGGAAGGCGCCAAAACCCTGCTCGAGCCCTACTTCCGCATCATGGAGGAGATGAAACAGGCCAACCTCGAGCTCGCCCGCGTCCCCTGGAAGGGCGACGAAATTCGCGCCCTCCTTGGGCGCCTCGAGCGCCTGTAGTTTTTCTCCGTGCCCTCTCGAAGCGAGGCGAAGCCGAGCGGAGACCCTGAGCAAGCACCGACGAAGTCGGTGCGCGCCGAAGGGTGCGGTAAAGCTTTTGCTTTTAGTCTTGCTTGCATCGATAATACGCATGCCATGCCCCGCAAATCGAAAGCCGCCAACTGGCCCCGCACCACCCAAATCATCTTCGGCGAGCGACGCAGCCTGGAGAACGTCCTACGCCTGGTGCGCAGCACGCGCCTCCCCGCCGACCGCCGCAAGACGGAAGTCGCCGTCCTGCGCGAGCTCATCGCGCTGCGCACCGCTGAGCTCAACGCCATCCACTCCGACTGGGACCGCAAGGCCGACCTCGTCGGCAACCCGAGCACGCCGGCGCGCGTGCTCGACCAGCTCGGCCGCAAGCTCCCGCGCAACGACTACTACCTCGCCCGCGCTCTGAGCGATCACCCCAACGCCTCGCCCAAGCTGCTGGCGCAGCTCGCGCGCCACCCGTACGGTTCCGCGCGCGAGAACGTTGCCCGCCACCCACGCACGCCCGCTGCCACCCTGCGCGCGCTCGCCCGCCGCCGCGACGAGCCCCTCTGGTACCTGGTCGCCTTCAATCTCGGCACGCCGCCCGCCCTGCGCGACCAACTCCGCGCCCGCCTCCGCCGGCAAGGCGAGGCCTGATGGTTTGGGAAGGGCGGGGTTTCTCGGAGCGAAGCGAAGACCCTGAGCTTGCCGAAGGGAACCCCGCTGAAACAAGATGCAATGAGAATGGGCTTTAGCCCCT
>Ga0114945_10001383_pt1 | contig 15139 bp, 18 predicted proteins | sample OV2TP3_FD_87194 | JGI IMG/M metagenome (GOLD analysis project Ga0114945, IMG submission 87194) | Hot spring microbial communities from Beatty, Nevada to study Microbial Dark Matter (Phase II) - OV2 TP3 | ecosystem: Environmental > Aquatic > Thermal springs > Hot (42-90C) | place: USA: Beatty... | reverse complement strand
CGGAAAAGTCTCTCGGATCGCAAAAACAGGTTTTCGATACCACAAAATTGCTTTCTCGACGAGAACTACCTGAAAATACGGCCCAAAAGCCCGAAAAAGTGCCAAACTCAAGTTATTAATCAAAGCGAGAATTCCCCGCCTTTATTTAAGGCGGGGATGAGAGCAAGTTCCAGTGACAAAGACACTGGACTAGCGAAGCTTGAAAACGTAAGTCCCACGCCTGTAAAGGCGTGGGTATCTAGTAATAAAAATGACGGGTGTTTCTATGAATAATTCTCTTCAAATAGATTTTGATTCAACGTTTATTGAAGAGGCTGTTTTTTTGTTGATGAGAGCTAAGCAGGAAGACAAGCTTTTTAGGGATTTTTGTAATGAGAAGGAGGGGATTTATCAGCAAGATATATCGAATGAGGAACGTGATAAAGCGTTTAAAGTGCTTTATGAAAAATATTTTTGCGGCCTTGGTTTAGAGGATTTCTTTAAGAACATTTGTAAAGATTTTTCCCATCTTTATAAACCAGAGATCCGGGTAGTTGTCAAAAGGGTTTGGGATAAGAAGCATGAAGAGGCTGAACTTTATGTCCAGCCGCATCAAAAAACGGTTTATCTGGGAATCTTGGTGCGCCGGATATTGGATTTAGTTTTTCTTGAATCATTTTTACGGCACGAGCTGATGCGTATTTCGGATATGCTTAGCTTTGATTTTCAATACTTACCTCATCCCGTGCTTGGGGGCAAAAATGAAATTGAAGATAACTTGATCCGTGAGCGTTTTCGTCTATTGTGGGATTCTTATATTGATGCTCGCTTAAGGGGAAAGGGGTTTAAAACCATTAAGTCTTTCGAAGAACAAAAGGAAGAATTCGAAAGAAAGTTTTTCTTTTTAGCTGGGCTGGAACGTGAACAAATACTCACCAAGATTCAGGGTTGTGAAAGCCTCATGCAAATTGATCTGTTGAGTTGGGCGGGGGATCCTCGAAGTATAAAAGTTTTAGGAGAAGGAGGGTTGCGGTGCCCGATATGTGATTTTACAAGTTTTAATTCTGTAAAGAATTGGACAGTTGAAGCCATGTCTATCGCTGAGAGAGTAAAAGACGATTATCCTGAATGGGATCCTTCGCAAGGGATTTGCCCCCAATGTTTTGATATTTATAGCGGGAAATTAAGCGTAAAATCTTAAAGGCCATGGAAAAAATAAAAGAAATCAGTCGTCAAGATTTTATTAAAAACTTTCCCAAATTTGTGATTTCTCATATCCATGCCTTCACCGGAGAAGTTGGTAAGCCTTTAGAAACAAATACGGACAGCCCAGAAGCTTTAACGGATAGCATCTATTCGACTAAAGTGGTTCATTTGAACAGGGAATATTGTCTGGCCTGGGAAGGAGGCAGTTGTCAGTTTTGTTATTTGGCCTGTCCTTTACGCGACAAGGCCATTCTGATGGAAGATCAGAAACCAATTATCAATGCCTCGTTTTGTGATGGTTGTGCCAAATGTATCATCGCCTGTCAAACAGTCAATGATACGCCTGCCATCACGATGGTTTTAATTTAAATAAATTTTAGGTTAACGTCGGGAGGACAAGATGGAAAAATTACCTAAACCACCAGAAACATATGAATCATTTGTTCAACGTTTCCCTAAGCTTAAAGAGGCATGGGAACAAATTGCCGAAGCGGGCAAGGACGGCCCCTTAGATCAGAAAACTGTTCGGCTTATTAAATTAGGAATCTCGATCGGGGCACAAAAAGAAGGGGCTATACATTCCAGTGTGCGTAAAGCATTATCTCTCAATATTTCGCGGGAGGAGATAGAGCAAGTTATCACTCTTGCGGCAGGCACCATCGGCCTTCCTTCCACTGTAGCCGTATACTCATGGATTCAGGATATTTTAGAGAATAAGTGACAATAGCGTTATAAAAAAGAAAGGAAAATTATGAAAAAAAATTACAGGGCTTCCTGTTTCTTAATGATTGTATTTTCTCTGGCATTTACATCACTGACTTTTGCCGCAACAATCACCGGGAAAGTTCAATACAAAGGAGATACCCCAAAGCTTAGTGAAATTAAAATGGATGCAGATCCTCTTTGCTTAACAAAGCATAATAGTCCCGTCTATCCGCAAACATTGGTGTTAGGTGAAGGCAATACAATGGGGAATGTTTTTGTCCATGTCGTCGGTGGTCTGCCAAAGAAGGAATATACCCCACCGAGTGAACCTGTTGTTCTTAATCAAAAAGGATGTATGTATGAACCGCATGTGTTAGGGGTGATGGTCGGACAACCATTAAAAATTTTAAATCCGGATGGGACTCTTCATAATGTGCACGGTTTATCTAAAATAAATGATGAATTTAATATCGCTATGCCAAAGTTTAGAGAAGAAATTACCCGGACATTTGATAAGTCGGAGTTTATGTTCCCGATGAAATGTGATGTCCATCCTTGGATGGGGGCATGGGTGGCTGTGATGGGGCATCCTTACTTTTCCGTGACTAAAGATGACGGCGTTTTTGTAATTAAAGATTTGCCTGCGGGTGAATATCAAATTGAGGCATGGCATGAAAAACTTGGAATACAGAAAGCATCGGTCGTATTGGCCGAGGGGGAAACGAAAGAGATTAATTTTTCTTTTTCAAAACCATAAGAAGGGAGGTGCTCATGTTTGGTCTAGGAATGCAAGAGTTAATTGTTATATTTTTGATAGTCTTTCTTTTGTTCGGAGCCAAAAATCTACCAGAGATTGCGAAAGGACTGGGAAAAAGCATCAAAGAGTTCAAAAATGCTTTAAGAAGCATGAATGATGATGTCTCCGAAACTAAGGAAGATAAAAGTAAAGACGCAATTGCAAAGAATGTTTAGATAGACATCAAATTCCCTAATCCTGAAAACCTAAAGCTTTCAGGCCATGGTTTTAGGACGGTGATCCGGATAAAGGCGTAGTGGGTTTGGATCTGACGGCTAGATTGGAAACGATATAGCTTCCCGTGTTCGGAAAGGAAAAGGATGGAATTTAAATCGGTTTTAGTCGATACTCATGGTCGGCAAATTCATAAATTACGTGTTCAATTAACCGATGCGTGTAATTTCCGGTGTTTTTACTGTATGCCTAAGCGCGCACAATTTACGCCGTTCGATGATTTGTTAAATGTCTCAGAGATAGTGAAAATATGTTCTAATCTTGTTGAATTAGGCATTGATGAAATGAGAATCTCCGGGGGAGAGCCGACACTAAGGAAAGATTTTTGTGAGATCATAAAAGGGTTATCGGAACTCCCGGTTGGAAGGTTGGGCGTAACGACAAACGGGTTTTTTCTCAAAGATAAATTGTCTGTGCTAAGAAAAACGAAATGCCAGCATATTAATATTAGCCTTGATAGTTTGGATCATGCAATTTTTGGGTTGATTACAAAGACAAATTATTTTCATGAAGTGCTTAATAATGTGCTGCTATCCAAAAGAATGGGATTCCATGTGAAGGTTAATATGGTTGTCCTGCGGGGAATCAATGATCATGAGATTTTTGATTTTATTGAGTTTTCAGCACGGCATAACGTTGAAGTCCGTTTTTTAGAACTGATGAAAATAGGTCCTTATTATAAAAATCATGCGCGATTATTTGTTTCTGCCCAAGAGCTTATTACGAAAATTGAAGAAAGAGATATCCTTGAACCGCAGTCTGTCAATTGTGATTCGACTTCTTTTAATTTTCGCACCTTTTCAGGAGCCTTGATCGGTTTTATTGCCTCTGAATCACAGCCCTTTTGCGGTTTTTGCTCTCGTTTGCGATTAACAGCGACTGGAAAATTAAGAGCATGCATTATGTCTGAGGCGGGAATTAATTTGCGCAATGTGCCTAAAGAGAGATATCCGGGAATTCTTCAATCTGCCTTGAAAATGAAGCCGAAGGATCGGATAGACCATATTCAACAACCTATGTATCAAATAGGGGGATAGTTTTTTAAAATGGCCGCGGATTTTAAATACATTTATGGTCCTGTTGAATCTTGGCGGATGGGGAAATCTTTAGGCATTGATCCGCTTTCTGATACGGCCAAAATATGCAATCTGAATTGTATTTATTGCCAATTGGGGAAAACACATGCATTGAGTAATGAGCGCAAAGAATATGTCCCAACGGGGACAATCGTCGACGAGATTAAGCAATTCTTTGATATGGAGAGAGACAAATATCCTGCATTAGTAGCTGATATCGATTATTTGACTTTTTCTGGAAGAGGAGAACCAACATTGGCTAAGAATCTTGGAAAGATGATACGGGCTATTCGTAAAATTAGAAAGGAAGAAATCGCTGTTATTACCAATTCCACCTTAATGCATTTACCCGAAGTGCAAAAAGATTTATCGTTAAGCAACTTGGTTGTGGCGAAATTGGATGCGTGCGATGAATTGTCTTTCTTGGAAGTTGATAAAGCCATGAAAGGAATCAGTTTTGAGGAGACTTTGGAGGGGATTAAGAACTTTAGAAAGTTTTATCAAGGAAAACTAGCTATCCAAATCATGTTTGTTGAAGAAAATCGAAAATACGCCCCTAGGATAGCCAATATCATTAGAGGAATAAACCCTGATGAAATTCAGATTAATACGCCCTTGAGACCTTCTTCTGCAAAGCCATTGGATAGAGATGGAATTAAGGAAATAAAATCTTTTTTTACCGGTATGCCGGCAGTTACTGTTTATGAGCATGATCGCAAAGAGACAATTCCATTTAATGAGGGAGATACAATCAAAAGGCATGGAAATTACAAAAGGGCTTTTCTCATTTCTTAACATTTATTAAGGAGGCGGATGATGCAATCAACAAAAACCTTAACCAAGGTCATCAAACGAAACGGCAGTGAAGAATCTTTTAACCTTTATAAGATCACCGCGGCGATTCGGAAAGCCGGCGAGGCAACGGGAGAATTTGATCAATTCATTGCCCGGAAATTAACGCTTCGTGTCCTTAATCTTTTGCATCAACTTGAGAAAGAAATTCCACCCACTGTTGAGGAAATCCAGGATATTGTCGAGGAGGTTTTACTGACCTCGCCCTTTCGAAAGACAGCTAAGGCATACATCCTTTATCGCGAACAGCATTCCCAGATCCGTGAAATTGCCAACAAATTTAATACAGATCTTGTGACGAGATACCTTAATAAAGAAGACTGGAAGGTTAACGAAAACAGCAACATGGCGTTTTCTCTGCAAGGGCTGAATCATTATATCTCCTCGGAGGTTAGTCAAATCTATTGGTTAAACACAGTCTATCCTCAAGCAATAAGAGAAGCGCATCTAAATGGTGATTTTCATATCCATGACTTAGGACTTGTCAGCGTTTATTGCGTTGGCTGGGATTTACAGGATTTATTGATGGAGGGATTTAAAGGCGTTTCCGGCAAAATGGAATCGGCTCCAGCCAAACATCTGCGTAGCGCGTTGGGACAGATCGTGAATTTCTTTTATACCCTGCAAGGTGAGGCCGCCGGGGCACAAGCGTTTTCTAATTTTGATACGCTTCTGGCGCCGTTCATCCGATATGACGGATTAACCTACAAAGAAGTCAAACAGGCCCTTCAAGAGTTTGTGTTTAATGTCAATGTCCCAACGAGGGTAGGTTTTCAAACACCTTTTACGAATATTACGATGGATTTAAAACCGCCTTCTTATTATCAAGATCACGGCGTTATCATCGGTGGGAATATTCAGAGTGCAACCTACAAAGAATTTCAGAAAGAACAGGAAATGTTTAATAAAGCCTTTTTGGAAGTGATGTTGGAGGGCGATGCCAAAGGACGAGTTTTTACTTTCCCTATTCCGACGTATAACGTTACCAAAGACTTTGAGTGGGATAATCCTAATCTTTCGCTTCTGTGGGAAATGACAGCCAAGTACGGGATCCCTTATTTCTCCAACTTTATCAATTCCGATATGAATCCCGACGATGCACGGAGCATGTGTTGCCGTCTGCGTCTGGATAACCGCGAATTACGCAGCCGCGGCGGGGGATTGTTTGGTGCCACCCCTTTGACAGGGTCGATAGGGGTTGTGACGATCAATATGCCGAGGATTGGTTGTCTGTCAAAAACGAAAGAAGAATTTTATCAACGTTTAGAACGGCAGATGTTGTTAGCCAAAGAAAGTTTAGAGATTAAAAGAAAGGCCTTGGAAAAATTTACGGACCAGGATCTTTATCCGTACATTAAATTTTATTTACGTAAAATCAAACAGCGTTTTGACCAATACTGGAAAAATCATTTCTCTACCATCGGTCTCGTGGGAATGAATGAAGCCTGTTTAAACTTGATTGGCGAAGATATTGCCTCCCCGAATGGGCATGAATTTGCGGTTAATGTCCTGGATTTTATGAGGGAGAAGTTATTAAAGTTTCAGGAAGAGACGGGAAATATTTATAATCTCGAAGCCACTCCAGCGGAAGGGTGTTCGTATCGATTAGCTAAAAAAGATAAGGCCAGGTATTCGGCAATTATCTGTGCTAACGAAGTGGAATACACACAAGGGCGCGAACCTTTTTATACCAACTCAACGCATCTTCCCGTGAGTTATTCACATGACATATTTGAGGTTTTAGAGCTTCAGGATCGTTTACAGACAAAGTACACAGGAGGTACAGTCCTGCATGGGTTTGTCGGCGAAAGGATCCATAATACCGAAGGATTGAAGCAGCTTGTCAGAATTATTTGTCAAAAATTTAAATTACCATATTTTACCATTACGCCAACGTTTAGTGTTTGCCCTAATTGCGGCTATCGGGCCGGTGAGCATAAACAATGTGATAAGTGTTCTAGCGAGTGTGAGGTTTATTCACGAGTCGTTGGATATTTAAGGCCGGTTCAGCAATGGAATAAAGGAAAAAAGGAAGAGTTCAAAGAAAGGAAGACGTATAAATTAGAAATTGAGAACAAGGAAGAGCATCTTAAATGCATGCCAGCTCATGAGTAGAGAGACGGAAAAATTTGATGGACTCGTTTGAAAAAGATGAAGGGATTTTTTGATGACATCAGGTTGGCGAAGAGAAGCGAAGGTCCCAAGTCTGCCGGAGGTGTTTTCCTCCATACATGTTCCCGTCAATGCCTCATTTTGGCGTAAACTCCTCGCCTTTGCCGGACCGGGATTGATGGTGGCCGTCGGGTATATGGATCCGGGCAACTGGGCCACGGACCTAGCGGGCGGGGCTAGGTTCGGGTATACGCTTTTATCCGTGGTTTTGATTTCCAACCTGATGGCGATTCTTCTTCAGCATTTATCTCTGAAACTGGGTATCGTCACCGGTCGCGATTTAGCCCAAGCTTGCCGGAGCCATTATTCCAAGCCAGTTTCTTTTTTTTTATGGATTCTTTGCGAGATTGCCATCGCCGCCTGTGATCTTGCAGAGGTCATTGGCTCGGCCATCGCTCTTAATCTTTTATTTAATATCCCCTTGGTTGCTGGTATCTTAATTACGGCTCTTGATGTTATGATCATTTTGTTCCTACAGCACAAAGGATTTCGGATTTTGGAATGCGTGGTGGCCAGTTTGATCCTTATTATCGGAGGGTGCTTTGCTTATGAATTATTGATGACCAACCCTTCGTTATTGGGTATCTCCCAAAATCTATTTCCCAAACCACAGATTATCACAAATCCGGAGATGCTTTATATTGCCATCGGTATTCTGGGAGCCACGGTCATGCCACATAACCTGTATCTTCATTCCAGCATTGTGCAAACGCGGGCTTTTGAGCGTAACGACCAAGGCAAGGCCATGGCCATCCGTTTTGCCACCATTGATTCGACTATCGCTTTGCTTTGCGCCTTCTTTATCAATGCCGCCATCTTGATTTTGAGCGCTACCGCGTTTCACGGAACGATTCACGAAAATGTTGCGGATATCAGTGATGCCTATAAACTTTTAACGCCCGTTTTGGGGATTCCTTTCGGCAGCCTTTTATTTGCCGTGGCACTTTTGGCTTCGGGGCAGAATTCCACATTAACCGGAACGCTGGCCGGACAAATCGTAATGGAGGGTTTCTTAGAAATTCGTCTGCGGCCGTGGCTACGGCGGCTTATTACGCGTCTGGTTGCCATTGTTCCTGCTGTCATCATCGCGGCGATGTTCGGGGAACAAGGCGTGGGGGAATTATTGATTCTTAGTCAAGTCATCCTTTCGCTGCAGTTAAGCTTCGCGGTCGTGCCGCTGGTTTTATTCACCAGCGAGAAGAAAAAAATGGGTCATTTTGTGAACGCTTTTTGGTTAAAATTTTTAGCGGGAATCGTGACGATGGTTATCGTTTGCTTAAATCTGTATTTATTGTGGCAAACTTTTCGGGAAAGGGCCCTAGGTCATGTTTAAAAAAATTTTAGTGCCTCTGGATAATTCCCCAACGGACAAAGCCATTCTGGACTACATCCGCCCGCTGGCTAAATTGACCGGGGCCAATCTGATTTTGGTGCATGTGGCCGATGGTTTCGCGGCCCGCCTGCAGGATGAACTCAATCTGGCGGACTCCGAGGAAATTAAACAGGACCGTCAATATCTGGAATCTTGCCGCCAGACCCTGGTGCAGGACGGATTTCATGTTAAATCGCATTTAGTGCGCGGTGAGCCTACGAACGAGATTCTCGCGATTGCCGAAAAGGAGCGATGCGATTTGATTGCCATGTCCACCCACGGTCACCGGTTCATCAAGGATATCCTTTTGGGGAGTGTAGCCGAAGGCATTCGTCATCGCACGTTTATTCCTATTCTTATGATTCAGGCTCCCCATTCATTTAGATTATAACGAACAATGCGCATAGGCGGATTACAAAAGGTTTCTTTGATTGATTATCCCGGGAAAGTTGCATGTGTAATTTTTACACAAGGCTGCAATTTCCGCTGCCGGTATTGCCATAATCCTGAACTGGTCATTCCGGAATGCTTTTGTCCCCTGATCCCTGAAGAGGATGTATTTGTTTTTTTATATAAACGTCAGGCCTATCTGGATGGCGTTGTTATCTCAGGCGGTGAACCAACGATACAGGGGGACCTCATTCCGTTTTTAGATAAAATTAAACAGCTTGGGTATTTGATCAAGCTTGATACCAACGGTAGTCAACCCTCTGTCCTTAAGCAGTTGATCCATTTGAAATTAATCAACTATATTGCCATGGATGTCAAAGCATCTTTGGAACGATATGGAGAAACTATTGGGGTACCGATTGATGTGAAAAAAATAAAGGAAAGCATTGGTCTGATCATCCATTCTGGAATTCAATATGAATTTCGCACAACAGTTGTAAAGCCTTTTTGCTCGTATGGTGATTTGTGTGAGATCCGTCGAATGACCCAGGGGTCGCAGCGGTATTGTTTACAGAAAGTCCGATTAGATGAAAAGATTCTGGATAAGACGTTTTTATCGCAAGAACAATTTTCAGAAGAGGAATTTAATCATCTTAAACAAAGTTTTCAGATTGAAGAGGCAGGAAATGAACAAATTTCAAGAAATTGTTAATGTTATCTGCCGCGAGCCGTACCGGTTGTTTTTCCCATTGGGCGTATGGATGGGAATCGTCGGTATAAGTCCGTGGCTTTTGTATGCCTTAGGGTTAGTTGACACCTACTCAGGAATGTTTCACTCTTCAATTCAGATGCTTGTGTACATGCATTGTTTTATCATCGGATTTTTGATGACGTTTATCCCAAGGTTCACCGGAACATTCTATGCTTCGCGGGCGGAGGTTTTTTCTTTTCTGTTTCTGTTTTTAGGCATGGCGGGTTCTTTGCGGGCTGAACGTTGGCAAACGGCACAAATTTTATATTTGGTATGGTTATTTTTATTGATCGTATTTTTGATCCGGCGGATTCGTGTCCGTGAAAGAAAAGGTGGAAAACCGCCGTTAGAATTGATTTGGATTCCGATTGCCATCTTCCATGCTTTTGTCGGAACAATTGTCTATTTATTAGCACAAGAGCAGATCGTTCCTAACTGGATGCTCAAAGTCGGACGGTCCATGATGGAGCAAGGGTTTTTAATATCCATTGTTTTAGGAATCGGCGGATTTTTAATTCCGCGGATATTAGGAATAGCGCCGATAAAATCCTCCGGTGGATGTTGCGAATCCTGTGCCTGTGCTGCAAAGAAAATGTCAGTGACGTTAAAATCGGTCCTGTTTCACTCAGGATGCGGACTCGCTTTATTTACGAGTTTCTGGGTGGAAGGATTGGGATTCATCCGCTCTGCGTATCTTATTAAAGGCGGTGTATCCATCTTACAATTTTCTTCTGCGCGAATATTTTTTGGGCTTCCACCTCAAGTTGGGCTTTATGCCAAGCTGGCATGGTTTTCGTGCCGGATGGTGGTCAGTGGATTTGTCCTGGCCGCAATCTTTCCTAAATATAGTATTGAGATGTTGCACATTACTTTCATCGGTGGATTTAGTTTAATGACGTTTGCCATCGGCACTATGGTTGTTTTATCGCATGCGGGGCAAGCTGAAAAATTAAAGAAACCCTTATGGATTTTATGGATCATCGCCGCAGCCTTGGGATTTTCCTTAGTGGAGAGACTGCTTACTATTTTTTTCCCAGGCGCATTTTTCAGAATTTTAGCTATGGCTTCGGCTTTATGGATTGTCGGAGCAGCAGCGTGGTTGATTTTTATTTTACCAAAATTATTTCACGTGCCTGATGAAGATGAATTCGCCAAAATGCATGAACAGGCGGAAGAAAAATTTAACCATTAAAGGGAAGGAATACAAATGAAAAAAATATTTCTGGCAGGGATTTTATGTTTGGGGGTAGCGACCTCGGTTTTTGCCGATGAGAAACAAGTGCTCAAACTACCTAAATTACGCGAAAAGGCGACTTTAACATTTGCACCGGAGGTACCGCTGCCTATTACACGTAAACAGTCGGCATTGGTTGAGATCAATTTACATTCTGGCAGAAACCTTGTCGAAATCAAGCCGGGTGTGAAATACGAGTATTGGACATTTAACGAACATGTCCCGGGTCCTTTTATTAGGGTAAGAGAAGGAGACACAATTGAAGTGCATCATACCAGTTCAGATGAAATGGGAATGCCTCATAATATTGATTTTCATTCGGTCACCGGACCGGGCGGCGGTGCTCCAGTCACGACCGTGGTTAAAGGCGAAGAGCGGGTTGCGTGGTTTAAAATGCTTGAACCCGGTTTATACGTCTATCACTGCGCGGCTCCGCCGGTTATGGATCACATCGCCAATGGAATGTACGGGCTTCTTTTAGTTGAGCCTAAAAAAGGTTTGCCCAAAATTGACCATGAGTACTATGTCATGCAGCATGAAGTTTATGCTGTTAATCCACTCGCTGTTAAAACAGAAGCTGTGCCAGTCAGCGAGCATGTTATGACTCAAGAAAAGAAAGATGATTTCTGGGGCGATGAGGCCGGGGAAGGAGATACGGGTCCGGTGACGCTTCAATTTTCACACCAAAATGGATTGGATGAACATCCGATGTTTGTTCTTTTTAATGGGACAGTTGGATCATTGATGAAAGAAGGGGCTTTGAAAGCAAAAACAAGCGATAAAGTCCGTGTCTACTTTGGGAATGCCGGGCCGAATCTTATCTCTTCTTTCCATATTATCGGGACGATTTTTAAAAATGTTTACCGGGAAGGAGATCTCATCAGTCCGCCTGCCCGCTCGGTTCAGACTACTTTGGTGCCGGCCGGGGGATCAACGGTCGTTGATATTGATTTATCAGTACCCGGAACCTTCACACTTGTGGATCATGCGATTTTCCGCATTGAGAAAGGGGCCGTGGGCTATCTCGAAGTTGAAGGAAAACCAAATTATGATATCTACGCCTCTGATCAAGATCCGGTTTTTTGTCCGGGGTGTTTGGTTCATCCATAGAACAAACTATTTTGGTTTTTCAGAAATTTTAACGCAAGGGAGATTTAAAAATGATTAAGGTTCAGTTGTTACAAAAATTACTCAATGCAGAAGAGACTGAATTAAAAAAGATTGACACAGACCGTTTGCGTACGCTCTTGGGGACTTTTCGTTATTTCGTAAGATTACTGGAGAGAGAAATCAACAGGCGTTATTCTGAACAACATTTAGGAAGTGTTGGAATAGAGAAAATTGAGAGTAGGGGAAAGGCAAGCCGTCAAAAAAGTGCAAAAATTTTTAAAAAGAAGGAGCAAGAAAATGTCTAGTCTAACAATCCGCTTGACCAAAGAAAGAATAACCGCTGAAAATAAACGCGTCATTAATAATGACCGGACTGTTGATTGCAATCAATTGGTTCCCATTAAATACCGTTGGGCGTGGAACTATTATCTAGACGGCTGCGCTAATCATTGGATGCCAACGGAGGTTTCAATGCAGCGAGATATTGAGCAATGGAAAACCCCAAATGCCTTCACTGATGACGAGCGGCATGTGGTTAAACGCGTGTTAGGATTTTTCGCCACGGCGGAATCTTTGGTCGGCAACAATCTTGTTCTGGCGGTCTATCGCTGCGTGGATAATCCGGAATGCCGCCAATATCTTTTGCGCCAGGCCTTTGAAGAGGCGATTCATATTCATGCCTTTCAGTATATTGTCCAATCCCTGTCATTAGATGAAGGAGAGATGTTTAATATGTATCGGGAGGTCGAAGCCATTTACAACAAGGATGAATATGCCATGAGCTGTACGGACAGCGTCCTCGATCCAAACCTTAATACAAAGACAAAAGAGGGCTTGCAAACATTGTTAAAGAATATGGTCGGATTATATGTCATTACCGAGGGTATTTTCTTTTACGGAGGGTTTGTCACCATGCTTTCTTTCGGCCGCCAGAACCGGATTCCCGGGACGTGCGAACAAATTCAATATATCCTTCGTGATGAAAGTATCCATATGAATTTCGGGATTGAATTGATCAATGCAATAAGGGATGAGAATCCATGGGTATGGGAGAAAGATTTTGAACAGGAAATCATAGAATTTATAAAAAATGCCGTTGAGTTGGAATATAAATATTGTGAAGAATGCCTGCCCCATGGTATATTGGGGTTGAATACAAATCTGTTAAGAGAGTACATCCAATATCTCGCTGACCGTCGATTCGAAAGGCTGCGTCTGACGAAACAATACGGTTCCAGCAATCCTTTCCCCTGGATGAGCGAAGTGATTGACTTGAAGAAGGAAAAGAATTTTTTTGAAACACGCGTAACCGAGTATCAAACAGGTGGTGCGCTAGAATGGTAAAGAGGAGGAAAGTAGCCGATGCCCTCAAATAATTTTTTGGTGTAAGGTTCAATAAGGCTGCTCTTATGCATAAAGAATCCAAGCCGGATAATATAAATTTTAAACAGGTCGGATTGTTTCAGGATCTTGCCCCGGATGAACTTAACAACGTTAAAACCCTCCTTAAAGAAAAATCCTTCCAAAAGGGAGAGATTCTTTTTTTTGAAGGGAAACAGTGTGAGCGTATTTTTTTTGTCCGGTCGGGAAGGGTAAAAATTTTCCGGACTTCTTCTTCCGGCAGAGAACAAATCCTTGAAATTCTTAATCCTGGTGATACCTGTTCCTGTCATCCCGGTCAGGGTGCATGGTCATGTTCCGCCACAGCCGAGGCATTGACGCCTTGTATAGTCTGGTTTTTTTCCAGGGATAATTATGCACAATTGATCAGGACAAATACAAAATTGATGCAGTCATTAAATAAGATTTTTGCCCGAAGGATTTGCCACTTTAGTTCTCTCATTGAACAGGTTTCGCTCAATGATGTAAAAAACGGCTTGTTAAATTCATGCTGGATATGCTCAAAGAATATCATACATCCGAAGAGAATAAGGACATTCTTTCCCTCCCCTTTACCCGCGAAGAAATCGCCCAGAGGATCGGAACCAGCCGCGAGACCGTTGCCCGGTATCTTCACCAGATGAAACGAGACGGCCTTATTGATATTACATCCCATCAGATTGTTATCCGAGACAGAGCAAGCCTGGAGCAGCAACTCCTTTCATAATCCATAACTGTTTATTTTTCAAATCGTTATATAAATTCTGATTCATCCCTCCACCTAAAAAGTTTCCTAATAAATTTTTCTCTTAAGTGATGTAGATCACAGACAAATCGATCACTGTATTATATGATTTAAACAGTAATCATCAAAAACGAAAGGAAAGCGATGACCAAAAATATTCTGGTACTATTCGAAAAGGAACAACGAGAGGTTTTGCAAAAACTGGATGAGCTTTATGACGCCATAAAGCATCTTAAATACGAAGGGAAACTTTTTCGCGGGCGTAACATGAGGGCCGTTGAAAAGAATGTAAACTTTCTAAAAAAGGAATTATCCCAGCATATTGCGATTGATGATAAGGTGATTTTTCCTTTTCTGGAGGTTCATATCCCGAAGCTGGAACCGCTGCTTCATTTTCTGCGGGCCGAATGCAGCGAATTTGAATTGAGTCTGAAGAATTTTGAGACCCTGTTTCAGAAGCTCAAAGACGAGGAAGACGGTTTCATCAAGGGAGACATTATTCATCAACTCAACGAAAAGGGCCTTTATTTGATTTGTATTATGCGCAATCATATTCAGATGGAAATTCAAAGTGTTTATAAACCGATTGAGCGTCAATTGCGCCCAGACGAGAAAAAAAATCTGTTTAGAAAATGCTTTGCGTTTATGGCTGGGAAAATGACAAAAAATTAAATATTGTGCAGGGAGCTTGATAGTATTTTTTAAAAGAAAGGTGGCCGGAATGGAAACAACTCAGAAAACACAGGAAAGTTTCCAGCAATTGATTGACAAAGAACTAGGACGCCGTTCTTTCTTGAAATTGATAGGATTAGGTATTGTTACGGGCGGCATTGCAACCATGCCTGCAGAGATTATTGAAGCCGCTGAAAAGATTTCCGTAAAACGAAAATTTCGTTATGGCATGGTCATTGATCTCAAGCGTTGCGTAAACTGTAAGGCCTGCACCATGGCCTGTAAGCTTGAAAACAAGACTCCACCAGGGGTAGCGTACAATCCAGTTATTGAGGAAGAAATTGGAGAGTATCCGTATGTAAAGCGTAATTGGTTTCCCAAGCCCTGTTTTCATTGCGAACATCCTTCCTGTATCAAGGTCTGCCCGGTTAAAGCGACATACAAACGTCCGGAGGATGGCATCGT
>Ga0114945_10001382_pt1 | contig 15150 bp, 13 predicted proteins | sample OV2TP3_FD_87194 | JGI IMG/M metagenome (GOLD analysis project Ga0114945, IMG submission 87194) | Hot spring microbial communities from Beatty, Nevada to study Microbial Dark Matter (Phase II) - OV2 TP3 | ecosystem: Environmental > Aquatic > Thermal springs > Hot (42-90C) | place: USA: Beatty... | reverse complement strand
TCAGTTACTTGGATCAATAGGAGGAGCCAACTAGATAAGCATATAGCTTAAATTAAATAGGAAAAATATCATTATATACTTTGGCATTGAATAAAGTCATGTTTATTATATATTATAATATATGAAAGAGGCCATTCTCAATTATGTTCAAGGTCAAATCGCACAGGCATCTCACCGTCTAAAGGGCCATATTACTGATCCTGCTGGGAAAACCTACCTACAGAGGCATATTTACAAAAAGTTGGAGAGACATCTCGATGACTTTCTTGCAGGTCTAACGGAGCAACGCTGGATCATTGTACCGGGCCTTCGGGGTGTCGGCAAGACAACCGTCTTGTCCCAACTCTTTTTGAAACTTCAACCTCGTTTCGATTCCCTGCGCACCTTGTATGTCTCCCTCGATGAGGCAACGGGCCTCGTTAATTCCAATCTTCTGGAAATCCTTGAAGCCTACGAATCCATATTGGGCGAAAGTTTTGAAAGGACCAAGAAACCGATCTTCCTCTTTATTGATGAGGTCCAATACGACCCAAAGTGGGGACTTGCCCTGAAATCACTTTATGACCGGACCAAGCAAGTATTTATTTTTTGCACCGGATCGTCTGCCGTATCACTGCAAACAAATCCGGATGTCTATCGTCGGGTCGTTGTGGAAAAATTATACCCTTTGAGTTTTCCTGAATACCAAATGCTTCGCCAAGGGATTTTTCCCGCCAAGGGGATCAAAAGTCAGATCAAACAGGCCGTCTATTTCTCGTCAGATAGTCACGAGGCTTATGAAAACTTATCGAAGGTGGAAAAAGATGTCCTTCAATACTGGAGTCGGGTGGACAAGTTAGAGATTCAACAATATCTCATGCTCGGCACCTTGCCTTTCGCCCTTCAATTCTCCAATCCAAATCAAGTTTACGAAACGATCAGTAGCCTTCTCGATAAGATCATCCAAAAGGATATTGAAAATCTGAAATCTTTCGACACCCAAACACTGCAAGCAATCAAGCGACTGCTCTTTTTGCTTGCCGACGCCGGTGATGTTGTAAGCGCCTCCAAGCTTCCAGTGCTAACCGGAATTGAAAGCAGTATTACCGTACAAAGGGTTCTTTCGGTTTTGGAGCAAGCTGAATTGTTGATCCGAGTTCTGCCGCACGGTTCACACAAAAGCAAACTGACCAAACCTTCTAAATATCTCTTTATGTCTCCGGCGATCCGCATGGCCCTATTGGGGATTGTTGGGAAAGAAGCGACATTTCACACACGGATGGGAAAACTCCTGGAAGATGCCGCCGCAATGCATTTCAGCCGGGAGTTTATTGGCTCGGGGGCGGGGGCAATCTCTTATGACGGAGTCCAAGGAGGAGCCGACTTCATCCTGCAAATTGTCAATAAGAAACAAATCGCCATTGAGATTGGTATCGGAGAAAAGGATCGGACTCAGGTAAAAAAAACGATGGAAAGAATTCAATGCGACTACGGCATTGTGATTGGCGACGGGAAACTGACCCACTTCCCTGAGGACAAAATTGTTTATCTGCCGTTGAGTTATTTTTTGTTGATGTGAGGCTGTAAAATGAATTCACTTGTCGTCCCCCCCAAAAAAGTCATAGGGATCCCTCATAAAAGGAGGTCTCCATGAAGACGTTTCTCGCCGCGCTCATTTTGAGCAGTTTGATCGTCGGATGTCAAAAGACAAAAACGCCAGCAACCGAGGGGCTCGTCCCGTCGGGGTCGGTCGCCCCCTTACAGGAGGAGGCAGCGATGGGCAAAGAAGAGACAACCGCTTCGGGGCTGAAGTATGTTGACCTGAAGGCAGGGACCGGCGCCACCCCCAGGCAGGGAGGAACGGTTTCGGTCCATTACACCGGGTGGCTCACCGACGGAACGAAATTCGACAGCTCCGTCGACCGGGGGAGTCCGTTCCAGTTTATCCTGGGGGTCGGTCAGGTGATCCCGGGATGGGATGAGGGGGTTGCCACCATGAAGGTCGGCGGCAAGCGAAAACTGACGATCCCTTCCAACCTCGCCTACGGGGAAAGGGGGGCGGGAGGTGTGATACCGCCTAACGCTACACTGGTCTTTGAAGTCGAGCTCCTTGACGCCTCTTGATATGGACCAACTGCTCGACATCTTCCTTCATATCGACGTCCATCTCGCGGAGGCGATTGTCACGATCGGCCCCTGGATCTATCTCCTCCTGTTTCTCGTCGTCTTCTGTGAAACGGGTCTCGTTGTGACGCCGTTCCTTCCCGGCGACTCCCTCCTCTTTGCCTTGGGCGCGCTCACGGCAACGGGGCAGACGATCCTCTCTCTCCCCGGTCTCGCCCTTCTTCTTTCGGCGGCGGCGATCATCGGGGATGCGGTTAATTACGCGATCGGCCACAAGATCGGGCCCAAGGTCTTCCGTTACCAGGACCGGTGGTGGTTAAACAAAAAACATCTGGAGGCGACCCAAAGATTTTATGAGAGGCATGGAGGCAAGACGATTGTGATCGCCCGGTTCATGCCGATCATCCGGACCTTCGCCCCGTTCGTCGCCGGGATCGGCACGATGGCCTACCGGCGGTTCGCGGTCTTCAACGTGACCGGCGCCCTGCTCTGGGTCCTGACCTTCCTCTTCGGCGGCTATTTCTTCGGAAACATCCCGGCGGTGAAAGATCATTTTGAACTTGTGATCCTCGGGATCATATTCGTCTCGTGCCTCCCCCTCGCCCTACGCATCCTGAAGGGCTGGCTGGACCTACGGCGCACGCCCGCCGATCGAGAGGCAGGCGCCTGAAACCACCGCCTCGACTACGGCATCTGGCGCAAGCCGTTTCATGACGAGCTGATGCGTCTCCGGTGAAAAGCCAAAAAGGGCCAGTTTCCCCCGAATCCTCTGACGATCAAATCCGCAAGCGGCCTGCTCCTCGGCAGACAGGGTCGGCCGGATCTCTTCCGCCACAAGTTCCGGGTTCGTGACCGACACGACGCGCTCGGTCGCCCCGTCGGGCCCGACAAACCGCTTGTCGACCAGACGGCCGATCGACAAACGGGTCCTCATCGGGGCCCGTGTTGTCATCACAAGCGGAAATCCGAGATCGGTATGAAACAGGACCATCTGTCCGGTCAAAAGTCCCTGAATATGGATCATGCGAAAGTCGGCCCTCTGGATCTCGAGGGCCTGCCCATTGTCACCCGGCGCAAGGATCATCTCATCGGCGACAAAACGGTAAGGGGGCGGATCGTGCCCCTCCGCTTCGGCAACGATCTGAAACTCGGAACGGAGCCGCTCCCTCACCCCGTCCGGCAGGTATTTTTCGAGATGCGGGAGAAATTGATGGGTCTCCTGACGAAACCAGAGGTTGGCCGAACGGGCGGAGAGGGTCAGCCCCTCCCCCTTTGAAATCAGGCGCAGATACTCGCGGGAAGGGATCAGGGAGAGGCGACCATCGATCGCGACCACCGCATCACGGAGCCGCTGTCTCGACTCCGCACGAAACTGCTCGTCATGGGACACAAACTCGATCTGGGGAAACCGCGCCCTCGACCGACCGGATATCGTGACCTCGACCGGGCCCCCTTCCATGAGACCGTTTCGACCGATCTCGATCTCACCGGGATCTTCCAGCGACTCGAATTCCAGCAACCCCTGCCTCCGTCCGTTACGGGCATAGATGAGCCTTCCCATCAGATGCCCCGAAAGCCTTCCCTTGAGGATCGGCCCCTGGCTGGAGAGATTGAATTCAACAGATGAGACGGCAGGCCTTCCGTCGCTCGGCGAGTCAGGGAGGGCAGGCCGGAGCTGGAGGGAGACCCCATGCCCCTCAAAGAGGAGCTCGGGGGTCTCCACCCTTTTGATCCGGACCCGCGGAGTTGTCCCCTCGAGGAGGACGCGAAAATCCTCCAGACGGGCCCCCTGCGGGAGTCTCAGTGTTGCGAGTTTTACCTTCCGATTGGCAGAGAGTTCCTCGACAACGATCGGGCTCTTCTGGTCCCAGTTGAGCGTCGAATAAGGAGGGACCTTCAGCGAGGGGTCGATCCTCAAGGCGATCTGAAAATGACTGATCGAGACCGCCCCGCTCGGATCCGGGAGCTGATTCGTCACACGAACCACCCGATCCGTGTGCTGATACTCAACCGCCGCCAACCCGACGATCTCGAGCGTCGGGCTGGTCATCGGCCCCTTGATCGAGATCCGGTGTTTGCCGGGGATCTTCCCGGAAAAAAAGAGCCTCATCTTGCGCGGGAGTGACTTTGTCGGTGTCCGTTCCAGGTCGATCTCGATCACGCGATCCGAAAAATCGCCGGTGAGCTCTATCTCACCCCCCGCCCAGTGAGGCACCACCTCCACCGGGCAAAAGGGTCCTTGACCCTTAGGCCCCTCGCCCCTCTTTCTCCTGAGGAGACCGGTCATCACGATCCTTGCAAGACCTGAAACCTTTTGGGGGACTCGAAAATTCGGGTCCTGTCCAAAATCGGACGATTCCACCCCGAGACAGCCAAAGAGCATATTCCCCTGCTCCTGACGGGCCCGTATCCCGAACGCCTCCCCTTCCGCCATCAGACGTCTCCCCGGATCGACCCAGACCCTCCGGACAGAGGCGCGAAAAAAGGCGCCGAAGATCGGGATCCGATGGATCGGAAATCTTGATTGCCAGTCGAAGATCGGCAAGGGGCCAAGCGGCGGGTCAAAACGGCTCTCGGCCCGGACGAGCCTCCCCCCTTCGATCACGATCACCTCACTCCTCGTGACCGATTTCTTTGAGTCCCCCTTCAGCGAGACCGGAACCGTCAGACGGCTCCGGATCACCAGATCCGGCAGCGGCGCCGCCTCCCCCTCCGGTGTCCTGAAGAGGCGGTCGATCAACCTCTCCAGAAAGAGTTCCGAAGGTAAAACAGGATCGGCCCCACCCGGGATTTCCCTCGAAGTCTGCGGAACTCCTCGCCCACTTGGAGAGAGCGGCCTCCGGTCGCTGGGCCCCAGGGCCTTCGGCCCTCCGCCTCCACCTGCTCCCGGAGGCACCCGCGTCAAACAAATTGGCTGCGTTAAACAGGTTCTCGACTTCTCGGAAAACCCCGGGTGGGGCCGATCAATGAGAGGCGGAATGATTCTCATCATTGTAGTTTCTCCAACACTACCTCACCTCCGGTGAAAGTGACCTGGCCAATAGTTCCACGACCCCCCGGACATCCGTCGGCATCTCCTTGATCGCGATCCGAAAGGGGACCATCGCCCCGGTATCGATCTCCGTCCCGAGTACGCGCGAGGAGACCTCGATCGTCTCCGGATCAAAGAGGCCGGAGACGGTGATCGCCCCGGCCGACCGCCCCTTGAGCAACCGGCGTCGCACAGCGACCGGTCCGTTCAATAGCAAATCGACCCCCTTGAACGCGACCAGCCGTCTCCCCTCAGGCGTCGTGACGACCATCTGGCAATTCCTGAATCCGCTTGCCCCCTTTTCCGGAAAAACCTCCCTCCGGACCAGATCGACCCGGAGCGGCCCCTCGAAACGGCACTGGATCACCCCTTGGGTCCTGTCCTCCTTGATCTCGAACGGTCCGATCACCACACCTGACGAGGGGTCCGGTTCGAAAAGAAACTGACCGCGGCGGAGACGCCCCAACCCCTTTAATGAAAACCGGACCGAGCCCTTCTGCCTCCCGGTGAGCGAGGAACGAGCCTCCGTCTCCAGACGGATCTCCCCACCACGCATCAACTCGGTCAACCAGGGGATCTCGAACTGTCCGGAAAGGGTTGTCGCGGAAAGACCGCGATCCCGTGTCAATGCGATCGGAGGCAATCTCCCCTCAAACCTTCCAGACCCCTCGGGGGTGCGCCAGGGGGTCTGGAATTCGAGGCGAATGTCACGAACCGGTCCCCCCTTCCGAATCTGTAATTGTGCCTCCCCTTTCTCGGAATACCCCGCCCCGTTGACGGTGATCCCCGTGGCGAGAGGATGCCCCTTGTGCGAGAAGGATAGCCCCTCTCCGGAGATCCGGAGATTCTTGTACCAATCCTTGAATCGCCTCCCCTTGAACTGACCCTCTCCCTCCCATTGCCCCTGCAAGGCGTAGGGGCCCCACTGGGCCGACTCATTCGATCTCAATTTCCAGGAGAGATTCCCGGAGTCTAATGCGACCGCCGATTGGACCTCGCCCCCCGCCCTGATCGACCCGTTGGATTGACCGGCAAGACCGATCTTCCCCTCACCCCTCAGGCGGCACCCGCCCCCATCATCCTCCGTCCAGAAACTTAGACCCAAGTCGATACCGAGATCCTCTCCAAAGACCTGATGGAGGATCGCCTGAACAATCGCCCTGACGATCGGACGATCCGGGCGCGCCGCAACATCTCCGTTAAATCGAACCTCTACGGAACGCGCCTCGAATTCACGCCTCCCGCGTATCGCAAGCCTCATCCCCCCTTTAAGGACACCCCGGAGGTACTTGAGATAGAGTGGGGAAAAGGTCTGCAGGGAAAACGGGGAATATTCGGTCCGGGTTGTCGGCCCCTGCCAATAGGCGCTCCCCTCGAGGTCCAGATTCTCAAGGACAAAAGGGACCTCCCCCGGCCTCTCCAGATAGCCAAAGACCATCAGGCCGTTTTCGATCTCAACCCCCCCCTCTGAATCGTCGAGATGCCAGACGACCTTCCCCCCTGAGGCAGACCTGAGCGTGAGTGCCCGGATCTCCCCCCGGATCTCTTGCAGAAAAGGCCTCTCCCCCGTATGGGGGCTAGCCCCGTGGGAAAAGAGGGCGGAACCGCCGGCAATTCCGGCGACCGTGACGGGTCCGACATCGGGGACGAGTGAGGTGGTCACCTCGCAGGCGAGGTCTGTCCCGATCACCTCAGACTGATCGGCGGACTTTCTTGAGACGATCACCTTACCGCGGGGATGGACGGAGAGGGTGGAGAGCGGAAGATCGACAGGAAACCGGAACCCCTGCCGGTCAAAATCAACCTCGAGGCGTGACCCCGGCAGGATCCAGTCAAGGCGGAGATCCCCCGTCAGTTCCCCTTTGATCGCCCGTTCAGCGAGCCGCTCGCCGTCGATCACGAGTGTGATCGATCCGAACCCCATCTCCACCTCAATCTGCCCAAGCCCCCTCAATGCGGCGAGGGCAAGCGGGTTCAGCGAAGGGGTCTCGCGAACAACCTCCGCTATCGGAACCGGCCTGAAGAAGGCGCCCAGCAAGGGGATCCTGGGGAGGTACCTCCTCACATCGATGTCGGGAAGAAGATGGATGTCGGCCTCGAGCCCTTCCTCCCCATCCTCAGAGATCGCACGAACCCCCCTCACATCGATTCCGAGGAGTGTCTCGACCCCGCTCATCAAGAGGTGCGGTTTGAGGGAGATGGCATTGTTCCGAAACTCCCCCTCCACAACCATCGTCGCCCCTTCTTCGAGGGAGAGGTCCGGACGCCAGTCGATAGGCAAGGTGGTCTCGTGAAATCGGGCAGTCGCCCGAAATTTTTTCCCATCCAGGAAGCGCGGGATTGCCGCAGCGGAATCCCGGAATGGAGGCTCCCCGATGATCCCCTTCAGGAGGGCCGGACCGAGGAGGTCCCGGAAGAGCGTCTGTGCCGTCTTCTCCAGCGCCCTCTGGAGCGGTATCTCCTCCTTCTCGCCCGGGCAGATGTACGGGGCGATCGCAGAAAAACCGGGGAGTTCCACACGAGGAGAGGTCACACCCGTTCCATCGGCGATCGATCAGGATTAGTTGTTGACTTCTTGGAGGCGCCTTCCGCTGATTTGGAGACCGATCAGGACCGCCGCCCCGGCTGAGAGAGAGAGGAGACCGAGGCTCATCCCCAATCCCCAGAGGTCGGTCACCCATCCGACAAGCGGCGCCAGCAGCACAAAAAAGAGGTTCTGCAGAAAATCGCGTGCGGAGAGGACCGTCGCCCTCTCCCCCGAGGCGATCAGCCGGTTCGTCGCGTCACTCGTCGTCGGGATAAAGACCCCCCAGATCAGATAGACACAACCGGCCAGCAAGAAGGAGAGCGGGTGATGAAAAAGGGCCAGCCCTGCAAAAACGAGGAGAATCCCCAACGCCATTATGAAAAAGAGCCCGGGCGATGTGGTAGAAATCCTCTTCGCCCAGAGACTCCCCCCCATCGCCGAGAGGTGAAAAAAGAGGTAGAGGAGCCCGAACGCTCCCAAAGGGATGCCGACCCCTTTCAGGTAGGGCTGACTGATCGCAACGGTAAAGATCAGGATCAGCGTGAAGAGGATGCAAAAATGGAGCACCAGCGCCTTGAGCGTCCCTCCGCCATTCCGGATCACCTGAAAACCGGATGCGAGCGAGGACCAGCCGATCTGCGACCGCTTCGCCTCAACCGGCTCCTCCCTCAGGATCAGGGCGAAGGCCGCCGCGACAAGAAACACCGCCGAGGAGAGCAAAAACGGGAGACGGGGCGAGTAAACATAGATTGATCCGCCGATCAGGGAGCCGATCGCCATCCCGACAAACTCAAAGAGCTTGGACTGGGCATAATCCCTCTGATACCTCTCCCCTGCCTCCCCCTTCTCCAGAATATTAAAAAGGTACGCCTCCTTGGAGCCGGTGTAGAATGCCTGCCCCAGACCCATCAGAAGTTCCCCCAGAATGGCGATCCAGAAGGTCTGACTGAATGCCAATACAAACGCCCCGACCGCCTGACAGAGGCTGGAGAGGGTCATCGCCCACTTGTGGCCGAAGTGATCCGAAAAGATCCCGGTCGGGACCTCGGAGAGGGTCGCCGCCAGATAAAATACCGAGATCAGAAGGGTGATCTCAAACTGGCTGAACTGGAGGGACTGGAACCAGAGGACCAGGATCGGGAGAAAAAAATAAACGCGAGACAAAAGCGAGTGGATTGTATAGAGGCGGACTGTAGTCCTCATGAGTCAGACCTTAATGAGACAGCGGATCGCATTTTTTCTCTCCCTTGTCACGATCCTTTTGTCTACCGGGGAGCTCTCGGCCGCCCTGATCGAGTACGACCGGGGCGCCAAGGGGGCCCGCCCCGTTGGGGCTCGCCCCGAGGGGACCCGCCCCGAGGGGGTTCGCCCCGGTGGGAAGGAGCGGGATTACCGTCCGGCAACCGAATGTATGCTGACCCCCTGTATCATGACCCAATGGGGCACGATCAGGCTCCCGAAGGATCTGGAAAAGACCCATACCGTTCAGATGGGGGCCCTCCATCGCGGACTTTACACCTCCATCGCCCTCTTTCAGCAGAGCACAACCTTTGAACAAAAACTCTCCGGCCGCCTCTTTGCCCGACAGCCTAACAGGAATATCCTCAACCTGGAGCGGTTGATTGACACCGGCAAGACAAAAACGATCTATTTGTACGGTCTCCTCCTGCAGCACGAGCTGGATGAGGGGGACCTGATCGCCTTGACGCTCACCCCGAAGGACAGCCGGGAAAAGGTCGAGGACTACTACTTCCGCTATCACCACGACGGGATGAAGGCGGACATCGACATCGCGTTTGTCCAGCCGATCAACCTCTTCAATCCGAATCCGGGCGGGATCATCCAGGCCGCCTATTCGACCGCCGCCCTCTCCTTCTCGCTCGCCCGCGCACCGGACCCGGAGAAGCAGTACCGTTTTATCTCAAAGCTGACACGCGCGGTCCGCTTTAACCTGATCCTCGGTTTCCTCCTTCGGAAGGATGTCGGCCCGTTCGGCGGGGACAACATCACGCAGGAGTTTTTTGACGGATTCGGCGGCCTCGGTTTTACCTTCTTTGATTTCCTCGCGGTCGGTTACGGGGCAAACTTCATCCGCTCACCACACACCAGTTTCCCGTTCGTCGGTATCGAGGTCCGCCACCTCTTTGAATTCATCCGATCGCTGAAGGCCGATACCCACTCGAGATGGCAACGGTACCTGAAGGAAGAGATCGCACACGCGCCAGAATCTTCCGATTCATCGACGAGGTAGCGAGGCGATTGATCTCAGAGGGGGAGAACCAACGACTCTGTAAAAATCCCCCCCAACCCCCCTTTGACAAAGGGGGGCGAAGGGGGGATTTACAACGACAGAGGAAAGGCTGGATTGTCAGGCGGCGGTTCATCACCGAATGACGGACCGGCTTCACCTTTCCCGCCGGCCTGAAACCGAACCGGGATATCAGTGCCGATTCATCCCCCTCCACCATCGGGAATTCCCACATCCCCTTAAGCGATCCCTTGTTCGGACGCCGGATCATCAGATACCTGCCGTTTTTCTGGACCAGCGCGGCAGAGAGGGAAACGGGCTGATACGAGATCCTCCTTTTCCCTTTCGGATAGTGAGAAACCTCTCCTGCCTGAAAGGCGCGACAAGACCTGCGAAGCGGGCAGGAACGGCAGGCGGGATTCTCCGGGAGGCAGATCGTCGCCCCGAGCTCCATCAGCGCCTGATTAAAATCACCGCAGTTTTTCTGTGGCAGGACCGCTTCGGCCTTTTTCCAGAAAACCTCTTTCCCCTTGCCGATCTTGGGATTTGCCTTTAACGCGAACAGTCTGGAGAGGACGCGGATCACATTGCCGTCAAGGATCGGCGCCCGCTCATCAAACGCGATCGACGCGATCGCCCCGGCGGTGTACCGGCCGATTCCGGGGAGCTGGTGCCATTGTTCCACGGTTTGGAAAGTAGTCAGACCGGTCTGACCTGTCGGACCTGGCCGACAGAGAACCCTTGCCGCCTCATGCAAATTCCTCGCCCTCGAGTAATACCCCAACCCGGCCCAGTACCGGAGCACCTCCTCCTGATCGGCGCGCGCCAGGGACTCGACGGTCGGAAACCGTTTGAGGAACCTTTCGTAATAGGGGATCACCGTCGCAACGGTCGTCTGCTGGAGCATGATCTCGGAGACCCAGATCTTGTAAGGATCCGTGGTCCGGCGCCACGGGAGGTCGCGGCGGTTCTTGCGGTACCACCTTAAGAGTCGAAACTGCCAGTTAAGCGGCACGGCGGACATTTTCCCGAATCAGCGAGGCAAATCCGTAGAAAAACTTGTGGCAGAGCTTCTCCAGTTCCGGAAGATACCTTGGGGTCTCCTTAATGATCCGGGTCTCGTCGACCCCTGCCCGCTTCAGCTCCTCTTTTCCCTGCCGCAACCACTCCGTGACCATGTCGGCGGTCATCTCCGGATGGAACTGGATCCCGATCGCGTTCCCCTGATAGCCAAACATCTGGGCCGGGTAGTTCTCGTTCCAGGCGAGCCGATACCCCTCCACCGGAAAGTCAAAGGTATCCCCATGCCAATGAAAGACGGTGTGGGGTCTGGCGAGGTCTAACTGGAATGTCAGCGGGTTTCTCTTGGAGAACCAGTCGTCAAAGCGGATCCAGCCCCAACCGATCTCCTTCTTGGACCCCTTGAAGACCCTCGCCCCCGACGCCTTGGCAAGGAGTTGCGCCCCCAGACAGATACCCAATATCGGTTTCTTCTGGCGGAGCGCCTCCCGGATCACCATCATCTCCTTCCGCATCCAGGGATATTTCCCCTCGTCAGTGGCCGACTGCGGTCCGCCAAGGATGATCAGCGCGCCATACCCCTCGAGGGTGGTCCCCGATGGGAACTGAGGCTCCCGAAACGCCTCAAGGGTCTCAGTGGTCATCCCCGCCTTTTCGATCTCGCGGGAGAGGGTTCCCAGACCTTCCGTCTCCGCATGCTGGATCACCAGAAGCTGTGTCATCGTCCGTCCCTTCTGTAGGAGGCCCAGGAACTCCCGGTTTCCCACACCCTGACTTCATCAACTGGCATTTTCCGGGACTCGCAAAATTCGTAAATCATTTTGGCAACTGCCTCGACGGTCGGATCTCCGTCGAACAGGACGATCGGTTCCTTCAACTCCCTCATCGGATGGACAAGCGGGTCCTCCTTGTTCAGGAGCATCTTGTGGTCGAGTGTCTGATCAATCCACCCTTTTACGACCTTCTTGATCTCGACGAAGTCGTACAGGATATCGCGATCATCAAGCTTCTCGCCACTGATAAAGATCTCGGCCTTGACGTTGTGCCCATGCGCATGCCGGCAGGGCCCCTCGTAGTTGAGATGCCGATGGCCGTAACAAAACTCTATCTCTCTGCAAACGCGGTACATAGGAGAGGGCATTTCTTAGCGAATCAGGACGTGCACGTCAACCGACTAAACGGCCAACCTCCCTCGCATATCCGGAAAACCCCTTGAGGACCCTGGGGGAGATCAACCGAACCTTCACCTTGGGACCCAAGACCTTCTGAAGACCTTTGGTCAGTGTCACAATTCCCGCCTTCGAGATGCAGTAGGGGAGATAATTGGGGTACGGGTGGTCGACCGCCCAGTCGGCAATATTTACAATCACCCCGCCTCCCCTTTGCCTCATCTCTCGCCCAAACTCCTGACAGAGGAAGAACGGCCCCTTCAGGTTGGTGTCGAGAGAAAGATCCCAATCCCTTTCCCGAACTGTTCCGAACGGCGTCTTCAGAAAGTTGGAGGCGTTGTTGATCAGTATGTCGATCCATCCGAACTTCTTTCGTACCCGACTCACGAGCCTCCGGACCTCGGCCCATTTTGAGAGGTCGGCACGGAACAGTTCGGCACGCACCCCCATCTTGATGAGTTGTCTCTTAACCTCAATGGCTGCTTGACGGGATTGATTATAATGAACGGCAACGTCGATACCGCGCCGTCCGAGCTCGAGGGCAATCGTCCGCCCGCCGCGCCGGCCAGCACCGGTCACAAGGGCTATCTTCCGTTGACGACCCATCTATTAGAGAATCCTCTCCCGGTAACGCTCAATCTCCTGTTTCCAGACCGGAACCCCGCAATAGCGGTCCCCCTCGGGGCAAAACGGTTTCTCGCCCGACATCTTCCGCAAATAGCAGGGGGCCCGGATATGTCGGGCGATCCGCGGATGGACCGCGCTCACCTGCTCGATCTCGTCGATCGTCGCAAAGAAGATCTCCTCCTGCGCGTCGTAACAGGAGCGGATCCGCCACTTGTGATGGAGGTTCAAGAGGTCCCCCGATTCTTCAAACCGGATCGGAAAGGCGTTGGGAAGCAGGTACAACGCATACTCCGGGTTCAGACCGTCAGAGAGGAGTTCATTGATCCCGTCGAAGACCTCCTCCATCGCCGCCTCATAGAACTCACGCACGCCGTCGTTCTCCCGGACGAGCATCGGCAGGATGTAGTCGGCCTTTCCCGAATAATGGCAAGAGAGGATCGGACGCGAGGCGGGGGTCATCCGGTGGCGCTGGTCCTGCGAGTCGGCTGTATGAGAAATCTTCTTTCGAAAGGTGTAATGGGGATGGACCATCGCGCGCGCCAGCTTGGAGAGTGTCGTCAGATTGAGCGTGTCCCCAAAGTAGCGGTTTTTTGCCGGATCCATGACCGCCTCGATCGCCTCATCATCCGGGAGACAGGCACTGGAGAGACCGAAGAGATCCCGGACCGACTGTGCGAGAACCGACTCGGCCCGATCCTTGTAATCGACCAGTCTTGAGACGTGACCTTCAAGCGAGCGATCAAATTCGTCCAGAAACTCCCGGACCTGCACGGCGGGTTTCCCCTCCTGCATCAAATGATATTCGGGGGTCTCATTGAGCGGGATCGGGTTCCTGACCTCTTTCTGGAAATCGGGATCGACCCGCATCACCTCTTCGATCATCTTTTTCACGACATACCGCTGCTCAAACGGGGTATCGAACATCTCGGAGATCCGCCAGTACCGGAGGAGCGTCAGAGCGCTCACCGTGTGATACATGTAGGCGTGCGTCGCCACCGGCAAGACATAGCGTGCCACCTCGTAGGCACGCTTCTTCAGCTTTGGTTCATAAACAGCTGCGTTCTTCTCGCGCGCGGGGAAAAGGCCAAAGAACCGGCGACGGATGTCGGGCATCAGGCGCTCGATCAACTGATTGTAGGCATCGATCTGAAACCGGACAACCTTTTGGTACCGCTGCGAATTCCGTTCATTCATCGGGGGGATCGTATAGTGGCCGGGCGCCACCTTCACGTAACGCTGACTCACCTGTTCCGAATTGTAGAACGGATGACTGTGCAGGAACGACCAGATGAACTGCCGTGAAATCCGGTCCAGGGCGAAGACGAAGGTTGCATGCTGACGGGTCGTCAAGTGCCCCGCCTCGAGGGTCGAACGGGCGATCTTGTCGCGAAGCGCGATCGCCTTTTCGTCCTTCATCACATCGTGTGTGGTCAGGATCCCGGATGAGGAATAGCAGGTCCGTGCCGCCGCTATCGCAAGGTTGTACGGCTCTTCGATAACCCCCGCGAGTGTGACTTCCGGCGGATCCGAAAGGAAGGTCTCGGCCATGGTTCAAGCTCTTTAGGCCGAGACCTTCCCGGTGACAAGCCCTTAGTGCTTCATTTCCTTTTTGAGCTTCTCCAGCCAATCGCCGGCATGCCTTTGACCGCCAAGGCCGAAGGAGAGTCCACCCGCGAGGGCGAGCATTGCAACAAGCCCGGTGAAGAGGATCCGGATCAGGTCATCGGCGATCCCCAATTGCGTCAGGGCCGCCATAAAGGCGAAAATGATGACCGCCCAGCGGGCAAACGTGCCGAGGATCCCTGCCGATGAATCGGGGAGCGTGGAGGCCTTGACCGACCGGATCACCAGATCACGCAACCCCCCGCCGAGGATGAATCCGGCCAGGAGGATCAGGACCGTCGTGACCACCTTCGGGACATACTGGGCCACCGTCTCAAAGAATCCGGTCAGTTGCTGGAGCTTCAGGATATCGGCAACCGCTATAAAGGTGACGATGATGAAGAACCACTTGATCAGCCATCCGACGAGGGCCGCTGCGTTCACATCCATCCCCCGTTCCTTGAGCTTTCCGAGACCGACCGTCTTCTGGAGGAAGGTATCGACCCGTGTGAAATCGACGACCCTCTTGCAGAGCCTCCCCAGGAGGCTTGCGAGGAAGATCCCGATAAACAGGACGACCACCGCCGCGATGATATTCGGCAGTATCGCCAGGATATCGGTCGCCAGTTTCAGGAGCGCCGCTTGTATGGCGCCCTGCCATTCCGTGAGTTGACTCGGCATAGAAACCCCCTTCCTCGGCTAGGGCGCTGGATGAACCAGCCTCCTTGCCGAATTATGAGACAATTTTTGTTAAGATCCCCCCAAGAGCAGGGTTAGAATAGCAGAAAATAGATGTGAGATCAATTAGTTAAGATGTTGCACT
>Ga0114945_10001381_pt1 | contig 15159 bp, 17 predicted proteins | sample OV2TP3_FD_87194 | JGI IMG/M metagenome (GOLD analysis project Ga0114945, IMG submission 87194) | Hot spring microbial communities from Beatty, Nevada to study Microbial Dark Matter (Phase II) - OV2 TP3 | ecosystem: Environmental > Aquatic > Thermal springs > Hot (42-90C) | place: USA: Beatty... | reverse complement strand
CTTCGTACGGTAGTCGGCCCGCGTGCGAGCCACCATATCCGTCACTTCGCGGAGGAACGTGGCCGGCAGCGGAAAAGCGTTCGGAACGCGGTGGTAGTCCACCTGTAGCTTGGCGTTCATCTTGAGGAGCCGCGGCACCACGACGGACGCATAGTATTCTCGGTCAGCCTTGATCTGCGTGACGAGGGCGGTCGCGACATGGGTTGCATCAGCTTCCACGAGCGCGATCCGTTGGCGGCCCGGAAAGAACCAGGCCACGGCCACCAGGAACAGCAGGAGCGGCGGGGTAATCAGGACGATGAGCCGCATGCTGACCGACCAACCGGGCCTCCCATCGCGGATGGACGTGGTTTCCTGCTTGGCTGGTTTCTGGTCAGTGGAGCCCACAGGGCCTCCGCATCAGCATCTCACTTATGGAGGGGTAGAGCGGACTCGCTCCCCAAAAGCGGGACCGGCGGAGCGGGATCGGAGTCTGGCGGCCAGGAGCCGGAGGACGCCGGCAGTCCGATTAGATAGACAAGGGGCAATGGATGATGGACTATGGGTCTTAGGCTTTGCACCCTCTTGTTTCTTGCCTTTTGCCTCTTGCCTATCGCCTATAGCCTCTAGCCCGGCTTCACTGATCAGAGCGGTCAGGTCCTCGATCGTATCGATATCACGTTCAGGGGACAACACGGCGGCATCGAGGCCCAAATTTTGCGCTTTTTGCATCGTCAGGTCAAACACCCGATCCGTAGACCATGGCACCCCGCTCCACAGCTCGGGTACGGGATGTTTGAGCCCGATCAGATAATAGCCGCCGTCCGTGGACGGACCGAGCACCAGATCGTGCTCCTCGACCAGGGCGAACGCCTCGGCATAGACCGAAGCCGGAATCGACGGCAGATCGGTCCCGGTCAGCACCACGCGCCGGTAGCCCATGCCGAAGACGGCATCAAATGCATGGCTCATGCGGGCGCCCAAGTCGTCTCCGGTCTGAGTCAGGAGCCGCACGCCTTCGCGCTCCGCGAGGATCTTGAAAAACACGTGCTCAGCGGATGGCGCGCAGGCGAGGAATCGATCGATCCCCCACACTTCCCTCCCCCTTCCAAGAGGGAGGGTGAGGGAGGGGGCGCGTGTGCGCTCCAGCACATCGAGGACCAGACTGCCATGCAGGGTTGCGGCCTCGTCCTCCGTCAGCGGCGGACAGAGCCGCGTTTTGACCTGGCCGGGAATCGGCGCCTTGGCAAAAATCACGAGCGCGCTGAAGGCGCGTTCGGGGCTAGAGGCTCTATTCGTATGTTTCCTATCGCCCATTGCCCATTGCCTCTCGCCCGCGTACGCTACCGCACTGCGCTGTACAGGTGCGCTAAGCGGCGCGGGCTGACGCCCATCCAATACAGGAGCCGGAGTGCCCACATAAGGATGATCGTGCGGATGGGGCCATAGGTGTCCCAGCGGCGGTAGGATGTCACCACCTTGGCGTGGAGGGCCGCGACGCGCCCGGTGGCTTTCAGTCGCCGGCTGAATTCTACGTCTTCCATCAGCGGCAGATCGGCAAATCCGCCCAGCCGCTCGAAAACCGATCGCCTGACGAAGATCGCCTGATCTCCGGTGCAGATGCCGGTCAGGCGGGAGCGCAGGTTCATCAGCCGGCTGACCAGCCAGCCTATCCCGACATCTCGCTCGAACCGGACATCGAACCGGCCGCCGACGCACGATACGTCCTGCAAAGCTCCTGCGATCTCGGCGCAAGCTTCGTCGGGTGGGCTCGTGTCCGCGTGCAGGAACAGCAGGATCTCGCTCCGGGCGGCGGAGGCGCCGGCATTCATCTGGGTCGCGCGCCCTGCTGGCGAAGCCAGCAGGGCGAGGCGAGGGGCTATAGGCGATAGGCTATGGGGAGGAATTGCCCATTGCCCATTGCCCGCAAGCGATCGAACGATCTCGAGGGTGCGATCCTGGCTGCCGCCATCCACGACGATGATCTCGTCGAAGGCCGTTCCGGCGAGGCGTTTCAGGAGGAGCGGCAGATACCGTTCTTCATTGAGGACCGGAATCACCACGGTGATGGTCATGTGTTTGGCTCGTCACAATCGTGCGGGCGTTCCGGGACCCATTGCTCCGTGCTGCAATGGGTGCCCAGGTCGAAGCCCATTAATTTGATATTCGCTGACGGCTGAAAACTGAGGGCTACTTCTTTGGCGTCTTGAACATGAAAAAGGCCACCATCGCAATGGTGGCCCAAAAGATGATCTGCTTGTGCCAGAACAACACCTCGCCGAAATGGAAGAACGCCAGGGCCAGGACGATGGACGCCGCCATCACCACGTACTTCACGGTGAGGTGCTCGATCGCGGCGTGAGCCCAGATCGCGGTCCCGGCAAAGTACAGCAGCACCGGCACGATATTGATCTCGAATCCGCCGCTGATGGACAGGAGAATGCTGAGAAATCCGGTGAAGATCATCGCCACCCCGATCAACAGCTCCGCCGTGGTGAGGTGACGATCCTCGGTGACGCCGGAGTCCTGGTCCCGGGAGGGCCGGGACGGATCGGGTCTGCCTGGAGTCGGGCCAGGGTCTATGGGATCGGGAGGCGCCACGATCAGGATTTGAACTGCTTGCTCAGGGTTAAGCCTTGCTGCTGATAGGAAGAGCCGAGCCCGGCGCCATACACGTGGATCGGCGGCTCCATCATCTTTTCGTATACAACCTTGAAAAAGGTTTGTCCATCGTGGATCAGAAAGGGCACGTCGTGAGGGCGGACCTCCAGGACAACCGGCGTTCCCTTCAGCTCGCCTCGGCCATAGCCGAAGCCGGGGTCGAAGAAGCCCGCGTAGTGGGTGCGAAGCTCCCCGCAGGCCGCTTCGTATGCCACCATCTCGGCCGCGTGGCCCGCGGGCACGCGGATCCGCTCCTTCGAGGCCAGGATGTAGAACTCTTCCGGTTCCAGCAGCAGACTATCGTTCCGGTGCCGCCGGATCGGTTCCCAGAAGTCCAGGGCGGCATAGTAATTGATCCTGGACAGATCGATGACCTGGCTGTTTTTCTTGGCTCGGTATCCGATGATCGTGTCGCGATCCTGCTCGCTGCCGTGCAGATCGATCCGGAGGAACAAGCCCTGGTCGGTCCGTAGCTCCTGGCTGCTCACCGGGGTTTCCGCCTGAGCGCTGTCGCGGTGGTGATAGAGCAGCGCGTCGCTCATGTGCAGCGCGCGGAGACGCGGATCCGGGACCGTCGCGGAGCCTCTGACCAGACGGAGCTGATTCAAGGACATCCCTGTTTTGACTCGGATGGTAAAGGAACGGGGCACGATCTCGAGATACAGCGGTCCGGCGTAGCCGGCCCGGATTTCATCGAACCCGATGTTGAGATCGGTGATGACGCGCGTAAACACGTCCAGCCGGCCCGTCGTGCTCTTGGGGTTGGTCCTGGCCCGCAGGCTCTTCGGGAGCCTGAGGGATTCCAGCAGCGGCACCAGATAGACGTGCCCTTTTTCGAGAATCGCTCCGCCGGTGAGGTCCATCTCGTACATCACCAGGTCGGACTGGTAAAAATCCAGCACATCCAGCCGTTGTTTGATCTCCGACCGCTCCGGGAGAAAGCTGCTCAGCAGGCGGTAGGCCTTGGTCCCAAGCCGAAGGTCGAGGCTGGCGGGCTGGACCTGGCGATCCTCGATCGGCATGTCCGCCGTGATCACCTGGTCGGCAATGAGCTGCTTCAGCCGTTGATAGGGGAGGATGCCGTTCATGCCTTAGCTCGTCGGGACCGGGACCCATTGCTCCAACGGGTACCCGTTGCAGTTCAGGAGCAACGGGTGCCCAGGTCGAAGCCCACTGTTTTTTACAGGTCGTCCATGGCTCCGTCGCCGCACGCGGTGAAGTTGGGATGGGCGCCCACCATGGGTAGCTCCCGCCGGCTCCCCTCACCCTCCCCTCTCCCATCACCCGTTGCAACGGACGGAGCAACGGGTCCCCGAGAGAGGGATGCGGTGAGGGGAGGCTGCGGGTAGTGAAAGGTCTTGTTTTCATAATTCTTCAGCACGGCGCCGTCTTCGTCCAGATGCAGCAGGTAATCGGGCAGGATCGGAATCTTCCCGCCGCCGCCAGGCGCGTCGATGACGAAATGCGGGACCGCCATGCCGCTGGTGTGGCCCTGCAGGCTCCGGATGATATTCAAGCCGGTCTCGATCGTGGTGCGGAAATGGTTGGTGCCTTTTGTGAGATCGGCCTGATAGAGATAATACGGCTTGACCCGGGCGAGCAGCAGTTGGTGCACGAGCCGTTTCATGATCTCGGGATCGTCATTGACGCCTTTGAGCAGCACGGTCTGCGCCCCGAGCGGCACGCCGGCGTCCGCCAATTGGCCGCAGGCCGCTTTCACCTCCGGCGTCAGCTCATCCGGATGATTGAAATGGAGGTTCATGTAGATGGGGTGATATTTCTTGAGAATCTCGCAGAGCCTGGGCGTAATCCGCTGGGGCAAGGTGCCCGGAACCCGCGACCCCAGGCGAATCAGCTCCAGATGAGGAATGGACCGCAACGCATTGAGGATCCGCTCCAGCAGGTCGTCCGGCAGCAGCAGCGGATCACCGCCGGAAAGGATCACGTCCCGCACCTCGGTATGCGCCCGCAGATAGGCGATGGCGCGGTCCAGTTCCCCTTTTTTCAGGAACCCGGGTTTCCCCACCAGTCGTTTCCGCGTGCAGAACCGGCAGTAGACGGGGCACTGATTCGTGACCATCAACAGGACGCGGTCCGGGTACCGGTGCACCAGATGGGGCACGGGGCTATCGAGATCTTCGTCGAGGGGATCATCGGGGGCGTCCTCGTCTTCGATCTCGGCGGGGTCCGGCACCATCTGCTTCCAGATCGGATCGCCTTTTTCCTTGATCATCGCCATGACCGTGGGGGTGATGCGCATGGGATAGTCCCCGACGATGGCCTCGATCTCCTTCGGATCCACGCCCAAATGATCAGCAAGGTCCTTGGGCTTGACGATGCTGTCGGCCAGGATACGTCTCCATTCCTCCATAGGTTCCCGGTTCCTCCTATTCAGTCCCACTTCGTTCAGCGCTGTTGGCGTGCCGCTCATCCAGATAGCGCAAGATGTCCCAGGTGTCGGTCAACACCGCGTCGCCGTCCACCAGGACGGGGACATAGTATTGCCCGGACACCTCAAAGACCTGCTTGCGCATCGGTCGGAAGTCCGACACCACCACGTCATCATACTGGATGCCCAGGGTGGCCAATTTCTCCCGAACGATCGCGCACTCGGGACACCAGTTCACGTGATACAGCATCATCACTTCACCCCTCACCCCTCACGCCTCACGTTTCACGGTTGTTGCGCAGGGCGCCATGATGGCGTCCCGCATCCCATGGATGAGTTTTTTCTCCGGGGAGCAGGCGGTCGCGAGGACTCCGGCCAGCTCCGCACCATGACCCGTGACGAAATAGTACGGCGAGAGCCGCACGCGGCCGGCCATGGGCAGGACATCATCGGCGGCAGGATCGTAGTACGCCAGGCTGAATTGGCGTCCTTTGTGAAACTCTTGCAGGACGTGGGGGGTCGTCGGGAACGCCGCGAGCGCCGCCTCCAGCGCCGCGGCCCATTCTCCTTGCGGCAGGTCGTGCCCGACCGAGACCCCGCGGCTTCCCCACGCTAATGCGGAAAATCCCGACGGCTTGATCACGAAGCGTCGGTCCTTCTGGGAGGCGCTCGCCACATCCCGCCAGTCGGCGACGGCGTGGCCTCCGACGCGCAAGTCCGGAATGACGGCAGAGGGCGGGACCGGGCGGGGATCCAGCACCCAGGTCCGCGGCATCAAGCGGCGGAGCAGCAGGAACGTCTCGTCCCCCAGTTCCCGGCTCCAGAACGAGGCCAGCAGGGGATGGTGCAAGAGCGCGAACGCCAGTTTTTCCTCGAGCGCCGGCTTGAACGGCGGCGTGATCACCACGCGATCCTTCTTCGCGCCGTACATGAACAACTCGGATTTCGGGACGTTTTTGAGGTCAAACAGCTCGAAGAACCGGTACAGCACCGAAATCGGTCGCTCGCCGGACTCCGTGTTGACGAGCAGCGCTTCCTCCGTGAACCGCACCTCCCGCGGCTCCACGCAATGGACCTCTAGCGCGTTCTCGCGAAGGTGCGCGGCCAGCCACGCCATCTCCGGCCGGTAGGATCGGGACTCCTCCGAGACGACAATCGCCATCGCCCCTGTTGGCATCCCCGTCGGACCCGGCGCGCTCTGCAACTGACGGCGCAGCATGTCGGCAAACCCCGTCACGATGCCGTTCGCTCCGCCCACGATCTCCAGATGCGGGTCCTTGAGAGAGGCATAGGCACGAGACAGGCATCCGGTCAGGCCGATGCCACCCGGCACGCTATCAAGCTCCGTGATGACCAGATCCGACCCGTTGGACGACGGCTCCGGGTCGATGGGAATGATGTCCGGCCGGATCACGGCTGGGACGAGGTCGCGAAACCGCTTCATCCGGCTGTACGTCACCAGCCAATCAGGCTTGCCTTGGTCCAGGTAGCCATGAACCCAGGCCGGCTGGGTGCCACGGACGCTCTCCAGATAGAGGCGGTTCAACACCCGATAGAACGACAGGAGCCGGTCGCCCAGTGACCGAAGAAAGGCCACCTGCTCTGCAGTAAGTGGAAACGCGTCGGGGCTGATGCGCCAATGAGTGGCCAAGCCGGTATCATCCGCAGCAGACTCTTTCCCGGGCTGCCGATAGATCCCGTCCCGGATCAGCGTGTCTCGGATGAGGGAACAGCGGTGGCGGGCATCCGTGCCGGTGTGATGTGGTGTCGCGCTCGCGAGGGTCAAGGGAATCTCATCGAGGCGAGGGGCCAGAGGCGAGAGGCACGAATGCCCATAGCCTCGGGCCTCTTGCCAGTTCAGAAGTGGTCGTGATCGTAACACGGCCTCTTGCATCCATACAAGAGCGTCGGCGGCGCCAGACCTGGGCATTTCGCGACGGCGCTTTCTTGCCTCATCACGGTCCGTCGGCGTATGATACGCACGAACCTCGCATCAGCCAACAGGGTTGCGGCATGAGCCAACGGGACCATCTCTCGCCGAAGGGACAGGAGGTCGCGGTCGATCAGTACCGCATCAAGACGGAGCCGTTCTATGCCGAGGTCAACGGCGAGATCGGCCTGTTCACCGTCGCGGCCACAAGCCGGATGCCGATCATGCTGAAGGGACCCACCGGCTGCGGGAAGACCCGATTCATCCAGCACATGGCATACCGGCTGGGACGTCCGTTGATCACGGTCGCCTGCCATGAGGACCTGACCGCGTCAGACCTGGTCGGGCGCTACCTGCTCAAGGGCGACGAGACGGTCTGGGTGGACGGCCCGCTCACGCTCGGCGTCAAGCACGGGGCGATCGTCTATCTGGACGAGATCGTGGAAGCGCGGAAAGACACCACCGTCATCATTCATCCGCTGAGCGATGACCGGCGCATCCTGCCGATCGAAAAGAAAGGCCAAGTGGTCGAGGCGGTGGACGAGTTCATGCTGGTGATCTCGTACAATCCCGGTTATCAAAGCGTCCTGAAGGAATTGAAGCAGAGCACCAAGCAGCGGTTTCTGGCCATCGAGTTCACCTATCCGCCGGCCGACATTGAAACGCGCATCATCGAGCAAGAGGCCGGCGTGGATCGGGATATGGCGGCCCGGCTCGTGAAGCTTGGCGGGAAGGTCCGCAATCTCCGGAACCACGGGTTGGAGGAAGGGGTCAGCACCCGGTTGTTGATCTACGCCGGCGAGCTGATCCGCCAGGGTGTCCCGCATGCGCGCGCCTGCGAGGCGGCCGTCATCCGGCCGATCACGGACGATCCGGACATGCAGCGCAGCATCCAGGAGCTCGTCAAGGCCATTTTCTGATTCGCCACTGCTCTCGTCTTCCCCTCCGATCTCACCAGCGCTTGGAACGCCGCTGGCCTCTCGCGGTAGAATACATCCCCGGAGCTCAGGATGGATCTGATCCAGATCACACCGCTGCCGCAACTCGTGCCGAGTCGCATTTGTCTGAGCTGCGATGTCTGCTGCCGCTTTCCCGAAGCGGACAGCTTCCTGCGGCCGTATTTCACCGCGGAAGAGATCGGGTATGCGATCGCCCGCGGGATCGATCCCCGGCACTTCCCGAATCCGGCGGGCGGGCAGGTGACCGTGGTGCCCAACCCCGCCGGCCAGGGGTACATCTGCCCGGCGTTCGATCCCAGCACGTCATACTGTCGCATCTACGATGTTCGGCCTCTGGACTGTCAGCTCTATCCGTTCACGGTGATGTGGAGCCGGGACGGAGCTGAGGTGGTGCTGGGCTGGGATGCCAAGTGCCCGTTCATGGGCGAGACCGCTCCGACCGATAGCCCATCGCCTCTGGCCTCTAGCCTGGTCGGCTATGCCGAGCGTATCGCCCGACTGGTCGAGCGCGAGGAATACCTGGGCACCTTTATCGAGCATCCTGCGCTGGTGGCTCGATTCCAGGACGATGTGACCGTGATCAGAGTCCTGCCTCGTCTGACCGAGCGGCTGGGACGCCGTCCGCCCATTCTGAAGCCATTGACACGGGATGATTGGGAGCGGTGGACAAATGCCTTGGCGCAGACCGGAACGGCCCTGTCGGCCTATCACCTCGCGCCGCATCTCGTCTGGCGATCGCTGTTTTCGTATTTTTGGGCTGAGCTGGGCGGTTGTCTCTGCCTGTTCGCCGAGAATTCGGACGGCGTTTTTATGCCTCTCCCGCCTCTCCCCCTTCGCCTCACCCCTCACCGGGACCGGGACCCATTGCTCAGAGCGTGCAATGGGTGCCCCCTCTACAGAATGCAATGGGTGCCCCGCCTTACTGAGGCCATAGGGCAGGCCATGAAGATCATGCGGGAGAGGAATCACCGGTCCGCGGTCACGCGCATTGAAAATATCCCGGAAGAGCTCAAGCCGGAGCTTGAAGCCTGGGGATATCGGCTGACCGCCAAGGACCGGGATTATCTGTATCGGGCTTCGGATCTGGCGAATCTCAACGGCGATCGGTACAGGTCACAGCGGGCCGCCTGCAACCGCTTCGTCCGGTCACATCAATTCCACTACGAGCCGTATCGGGACGAGTATCGTGAGGCGTGCCTGACGCTGTTCGCCGACTGGGCGGCGCAGCAGACCGCCAGGCCTCTCGACGAATCGGCGCGTCACATGCTGCGCGATTGCGAGGCGGCCCACCGGGAAGCGATGGTCTGCCACGAGGCGCTTAAGCTGATAGGGCGGGTGGTGCGGGTGGACGGCGCCATTCGCGCCTACACATTCGGCTACGAACGCTCCGCGTCCGTGTTTTGCGTGTTGTTCGAGGTGGCCGATCGGGCGATTCCCGGTCTCGCGCAGTTTATCTTTCGGGAAGTCTGCCGTGAAGGCGCGGAGCGGGGCTATGCATTCATCAATACGATGGACGACTCAGACCTTCCGACATTGGCCCGGTCCAAGATGGCGTATCACCCTGTCAGACTGCTCTCCAGCTATATCGCCACTGAGCGGTGATCCGCTTCTGCCTTCCGCTCTATAATGCAGATCGTTTTCGCAAGAGGTGGCGAGTCGCTCACTTTAAGGAGGATGCCATGTTCGTTCGCGATGTCATGTCCACCGGCGTGCTGACGGTCAAGGCAACCGATACCGTGCGCTCCGTCGTCGTCAAGATGCTGAGCCGGCGCTGCGGCGCGATTCCAGTGGTGGAGGATGACAACTCCCTGGTGGGCGTGGTCACCATCCGCGATATCCTGCTGCCGCTGTACCCGAACTACGGCGATTATATCCATGACAACGTGCACAGCCGCGACTTCGTTGAAATGGAGGCAGGCTACGCTGGAATCCTTGCAAAGAAGGTGAAAGAAGTGATGAGTACCAATCCGCTGACCGTGGCGCCCGAAGACGCTGTCCTTCAGGCAGCCTCCTATATGGGGCTCAAGAACTTCCGGCGTATTCCCGTGGTTGAAAAAGGGAAGCTCGTGGGGATGGTCAGCATCGGCGATATCAACCAGGGGCTGTTCTTCGCCCAGCAGCCCAGCTCATGAGGTCTCTCATGGTGACACAAACGAACAGGTTCGCGGTCGGGATCGCAGCGGTCCTTTTCCTCTTTCTCTCCGGGTGCGGCAGTCTCCTCCACCCGCAAGCCGGAGAGTTCTTGGCACAGGCGCAGGGCGCCGGCGACCAGGCATCAAGCGGGGTTCAGACCATCGTCAATCTAACCACGATGCTTGACGCAAGCGTCCAGGCGGCTCGGAGCGGACAGAACTATGAGGCCGCGCTGGACAGGCTGCACGATCAGTTTCACGCTCTTCGGAAGGCGTTCTGTCTTGTGACCGAGGCCCAAGCCGCGACCACGGCGTATGCCAAGGCGGTCACGATCAGACGCGAGATGCGGACTGTCTTCCACCGTCTGTGGAAGTTTCGTGAGGACTCGACGCTGCGGGAGGTCCACCTGGACCTGTTTGCCAAGCGGCTCCAAGAGCTCCGTGAGACGGTCCAGGCGATCAAAAGCTAACTGAGTCAGCGACCGCTACGACTCCTTCTTAATTTGCTCGCTCAGGTAGTTCTCCAAGCCCACTTGCTTGATGCCCTCGAGCTGCGTTTCGATCCAGTTGATGTGCTCGTCCACGCCCTTGACCATGTCTTCAAGCAGGTGCCGCGTCGTGTAATCGCCGACCTTGGCGCAATGGGCGATCGCGTCGGTATGGAGCTTCAACATCTCGTGCTCGGATTTCAGGTCAGCCTTGAACTGCTCCGGGACCGTCTCTCCCACATTGACCGTTCCCAGGCGCTGCATGTTGGGCACCCCTTCCAGATAGAGGATATGCTCGATCAACTTCTCCGCATCCTTCATCTCGTCGAAGCTTCGCTGCTTCACCTTGTGGTGGAGCCGCTCGTATCCCCAGTTCTCGCACATTTTGGCGTGGACGAAATACTGATTGATGGCGGTCAGGTCGGCGGTCAGAAGCCTGTTCAGGTGCTCGATGACGCCCTCTTTCGCTTTCATAGCGGTGTCCTCCGGTGAACAGCATGAGTTCCTGTAAGAAAATTATCCGGCCGCTCTGATCAGGAGTCAACACACCGGATTTCTGTATGGATATAGGGCAGGGGGAGCGACGGAGGGCGGTCAGGATCGACGGATCGGGCAGGAGGGCTATCTGACGCTGATCGGTGTCTCGCTTGTGGCCAGGGCGACGAGTTCATCAATGTTGCGGAGGCAGCGCCCGCAACATCCCTCCTGGTCAATGCCGAGCGCGGACGCAAGCGACTCACAGGAGAGGAGACCGGCTTGGCCGGCGCGCCGCACATCGGCTTCGGTGAGCCCTTTGCACAGACAGACATACATGAATGAGTCCTTTCTAATCGAATACGATAGTGATAACCATTCTCAACAAATATCATTGTAGGCTCTTCTTCTCAGGCTGTCAAGAAAAAATTCTGCGGCCTTTCGGAAGAGGTTGATCCCGTGACGAACCTTTGCCATACTTGGCCGAAAATCACCGTATTCACTAGGAGTTAGTTGGGTGGGACACGGAACCGAGCCGGTCGATCCGATCGTGCAAACTGCCGAAGGCGTCCTGCTCACGGTCTCCGTCCAGCCGCAGGCCGGCCGCACCGAATATGTGGGGCGCCACGGCAAGGCATTCAAATTCCGGGTGGCGGCGCCTCCCGTCGAAGGGAAAGCGAACGAGGTGCTCTGCGCCCATCTCGCCGAACGGTTCACGTTGCCGAACAGCGCGGTGGAGATCCGGGCCGGCCACGCCTCGCGGCAGAAGCGGATCCTGCTCAAGGGCGTGCCGGCCGATCGAGTCCTGAAGAGCTTGGCCTCCGAGACGGCCCTGGCCCCTCGCCTCCATCAAGTCAATGTCTCCAACGGGGGTGTGCCGAAGCTGCCGGTGGCCGAAGCCCGGATCACTCTGCAGGGCGTCGCCGGCGACCGTCAGCGCAACCGCAAGGTCCACGGCGGGCCGGACCAGGCGGTGTGTCTGTACTCGCTGGAGGTCATCGAGGCGCTCAAGGGTGAAGGCCATCCGATCGCGCCGGGCTCCACGGGAGAAAATCTCACGCTGGCCGGACTCGAGTGGGACCGCATCAAGCCGGGTGTCCGCTTGCGGGTGGGCGAGAGCGTGCGCCTAGAGGTAGTGAGCTATACGGCGCCATGCGAGCACAACGCTCGCTGGTTTGTGAGCGGGAACTTCCTGCGGATCTCCCAGAAGCGGCATCCGGGCTGGAGCCGGGTGTACGCGCGCGTATTACAGGAAGGGCTTGTGCGCCAAGGTGATCCTGTGGTGATCGAGGCAATAAGTGATGGGCGATAGGCGATAGGCTATAGGTTTTCATCATCTACCCATAGCCCTTTGCCTATGGCCCATAGCCTGGATTGAGGAAGATGATGGAGCGCGTGCTCGAGCCGGAACTCATGGATGATCCCGAGCAGGCGCGCGCCTATGCGCAGGCCGATTTCGCCGAAGAGAACCAGGGCTTCGTCAACCGGTTTGTGGATACGTATCCCCGTTGGATCGAAGGGCAAGTGGAAGGGCATGTGATAGATCTCGGCTGCGGCCCGGCCGACATCCCGATCCGGCTGGCGCGGGCCCTGCCGAAATGCCGGGTCACCGCGGTGGATGGCTCGCGGTCCATGATCCATCTGGCTGATCGGGCGGTGCGGGAAGCGGGGCTGGCGGATCGCATTGCGCTGCGATGGGAACGGTTTCAGGAGCTGACCTTGCCGGAGCCGGCCGATGCCGGCATCTCCAACAGCCTCGTGCATCACCTTCGCAACCCGTTGCAGTTCTGGTATGCGCTCAAGAACCTGGTCAAGCCCGGATCGCCGGTCCTGGTCATGGACCTGCTGCGTCCGGAGTCGGCCGAGGCGGCGCAGGCCATTGTGGAGACCTATGCCGCCAGTGAGCCGGCGATCCTGAGGCGGGACTTTTATAACTCCTTGCTGGCGGCCTTTACGGAGGATGAAGTGGCGGCGCAATTGGCCGAGCTGAACCTCAGCCGCCTCATGGTTGATGTGCCGGACGACCGCCACTGGGTGGTGTACGGGCCTATCTATTAAAACGGCGAGGCGTCAGGCGTGAGGGGTGAGGGGTAAGGGGAGCGTCATGCGTGAAGCGTATGACGAGAGACGAAAGACGCGCGACGAGATACGGGAGACGAAGGAGAATCGGGTACCGACTGTGAAGATCTGGATAGTGACGACACTCGTAGTCGCGGGTCTGATGGGATGCGCCGGCCCGAAGCCGGTCCTCTATCCCAATGCTCACCTCCAGAGAGTCGGGCCGGACGTCGTCGAACAGGATATTGACGAATGCCGAAAACTGGCTGAAACAGCCGGCGCTGCGCCTGGCGATCGGAAAGGCGCCAAGGTGGCGGGTAGTACCGCCGCCGGGGCCGGCATCGGCGCGGCCGGCGGTGCGGTGGGCGGTGCAATCCTGGGGGCCCCGGGCCCCGGCACGGCCTTTGGCGCTGCGGCCGGAGCCACCGGCGGATTCCTGCGCGGGCTGTTTGGCTCCTCGAAACCCAACGAGGCATACAGGCGCGTGGTGGATCGGTGCTTGAAAGAGCGGGGGTATGAGCCGGTCGGCTGGGAGTGAACGGTCGGGGTACGGCAGCTTCATCGCTCCGTGCCTCCCACTCTGCTTGTGTGGGATGAAACGTAGGGGGTTGGCGGTTGGGAAGCTGCCGGCGGCGCTACTCCGCCGCCTGCTGGCCCGTGTGAACCGGGCGCGCCGGGACCGGCAGCTCCTGGTCGGCCCAGACATCGGCCTGGACGCGGCTGCCGTCACGCTCGGGAGCGCCTGCCTGGTGCTCAAGTCCGATCCGATCACGTTCGTCTCGGAAGACATCGGGACCTATGCGTTGACGATCAACGCGAACGATCTGGCCACGATGGGCGCCACGCCGCGCTGGTTCCTGGCGACGGTGCTGCTGCCGGCAGGTGCGACAGCCACCCAAGTGTCCCGCCTGTTTTCACAACTTGGCGCGAGCTGCCGACGCCTTCGAGTGACGCTGGTCGGGGGCCATACGGAGGTCACCAACGCCGTGACGCGGCCGGTGGTGGCGGGGTGTCTGCTGGGCGAATGCCCCAAGGGCCGCTTGCTCACCACGGCGGGGGCCAAGATCGGGGATGCCATCATCCTGACGAAAGGGATTCCGATTGAAGCGGTGTCCGTTCTGGCGAGGGAGCGGACCGCACGGATCAGAAGACGGTATTCAACTTCTTTTCTGAACCGGTGCCGGCGCTATCTGCACGATCCGGGCTTGAGCGTTGTGCGCGATGCCGAACTCGCCCTGGCGGTCGGCGGCGTGCACGCCATGCACGATCCGACGGAAGGCGGGCTCAGCACGGCGCTCTACGAGCTGGCGGAAGCGGCCAAGGTCGGCGTCCGGGTCGACGAACGGGCGGTCAGGGTCCTCCCGGAAGGCGCCCGGCTGTGCGCCCACTTCGGCATTGACCCGTGGGGCGCGATTGCTTCCGGCGCGCTGTTGGTCTGCGCCTCCTCGGCACGGGCGGCGGCCATCGTCAAGCGTCTGACGGCGAGCGGCATCGAGGCGAGCCGCATCGGCACCGTCATGCCACCCCGGTATGGGGTCCGCCTCGTAAGGGATGGACGGTCGCGCCCGGTTCCGCGCTTTCGCGTTGACGAGATCGCCAGGCTGCTGGAGAGCGGTCACAACGCGAAGCAGCCGTAGAAATCGGCCAGCAAGCACTGCATCCGCAGACAGCTCCGCTCCAGTCGTTTGATATCGTCCGGGGTCGCGGTCATGGGATCCAGTCGCTGCAGCCAGCGAACATCCGTCTTGAACTTCATCAGTGAGAGGAGAGACGTGCCGGGAATTCTGGTCTCCCACTCGGCAGCCTGGACGATGAATGGACGCAGGCTGGCGATCTCATCCGGCACCTCCTCGCGCGCCGGCTCGAATCCATACGGCTTGGTATCCCGATCAATGCGTTGAGCCATCTGCTGCAGCCAGCGGACCGTGGAGGCCATCCGCTCGTAGTGCAGCGTGTCCGGGAGGTCCGAGGGCTGGTGGTACCGGGGCGTCCGGCCGGCCGACAAGAACAGGTACGGAACCGACCTGTTCCGGAACGCATCGTAGTCGCTGAACGACACGCGGCCCACCACGGGGATTTCCTCGATCAG
>Ga0114945_10001380_pt1 | contig 15166 bp, 15 predicted proteins | sample OV2TP3_FD_87194 | JGI IMG/M metagenome (GOLD analysis project Ga0114945, IMG submission 87194) | Hot spring microbial communities from Beatty, Nevada to study Microbial Dark Matter (Phase II) - OV2 TP3 | ecosystem: Environmental > Aquatic > Thermal springs > Hot (42-90C) | place: USA: Beatty... | reverse complement strand
GCGAACTTCGACTTCCTGGGCAAGAAGTGGTACTTCATCGCCGGCTCCCTGCTGCTTCTGGCGGCCGGGCTGGGCTCCATCTTTTTCGGGAAGGGTATTCCTCTGGGCGTGGACTTCAAGGGAGGGACGCTGGTGTACGTCAAGTTTACCCACGCGCCCGACGAAAACAAGATCCGCTCAGCCATGGGCAGCGCGGGGCTGAGCAACGCCCGTATCCAGCGCTATGGTGCTCCCGGCAACAACGAAGTCATCATCGCGCTGGAGCAACAGGGAGAAAGCGACGAAGCGCTGGATCGGGGCAAGGTCGCCATCCTGGCCGCCCTGGGATCGGCGGCCCCCGCCGGCAAGCTGGACCTGAACAACACCAGCGCCCGCGCCCTCCGGGAACGCCTCCTGGAGCGTGATCCGCTGCGCGCCGGCAGTGACGCCGGCGAGCGCTACCAGGAAGTGGCCACCGCCATCACCCAACTGCGCGACGTTACCCGAGGCGGCGTTCTGCCGTCTCTGGAGGAATTGAAGGGCGTTGTGGATCCAGCGGTTCAGGCGGCCCTGGAGCAGGACTTCTACCTCTCGGATTTCGCCGTGCGCAATGTGGAGATTGTGGGCGCCCAGGTGGGCGCTCAGCTCCGCCGGCAGGCTCTGTTGGCCACGCTGTATTCGCTGGCTGGGATGCTGGTTTACATCGCCTTTCGCTTCGAAGCCATCTACGGCGTGGCGGCGGTCGCGGCCGTCTTCCACGACGTCCTCGTCACCGTAGGGGCGTTTTCGCTGCTGGGAGTGGAGATTTCGCTTACTGTGATTGCCGCCATCCTGACCCTGGTGGGCTACTCGATGAACGACACGATCGTCATCTTTGATCGCGTGCGCGAGAACCTGAAACTGATGCGCCGCGTGCCTTTTGCGGAGATCGTCAACCGCAGCATTAACCAGACCCTGTCCCGGACGGTGTTGACGTCGGGACTTACATTCCTGACGGTGTTATCCTTGTATCTCTTCGGGGGAGAGGTACTCAGCGCATTTTCCTTTGCTTTGGTGGTCGGCATTCTGGTAGGAACCTATTCGTCCTTTGCCATAGCAGCGCCGCTGGTGGTTGGTTTCCAGGAGTGGCGTTTGGCCCGCGAGGGACGTGGACCCGTGCCAGCTTCGGCGGAATCCGGCAAACGGGAAAAAATGCGCGCAAAGGCGTAAACTATGCGCCCACCCCGGGCGAGGGTCCCCGCGGCCCCGGACCGGTCGGAAGGTGGGCGGTGTCTAAGCGGGTGAAGGATTGAACCGGGCAGGGAGTTAAGACCATGTTCGAAGACAGCCTGATCGAATCGACCAATCGCTTTAAGACCAAACGCGGCTGGACGACGGCGCTCTCGTTTGTGCTGCAATTTTTCCTGATCGGGTTGATGATTCTGGTTCCGTTGATTTACACGGAGGCGCTGCCCAGGCAGCAGTTGATGACCTTCCTGGTGGCGCCGCCACCCCCGCCCCCGCCGCCTCCGCCCGCGGCTGCTCCGGTTGAGGTGGTCAAGGTAATCCGGACGGAAATCATCGACGGCCAGTTGCGCCAGCCCTCCAAGATTCCCGAGAAAGTCAAGATGATTACGGAAGAAGAAGCGCCGCCTCCGGTCTCGGCGATGAGCGGCGTTGTGGGTGGCGTTCCCGGCGGCGTGCCCGGAGGTCAGATGGGCGGCGTGCTGGGAGGCATCATCAGTTCCACCCCGCTGGCTGTACCCAGGGTGGCACCGCAGCGCGTGCGCGTGTCGCAGGGCGTGGTTTCGGGTTTGGCCATCAGCCAGCCCAAGCCGCTCTATCCGCCTATGGCGCGCATGGCGCGCGTGCAGGGAAGTGTGGTGCTGCAGGCGATAATCAGCAAGAGCGGGTCCATCGAAAACCTGCGCGTGGTCAGCGGACATCCGATGCTCACGCAGTCGGCGCTGGAGACCGTGAAGCAATGGCGCTATCGTCCCTATCTGCTGAACGGTGAACCCGTGGAAGTAGAGACGCAGATCACGGTGAACTTCAATCTGGCGGGCGGGTAGCCCCGGCCGCGAGGTTCGGCCTGCAGTCCGACGCGGGCCGGATGCAGGGGCAGTAACGGCTTCTGAAATTTTTGCACGGCGAATTGTTCAACGAGGAGAGGATCAATAACCTTATGGCAATGACAATGATTACAAGCAGCGTACTCAACGGTGTCTCCGCCCTTGGCCTGTGGATGTTCCAGGAAGGCGGGCAAATCGGATGGGACCCGATTTCGCTCTGGAACCAGATGGGCATCCTGGCGAAGGCCGTGGTGGTCATCCTGTTCATCCAATCGGCCTGGTCCATTGGCGTGATGATCGACCGCTACATCGCCTTCAGTGCGGCTCGCAAGCAATCCCGTACTTTTGCTCCCCAGGTGGCGGGCGCCCTGCGCGAAGGCAAGCTGGATGAAGCCATTCGCGTGGCGGAGCGCAACAAAAAGAGCCACCTGGCCAAGGTCGTAACCGCGGGTCTGCAGGAGTTCCGCGCCCACCAGGAGTCCTCGGACATCCCGGGTGAGGAAATTGAGGCCTCGAAGCGGGCGCTGGAGCGCGCCGAAGCCATCGTGCACGCCGAGCTGAAGCGGGGCTTGGGTGGTCTGGCTACCATCGGCGCCACCGCTCCCTTCATTGGGCTGCTGGGTACTGTGGTGGGCATCCTGAACGCCTTTAAGCAGATTTCCGAGCAGAAGGCGACCGGGTTGGGCGCGGTCGCGGGCGGCATTTCCGAGGCCCTGGTGGCCACCGCCATCGGCCTGTTCGTCGCCATCCCCGCGGTCATGATGTACAACTACTTCAGCAGCAAGGTGGAGGCCTTTGACGTGGAGATGGACAACTCCTCCAGCGAGCTGATTGATTACTTCCTGAAGCGCCGGGGCGCCGCGCGCCGGTCGTAGCGCGGGGCGCAGGAGAGAAAGACCATGGCAATCGCAAAACGCAAGATGACCATCAACTCGGAGATTAACGTCACGCCCATGGCGGACGTGATGCTCGTGCTGTTGATCATCTTCATGGTGATCACGCCCATGCTGCAGAAAGGCGTGAGCGTGGATCTGGCCAAGACGGACAATCCCACCCAGATGCCCGACGCCGACAAGGAAGATGCTTTGCTGGTAGCCATCATGCGCGACGGCAAGACGTTCCTGGGCACCGAGCGCATCGAGCCCGAGGAGCTCACGCAGCGCATTAAGGACAAAATTGCCAACCGCATGGACAAGCGCGTCTATGTGCGCGCCGACGCCCGCGCCCGCTACGGGCGGGTGGTCGAGATCGTGGACAACGTGCGTGCGGCCGGCGTGGACCAGCTTGGCCTGCTGACCGAGCAGCGGCAGCAGAAGGGCGTTCCGCCGCCTCCATCGGGAGCGGCCCCAAGCGGCGGGCAGCCGTAACGCGGCGTGTCGAGGAGATGACGTATGGCAATGGTATCGGGGGATAAGACCGGCCCCAAATCCGACATCAACATTACGCCCCTGATTGACGTGCTTCTGGTGCTGCTGGTGATCTTCATGGTCATCACGCCCCTCACGCCCAAGGGCCTGGACGCGCTGGTTCCGCAACCGCCACCGCCCAATGCCAAGCAGACCGAACCCCTCGACCGAACCATCGTCGTGCAAGTGATCCATGCTCCGGGCGCGAACCGCTCCAATCTCAAGATCAACCAGGACGATGTGACCTGGGAGACTTTGAAGCAGCGGCTGGAGGACATCTACAAGACGCGCGCCGAGCGCGTGATGTTTGTCAAAGGCGAGGATGAGATTGAGTTCGCCGAGGTGGCCCAGGTCATCGACATTGCCCACTCCGCCGGAGTGGAAAAGGTCGGCCTGATCACCGCCAAGATCGAAGCCGGACAATAAACCGGTGGCGGGCGAATTTCAGAGAACCGGCAAGGGAGAAAAAGCCGCATGAACCGATGGAAGAATGTCGTGCTGCTGGCCGTGGTGGCTGCCGTCATGCTCAATCTGGCAGGCTGCAACAAGCTTAAGGCGCGCGACCGTTTGAACAAGGGCGTTCAGGCGTACAAGGGCGCGCGCTACGAGGAGGCGATCGAGAAGTTCAAGGAAGCGGTGCAGCTCGATCCCACGCTCAAGAACGCCAAGCTCTATCTGGCCGTGGCCTACGCCCAGCAGTTCATCCCCGGCGTGGAGAGCGAGGAGAACCTGCGCACGGCCAACCTCGCCATTGAGCAATACGAGAAGGTGCTGGAACAGGATCCCAACGACATCACCAGCCTCAAGGGTCTGGCTTCCCTGTACTTCAATATGAAGAAATTCGACGAGGCCAAGGTGTATCACCGCAGGGTGATGAACGTGGATCCCAACGACCCCGAAACCTATTATTCCATCGCCGTCATTGACTGGAGCCAGACGTACCAGCCCCGCATGGAGAAACGCGCGGGCCTCGGCCTGCGACCGGATGAACCCCTCAAGGACCAGAAGGTCTGCGCCGAACTTTTGCAACTGAATCAGGCCAAGTACGAAGAAGGCATCGAAATGCTCACCAAGGCCCTGGAACTGCGCCCCGACTACGACGATGCCATGGCCTACCTCAACCTGATGTATCGCGAAAAGGCCGACCTGCAGTGCGGGGACGAAGCGGCTCGCGGGGAACTGCTGAAGATGGCTGACGCCATGGTGGAAAAGACCATGGCAACCAAGAAGCGCAAAGCTGAAGAAGCCGCCAAGCGGCCTGCCGGCATCGTCATGGACCAGTAGTTACTTTCCCCATCATCTCCACCGAAGGCGGGGCCTCTCCATGCGGAGAGGCCCAACTGCTTGAGCGTGCGGCTGCCGACCGGCACTCGTTTCGATCCTCCGTTAGAATCATCATTCCCCGCTGCCCGGAGCGGCGCGGGTGGAGCCCGAGAATGTTTCAAAAGATCCTGGTGGCCAACCGAGGCGAAATCGCGGTGCGCGTTCTACGCGCCTGCCGCGAGCTGGGCATTCCCTCGGTCGCGGTTTACTCCGACGTGGACCGTGCGGCGCTGCACGTGCGCAAAGCCGGGGAGGCCTACCCCATCGGGCCTGCTCCCGCCGCAGAGTCCTACCTCGTGATCGAGAAACTGCTCGACGCGGCGCGCCGCTCTGGGGCCGACGCCGTCCATCCCGGGTACGGTTTTCTCTCCGAGAACGCTCATTTCGCCCGGGCGGTTACCGAAGCGGGCCTGAAGTTTATCGGGCCATCGGCGGCAGCCATGGAGCTGATGGGCTCCAAGACGCGCGCTCGTCAGGCCCTGCGCCTGGCCGGTGTCCCCCTGGTTCCCGGGACGCCTGCCCTGGCCTCGCCGGATGAGGCCCAGCGCGCAGCTCGCGATTTGGGCTACCCGGTGCTGCTCAAAGCTGCGGCCGGAGGAGGCGGCAAAGGCATGCGCCGCGTGGACTCCTCCGCTCATCTGGCGTCCGCCTTTGAGGCGGCGCACAGCGAGGCGCTGCGTGCTTTTGGCGACGGCGAGCTGTACCTGGAAAAACTGCTGGCCCACCCCCGGCATGTGGAAATCCAGGTGCTCGGAGACGAGCAGGGCAACCTGGTGCACCTCGGCGAGCGCGAGTGCTCGCTGCAGCGCCGGCACCAGAAGGTGCTGGAGGAAGCGCCTTCGCCCCTGTTGGACGACGAATTGCGCCGCAAGATGGGGGAGGCGGCCGTGCGTGTGGCCTGCGCCGCCGGATACACCAACGCGGGCACGGTCGAGTTCCTGGTGGACGGGGAGCGCAACTTTTACTTTCTGGAAATGAACACGCGGCTGCAGGTGGAACACCCCGTCACCGAGATGGTTACAGGCCTCGACCTGGTGCAGCTGCAGGTGCGCATCGCCGCGGGCGAGAAGCTCCCCTTCCGGCAGGAAGAGGTTCGCCTGCGCGGTCACGCCATCGAGTGCCGCATCTACGCCGAGGATCCGGACAACAACTTCTTCCCTTCGCCGGGGACCATCACGCGCCTGCTCACACCCTCGGGGCCGGGCATTCGCGAGGACTCGGGCATTTACGAAGGGTGGACCGTGCCGCTGGAGTACGATCCGCTGCTTTCCAAGCTCGTGGTCCACGCACCCACGCGCGGCGAGGCATTGGCGCGCCTGGAACGGGCGCTGGAAGAGTACTTTGTGGGCGGCATCAAGACCAATGTCCCGCTCTTCCGCCGTATCGTGCGCCATCCGGACTTCGTGGCGGGAAATCTCGATACCGGGTTCCTCGACCGCCTCCTGGCCTCCCAGGTCGGCGCAGCCGGGGTTTCTCTTGCCGCCTCAGGTGAATTCGAGCTGGCGGAAATGACCGCCATCGCCGCTGCGGTCTTTGCCGCGGGGGTCGCAGGCGCCGTACCGGTAGCCGTGCCCACGGCGGGTTCGAACGGCGCAGGGCCATCCCTGTCGCCTCGGCCGTCCTCGTGGAAAAAAGCGGCGCGTCGCGAAGCGTTACAGGACTTTTTCGGATGATCTACGACGTGCAGATTGAGGGCAGGCAGTTTCGCGTGGAACTGGTGCGCCAGGACGGACGGCTGCTCTGCCGGCTGGACGGCCACCGCGAGATCGCGCTCGATGCCATCTTCCCCGAACGCGACATCCTGTCGCTCCTGGTCGAGGGCCATTCCTTCGAGATCAAGCGCGAGTTTGCCGGCTCCGAGCTCCACCTGGTGCTGGCCGAGGAGCGTTTCCGCGCCGAGGTGCGTGACCCCCGCTCCTTCCGCGGCCGCCGCGCCGCTGCCGGGACCCAGGACGGGCCTCGCAAGCTCATTGCTCCCATGCCCGGCAAGGTCGTCCGCGTGCTCGCCGCGAAAAACTCCACCGTCGATGCGGGGCAGGGCATCCTCGTGGTGGAAGCCATGAAGATGCAGAACGAGCTCAAGAGCCCCAAGGCAGGCGTCGTGCAGAAAATTTTGGTCGCAGAGGGCGCGGCGGTGAACGCCGGGGACGTGCTGGCTATCGTCGACTAGCTGCGGATCGCCCTACTTCTCCCCGGGACTGCCCAGGATCTCCTCAGCCAGATAGTTCTCCACCCGCGCCTCGTTGCGCACCGTCTCGTAGTAGGCGGCCTTCAGAAGCTGTTCCCGCCGCTCGCGCAACTGCTCGCGAATGATCTGCTGCACGCGGGGGTCGCCGAGCTCGCGCTGTCCCGCCGGCTCCTTGGCCAGCAGCTTGATGATGCGGTAGCCCCACGCCTGCCGCGTGCGCGGGTTGGCGATGGAGATGATGCTGGAAACTTCGCCCGGCTTCAGGCGCAGCACCGCGTCGCGCGTGGCCGGCTCCTCGCCCGTGCGCAGCGACGATTCCGGCGCAAAGCCCAGGTCGCCGCCGTTGCCCGCTGTCTGCGGGTCCTCGGAGTAGTTCATGGCCACGGTGGCGAAGTCTTCTCCGCTTTCCAGCCGGTTCATGATCTCCTGGATCTTCTTCTTCGCTTCCGCTTCGCTCTGCGCCTTGGAGTTCTTCAAGTTTCGTACCTGGGGATTGGGTTGCGTGGTCACCAGGATTTGCGCCAGATGGTAGCGCGGCTCGATCAGGTTGAACTCGGACTTGTGCTCCTCCCAGTAGGCGGTCACGTCGGCGTCGGAGATCGTGATCTTGGACGAAATCTCCTTGTTCAGCACCTTCTGGATAGTCAGGTTGCGGCGCAGGTCACGTCGCAGGTCGTCCCGCGTGATGTTGCGTTCCTTGAGCCGCTTCTCGAATTCCTCCTGCGTGTAGGGCGCCTTGAACTCCGTGACCTTGGCGTCCACCTCGGCATCGGTGGCCAGCAGGCCCAGCTTCTCCGCGCGCTGCATCATGATTTCCTGGTCGATCAGGTCGCGCAGGATGCTCAGGCGCAGGCTGGTCGCCTGTTCTCCCGTAGGCTGTTGCGGCGCCCCGGTGGTCTGGTTCAGATAGTATTTGTCCACTTCGGAACGCAGGATTTTGCGCCCGTTGACGCGAGCCGCGGCCTCGCCGGCCTCGTCCTTGCTCTTGCAGCCGGCCAGCAATGACAGGCCCACCAGGGCCCCCAGCGCCAGCGCGGTAGTTGTATGGGTTGCAGAATTGCGTCTCAAAGATCGCTCCTTACCCTTCACTGGAACTTCTACTGCTTGCGTCCGCCCCGTCGGACCGTCGCGGACGCGCGCCGCCGCCGCACCGTGTCTCCTGGATAAGAAAGCAGGGCGGGTGCATCAGTTGCTCGGCGCAACCTTTTCGGAAGATGGGCCCGAAGCCGGCGGCGACTCCTTGGCAACCGCTGCGGGAGCCTGCTGCCCGGCATCGAGCAACGAGCGATTCAACACGGCGCGCAGCTCATCGCCCGGGATGGCTCCATCCACTCTTTCCCCGTTGATGAACAGCGTGGGCGTGGAGTTTACTCCCAGGGCGTCGCCTTCCTCTATGGACGCACGAACGGCCGCGTCGTCGCCTTTGTCCAGGCAGGCCTTCAGGCGTGCGGCATCCACGCTGTGTCTGGCCCCATACTCCATCACCTTCTGATCCAGCGTCGCCATTTGTTCGGGCACCGGGCGCTTCTCGCCGGTGATTTCATGCTGGTTCAGATGGGCGTAGTCGGAAAAATCCCAGTACGCGTCATGGCTCTGCTCTGCTAGGCAATTGGCGCCGATGGAACCGCGAACCGCCCAGGGATGAATCTGCGGAATCGGGTAGTCTTTGTAGATCACCCGGACGCGGTCGCCGTACGTGTTCATCAGGTCCTTGAACAAGGTGCGGTGCAGGCGCGCGCAGTAGGGACACTGGATGTCGTCGTAAATGACGATCTCCACCTTGGCATCCTTCGCTCCCCGAACCGGCCGTCCGCGGGTGTCGATTTTCTTCATGGTCTCGGCAAAGGGGTCCTTGCTGATGTCGAGCTTGGTCATGCGGTAGAGCGTGTTGTTGTCCTTGGAAATCAGGAAGTCCACGGAGTTGGAGCGCGATTCATCGGAGAGCGTGATGGCCACCGTCTCAAAATCGGGAAACTCACTGGGTTTGCGCTCGCCCACTTTGACTTTGACCGTGGCGGGAAGCTTGAAGTAGGCGCGGACTTGCCGCTCGATGCGCCGGTCCACGTCGCTGCTGGCCGATTGCGCCGTGCAGCCCAGGCACAGCAATAGGGACATGGCCAGCGAACTTTGCAACAACCACATGGTTAGCTGCCTCAACATAGGATGAATTCTGATTATCTCATGGATGCCGAGTCACTGCCTGCCGGCCACATCCGCTTTGCAATTTCCATCTTCGGGGCGTATTTCTGGTAGCTCCCCTGCCGGGGAAGGGAGGAAATTGTGCGCCCACTCGTGACCGTTTTTGCGCTGGCCCAACTGTTTCTGCCGCTCACGGCCGCCTCACAGGCGGAGATCAAAGCTGCGCCCGCCCCGCCGGTTCCGGTCACCGCCGTCCGCACCGGAGTACTTTTGGACGGCACCTCGGGACCGCCCCGCCGCAACCAGGTGATCCTGGTGCGCGGCGACCGCATCGCCGAAGTGGGCGACGCCGCCACGGTGATCATCCCTCCGCGTGCCGAGTTCCTGGACCTCTCTCGCGCCACCGTCCTGCCGGGTCTTATTGACACTCATACCCACCTCTTCCTCCAGGGCGAGCGGCCCGAGGAAGGCGGCTATGACGTGCAATTGCTGAAGCACGGCCTGGCCTTCCGCGCCGCGCGCGCCACCGTCTCCGCCCGCCGCGCGTTGGAGCAGGGCTTCACCACCATTCGTGACGTCGAAACCGAAGGCGCAGGCTACGGCGACGTGGGCATTCAGCAGGCCGTGGACCAGGGTTACATCCCGGGGCCGCGCATCGTCACCACCACGCGCGGCATCTCCACCACCGGCGGGTATCTCTTGCGTGGCTACGCCCCGGAGATCACCGTCCCCAAGGGCGTGCAAATCATCGACGGGCCGGTGGAGGCGCGCAAGGCGGCGCGCGAACAGATGAACCACGGCGCCGACTGGATCAAGGTCTACATGACGCACCGCTCCTGGGTGGACGACTCGGGCAACCTGGTCTCACAGCCGACCTTGACGCTCGAGGAGATCCGCGCCATCGTGCATGAGGTGCACGGCTGGGGGCGCAAAGTGGCCTGCCACGCCTATAACGGCGAAGGCCTGCATCGCGCCCTGGACGGCGGCTGCGACTCCATCGAGCACGGCCTCGAACTCGACGCCGCCGCCATCGAGCAGATGGTCCGCCAGGGCACGTGGTACGTCCCCACTTTCTCGCCCTACTACTACTACTGGGAGCCGGAGAATACGCCTCAGGGCCGTCTGGACCGCAAGCGCGTCGCCGTACACGGCCCCTCGTTCCAGAAAGCCATGAAGGCGGGAGTCAAGATTGCCTTCGGCACCGACGCCGGCGGCTTTCCCTGGACGGACGCCATGGCCCAGGAGTTCGCGCACATGGTGGAGTTCGGCATGTCGCCCGCCGAGGCCATCCGTTCCGCCACCACGCGCGCCGCCGAGATGCTGGGCATGGAAGGGAAAATCGGCGTTCTCGCCCCCGGCGCCTATGCCGATATCATCGCCGTCGAGGGCAATCCGCTGGAGGACATCGGCGAGCTGGAGCGCGTGCGGTTCGTAATGAAAAACGGGCAGGTCTACAAGAGCGAGTAGCCATGTGAGGTGATTCGATGGAGAGTGCCGTGAAAGGAATCAACATCGTGGTGATGAATGGCAGTGTTCGTCCCGGCAATTACACCGCGAAGGCTTCTGCCCTGGTGTTGGACGAGTTGAAAAAGCATGCCGACGTTCGCGTGCGGGTCATTGACCCGTTGGCGTGGGAATTGCCCTTGCCCGGAAGCGCCCGGCACGCCGCCGCCACCGAAGCGTTGCAGGCGGAAGTGCGCGATGCCACCGGAGTCGTGCTGGCGACGCCGGAGTACCACGGCAGCTTCAGCAGCGTGATGAAGCTGCTCATCGAAAACCTGGGATTTCCTTCGGTCCTGGCCGGCAAGCCGGTCGCCCTGTTGGGGGTGGCGGCGGGAGCCATCGGGGCCATCAAGTCGCTGGAACAGTTGCGCAGCGTGTGTTCCCACATCGGCGCCATGGTGTTGCCTCTGCCCATCTCCGTGGCCAATGTCCAGAAAGTGTTTGACAGCGAGGGGCGCTGCCTGGACCCTGTGGTGGAGAAGCAGGTGCGTCGCGTGGGGATCAATCTGATGGACTATATCCGGCAAAACGTCTGCCCGGCGGTGACCCTCGAACGGTTGTTGCGAACCGGCGAATAGTTCGCTACGGTCGCCGCGCCAGCGGCAGCATGGCCAGAATCCCCAGCGCCGGCCCCAGCGCCATGTTGAGCGCCGCCCAGCGCCAGCCCAGCGTCCCGCCCAGCCTGGCCGCCACGTGGATGGAAAGCGTGGTCAGCAGGAATCCCAGCGCCACCTGCGTAGTCAGGGCCGTGCCCACGTAGCTGGGATCGCTGACTTCGCTGACGATGGCGGAGAACTGTGCCGAGTCGGCCACAATGGCCACTCCCCAAACCAGCATCACCGCCAGCAGCAAGGCGTAGTGCTCGAACACGAGCGCGGCCAGCAAACAGCAGGCGCCGCTGGCTGCCATGGCCGCAATGGTTACTCGAGCGCGCAACGCTACGCGGCTGTGAGTTTCTGCTTTACCCCGGTCGGCCGCCCGGCCTGCCCACACACAACCCACTGCGCCCAGCGCGATGGCCAAAAACGCACCCAGGGATACGCCTGCCTGCGGCCCTCCGCCGCGCGAGGCCCCCAGCATCACCGCCACCCAGGCCCACATGGCATAGAGCTCCCACATGTGGCCCAGGTAACCCAGATTGGCCAGCGCCAGCTTGCGGTTGCGAAACACCTCACCCACCTGCGCCAGGCGGAACGGGGGTTGAGGCGCCGCAAACGGCCCCTCCCGCACCCACAGCGGCACCAGTGCCGCGGCCAGGAGGGCGAATCCCGAGCTGGCCACTACCACGGCCCGCCAGGAAAATTGCGCCAAAACTCCGGCGGCGTTCACCCCGTGAGGCAGCGCGGTTCCCACCGTGAGTGCTCCTACCATAACGCCCAGCGCCAGGCCGCGCCCCTCGCGAAACCATCCCGCCAGAATCTTCATTCCGGTGGGATAGACTCCGGCCAGGAACATTCCCGTCAGAAAGCGCAGCAGGATGGCGGCAAGAATGTGGCGGTCAGCCACCATGGCAAACCCGACGTTGGCCGCTGCCGCCCCCAGGCTGGATAGGGCGAAGAAACGCGGCGCGTGCAGCACGTCTGCCAGGTTCAACGTGGCTGAAATCAGCGCGCCGGCCACGAACCCAAACTGCACCGCAATGGTGAGCCAGCCGGCAAACTCCAGGCCGCGATTCCATTCGCGGGCCAGTTGCGGGAGCACCGCCGTTCCCGTAAACCAGAGCGACATGGCCAGCAGCTCGGCCAGGGAAAGCACGGCAAGTACGCGCCAGCGGGAAGCCTCGGTCACGGAAGAGCGATTGTAGCGCAGAGCCATTTCGATACCGGGCTGCCCCTTTTCCGCCCTGCGGCACTTGACACGGCCCGCTGGAGGGTCATAATGCAGCCTTCAAAGAGGGGGTGAGCCATGAACATCCTCGAACTTTGCGACGAGACTCCGGCCAAAGTGGGCCCGGAGTCAACCGTTGCAGAAGCCATTCAGACCATGCTGGACCTGCGCGTGGGCGCTGTGGCTGTGGTGGACCACAACGGCCTGGTCGCCGGAATCTTCACCGAGCGTGACGTGCTGCGCAAGCAGGCCCTGAGCGGCAAGGATCCCGCCCAAGTCGCGGTGCGCGAGCTCATGACCACTCCCGTTGAAATGGCCACCATTGAAACTTCCGCCGGCGAGGCCCTGGAGGTCATGGTGGACCGCCACATTCGCCACCTGCCCATCACCGATACCAACGGCAAATTGCTGGGAATTCTTTCCGTCCGCAACCTGCTGCAGTCGCGTGTGGACGACCTCACGCACCAGCTCGACGCCCTCGAAACCTCGCTCACCAACGACGCCCAGGGCGGCTAGCGGACCCGCTCCGCCCCAGCCGCCCCTCCGTGCCCCACTGCTATAATCAAGTTTTGCTCCCATGAACACTGCTCCACAAGTGCGCTCCACTACGGTGCTCTGTGTGCGCCGCGACGGCAAAGTGATTATGGCCGCCGACGGGCAGGTCACCCTGGGCAACGGCGTGGTCAAGCATTCCGCCAAAAAGATCCGCCGCCTCTACCAGGACAAGATCCTCGCCGGCTTTGCCGGTTCCACCGCCGATGCGTTTTCGCTCTTCAGCCGTTTCGAAACCAAGCTCGAGCAATACAACGGCAACCTGGGCCGGGCGGCCGTCGAGCTGGCCAAGGATTGGCGCACCGACAAAATCCTGCGCCACCTGGAGGCGCTGCTCCTGGTGTGCGACCAGAAGCAGACCTTCCTCATCAGCGGCCAGGGCGACATCATCGAGCCTGACGAAGGCATCGCCGCCATCGGCTCCGGCGGGCCGTATGCGCTCTCCGCCGCGCGCGCTCTCTTCGAGCACACCCAGCTACCCGCCCGCAGCATCGCCGAAGAGGCCATGAAGCTCGCCGCCCGCATCTGCATCTATACCAACGACCGCATCACACTCGAGGAGCTGTAAAGCGTGGCCATTTATCTTCCCGGAGCTGCCGAAGAAGAACACGTCGGGCTGGATGAGCTGACGCCGCGCGAGATTGTCGCCGAGCTGGACAAGCACGTGGTGGGCCAGCATCCTGCCAAGCGCGCCGTGGCCATCGCCCTGCGCAACCGCATGCGCCGCCAGAAGCTGCCCTCGGAGCTCTCCGAGGAGATCATGCCCAAGAACATCATCATGATCGGCCCCACGGGCGTGGGCAAGACCGAGATCGCGCGGCGCCTGGCGCGGCTGGCCAGCTCGCCCTTCCTCAAAGTTGAAGCCTCGAAGTTCACCGAGGTGGGCTACGTGGGCCGCGACGTCGAGTCCATGGTGCGCGACCTGGTGGAGATTGCCATTGACATGGTGCGCAGCGAAAAGCTCGAAGACATCGCCGGCAAGGCCGAGCTCAACGCCGAGGAGCGCCTGCTCGATCTCTTGCTCCCCGCAGCCTCCGCCGGTTTCACCCCCACCGGGGCTGAGCCCCCGGCCGACTCTTGGTCGCGCACCCGCGAAAAGCTTCGCCAGCAGCTCCGCGAGAGCCAGCTCGACGAGCGCGTGGTGGAGCTCGACGTGCGCGAAAAATCCATCCCCGCATTTGAAATCATCTCCAACCAGGGCGTGGAGGAGATGGACATCAACATCAAGGACATGCTGCCCAACATCTTTGGCCAGCGCACCAAAAAGCGCAAGATGAAGGTGAGCGAGGCCATGGACTATCTCATCCAGGAAGAGGAGCAGCGCCTGGTGGACATGGAGCAGGTGCAACGCATCGCGCTGCAGCGCGTGGAGCAGTCGGGCATCGTCTTCCTCGACGAGATTGACAAGATCGCCGGCCGCGAAAGCGGCCACGGCCCCGACATCTCCCGCGAGGGCGTGCAGCGCGATATTCTGCCCATCGTCGAGGGCACCACCGTCAACACGCGCTACGGCATGGTTCGCACCGACCACATCCTGTTCATCGCGGCCGGCGCCTTCCACGTCTCCAAGCCCAGCGACCTCATCCCCGAGCTGCAGGGGCGTTTCCCCATTCGGGTGGAGCTGAAGTCGCTCACCATCGAGGACTTCATCAAGATCCTCACTGAACCCAAGTCGTCGCTGGTCAAGCAGTACACAGCGCTGCTGGAAACGGAAGGACTCAAGCTCGAGTTCACGCGCGAGGCCCTGGACGAGATCGCGCACTTCGCCTTCCGCGTCAATGAGAACACGGAAAACATCGGCGCCCGCCGCCTGCACACCATTATGGAGCGCGTGCTCGACGAGATCAGCTTCAACGCGCCCGAGATGAAGGAAAAAGAGTTTACCGTGGATCCGGCGTACGTGAAAAAGATGCTGGCCGATATCGTCAAGGACCAGGACCTCTCGCGCTACATCCTTTAGAGCGGAGGTTGCGCCCCGGAAAACCCGCGCGGGCCTGAAACTTCGGGCATCTGCTACCCTGTATCGCTCTCATGAAGGCCCTGCTCACCGCGCTGGCGCTGTTGGCGGCCGCCGTGCTCTCCTCCTGCGCCGTACCCGGAGCGCCACGGCCGCCTTCGCTGCGCCTGCCCCGCCCGGTCAGCGACCTCGAAGCCGTGCGCAAGGGCGAACGGGTGCTGCTTTCCTGGACGCCGCCGCT
>Ga0114945_10001374_pt1 | contig 15206 bp, 16 predicted proteins | sample OV2TP3_FD_87194 | JGI IMG/M metagenome (GOLD analysis project Ga0114945, IMG submission 87194) | Hot spring microbial communities from Beatty, Nevada to study Microbial Dark Matter (Phase II) - OV2 TP3 | ecosystem: Environmental > Aquatic > Thermal springs > Hot (42-90C) | place: USA: Beatty... | reverse complement strand
TTTATCATACATACACTAATATACAAAATGAATATTACCTGTCAATATATTTTTTTAATTTTTACAGGAAAATTTGGCTGGGTGGACCAGGAAGGAGGCTATTTCTTGGCCCAAATATATCCCAGAGCCACCCCAAAAAGGGCGGTCAACAAAATCAGAACCGCTCGGGACATACTGAAACGCCAAAAAAGGAGCTGGATCGTAACGACTTGAGTATTTTGGGCAATAAAGATTAAAAGGAAAACGATAAGAATAGCAACCAGGAGATTTTTAGCTTTGTCTTTCATGATAAACTCGTCTTCTGCCTTTCTCCTGATCTTTATCTTTCCTCAAGCAATCCTATCCTGAAATTTTTTAAGCAATCTTTCCATTAACCCTTGATAGGCCGGGACCGCTTCATAAATCTTTTGCGAGACCGCCTCTTTATAGGTATGGGAGGTCTCATTCCTTCGATCGGTCATCTCCAAAAAATGGACGGTTTCTTCTTCGGTCAATAATCCTAAAGAGAAAATCTCTCTAAAGACCGACTTGGGGGTATTGGCCACCACCCCTTCTTTGACTTTCAAGTACTCTTTGAGAAACTTCCAGAAGGCTTCAAAGGTGTATTCAAAGCGTTGGATCGTGGCATCGCGGACGAGCACAGAAAACGGTTCTTGTAGAATATCTCCAAACGTCTTAAGGGCCTTCTGGGCATCTGCGTATTTTAAAACAAGCCGATCGAGTGAATCGGTCATTGCAGCAGGCTTACTTTTAGCATTCTTTCCAGACTGTCGCATTGTTTAAGGACTCTTTCTTAAAAGATTCTGAGGCCTCTAACAGATTCACCACCTCAACTTTATAGGGAATATTTAAATCTTCGATTTTCTCTTTAAGAAGGGTGATTTTCTTTTGGTTGAGCCCATTGAAAGGCAGAATCCCAATATCAATATCAGAGGTGAGATGATAGTCTCCCCGCGCCCGAGAACCGAATAAAACGACTTTGACCCGTTCTCCTTTCAGTTCGGTCAAGATGAGATTTTTAAGACTCTGCAGGTATTGATTCATAACTCACCACTCCAGCGCGCCGCCGGTTTGATATTCCGTGACCCGGGTCTCAAAAAAATTCTTTTCTTTCTTAAGATCAATGATTTCGCTCATCCAGGGGAAAGGATTGGCTGACCTGTATACCTCAGGAAGCCCCAGTCTTTTAAACCGGCGGTCGGCAATATACTGAACATACTCTTTCAAAAGATTGGTGTTGAGCCCCAAGATCCCGTTAGAAAGACATTCTTCACAATAAATATGCTCTAATTTAACGGCATTCTTGATAAATTCGATAATCGTCTTCTCGAAATTTCGATCCCACACCCAGGGATTCTCTTCTCTAATCGTATTAATCAAATCAATCCCGAAATTGATATGGATGCTTTCATCCCGCAGGATGTATTGAATCTGCTCGCACGTTCCCGGAATCCGATTCTGGCGGCCGAAGGAGAGCATGGTCACAAATCCGCCGTAAAAGAAAATGCCTTCGGTAATGACGTAGAGCCCCACCATATTCTTTAATAACGTCTGCAGGCCTTCTTGGCTCTTCGTATTCAGGTTGGGATCAAGGACGCTGCTCGTGCAGCTCATGGCGTATTCGTCTTTGTTGTAAATGGCTTCGACCTCCCGGTACATATTGAACATCTCCCCCTCATCCAGAGAAAGGGACTGCACGATATACTGAAAGGCATGGATATGAATGGCCTCTTCAAAGGCCTGCCGCAAAAGATACTGGCGGCATTCCGGATTATCCACGCAGCGATAGACCGCCAGAACGAGGTTGTTGCCGACCAAAGACTCGGCGGTCGCGAAAAATCCCAATACCCGTTTAATGACGCGGCGCTCTTCGGGGGTGAATCCACGGGGATCTTTCCACTGCTCAATATCCCGCTGCATCGAAACCTCCGTCGGCATCCAATGATTGGCGCAGCCATCCAGATAATAATGCCAGGCCCAGCGGTATTTGATGGGGACCAGTTGATTCACATCGACGATGCGGTCGTTGTTGATGACCCGCTTTTTCTCCGCCGAGACCCTTTCCTTGGTCATCCGGATGCATTCGGACATCAGCAATTCCTCCAGTTGCAATGATTGTTAACGACAACGGTCACCATGTCACCAGTCACAGGTCAAAAAACTAGAAGCTTTTTAACGTGTGACATTGCCCGCCCTGGCTTGTCCGATCATTGGCGGGCCAGGGTGACCTGGTGCTCTTGTGACGGGTGTCTCTTCATACAATCTTACTGACACGCCTCACAATCCCCGGTCCCTTGAGAACCCGTCTGGGGCGCTGTGGTGGTCACGCGGCTGTCCTCTCCTCTTTGACGCTGGCCCACGACATTGCCATAACGGTTGACATCCAAGGTGCTTTTCTCGATGCGGGTCGCTCCCATCGAACGAAGATAATAGGTCGTTTTCAAACCCTTTTCCCAGGCAAAAAGATACATGTCGCTGATCTTTTTGCCGCTGGGTTTTGCCTGATAGAGATTCAAAGACTGCCCCATGTCAATCCACTTCTGCCGACGGCTGGCCGCCTCGATGATCCATTCGTAATCGATCTCAAAGGCCGTGGCGTACTTGGCCTTGAGCTTCTCCGGGATCCGCGTGATCTCCTGGACACTGCCGTCAAAATACTTCAGATCATCGATCATCTCTTTGTCCCAGAGATTGAGGCGCTTCAAGTCTTCCACCAGATGCTCGTTGATCACCGTAAATTCGCCGGAGAGATTGCTTTTGACAAAGACATTCTTATACATCGGCTCAATGGAGGCGGTGATTCCGGCAATATTGGCAATGGTCGCCGTAGGAGCGATCGCCATCAGCAGACTGTTGCGCAGCCCCGATTTCTTTAGCTGGGCCCTGATTGGGGTCCAATCCATCTTTGCCGAGCGATCGACGCTCAGATACCCGCCCCGCTCTTTTTCCAGAAGGTCCAGGGTATCGATCGGCAAGAGACCCCGATCCCATTTAGAGCCTTTGTAACTCGCGTAAGCGCCCCGCTCCCGGGCCAGCTCCAGGGAGGCTCGAATGGCGTAATAGGAGACGGCCTCCATGCTTTCATCCGCAAACTCCACAGCGGCCGGCGAGGCGTAGCTGATATCCCGGATATAGAGCGCATCCTGGAATCCCATGATCCCCAATCCGACGGGCCGATGGGTGGTATTGGCCGCGCGGGCCTCGGAGGTGGGATAAAAATTGATGTCAATGACATTATCCAGCATGCGCACGGCCGTTGTGACGGTCTCTTTTAACAACTCATCATTGAGCCCCTCGGCGGCGGTGTGCACCGCCAAGTTGATCGAGCCCAAATTGCAGACCGCGGTCTCCTCTTTCGAGGTGTTCAAAAGAATCTCGGTGCACAAATTCGAACTATGGACAACGCCCGCATGATCCTGGGGAGATCGGATATTCGAGGGGTCCTTCCAGGTGATCCAGGGATGACCGGTTTCAAAGAGCATGCTCAAGATCCTCCGCCAAAGCCCCACCGCCGAGAGGGTCTTGAAATGCTTGATTGTTCCCTGCTTGGACATGGCCTCATATTCTTCGTAACGCCTTTCAAAAGCCGATCCATAGAGATCATGCAGATCCGGAACATCGCTGGGGCTAAAAAGGGTCCAGGTGCCGTTGGTTTTGACCCGCTTCATAAAAAGGTCCGGAATCCAGTGGGCGGTGTGCATATCGTGGGTGCGCCGGCGCTCATCGCCGGTATTTTTGCGCAGATCCAAAAATTCTTCGATGTCCAAGTGCCACACCTCGAGATACGCGCACATGGCGCCCTGACGTTTCCCCCCCTGGTTAACGGCGAGCGCCGTATCGTTGGCCACCTTCAAGAAGGGAATGACCCCCTGGCTGCGGCCGTTGGTGCCCTTGATCCGGGAGCCCATGGCCCGGACGCTGGTCCAATCGTTGCCCAGGCCGCCGCTCCATTTGGAAAGCATGGCATCATCCTGGATGCATTTAAAAATATGGTGGAGATCATCCTTAACCGTCGTCAAAAAACACGAGGAGAGCTGCGGATGGAGCGTCCCGGAATTAAAGAGAGTCGGCGTTGAGGAAATGAAGCGGAACGTGGACAGGATATGATAGAACTCCAGCGCCTTTTCATCTTTAAGTTCCCCCTCCTTAGCCGCCAGCCCCATGGCGACCCGCATCCAAAAGATCTGCGGCAGCTCCAGGCGCTTGTCCTCCCAGTGAATAAAATAGCGGTCATAGAGAGTCTGCAGACCCATATATCGGAAAATAAAATCTCTCTTGGGATCAAGATGTCTCCCTAAATATTCCAGATCGAAGTCCAAAAGCTGGGGACTCAATAATTCCAAGTCGACGGCCTTGCGAATATAGGAAGCAAAGTAAGGCGCATATTCTGTTTTGATTCTCTCGAAGCTGACGGGCAAGCCCAAGGCCTCCTGATACGCCGACAGAAGAAGGAGTCTGGCCGCCACAAAACCGTAATTGGGCTCGACTTCGATCAAGGACCGGACGGCCATGATATTGGAGGCGGCGATTTTACCCTCCGGCATCCCGTTATAATAATTTTTAAGGGACTCATGCAGGATCTTCTCGGAGGACACATCGCTTAAGCCCTGGCAGGAGCTTTCAATCTGAAAGCGGATCTCATCCAGATTGAGGGGCCTCTCTTCCCCGGATTGTGTTTTAATCCCAATGTGCTTGACCCACTCTAAAGAAGACGGCACCTCCGGCTTAAGATCGGCCTGGGATCGGCGGATTCTGGCCCTCTCTTCTCGATAGACAATATAGCGTCTGGCCACGTCGTGGTATCCGGAGGCCATGAGGGTCTTTTCCACCAGATCCTGAATCTCTTCGATCGGAACCGATTTCCCCTCGGGCCAGAGCCTGCGGATCTCCGCGACCACCTTCTCCGAGAGCTCCCGGGTTTTTTCCAGAAGGAGGTCGTTGAGCTCTCCGTTGTTCGCGGCCTGAAAGGCCTTGGCGATGGCCACGGTGATTTTCTCGGGTTTGAAGGAAACGACTTTTCCGTCCCGCTTGGTTGTGGTGTAGAGCTCAAAGAGCGATCTCTGCGCCGCATGGTGCCGACGGTAGCTGGCATAGCGTTCCGCTATTTCTTTAAATCCGTTCTCGTACAATTGCCGGATCACCTCATCCTGGATCTCCTCAACCGACAAGCAGTCTTTTTGGAGAGCCCGTTCTTTCAAAACCAAAAGGACACAGTCTGTCACACGCAACGCATCCTTCAGGATATCCGGCGGCAACTGGGCCTCCCGAGGAAGATGATGCTGCTCTTTAAAGGCATTCCCAGTGGCATGGCTGATCCGCAAAGGATTAAACGCAACCATCTGGCCGTTACGCTTTCGGACGTTCATCTCCAGTTCCGTTTTAATCTCCGGGACCATCGAGGGTTCCTCCTTAGTAATAGTTTTTTCTGTTCCATCAAAAAAATCGCTTTAGGGTGTTCCATACTAAATATGGGTATAGAAGGAGCTTGAGACACAATATTTAGTATATTTGCCTTTAAAACCCTGTCAAGCAAATTTACTGTTTATTACTGCTTCGCCCTGGCGGCTTGATAATTTTTCGCCACGGCGTCCCAGTTGACGACGTTCCAGAACGCCGCAACATAATCTGGGCGGCGGTTCTGGTATTTGAGGTAATAGGCGTGCTCCCAGACATCCAATCCCAAAATAGGAACACCCTTAGATTCCGCGATATCCATGAGAGGATTGTCTTGATTGGGGGTCGAACAAACGCAGAGTTTCCCTTTGCTGACGCACAGCCACGCCCAGCCGCTCCCGAAACGGCCCTTGGCGGCCGTCTCGAATTTTTCTTTAAAGGCCTCGAAGCTGCCGAACTCTTGGGTGATGGCACGCTCAAGCTCTCCGGTGGGCTTGCCGCCTTTCTGAGGGCCCAGGATCGTCCAGAATAAGGAATGATTGGCGTGGCCGCCGCCGTTATTGCGCACGGCGGTTCGGATATCTTCGGGAAGACCGTTGATGTTCGAGATGAGCGCCTCAAGGGTTTTCGCCTCCCACTGCGGCTTCCCCTCGAGGGCCTTGTTGAGATTGTTCACATACGTCTGATGGTGTTTCGTATGGTGGATCTCCATCGTTGTAGCGTCGATGTGAGGCTCCAGGGCCTTGTAGTCATAAGGCAATGGGGGTAACGTGTGTGCCATGGTTTCTTCTCCTTTTTGATATTCTAGGTGATTTTCTTCACCGCCTCCAAAACCTTCTCATAATCGGGTTCGGTGGCCACCTCTTTCACAAGCTGCACGTACTGCACGGTCCCCTTGGAATCGAGGACGAAAATAGAGCGCGCCAAAAGCCGCAGATCCTTAATCAAAACGCCGAAGGCGCGGCCAAAGGCCGCCTCGCGATAATCCGAAAGCGTCTTGACATTGCTGACGCCCATCGCCCCGCACCATCTTTTTTGGGCGAAAGGCAAATCCATGCTGACGGCAAGGACGGCGACGTCCGGGCCCAATTTCGCCGCTTCGGTATTAAATCGCTTGGTTTCGGAATCGCAAACCGGCGTGTCTAAAGAGGGAACAGCCGAGATGACACACCTTTTCCCTCGGAAAGACGACAACGGAACCTCGGAAAGATCGTTGGCCACCAGCGTGCAGTCTGGGGCGGGCTGACCGATCTTAATCTCTTCTCCCAAGAGAGTCAGCGGTTTCCCCTTCATAGTCACTAACCCTAAGCGTTCTTTCATTCTAACTCCTTTCTAGACTGAAAAGTTTCTTTAAGGATGTTATTCCAAGAAATCTCGATACACCCTTGCGGCCAAAATCCCGCCCACAAGGGGTCCTAACCAGTAAATCCAAAAATCGTGCAATCCGCCCCCCAGAAGCGCCGGGCCCAAATGACGGGCCGGATTCATGGCCGCTCCCGTCAGGGGTCCGCCCATCAAAATATCCAAAGCCACTGTCAGACCAATAAAGAGGCCTCCGACTTTAGGGGCCTCATGGTGCACGGCTGTTCCGTATACGACAAAAACCAAAAAGAACGTTAAGATCAACTCCGTCCCTAAACCCGCGATGGGCGTTATCCCCGGGCCTAAGGTGGGAGCACCCATTGCGATCGTCTCCAGGACAGAAGCGGGAATGATCAGCTTCAGCGCAAAGACCGCAACGATTCCAGCCAACAATTGGGCGATCACATAGCCTAAGGTGTTTCGTCCATTGATCTTTTTGGCTGACCATAAACCGATGGTTACCGCGGGATTCAAATGCCCACCGCTCACCGCGGCCGTCGCGCTCACCATGACGGCAATGGTTAACCCGTGGGCCATGGCCACTCCCACCAATCCCAAATTGCCGTTGGTCATCGCATCAGCGGCAACAGCTCCCACACCAATGAAGACCAAGGCAAATGTCCCGATAAACTCCGCGATCAAGGCTTTGCTCTTCATAACCCTCTCCTCTCATCATTTATGGAAAAGTGTTTTTATCTTACAGCGTTTCATTGTTTTGTCAATACCTTCGTGGCCTCATATTTTAAGGAAACTCCGTAATGGAGCCCGACGGCCATAGCCGTCGGGCTCCATTCGTACATTCGACCCATGAAGCAGAAATTTCGCTCCCTGTCTTCGAGTCCATACCCGCTTGAGCTGCCTAAAATCAGGTGGTCGTCACTGTGGAAGGGATGTTCACGCCTCCCGCTTAAAATAAAACGCCGCACGACCGCCGTCTTTCAAGCTCCCTACGATGTGTTGCACCCAGCCCCAATCGGCACTACTTGGGTTCGGTATGCCGCCCCTGAATCGGTCAAGCTCATCATTCTCGTAGTCCCTGGCGGTGAAAATATCCTGGTTCCACATGGGATTGGCAACCACGCGGTCAAACTTCTTGAGCCGATTGCCCGTTTTGAACTTGGGGTTTTTCATGGTGTCGCCGATATCGAGCGTTCCCTGCATATCATGGATGACCATGTTCATGTTCGCCATCGCCCACGTCCCTGGGATGGACTCCTGGCCGTAGAGTTGAAGCGGGGCATATTTCTTCGCGCCCTTTTCACACATCTTCTCTTGCAGGACAAGCTGGCATTTAATAAGAAGCCCTGCGGACCCACAGCAAGGGTCATAAATCTCCAACCCTGGCTCAGGGTCCGTGATTCTGGCCATGACAAAGCCGACTTCTTTGGACGTATAAAATTCACCCGCGCTTTGGCCGCCGCCTTCCGCAAATTTTCGGATGAGGTATTCGTAACTTCGGCCAATGATGTCTGGCTCGACATCCTTCAAGCCCAATCGCTTCAAGTTGATTTTCTCAATGAGGCGGCTGAGGCCGTCTTCTGATATTTCTCTCTGGCCGTGCGTGGTGGCGTTGAAATCCACTCGGTCAATGATTCCTTTGATGCGGGGGTTGTGCTTGGCGATGTCCCGCATGATGTCGGTGAGTCTCTGACCAATTTTGTCAGCCAGCTTCCTGACGACGGACCAGGTGTCTTCGGTCTCTACATTGGCGGGACGCATGGACAGGTAGAAGCGGACTATCTTTTTGTCTTTTTCGATGAGGTTGAGAGCTTTCGTTTTGCTCCCCACCTTCTTGGCAATCTCCGCGACCTCATCATCGAAAACATCGCACAGACGCTTCACGAAAATGAGCGGCAGGATGTAGTCCTTAAACTTGGGGGCATCTTGTTCGCCGCGAATGGCGCAAGCCGCATCCCATATCCAGGATTCGAGCGATTTTTCTCCGTTACCGTTTGGCATATTATTTTTCTTTCCCTTGCTCAACTGGAATTGTTGAAAAATTACTGGGGACAGTCTCTCCCCCCTGATTCTCTGCTTGACACCTTTTTGCCCCCATGTTAGATTACACCTAATGAAAAAAATAAAATTCTGTCAGCACGCGGAACTAAAATTCCAAATTTTAGAAAAACACGGTATCCCTCTTACAAAAGCCCAAATCCTGGAAATTGTCTCTCACCCCGACAAGGTTATTGAGGCAGAAAAATCAAGGCGCATTGCCCAAAAGGTCATAAATGCCCAACAACTCATACGGGTGATTTTCGAGGAATCCAAGGACGTTATTACCGTCATCACCTTTTATCCTGCAAGGAGGTCCAGATATGAAGATTAGCTATGACCGTGAACAAGATATTATGCTTTTGGAGCTTTCCGCCAAACCCATTAAATATGCTGAAAAAGCGGGGCCCTTGATTGTGCATTTCGCTAAGGACGAAAAACCCGTCCTCCTGGAAATCCTTGATGCCAGTGAGTTTATCGCTACAGCTCTTAAAGCTTCTATTCGGGCAAAACAAGAAGAGCTGCAACCCGTTTAATAAGTCCTCTTGGAATCGAATAACAGGATAAATAAGAATCTTGAGCATTTAGAAATCTACCACGCTCCTTACTTTTTGTCAAAAGTCATTTGATGTTTGCTTATGTTCACCTACCAAACCACGATCAAGCTCCACGACACCGACGCTGCGGGACTGCTTTTCTTTAGCAACCAATTCACAATCATGCACGATAGCTACGAGGCGCTTCTGGGAAAACTGAGGTTTCCCTTCGCCTCGTTGATCCGCAAAAAAGATTACTTCCTCCCCATTGTCCATGCGGAATCGGATTACCGCTCATCCTTGTTTGTGGGAGACCGTTTGAGCGTTGGGGTGACGGTGGAGCATCTCGGGATAACCTCCTTTACCCTGGCTTACACGATCAAAAAGGATAAAAGAAGAATTGTGGGAGTTGGCAAAACCATCCACGTGGCCATCGACAAGAAATCGCACACCAAAATTCCTCTTCCCGACAACCTCCGAAGGGCTCTCAGGAGATTTTCATAAAGGTCTTTTGCTTTTCTTGAACCAATCCTTGGAAATATCTTCGGTTCTCTTTCAAGCTTCCCGGTGGAATGTGTGGGGGCCATTGATAAAAAGAAATCGGAATCTTAAAGCGTGGGAGATATTTTTCCAAATGGTTATGCAGTGCGTCAAGACGGATCTTGGCCTTCGGTCGCGTTTTTAAAAACGCAACCGGACGAAAGCCGTATTCTTCCTCGACCACCGGAACAACCAGCGCCTGTTCTATGCCTTCTAAATCAAAGAGCCGGCGTTCAATCTCCTCAGGATGGATGTTTTCTCCTCCCGAAATAAACATGTTGTCCCGACGCCCTACAACCGAAAGACGGCCGTCCGGGGTGATCGATCCCACATCACCGGTTGCAAACCATCCCTTGTCTTTTAAAGGCAAGACAATCTTTCCATTCTTGACATAACCTTTAAATAAGGCCGGCCCTTTCACCCATATCTCGCCCTGTCGAGAAATCTTAAGCTCGCGGTGGTTCAAAACACGGACTTGGCTACTGGAAAGATCAGAAATCGCCTGAGACGAGGTCGCCACTTGTGACGCCGTCTCGGTCAACCCATAGGTGAGATAAATCGACAGACGCCATTGGAGGGATTCCTTAAGGATGGATGTTGGCACAGGCCCTCCTCCGACAAGGATCGCCTTAAGACGGGATAATCTCTTGAGATTCAATTGGTTTTGCTGATCGTGCAGGAGCCGATAAAGCTGTGTCGCCACCAAGGACAGATGAGTGACTTTGTATTTGAGAATCGTCTCGGAAAGCCCTTCGTCTTTTGAGGGAACCACGATCGCGGCCTTCCCCAGTAGGACACGAAACAGAATCCCCAAACCTCCCACGTGATAAAGCGGCAAAGACAAAAGCCAGCGGTCGCCGGAATGAAGGGGCATGTTCTCGTTGGCGCCAAGGGCATTGAAATAATGGTTGCCGTAAGTGTGCAGGACGGCTTTGGGGGCATTCCCCGTCCCCGAGGTGTGGACGATCGTGGCCGGTTGATCCAATAGAATTTTTGTAGGGACAGGTTTGCCCGCCCTGGCCATCGCAACTGGCGGGCCAGGGAAACCTGTCCCTACCCTTCCGATTCTCCGGACCAGAGAAGAAACGACGTCTTCGAACCGTAATTTCCTGAAAGGGATTCTTTGAAAGCCAAAGATCTTCTGATCAGAACTCATGACAAGCCGACAATTTATATTTTCTAGGATCTTAAGCAGCGTTGCCTCTGGAAAACGATGGCTTAACGGACACCCCACCGCTTTCATCCGCCACAACGCCAAAAGAACGATGAGATACTCTAGACGATTAGTGTCCACGATCGCCACACGCTGATTCCGCTTTAGGCCGATTGCTTCTAAAAACCGTATCGTGGCCAAGACGCAATGATTAAGCTGGGCGTACGAAAGTGTCCGATACCCGCAGATCACAGCGGGACGCCCGCCGTACAGGCGGGCGGCCTCACTTAAAGGACAGGGGATTTGCTTCATGAGGAGATTTTGGTTAAAAACCTTTGATGAAGGTCTTCTTTTTTAAGAGCGCCGGGCGGGATATGAAGTTTTCCTCTCTTAAAACGAATCTGTTTTCTTTTATGCACCAGGTCAACCCGAAACCATTTGGCAGTATCTAATCCAACGGGGGATCCACCGCAGGAGCGGGCCAAATAAGCGAGGATGCGCAGCCCGATGCCGCTCTCGAAACTCGAACTGATGATGGCGCTGATCTCCAGCCTTCCCGCCCGCCTGATAAAACGCAGCGTCTTTTCAACCCCGCCTAAAAGCGTTGGCTTTAAGATAACGGCCTTTAAACCCTCGATAGCCACAAGCCCCTTGGGCTCCATTGTCCTCAACGATTCATCCAGCGCAATGGCAATTCCCGTAGCTCGATAAAAATCGCTGATCCTTTGGGGAGAGGGATTTTTAAAAGGCTCCTCGACGTATTCGATGAAATGACCCCTACGAGAACTTTTCAATGTAATAGAGGGGTCATCCTGAGGCCGTAAGGCCGAAGGATCTCTAAGCGCCTTGGCAAAATCCAGCGCCTCTTTAAACGACCACGCCTGATTGGCGTCCAAGCGCAGCGTTGCTTCATCCTTGACGATCTCTTTTATCTTTTCAATTTTGCGTAGATCTTCTTCCGCATCGCTGCGGCCCACTTTTAACTTGAACATGCGCACCCCCTCTCGATACAGCCTGCGGGTTTCCTTTGTAATGGCCTCAAAGGAGCCCTCGAGCAATCCGATCAAGGGAACCCCGTAAGGGGGGGCCGTCCCGATGTACCGTCGGGACGGCCCCCCCTTTCCTTCGGCCAATAAATTTAAAATCGCGCTCTCCAAGCCGAACGCGACCGAAGGAAACAAATGATAAGGCTTCAACCAGCGTTCTAATGATCCGTCAAACTGATCGCAGTGGAGCGGGATGTTCTGATTTAAAATTCTTGACTTTAGGGCGAGGGCCTGCTTTTGGGCTTCTTTTAAACTTTCCTGACTGAACCCCGGCAAGGGAGAAATTTCTCCGAGGCCTTCCAAGCCGTTTGCAGTGGTTAATCGAAGGATCAGCCCTTGGCGTTTTTGAAAAACTCTTCTCTTAAGAAACAGGGCTTTAACAAAAGGTAAGTTAAAACGAAATACGTCAAGGCTGGTAATCTTCATAAAAATACAAGAATCAAATGAACACCAGCGGCCACTGCAAGCCAATTGAATACAATATGCTGTAGAGCATCAACAAGAAGCTTGTATAGGCCAAAGCTCGATTGAGAGACGGACCATCGCATTTTTTCAGAACCAGATAGATGGGATAGAAAGAAAGAAAACCAATAACAATCGATACTACAGGAAGATAAGAGACAAAATCAGCATAAAACGAATAATAGACTGAAATCGGGATAAAACAGGCCCCTACAATAGCAAATATATATTCGATCTTAGCAAATCTCCTACCAAATCGAACCGCAAGAGTCTTTTTGCCAGATCGCCGGTCACTCTCGATATCGCGCAAATTATTAACCACCAAAATAGCCATAGAGAAAAATCCCGGCCCAAAGCCTTCCAGAATGACGAGGGGATCCATCTGCAAGGACTGCACGTAATACGTCCCCCCCACGGCCACGGGCCCGAAGAAGATCAACACAAAGATCTCCCCCAAACCCAGATACCCCAAGGGCCGCGGCCCGGCGGTATAAATGATTCCGGACAAAATGGAAAGAGCCGCAATGATCAAAATGGGCCAGCCACCGCGAATGATGAGTGGCAGACTCAACATCCCAGCGAGCACAAACGCCAGAATAAAAGCCCGTTTCATTGCCGGGGGCGCAACTAATCCCGCCGCGGTGACGCGCGTGGGGCCGATCCGGCCGGTTGTGTCCGCGCCTTTTTTGTAGTCAAAATAATCGTTGGCGAAATTGGTAGCGATTTGAATCGTCATGGCTGCCCAGAGGCACAACAAAGCCGTAGGCAGATGAAAGACACCGTCACCAAAGGCTAGAGCGGTGCCCATCATAACCGGCGCAATCGATGCCGAAAGCGTCTTGGGCCGAATGGCGAGGAGCCAAATTTGGAGGGGTGTCGGAAAAATTAAAGCCATTGGAATTTTACGCTATGTTATTTCTTTAACAATTTCTTCTGTTGTTTGCGTTCAACAAGCTTGATACTTTCAACGCTGGGGAGATGCTCCGGCATTGTCCCGCCGATTTCTTCAATGGTTTTTCTTACTTTTTTGCCAACCTCGTAATGCATCTGATTGGCTGTAAGCTTACCTTTAACATGGTCTCGTTTCAATTTTTCTTCTGTCTGAGTAGTGCGAAATAAATTTGCCGCCAATTCCGTGCTGCCCATGTGATCCAAAATCTGTTGTCCCTTCCTCAAACCCTTTCGAGCATGAATATCCCTGGACGCCAATCCTCCATAAAGACCTTTATAACCGTGATCCTGAAAGATCGCATAATCCATCGGCTCAATAACTCCGGCATTTTTAGCCACACCCGCCAACTGTTTGTTGTGAACCTTAAGCTGATTTCGTAAAAATAAACGTTTGTCATCTTCCGTTTCAAGATTCCGATAATCCGACTCCTCAATGAGTTCTTGTTTCCTTGTCTGAACGGCGAAGTAGGTCTGCCCTAAAGCCACAATGGGTTTGGAAGGATCTGAATTCTGGACAATCAAATAACACGCATAGCGCGACAGCATAATGTCATCAATCTTTCTTTGCGCACCTGACCCAATATCAACCATTTTCTCTGCTTGGAGAAAATGGTCTTGCACTCTTTGCCCGGAATTTACGCAAGCCTGCTTGGCTTTCTCAATCACCAACAGAAACTTATCCCATTTCACATAACCTAAGATATTCTGAAAATCGCGTGCGAACCAAAACTCCTGACCGTTGCTGTTAATTTTCTTAACGCGTTCAAAAACTGATTTTTGACCGTTGATTTCTCGCATTTCGTTTGGTGTCATGATTAAGCCTCCTGTTTCCCTATCTTTAATTCAATTGATTTTAAAAATTTATCTTTAAAATTTCGTCTTTTCTCTTTTTCCAATCTTTGACGGCCCCTTCGAAATCAAAAACACCATCTGGTGAAAATCCTGTTAAATCTTTGTATGTTTCTAACGCCATTTTACTGACGCATAACGAGCTTTCCTGCTCACCCATATGACTTATTAGCCTTTCATAAAGCTCTTTCTTATCAATAGAGTCTTTATCGGGTGATGTCTTTATATTACGCAAGATACATGCTGCTCTCGCGCGTTCATCTGCTCTCCTATTGGGGCTAAGATGGGCAAGAACATTCCCGGCCAGAAATCCCTCTGACTTTACAAATCCATCTTTACCATCCACATGCGGGATCCATATCTGGCGCCCTACATCGATATGCAGCCGCATAATATCTGTACGATAGTCGTCTTCGATTCTTTTTATTTCAGCGGAGAGCAATTTACTGGTCATCGGGTCCTTGATTGAATTCTGCCAATCCAACAATTGAGAATATGCCTCACGGCTACCCAAATATTCATTGCCCCAAAGAGCACGTTTACCCAATGCGGTTATTTGATCAGCAGAAGGCAAAGAACCATCGTTCTTAGGCTTCTCATAATCTTTTGGGGAGTTTGCAGCTTGTTCGCCCATTTTGCCAAAATAACCATTCGCCCAAAATACACAGATAGTGACAATAATTAAGATCACCACACGCCGTATCGTCTTCGCTGGTTTCTTGGAAAAATCGCTTATTATTTTCTTAAGTTCCTCGAAAGACATAATGTAAAAATAGAAATTATTTAATTGTTGATACAACTCCCCCCTAAACGCCCTCTGCATATAAGGTGTAGGGACAGAACAATGTTCTGTCCCTACACCTACGGCCGTCTGGGGAATTTCGAAAAATCCGGTTTGCGTTTCTCCAAGAAGGCGTT
>Ga0114945_10001373_pt1 | contig 15213 bp, 14 predicted proteins | sample OV2TP3_FD_87194 | JGI IMG/M metagenome (GOLD analysis project Ga0114945, IMG submission 87194) | Hot spring microbial communities from Beatty, Nevada to study Microbial Dark Matter (Phase II) - OV2 TP3 | ecosystem: Environmental > Aquatic > Thermal springs > Hot (42-90C) | place: USA: Beatty... | reverse complement strand
CTGTGGATGACGTCCATGGACGTGAGATAAACAAGGGTGGGTTTGCCGATCGGGACCGGCATCTGATTGACCGAAAGGACATCATCCGCGGCGGCCGGGTCGATGTCGTCCAACCCGATCGGATTTCCGGGACTCACCAGTTTGATGTCCGTCCGGCCAAATACCCCATCCCGGCCGGGATAGTGGAAATTCCACGCGAACTGCTGGGCATGCACCGCTACGACGTTGGCCGCCTTGGCGTCGGGCAACGTCTCCATCACATGGGCCCACACCGGAAGACCGATGACGAAGATCATGAACATTTCAAAGACGAGAATGATGCCGTCCGGAACCATGGACGCAAGAATTCCCCCCTGTGAATAGACAGCCTGGGAACCCGGGCGGGCGCGGTACTTGATCAGGCAGTACGTAAAAAAAACGCCCCAACAGACAAAAATCAGCGCCATCGCAATGTGAAAAATATTGAGCTGTCGATCCAGACTCGCCGCATAGGTCGAGGCCGCAACCGGCATGCTCCATCCATACATCTGATCCACACTCATGAATTGAGGGGGATTATAGTCAATCCCAAGGGCCAAGTCAAACCGGTGAATCGAAAATAAAAGGGGGGTGTTCTAAGCGAGTCTGTATTTCTTGACGCTCCGGCGGAACTGCCAGACCCGGCCCATCTCCCGGACCATGGCTCTGGCAAAGCCGGTTGTCTTGTTGAAAGAATCCTGCTGAAAGAAACTCTTGAAGAGATAGTAAATGCGTTTGGGCCGGATCGACAGATAGATGGAGTAGAAGAGGAAAAACCCAAGCAGAATGATGAGCGTTGTCTGGAGGGAGGAAAAGCGCGTGTTATAGGATGTCTTCTTGACAAAGAAACTCTGCGACGTAAAGAGGCTGAGAAAATAGTTATCGTCGAATTTCGGGATTTTGCCGGCGTTCACCAGGTCATGGAATATTTTGGTTCCCGGGTGGGGCGAATAGGCGTTAATGTTCACGCCCGAAAATCCATGCCAGGCGCATTTGACGATGAAGGCGTACGTTTTGAAGATGCTCTCCCAGTCGTCGAACGGGAATCCGACGATGATGTTCATGCTGATGCTCATCCCCTGCGAAATCGACGCGTCGGCGGATTTCAGCAAACTCGACAGCTTCACCTTCTTGTCGATGATCTTCAAGATCCGCTCGTCCCCCGATTCGGGCGCGTAGGCGAAATCGGTGCACCCGCTCTGATAGAGCGCCCGCGCCACGTCGCCGTCGATCGCCTCGCTCCGGGTCCCCGACGGGATCTGGTAGGTGACTTTGAGGCCGCGCCGCAGGATCTCGCTCGTGAATTCCAGTATCCAGCTGCGTTTGACGATCGCCGTCAAATCCTCGAAATGAAAGTCCGTGGCATCGTACTGGCGCATGTACTTTTCCATCTCATCCACAACTTTCCGATAGTCCCGCGCGACCCATATTGTTGTCCACATCTGGGGACTGGTGCAAAAGGTGCACTGGTAGGGGCAGCCGCGAGTGGCCAGCATCGGCATGTACCGGCCTTTGACGGCGCCGTGGGGCTGACCCATATTGATGTAGTCGTTGATGCGGAAATGCTTCCAGGACGGTTCCGGGATGGCATCGATATCATTTTTGAGCCTGCCCCGGCGCGGATTTTTGACAAAGGATCCGTTGCCGTTCTTGCGCCAGAATACCCCCGTCACCTGTTCGATGGGGGTTTTGTGGGAGGAAATATGCTCCGCGAGTTCCACAGCCGTTTCCTCGCCCTCGCCCGCCACGATATAGTCCACGCTCGATTGATCGAACACCACCTCCGGCATTCCCGATCCGTGTTCTCCGCCAAGGACGATCGGACGATTGGGAAAGGACTCGCGAACCGCCTCGATCAGTCTCCGGGTCGCCGGCCACTGACACGAAAACATGCTGCTCACGCCGATCATGTCCGTCTTCCGGTCGATCCGGTCCGCCACCTCCTTGAACGTCAGCCCGCGAAGATAGATGGGCCCGAATTGGGTGTACTGGGTCATGCCCTCGCCGATGGCATCGACGACCTGCACCTGATGCCCGGCTTCCTCGAGAGCGGCGGCAATATAGGCGGTTCCCAGCGGCGGAATGACCACATTGGATGCGTGGTTCAGAGGGAACGCAAACTTGGGTACTTCAACCAGCGTCACCAGCATACACCCTAATTATTAAAGAGGAGGGTTATTTTGTCAAGAGACTTGCCTTGCAAGAATGGGCGCAATCAGTTAGATACGCTTACTGATGAAAATGAAAGCGCTGGTCCTGGCGGGCGGCAAGGGAACGCGGCTGAGACCCATCACCCATACCTCCGCCAAACAACTGATCCCGATCGCCAATAAACCGATTCTTGTCTACGGATTGGAAGCCCTCGCCGCGGCCGGGATCCGGCAGGTCGGCATGATCGTGGGGGACACCGCCCAGTCAATCCGGGAGGCGGTCGGGGATGGCCATGCGTTAGGCATTGAGGTCACCTATCTTCCCCAGGATGCGCCGCTGGGACTGGCGCACGCCGTCTGGACCGCCCGGGATTTTCTCGGCCAGGACCCGTTCCTCATGTTTCTCGGGGACAACCTCATCAAAGATCCCTTAAAACCCCTCGTCGACCGGTTCCTGCGCGAGCAACCCAACGCGCTGCTGCTTCTGGCCCCGGTGCCCAATCCGTCGGCATTCGGCGTGGTGGAACTGGCGGGTGACCGGATTGTCCGGCTGATCGAAAAGCCGAAAGTTCCGCCATCCAATCTCGCCCTGGTCGGCGTTTATCTCTTCGACTCCGAAATCCTCCGCGTGATTCCCAAACTCAAGCCATCCTGGCGAAACGAACTGGAGATCACCGAAGCCATCCAGATGCTTCTGGACGAAAAACGGCGGATTGTCTACCAGAAAATCGAGCAGTGGTGGAAAGACACCGGGAAAAAAGAGGACCTCCTCGACGCCAATCGATTCGTCCTCAAGGAAATGTCCGGCGACGAAATCCTCGGCGACATCGTTCAGTCGGTCATTCATGGGCCTGTGCGAATCGGCAAGGGAACCCGGGTTGTGAAGTCGCGGATCACCGGGCCCTGTGTCATCGGCGAAAACGGCCTGATCGAGGACGCCGCAATCGGGCCATTCACTTCGATTGCGGCCAACGCCAAAATCGTGCGAACCGAAATTCATCACAGCATTCTCATGGAAGACGTCACCCTGGCCGATTTGCCCAGGCCTCTAACGGACAGCCTCCTCGGACGCGGCGTCCAGATCGAACGGGACAACCTGCGGGGAGGCAGTTTCCGGATGATGGTGGGGGATCAGGGAGAAATCCAGTTGTGAAGGTCCTGGTGACCGGTGGCTGCGGATTCATCGGCAGCCATGTGGTGCGATTGTTGATTTCAAAAGGTGTAGCGGTCGTCAATTTGGACAAGCTGACCTACGCCGGAAATCCTGAAAATGTGTGCGAAGCCGGCCAAAGCCGCCTGTACCGGTTCATCCAGGGCGACATCTGTGACGCTAAAACCGTTGCCGGGGCGGCCGACGATGTCGACGGCATCATCAATCTGGCCGCGGAAACTCATGTCGACCGGTCCATTCTCAATCCCGGCGAATTTGTCCGCACCGACATGCTCGGCACGTACGTTTTGCTCGAGGCGGCGCGCCAGGCGAAGGTGAAATTTTTTGTGCAGGTGAGTACCGATGAAGTCTACGGGTCGATCCTGAAAGGCAAATTCCGCGAAACCGACCCGGTCCGACCCACCAATCCCTATTCGGCTTCCAAACTTGGCGCGGACCGCCTGGCCTACAGCTATTGTTCGACGTACGGCCTCCGGGTGTCGATCACGCGCGGCAGCAACACGTACGGCCCGCGCCAGTTCCCGGAAAAACTCATCCCCCTCACGATCATCCGCGCCCTGGCGGGAGAACCCATCCCGGTCTACGGGGACGGCCGAAACGTGAGGGACTGGCTGCACGTGGAAGACCATGCCCGCGCGATCTGGACGGTGGCCCGGCGCGGGAAGGCGGGCGAGGTCTATAACATTTCCGGCCGATGTGAAAGAGAAAATATCTGGACCGTCCGAAAAATTATCCGGGCGCTTGACCGGCCCCTGTCCCTTATTCAGTACGTAAAGGATCGGGAAGGTCACGACCGCCGGTACGCGCTGGATGACCGGAAAATCCGGTCCGAGCTGGGCTGGACGCGATCCCATCCCGACTTCGCGCGGGAATTGGTCCACACGGCCCGCTGGTACCGGGACAACCGGCGGTGGTGGGAACCGACGGTGAAGCGGAATGCGGCGTTCAAAGCCTATTTTCAGAGGCAATACGGCGGGCGGTGGAAAAAGAAAGGGGCGAGGTGAAGACGGATGATTGAGGGAAGCTGGATCAAGCAGTTGAAACTGATGTGCGATGAGAGGGGCCGGCTCATGGAGGTATTCCGGTGCGACGAGGAGGGATTTGTCAAATTCGGCCAGGTGTACATGACGACCGCCTATCCCGGCGTGGTCAAGGCGTGGCACTATCACAAGCTGCAGGCGGACCATTTCGCGTGCCTCAAGGGCATGATGAAGCTGGTTCTGTATGACAGCCGGAAAACATCAAAGACGCGCGGGAAAGTTCAGGAAATTTTCCTCGGCGAGTACCAGCCGCTTCTGGTCAAGATTCCCAAGGGGGTCTACCATGGGTTCAAGTGCGTTTCGACCGAAGAGGCGTTGGTGATCAATATCCCGGACGAAGCCTACAACCGCCACCAGCCGGACGAATACCGGCTGCCGGCCCATACAAAAAAAATTCCATACGACTGGGCCCGGAAAGACGGATGAGTCTCCTCACGGTTTAGGACCGGCAACTGCGGGCATGTGGAAGGGGAAAACGGTATCGGTTGTCCTGCCGACCTACAACGAGAAGGATTCCATCCGCCAGTGCATCAAGGAATTTTATGACACCGGGTTTGTGGATGACATCTTTGTCGTCAACAACAACGCCGCCGCCGGCACATCCCAGGAGGTCGCCGGGACCGGGGCGACGGAAATCTTCGAAGACAGACAGGGATACGGTTTTTCCAACCGATGCGGACTCCTTGCCGCCACGGGAAACCTGGTGGTGGTGTGCGAGCCGGACGCTACGTTCATTCCGAACGATCTGATCAAGTTTCTATCCTACAGCGACGATTTTGACGTTGTCCTGGGGACGCGCACCAGCAAGCTGCTGATCTGGGAAGGCGCGAACATGGGCTGGTTTCTCAGGTGGGGCAACATCCTGGTGGCCAAGGTCGCGGGATTGATGTTCAACTGCATGCAGCCGTCCGACATGGGATGCACCTACAAACTGCTTAATCGAAAAGCCCTGGACCGGCTCAATCCCCTGTTCACGGTGGGCGGGCTCCATTTCAACGCGGAACTGCTCTGTTTGCTGTTCATGAGCAGGCTCCGCTTCATCGAAATCCCGGTCAACTACAAAAACCGGGTCGGCCAGTCCGCCGCCACGGGACGTAAATGGGTCGCTTTCTACGTCGGTTTTTGCATGATCGGATGCGTCCTGTCCTACTGGTGCCAGTTTCTCCTGCAAAAAGTGTCGGGTGGCCGGCCGCCAGGACCGCACGGTCAACCGGCGAATTCCTAGAAGGCGATGGCGGTGAACGCGGTGGATTCCATCCGGAATTTTTTTTCCGAACCTGCAGGCGGCGGAGACGGCGGCTCGACGCGCGGAACTCTTCTTCGGATCGATTACCTTTTGATCGTTCTTCTCATGGCGGTCTTCGCATGGAAATTATACAAGGTCTTTCTACCCTACAATCTGAAATACGCTGAAACCCAGTTGAAACTCCACGGGCTGGTCCTGGCGGGCCAGGCCGACTCGCCGCCACAGCATCAAATGTACGCGCACTGCCATCTCCTCGAACTGGCCTTTCGGGCTCTGGCCCCCGATCGGCAGACCGCTATGGGATTCTCACACCTCTATGTCGCCTACTATTCCCTGGGCGCGCTGATCATGATCCCGCTCCTGTACCGGCTGTGCCGGCGGGGCTCGTCGCCGCTGGGCGCGGGACTGGCCTGTTATTATTTCATCGCCATCAGCCGGGTCCTCTGGTACGACAATATCTTTCAGCCCAAAGACATGTTCGGAATGGCGCTGGCGATCGTTTTGACCGAGTACGTTCTCGATGGGCGCTATCCAGCCGGATTCTGGATCAGCCTGCTGGTTTCGGGATTTGTCTGGGAAAAACATGTGTTCGTGCCGATCTGCGCGGGCATCCTGGCGATGATGCGCGGGCAAAACTGGAGGGCGGCGGCGATGCTGGTTGTCCTGGGAGGGCTGGTGGGGGCGGTCGGACAGATCTTTCCGAGACTCTACTACGGCCCCCGGCCATGGAACGGATACACACCGCTCGACAATATCCGGCATCTTCCCGTGACCATCCCGCTCTACCTTGCCGTTTTTGGCATTCCGATCCTGTATCTACTCCGCCATCCCGGCCGGGTTGCCCTGGCGCTGAAGGTGTTGATCGTGTCCCATTTCATCATCTGGCCCGGGCTGCAGTTTTCACTCGGAAAAATCCGGGAAATGAGAAACATCCTGATCCTCTACGTCTACACGTGGCCGCTGCTGGCGGCAGCGGTCGACGCCCTCATACCCGCGCTGATCCGAGACCGACGCGAAGGTGACTTTTAGAGACCCTTGGCGGGAGGACCGGGAGCGCAATATTCAGTTGTAAGAACTTGTAGATTAGCATTGAATATTTACAACTAATTGATATACTAGTTCCATGGAACCGGCGATGTTTCCGCGCGTGCTGGCGCCGGAGATGGAACGGCGGATCAAAAGCCCCTACGGGGTTCTGCTCCTTGGACCCCGGCAGACGGGCAAGACTACCTTGATTGAAAGCGTTGTGCAGCGAACACGCGGGGAGGTTCTGCGGTACCGGCTTCAGGAGACGAGGACGTTTGAAGAGATTGCCAAATATCCGAGAACCATACTGGAGGCGGTCGAGGCGGCGCTTGAGCAGGGACCTGTGACGCTTTTCATCGACGAGGTCCAGAAGGTTCCGGAACTGATCGGGGACTGCCAGAGTTTGCTTGACCGATTCAAGGGCAAAGTCAAAATCTATCTGACAGGGTCATCCGCCAGAAAGCTCCGGCGGCAGGGCGCCAATCTCCTTCCAGGTCGAGTGCTGAACTATTTCCTCCATGCGCTGGCCGTGCCGGAAATCCGGCCGGTGATCCGCCAGAGAATCCTTCCGATGAAATGTTTGCAATCTCCGACGCCCGGTCGATTGAGGCTGGAGGAATTTCTGGCGCTGGGAACGTTGCCGGGCATCCTGAGCGCCAGGTCTGATGTACGCGTTGACCTCCTCCGGTCATACGCTTCAGGGTATCTTCAAGAGGAGATTCGCGCGGAGGCGTTGACCCGGAATCTGGGGGGGTTTGCGCGGTTTCTCGAACTGGCCGCCCTGGAATCCGGCACGGCGCCGAATCTCTCGAAACTTTCGCAGGAATGCGGCCTGCCGCTGTCGACGGTCAAGAACTACTTTCAAATCCTAGAGGACACGCTCATCACGCGGACCGTACCGGCGTTTGTCGGAAGCGGCCGAAAACGGCTGTTGACGACGCCGCGATACTACTTTTTCGACACCGGCGTCCGAAATGCCTGCGCCGGACTTCCGCTGGACGCCCGGTCGATCTCGCGAAGGGAAATGGGAGGACTGTTCGAACAATTTATCGTTTTGGAGTTCATGAAACGCATCGCTTATCTCAAAAAACCGTGGCAACTCTATTTCTGGCGCACCACATACGGCGCGGAAGTCGACCTCATCCTGAAAACGGAACGGGAACTGATTCCGATCGAGATCAAGTACAGCGCCGTCCCAAGGCCGGAAGACATACGGCATCTTCGTACGTTCATGTCGGATTACAAATGCCGGCTCGGATTTCTCATCGGTCTCTACCCGCGAGCGCTCAAAGTCGCGCCCGGGATTACGGCGATCTCGTGGCTCGAGATTTGACGATCGATTTTCGCCGGCCTAGACCATGGAAGGTCTGTGCCGGCGATTGCCATGGATGGCAACGGTTCGCCGGCCTAACCGCAAGGCTGTTTTCCACAGAAAAAACCGTTTATCGATCGTTCACCATCAAACAGGCCAACGTGGTCCCATTCATCCATCGTAATTTCCTGAATCGATCATCCGTTTGCCTCAATTCCTCAAGCGCTTCCGTTACACCCTCCCACGCCGAATAATCATGCCACAAAATAATCCCCTTCCGGTCGCCGATCAGTTGGATGGCGCTCTGCGAGTCGGTGTAGACGTTTTTGCGGGAGTGATTGGCATCGATGAAGATGAAGTCGACAGAATTTTTATATGGGGTGAAATCAAAAAATGTACTGTCTCCCTGGAGTTGAATGATTTTTTCGCGGGCGGAGTTCTTTTTAAACAAAGAACCCATGTCATCCGGCCGACCGATATCCAATGTGTAGATTTTTGTTTCAGCGCCGGAGTTCAAAGCGAAGTTCAGTGTTGCAAACCCGTTTGCGGTTCCGAATTCAAATATGGTTTTCGGCTGGAAATGCCGAACGAGACTGCTGAGAATGGCAATCTCTTGAAAGGAGGTATCCCCAATCTTGGATGATCCAAACCCCAGCGCAATTTGCGACTCGGGCGATCCTCCAATCTCCCAGTAGTCCGTTTTTTCCGCGCGGGGAATGACGTCGGGTTGAAATCCCAGAAAATGGGCCAGCCGGGCGACTTTAAGCCGCGCCTCCTTTTTCAATAAAACCCTCCCCAGCAGCAGAGTCCCGCACTCCCAGAGGCAAAATAGAAATTTTGGCAGAAAGCGTTTTGTGGTTACTACGACTCCATCCATTTGTAATCCTCATCCCTTATCGGCCGCGCCCACTGCGCTTATAGCTACGGCGATCATCAGGTGTCAACCGGTTGGGATTTGCCGAGATTCTCCGGAGTGTCTTGACGGTGTTGTTCTTCCTATATTTATGTGAGGGCCACCATGAATCGTCAGGAGGTGCCGGCCGACATTGAGCTGAGCGTCATCATACCGGCCTATAACGAGGAGAAGAAGATCGAGCGGGACCTGTCGCAGGCCTGTCAGTATCTCGATCAGTGCCCCTTTTCCTATGAGATCATCGTGGTGGACGATGCCAGCGGCGACCGAACCGTCGAGGTCGGCCAGGCAGCGGCCCACCGGATGGCGCCGGACAAACCGATTCGTTTCATCCGGCAGCCTGAAAACCTCGGCAAGGGCGCGGCCGTCCGGGCCGGCATGCGGGAGGCGCGGGGCCGATACGCGCTTTTTGCCGACGCCGGCACGTGCGTTCCCTACAACAACCTCGACCGGGGCCTGGCGCTGCTCAAAGGCGGAGTGGATATGGCCTATGGGACGAGAGCGGTGACGCAGGCGAGGATTCTCAAAAAGCAACCGCTCTACCGGCGGATGGGATCGATCGTATTTCACTGGATCGTCACCCACCCCATCGGCCTGCCTGAAATATCCGACACGCAGTGCGGGTTCAAGATGTTTACTCAAAAGGCCTATCAGGACATTTTCCAGGCCATTTCAACGCGGGGGTTCATGTTCGACATCGAGACTTTTCTATACGCCCGCGAGCGCGGCTTCGCCATCCAGTCCTTTCCGGTCGACTGGTCCAACGATCCCGACACCCGGTTTAAACCCGTTTCGGGCAGCATCCGGAATTTCATGGAAATCATCGCCATCAAGTGGCGGATCCATCGGATGAAACGCGGCAGGCCCCCCGAATGACCGCCCAACGGCGCGACTGGGTCCGATGGGTGCTCATCTGTCTGGCGCTGGCGGTTTTGCTCACCGCCTATGCCCTGCGATATCCGAACACCGACCCGGACCAGCACATTTTCGGATCGATGATCCTCAAGGACCTCCATCCGGAACTGTACCCTCTCGACTTTTTTCTGTCGGACCAAAAAAACTTCCAATTCTACATCCCGTGGTACCGTGCGCTTGCGGCCTGGGTGGTGGGCGACGCGCGTGGAGAGGACCTGCTGGTGAGATACAACCTCCTGTTGTTTCCAAGCTATTTTCTGTTTCTTCTGGGGATGTATCTGCTCATCTGGCAGTTGACGGGAAAGGCGTCTGTCGGCTGGATCGTCGCCCTGAGCGCGGTCTTGACCCGCCAGTGCCTCTCGGTCAACCCGTTCGGAATAGGCCTTGCCCAGTCGATGGTCGGGTTGAAACTGTTTTTCGCGGGCGTTCCCTGGATACTTTACATCCTGGTGCGGATGCGCCTGGGTCGATCGGGGCAGTATCTGGCCTGTTTTCTTCTGGGCCTGCTTTCAAATCTTCACCCGATTCTCGGCCTGGGGATCATGCTCTGTATGGGCGCTGCGGTCTGGGTCATTCGACAATCCATCGGATGGAAATGGTCTGACGGTTTCGTTTCCGCGGCCGCCTTTGCCGCCGGATTTTCTCCGTTTGTCTTTCAGTATCTCCATGCCCGCCCGCCGGTCATGGGCGCTGGGCCAACGCTCACCGCGGATGAATTCTGGACGGCTTTTTCCCCCGCCTGGGGGTATCTTCCGGTTTCGCTCAAGGGTCTGCGGAATTTTCTCCTGGACGCGCTGCCGCTTTTGTGTTTCAGCGCCCTGGCGATCCGAGGCCGCAGTCGCGGCCGGCCTGGACAACGGCCGGCGTCAGAGACGCCGGCATTTGAAAGATTTTTTTGGGTCTTTGCGGCCGCGGCCCTGATTGTCCCGATCGTGGTCAGCGCCGCTATTCAGACCCAAAGCCACCTGACCAACCGGCCGCCGGTGATCGGCCTTGAGCCAATGCGCTGGACGAGCTTCATTTATCTGCCGCTGTTTGTTTTCACGTCTTTTTTCCTGGCGGACGCCATCGACCGCCGCAGGTCCCGGCTGACGATTCTGGCGGCGGTGTTGTTGCTCTTTGCTCAAAAAGAGTTTCCCGGCCGACAAATCGTTCGCGAGGCGCTCCGGGAAAGCGGCCTGCATTCGGAGAAGCGATTGGAGGTGTGGACCCGGGAGACCCGGAGGAAGGCCGATCTTCAGGAACTGGCCGAATGGGTCCGCCGGCACACCCGGGCCGACGATCTTTTTTTCCATCCCCACTACGATTTCCGTTTTTACGCCGAACGATCGATCGTCGTCGGCTGGAAGGACGGATCCATGCTCACCCGCGCGGGACCCGGTCGAGTCCGGGAGTGGCTCAGTCGCTCCGGCGCGGTCCGGGAAGCGCTGGACTCAAAAGATCCGCGCAAAATACTGGATACGGCGAGACAATACGGCTGTCACTATATTGTCCTCCGCAGCGGGCCCGGCAGGGGACTGGACCGATTCCAGGAAGCTCCACTTTATGAAAACCAGACATACCGGATATATCCCGTGACGGACAATGCCGGAAAAAGTTAAAATCCCGTCGAGACACTGGTCGGCGGACCATGAGGACATGCTCGAGGAGTCCAGCCACAACCATTATCTCGACGTGGCGTCCCGCAAGAACGCGATCCGGTCTTTGTCGGACCGTCTGAGCCGGCCCAATGCCGCGTATCTGGAAGCCGGCTGTTCGACGGGCTGGCTTCTGGACGATGTGCGGCGGACATTTCCCGGAATCCGATCGATCGGCGCGGACGCGATCCTGGCCGGTCTGCGGAAGATCCGCGGCCGAGGCAGCACCGCCGGTGTCCCAAGTGCCGGCGTCTCCGACGCCGGCCGAAGCCGCGATGCGTGTCTTGCGCAGTTTGATTTGTGCCGGGCGCCGTTTGCTGATCAACGTTTTGACGCCATCAGCTGCGTCAACGTGCTGGAACATATCGAGGAAGACATCCAGGCGATGCGGGAAATCCGCCGGATGTTGAAACCGGATGGGCGGGCGTTTCTCATGGTTCCCGCGTGTCCCGGTCTGTACGACTATTTCGACGAGGTCCACCAGCACGTGAGACGGTATGACCGGACCGAATTTCGAGATAAACTCCGGTTGGCCGGGTTCGACATCGTGCGGGAAAATTACATGGGAACCGTATTGTTCCCCCCGTTTTTTGTCGTAAAAAAAATCGGCCAGTGGAAGATGAAGGGGAAGAGCCTTGAGGAGAAACGGCATCACGTCATGAAAAATCTCAGTGGCGGCGGGGCCGGCGGCGGCCCGATCGGGTATCTGGGCGCTCTGGCGATGGCCGTGGATTGGCAACTGGGAAGGTGCTTCAGCCTTCCGTTCGGGATACGGCTGTTCGCGCTCGTGGAAAGGAGCGGCTCGTGAACATTATGGTGACCGGCGTGGCCGGGTTTATCGGATCCAACCTTGCCCAGACGTTGATCCAGGCGGGCCATGTGGTCGTCGGTATTGACAACCTGTCCGCGGGAACACGGGAAAATGTTCCGGCCGGGGTCGATCTGCGTCAGGCCGACATCCGGTCCAAAGAGATTTATCCGCTTTTTCAAGGCCGGGACGCCGTCTTTCATCTGGCGGCGAAGAATTGTCTGCTGGATTGTCTTCACAATCCGGTCGAAACCGCCGACATCAACGTCGGCGGCACGGCCAACGTCCTCGAAGCGGCGCGGCTGGCCGGGGTGCGGAAGTTCGTCTATGCCGATTCCTCGGCCGAATACGAGGGAGTCCCGGACCTGCCGTCGAGGATCGAGCGGATCGACCCGCAGGGCGCGTACGCGGTGAGCAAACGCGGTGGCGCGCTCTTTTGCGAGACGTATCACCGGTATTTCGGATTGAATGTGACCATCCTCCGGTACTTCAACGTCTACGGGCCGGCCCAGGATTTTCGCCGGGTGATCCCGCCGGTCATGAGCGCGTTTATTTTGAAGATGCTAAAAGGCGATGCGCCCGTGATCTACGGCACAGGCGAAAAGCGGCGGGATTTTATTTACGTGGACGACGTGAACCGATTCCACCTGCTGGTCCTCAAAGACGCCCGGACCAGCGGCCGGACGTACAACGTGGGATCAGGATCGAATTATTCCGTGAACGACATTTTCCGGCTCATCGAGGATATTCTTCAGACCGGCCTAAAACCCATCCACCAGGCGCCTCTGCCCAACGACGCCGACGCCACCCTCGCCGACCTCGCTGACTCGCTCACGCTTGGCTGGAAACCGGAAATCGCCATCCGGGAGGGATTACGCCTGACCGTGGACTATTTGAAAAGCAAAATTGAAACGGAGGCCCGCCTCGGGGCAGCCGGGCTTGGCCGGACGACATGATCATTACCCGGACCCCATTTCGCATCCCGCTGGGCGGCGGCGGGACGGACCTTCCGTCGTTTTACCGGCGGGAGGGCGGGTTTGTATTCAGCGCGGGAATCGATAAATACATGTTCATCTGCGTCAACCAGCCGATCGTCGACGATCTCATCCGTCTGAAATATTCCAAAACCGAAATGGTCGGTTCGGTCGGCCAGGTTCAGCACGATCTGGCCCGGGAGGCGCTTCGACGGGTCGGATTCCGAAATTCCGTCGAGATCGTCTCCATGGCCGACGTCCCGGCGGGCACGGGGCTTGGATCATCCAGCTGTTATCTGGTCGGCCTCCTGAACGCCCTTCATACCCTCCGGCGGGATTTCGTGTCCCTGAAGGATCTGGCCGAGGAGGCCTGTGCGATTGAGATTCGGACTTTGAAAAAACCCATCGGCAAACAGGACCAGTACCTCGCGGCATTCGGAGGGCTGACGGTTCTGGACATTTCCAAAACGGGAAAAGTGACGGTCACGCCGGCCAAGGTCAGCCGTGAAACCGTGGATGACCTCGAAAAACACATGCTGCTCTTCTTCACCGGCACCATGCGAAACGCGCTCGATATCCTGTCCGAACAGAGCCGGGCGACAGAGAAGCGGGAGAATAAGGTTGTTTCAAGTCTTCAGCGGATCAAGGAAATTGGATTCCGGATCCGGGAGGCGATCGAATCCGGGGACCTCACGCGGTTTGGACTTCTCATGGACGAGCACTGGCGATACAAGAAAAAACTCTCGACAAAAATTTCCGACAGGCGATTTGACGAGTTGTACGATCTGGCGAAAAAAAGCGGGGCGCTTGGCGGAAAAATCACGGGCGCCGGCGGCGGCGGGTTTTTCGTGTTTTATTGCGACGGCAAACCCGACCGGCTTCGAAAGGCCATGAGGGATCGGGGACTGCGGGAAATGCGATACCGCTTTGATTTCGAGGGGACCAAGGTTATTTCAAATTTTCTCAATTACCGCGTCACCGACGCGCCGGAGGACGCGCCGCGGTAATGAAAGCCATGGTTCTCGCCGCGGGCAGGGGCACGCGGCTCAAACCCCATACCGACACCATCCCCAAACCCATGATGCCCGTCGCCGGCCGGCCGCTGCTTGAGCATATTTTTGAGCAAATCCGTGCGGCGGGGATCGCGGACATTGTCGTCAATCTTCACCACCGGCCCGAAGTCATCCAGAATTATTTCAGGGACGGCGGCCGGCACAACATCCGGCTGACCTATTCATTCGAGCCGGACCTGCTCGGCACTGCGGGAGCGGTTTTGAAGCTAGCGGCGGAGTTTACGGAGACTTTTCTGGTGTATTACGGCGACAATTACGTCGAATTGGATTTGCCGGACCTGATCCGATCGCATCGACAGTCGAAATCGGATGCGACGATCGCGGTATTTTCCTGCGAGGAGCCGCATCGATCCGGGATCGTTCAGGTGGATGACAGCGGCCGGATTTTCAATTTTGTCGAAAAACCCGACCCCGAGATCGATGTCGGCCGGCTGGCCAACGCCGGCGTCTACGTGCTGGAACCGAAAGTCATCCCGGTCATTCCCGCCGGGCGGGCGGTTGATTTTGGCCGGGACATTTTTCCGGAACTGATCCGGAATCACTTCTTCCTCCAAGCCTATCCCCTTCGGGCAGCGGTCTACGGCATCGACACGCCGGAGCTTCACGCCAGACTCGTCCGGCATCTTGCTGAGCGAACCAATTGAAATACCGGCGGGGGATGGCTATTCTTCAAGGGACATGAAAAACAGGGAGTATATCGAATCCTATTTGGCGGGGATCAAACAGATTTCCGAAGAGATCAGCCGGGAGGACATTGACCGGGTGATCGAGTCGCTGTACGAGGCGTGGGCCGGTGGCCGACGAATCTTTATTTTCGGAAACGGCGGGTCGGCCGGGACCGCGTCGCATTTCGCGGCCGACCTCAACAAGTGCACGTCGATCGAGGGGAAGAGACGGATCAAGGTCATGAGCCTGGTGGACAGCGTTCCG
>Ga0114945_10001372_pt1 | contig 15214 bp, 15 predicted proteins | sample OV2TP3_FD_87194 | JGI IMG/M metagenome (GOLD analysis project Ga0114945, IMG submission 87194) | Hot spring microbial communities from Beatty, Nevada to study Microbial Dark Matter (Phase II) - OV2 TP3 | ecosystem: Environmental > Aquatic > Thermal springs > Hot (42-90C) | place: USA: Beatty... | reverse complement strand
GCCATCAGCGCCCAACGGCGCCCCACGTCCTAATGCCCCTGGCGGCATGGTTCATCACCAGTGCCACCCTCTTCTGCCTCGGCCTCTACGGCGTGTTGACGCGCCGCAATGCCGTGGCCATCTTGATGGCGATTGAGTTAATGCTCAATGCCGCGAATCTCAACGTGGTGGCGACCGCCCGGCTACTCGACGCGCGCGGCGAGGGTCAAGTGGTCGCTTTATTCATCATCGCGCTCGCTGCCTGTGAAGCCGTGGTGGGCTTAGCGATTATCCTCACCGTCTATCGCCAAGCCAAATCCATCTGGGCGGATGACCTGCACCTGTTGAAGGGCTAACCGTGGCACTCCTCCTCATTCCGCTCGCCCCCGCGCTCGCGTTTGTGGTGTTACTGCTCGTGGGCCGCCGCCTCCACAGGGCGAGCGCGTGGGTGGCCATTGGTGCGATGGGCATCGCCATCGCTGGTTCCCTCGTCGTCTGGCGGGCGCTCCTCGCTGGCGAGACGCTCGCCTGGCGATTCGTCTGGGCGATGGGCGATCACGCACCGCTCGTCCTCGGCCTCCAAGCCGATCCGCTCACGGCGGTGATGCTCAGCGTCGTGTCACTCATTGGGACACTCATCCTCATCTACTCCGTCGGCTACATGGCTGAGGAGGCGCGCTTCAGTCGCTTCTTTGCTTACATGTCGCTGTTTTGCGCCGCGATGCTCGGCTTGGTGCTGGCCGATGGGTTCGTCCTCCTCTTTCTCTGTTGGGAACTGGTCGGTCTCGGCTCGTACTTGCTGATCAGTTTTTGGTTTGAGAAACCCGAGGCCGCGCTCGCCGGCAAGAAGGCCTTCATCACCACCCGCATCGGTGACACCGGGTTACTCCTGGGGATCCTCGCGTTGTACTGGACCACAGGGACCCTCCACTTTGAGGCCTTGCCTGAGGTAGCCGCCACCGTCTCGCCGCTGCTCCTGACAGCGATCACGCTGGGCATTTTTGCTGGCGCGGTGGGCAAATCCGCACAACTACCGCTGCACGTGTGGTTGCCGGATGCGATGGAAGGCCCCACCCCGGTGAGTGCACTGATCCACGCAGCGACGATGGTCGCGGCAGGGGTCTATCTCGTCGCCAGGACCTTTCCCCTGTTTGCCGCGGCCCCGCAGACGTTAGCCGTGGTGGGAATCGTCGGCACAGCAACCGCGTTTTTCGCCGCCACGATCGCCTGCGTGATGACTGATATCAAGCGAGTCCTCGCCTATTCGACGATCAGCCAACTCGGATTCATGATGGCGGCGCTGGGCGTCGGGAGTTCGGTGGCCAGCATTTTTCACCTCACCACGCACGCGTGGTTTAAGGCGCTGCTCTTTTTAGGCGCGGGCAGCGTCATCCATGCGCTGCACACGCAAGAACTCCTGGCGATGGGGGGGTTACGCCGCACCATGCCGCTGACGTGTCTCACGATGCTCGTGGGGACACTCGCGATCAGTGGCATTCCACCGTTCAGTGGTTTCTGGAGCAAAGATGAAATCCTCGTGACAGCGTTTGCCCTGCACCATCCGCTGATTGGTAGCGCACTCGTCGTCACGAGTGTGCTGACCGCCTTCTACATGATGCGCCTGTTTACACTCACGTTTCTGGGAACACCCCGCAGTGCCGCGCATCCTCACGAATCTCCGCGTGTGATGACAGGACCGCTGGTCCTCCTCGCGATCGGCGCCGCCGGCGTGGGACTGGTCGGCTCACCGCTGATGCACCACGGGTTACAATCATGGCTGTCCTCCGCGCACGCACCGCAGAACACGCCTGCGGTCTCGTGGGGGCTGGCGGGACTCACCACCGTCGGGGCACTCGGAGCGCTGCTGGTGGCTGGCGCGCGTTACACCACGCTGACACCGCGCCTGTCCCCAGCGCTGTGGCGTTGGTGGCAGCCGGTCTACGCGATGGTGGCTCACAAGTACGCTGTGGATGAGCTCTATGAGGAGGCGCTCGTGAGGCCGCTGCGCGCGATGACGCAGTGGCTGTATCAAGTGGATCAGCGGGTGATTGATCGGTTGGTGGATCACTCCGGCTTGGCCAGCTTACGCCTGAGTCGGTGGAAAGAGCGCTTCGATCGCTACGTCGTGGATGGTCTGGTCAACGGCCTGGCGGTTGCGATCCGCTGGTGTGGGCGCACCGGCCGTCTGGTGCAGAGCGGGTTTGTGCAGCACTACTTGCTCATCGCGTTGACCGGAGCGCTGTGCATGGCGTTGTATGTGTTGTGGACGTAACCCGTCGTCAGTCTGTAACGACCCGGTGTACCATGGGTACACAGCAGGTGTCTGACCACAGGCTTTCAGAGGTGATGGCGTGAGTTGGTTATGGGGCAATCTCAACTGGGTGGTCTTTGCGCCGCTGATCGGCGCAGCGGTCATCTTGCGGTGTCCACGCACCGCGGTCCAGCGGATGCAGCGGATCGCGCTCGTCACCACTGGCCTGACGTTGTTGCTCAGTCTGGGGCTGCTGACACAGTTCGAGGCAGGTGAGGCGACCCTGCAACTGGAGCAGCTCCGTCCCTGGATTCCCGCGGTCAACATCTGGTATCACCTCGGCATTGATGGCATCAGCCTGCCGCTGGTCCTCCTCACCGCGCTCCTGGCGTTTCTGGCCTGCGTGGGATCCCTCGGCATCACCGAGCGCGTCAAAGAGTATTTCGTCCTGTACCTGCTGCTGGAGACCGGGATGCTCGGTACGTTTGTCGCGCTCGACCTCTTCTTGTTCTACATCTTCTGGGAAGTGGTGCTCGTGCCGATGTACTTCCTCATCGGGATTTGGGGCGGTGGGCGGCGCGAATACTCGGCGATGAAGTTCTTCCTCTATACCCTCGCCGGCAGCCTCGCGATGCTGTTGGGCATCTTGGCAGTGTACCTGCACACCGGCTCCTTCGATCTCATCGCCTTGCGCGAGCGCGCTGGCGCCGATTTTCCCCTCGGCTTGCAGCAGGTGCTCTTCCTCGCTTTCTTCCTGGCCTTCGCGGTTAAAGTGCCGGTGTTTCCTTTCCACACGTGGTTGCCGGATGCGCACGTGGATGCCCCCACGCCGATCAGCGTGCTCCTGGCCGGGGTGCTGCTCAAAATGGGCGGCTACGGGTTCTTTCGGATTAGCTATCCCTTGTTCCCCGACGGGGCGCGCTGGTTTGTGCCGGCGACGGCGATCCTCGCCCTCATCAACATTCTCTACGGGGCGCTCGTCGCGATGGCGCAAACGGATTTCAAGCGGCTCGTGGCGTATTCGAGTGTCAGCCACATGGGATTTGTCCTGTTGGGACTGGCGAGTTTGACCGAGACGGGCTTGCAAGGCGGGCTCCTGCAGATGGTCAGTCACGGGCTGATTACCGGCGGGATGTTTTTCCTTGTCGGTGTCCTCTACGATCGCACCCACACCCGCGACCTCACCGCGTTCGGAGGATTGGGAGCGCATCTTCCGCTCTACGCCGGGTTGCTCACGTTTTTCGCCCTCGCTTCGTTAGGGCTCCCGGGATTAAGCGGCTTCGTCAGCGAGTTCCTCAGTCTCCTCGGGGCATTTCCCACTCAGCAGCTCATCACAGCCTTGGCCATCGTGGGGATTGTGCTGACCGCCGGTTACATGCTGCTGATGCTCCAACGAGTGCTCCTCGGGCCCCGCAACCCCCGCTGGCACGCGCTGCCGGATATGACGCGACGCGAACTGGTCACGCTCGTGCCACTCCTCCTCCTGATTGCGTTCATCGGGCTCTATCCGTGGTCGGTGTTGCGCTTGCAGGCTGCGAGTCTGGCGTTCTTGTTGCGGCTGGTGGGAGGAGCATCGTGATCGCCGGCGTGGGACAGGACCTCCGCCTCCTGCTGCCCGAGCTGCTCCTGACCGCGTGGGCGTTTGGGCTGTTGGGGCTGGGGATGTCGCGCGCACTCCGTCACTGGACCACACCCGCAGGACTCGTGGGTTGTGTGGTGACGGGCTTGGTGCTGTGGGGGCTGACGGCGCAGGCGAGTGGCGATGGCGTGATCCTGGGGGGGATGCTCGCCTGGGATCCGGTCACGCGTTTTTTTAAGTGGTTCTCCCTGGGTGTCCTCGTCTTCGTACTCCTCCTGGCGCGCGGGGATCGCGGCGTGCAGGAGGAGGAACGCGGGGAGTATCTGTGCCTGTTGACGCTGGTGGTCGTGGGCATGATGCTCTTGGCCGCAGCGCACCACTTCGTGCTCGTCATCCTAGCGATGGAACTGATCAGTATGCTCTCGTACCTGTTGGTGGCGTTTCCGCGGCACGATCCACGGGCAAGCGAAGCCGCGCTCAAGTACTTTTTGTTTGGGGCGTTCACCTCAGGGATCTTGCTCTACGGAATCTCGCTCCTCTATGCGGCCACGCACACGCTGGACCTGGGCGCGTTGCGCCAGGCGATGGAAGCCGCCACCGGGGGACAGCTGACGCTGGTCATCCTCGGGGTGACGTTGGTGTTGGTGGGCATCGGGTTTAAGATTTCGATGGTGCCGCTCCACCTGTGGACGCCCGATGCCTACGAAGGCGCCCCGATTCCTGTGGCCGCGTTGCTGTCGGTGGGCCCGAAGGCCGCAGGGTTTGCACTCTTGGTGCGCTTCTTGACGGCGAGTGTCGGATCGCATCAGCCTGTGTGGTTGCCCCTCGTGGGGGGTCTCGCGGTGCTGACCATGACGTTCGGGAACCTCGTCGCCCTGGCGCAGACGAACATGAAGCGCTTGCTGGCCTATTCGACGATCGCGCAAGTTGGCTACCTCCTCATCGGTGTGGTGGCGGCTGATCGCTTGGGCTACGCGAGCGTGTGGTTCTACCTGGTGGCCTACCTGCTGATGAACTGCGGGGCGTTTGCGGTCGTCTCGGTGATGACCACCGTCACCGGCCAGGAGACGCTGGAGGCGTATCGCGGCTTAGCCCAACGCGCCCCTGGCCTGGCCGCGCTCTTCGCGATCTTTCTCTTATCGCTCGCTGGCATCCCACCGCTGGCGGGCTTTCTCGGGAAGTTCTTCCTCTTCGGGGCCGCGCTCTCGGCGCAGTTGTCGTGGCTGGCCGTGGCAGGGATCATCAACAGCGTCATCGCCCTCTACTATTATGTCAACATCATACGCCTCATGTACCTCCAGGTGCCGGTGGAGCAGACCCCCATCGCCTGGCCGTGGTCCCTGCGGGCCGCGACCGCCCTGGCGGCTGTGGGAACTTTAATCCTGGGGCTCGCTCCCTCACGCCTGCTGCACGCCATCAGCCGCTCCCTGCCCGCGTTGTGACCGATTGCGCGGTCGTGGGGAACGTGATAGACTCAACCCTGACCGCGATGAGGGAGACAGACCGACGATGGATCCGGACGGTGGCGTGGGCGACCACGATCCCTATGGTGCTCGTCGTGGGGCCGCTCCTCGGGTATGGCGTAGGGGCGTGGGTAGATCAGCGGTGGCCGCCCACGGCTCCCTGGGGCAGTGGCGTCGGTGTGGCTATCGGCCTCTTCGCTGGCGCACGACAAGCGTGGCTGCTCGTGCGCCGCATCCAAGCGACGAATCAGCAGTAACCTCAACGATATGAATGAGTTACCATTTCGACGATTAACCGTCAGTGCACTGGGGATTGTGATTCTTTTCACAATGATCGCGTGGAACCTCCACGAGACAGCGGTCGTGCGCGGAGTGTGGATCGCGGCCCTCTGGCAGGTGGCGAGTGGGTGGTGCCTGGTGCGCTGTGCGCGGTTGCTGTCGCCGCCGTTCACCAAACGTCGTCGGTGGCACTTAGTCGGCTTCGTGTGCCTAAAATTTCCAGGCCTCTACGGCCTGGGCTATCTCGCGCTACGGTGGTTTGAGCCCAGTGCGCTGGGGTTGGTGGTGGGACTCACCGTGCCCTGGGTGGTGTTAGTGAGTTACGCGGTGGTGCGTCTCGTCACCGAGGGGCTGCCACCCACGGTGGCCCGCTCCCGATGAACCTCGCACCGCTGCTGGCGGTGATCACGCAGGAGGTGGCATCGGCGCACGTGGCTGACGAGCATGCCACGCAGCCGTTGGTGCCAGAGGCGCCCAACCTCATCACCCTGCTCCACGCGGCGCTGGGCGACTCACCGACCTGGGGCCCAATCGTGCAGTGGCTCCATCGGTGGGAAAATGTCATGTTCGCTAGTGTGATCATCGCGGGACTGACGCTGGTGGCGTGGCTCGCCACGCGGCGCACACAACTGGTCCCCCACCCGATCCAAAACGCCTTGGAGTTGTGCGTCGAGCGGCTCGATGAGCTGGTGCACAGCGTCATTGGCGCCGACGGCCGGCACTTCACCCCCTTCATTGGGACGCTCTTTCTCTACATCCTCACGATGAACTTCGCGGGCATGGTGCCGGGACTGAAATCACCGACGTCGAATCTCAACATGACGCTGGCCTTAGCCCTGTGTGTGTTTGGCTACGTCCAGTACACCGGCCTGCGTCGCCTCGGCGTGAAGAACTACGTCCTGCACCTGTTGGGGCGGCCACACGGTACGATCGGGTGGCTGCTGGCTCCGCTCATGGGGCTCATTGAGACGATTGGTGAACTCGTCAAGCCGCTGAGCCTGGCCCTGCGATTAGGTTTCAACATCACCGCGGAAGATGCGTTGATAGGGTTTTTCTTGCTCCTGGGCGCTGGCGTCTTTGCCGTGTGGCACGCGCCTGTGGGGCTACCCCTCCACATTCTGTTTTATCCACTCGTCGTGTTGTTTAGCACCATTCAGGCGCTGGTCTTCAGTTTGTTGGCCAGTGTGTATGTGTCGTTGCAGTTGCCACAGGACGATGCGCGTCACGTCGAACACCAGGAGGTCTAATGGAACCAACCGAATGGACGTATAAGGCGATGTTGGGATTGGCGTTGCCCTTCGGTCTGGCGATCGCGGCCTTTGGATCAGCGCTGGGCCTCGGGCGGGCCGTGAGTGCGGCGATGGAAGCGATGGGCCGGCAGCCGGAAGCGGCGAATCGCATCCAGCTAGGGATGATCATTGGGTGCGCCTTGATTGAGGCGATCACGATTTACGCGCTCGTCGCTGTCTTCTTCTTGGGCGGCAAGATCTAAACGGCCGCGAGATGGAAACCCTCCAGCGGATCTTCCAACAATTTGGTGTGGAAGGCCCGCAGATCCTCACCCACGTGGTGGGGTTCCTGCTCGTGCTGTGGCTGTTGCGCCGCGTCGCCTGGAAGCCACTCTTGACGATGCTGGATGCCCGCCGGCAACACATTGAACAACGCTTGACGGACGTGGAACGGGCCAAGGTGGACATTGCGCGCCTGCAGGAGGAGTACGTCCAACGCCTCGCCAGCGTCGAGGAAACTGCGCGCACCAAACTGCGCGAGGCGACCCTCGACGGGAAGCGTATTGCGATGGAGATTCACGAGCAGGCGCGCGCGGAGGCTCGCCAGATCGTCGAGGAGATGAAGGCAAAACTCCATCTGGAGGTTGCGCAAGCGAATGTCGCACTGCGTGACCGCATTGCGGAGTTGGTGGTGGAGGCCACCGAACGTTTGCTCCGTACTCGGCTGGATACCCAGCAGGATCAGGCGCTGGTGACGCAGTTTCTCGACGAGTTAGAGGCCCAACGATGAGTGCGGTTGCTGAACGGTACGCCGACGCACTCTTTGAGGTGGCACAAGAAACCCATGTCCTCCAGGCGGTGGCTGACGGCGTCCAGCTCCTGCACCGACTGATCACGACGCTGCCGACCTTCCACGCGTTCCTACGCAATCCCGAGATCCTCCTGGAGGAGAAAACCACCGTGCTGCAGCAGGTGCTGGGCACACACCTGGCCCCTCTCGTGCAGCAGTTCCTCCGGCTGCTCATACGCCAGCAGCGCGTGACGGACTGGGACGACATCCAGCAGGCGTTTGTTACGCGTTACCGACGATCGCAAGGCTTGGAACACGCGGTGGTGCGCAGTGCGCGGCCGCTTCCCCCGCCGCTCCTCACACACATCACAACCCAGCTGGCACGTTGGCGCCAGACCACGATTACCCTAGCGCAGGAAGTGGATCCCCGCCTCATCGGGGGCATCCAAGTGCGCATCGGCTCACTCCTTGTGGATGGGAGCCTGCGCGCGCAGCTCGACGCCATCGCCCAGGCCTTGATCGCCGTTCCCGTCCACTGACATGGCACACGTCCATCCCGAAGAAGTCATCGCCGCCCTCAAACACGAACTGCAGAAATACGACAGCAAACTCCGTTTGGATTCCGTTGGCACGATCCTCCAAGTTGGCGATGGGATCGCCCGACTCTATGGCTTGGAGGATGTGCTGGCCGGCGAGCTGCTCGAGTTTCCAGGCCAGACGATGGGTTTGGCTCTCAATTTAGAGGAGCATAACGTCGGAGCCGTCATCTTAGGCGATGACACGGCGTTGAAAGATGGGGATACTGTCAAGCGCACAGGGAAGATTGCCCAAGTGCCCGTCGGCGAGGCCCTGTTAGGACGCGTGGTTGATGCGTTAGGCCGTCCCGTGGACGGGCAAGGCCCTCTGGCTGCGACAGCGACGCGACCAATCTTTGGGCAAGCGCCGAATGTGGTCCAGCGTCAGCCGGTCAAGGAACCGCTCCAGACCGGATTGCAGGCGATTGATGCGATGATTCCCATCGGCCGCGGCCAACGGGAACTCATCATCGGCGATCGGCAAACCGGGAAGACAGCGATTGCGATTGACACCATCATCAACCAGCAGGGGACCGGGGTCATCTGCATCTACGTCGCGATCGGCCAAAAACTCTCCAGTATCGTGGCCGTCGTCGAAGCCCTCAAACGTGCGGGGGCGATGGACTATACCATCGTCGTCTCCGCGCCGGCGGAAGACCCCGCGCCACTCCAGTACCTCGCGCCCTACAGTGGGTGTGCGATGGGAGAGGAATGGCTCTACCACGGTAAACATGCCCTCCTCATTTACGATGATCTCTCCAAACATGCACAGGCGTATCGGCAGTTGTCGCTGCTCTTGCGTCGCCCGCCAGGTCGTGAAGCCTATCCAGGAGATGTGTTCTATTTGCACTCGCGGCTGCTCGAGCGCGCGGCTAAGTTACGTGACAATCTCGGGAGTGGGTCACTCACGGCCCTGCCCATCATCGAGACGCAAGCCGGCGATGTCTCGGCGTATATTCCCACGAACGTGATTTCCATTACCGACGGTCAAATTTACCTCGAGGGCGATCTCTTCTACGCGGGTGTCCGGCCAGCGATCAACGTAGGACTCTCCGTATCGCGCGTTGGTGGGAATGCCCAGACGAAAGCGATGAAACAAGTCGCCGGCCGTCTGCGCTTGGATTTGGCGCAGTACCGCGAGCTTGCCGCGTTTGCCCAGTTTGGTTCAGAGTTGGATCACGCGACGCAACGCCAACTCCGTCGTGGGGAACGGTTAGTGGAACTCCTCAAGCAGAATCAGTATGAACCGATGTCGCTGGCTCATCAAGTCGCCGTCATCTTCTTAGGGACGCAAGGACACCTCGATGAGGTAGAAGTCACACGTGTCAAGCGAGCAGAGGGAGAGTGGCTGATGTTTCTCGAGCGGGAATTTCCCCACGTCCTCCACGAACTCGCCACGAAGCAGGCCCTCAGCGAGTCCTTGATGACGGAGTTGAACCGCGCCGCGACGCAATTCAAGACAACATTCCTGGCCTCAACGGAACAGGTGGCTTGATGGCGTCTCTGCGCCAGCTCCGTCAGCAGATCCGCAGCGTTCAGAACATTCAGAAGGTCACGCGCGCGATGGAGATGGTCTCCGCCTCGAAGCTCAAACGCGCGCAGGACCGCTTGTTCGCCGTGCGACAGGTGACGCAATATCTAACAACACTCTTGGAGCGGGTGGCTCCAACGCTCACGACGTTGGCGCACCCGTTGACGCGTGCCGTACCAACGACACCACGCCAGCTCCTCGTGCTCCTCGGCTCGGATACTGGTCTCTGCGGTGCCTACAACGAACGGCTCGTGGGCAAGACGCTGGAGGCGTTGGAACGCGTGCCGCGCCACATGACGATGGTCGCTGTCGTCGGAAAACGGACAGAGCGGATGCTGCGTCGCACACCGTACACCATCGTCGAACGGTGGCTGGGTTGGGCCGGGCGTCCTGAGCCAGCGCACGCCGCAGAGCTGCGTGATTATGCGCTGGCCGCCTACCAGGAGCAGCGTGCCGACCTCGTCTCACTCGTCTATATGCGGTTTCACTCGCCGATGGTCGCGCATCCCACGATCGAGCAACTCCTGCCGATTCCTGTGTCGGCGAGCGCCCGCGCCCTCGACTACATCTACGAACCCACGCCCACGCGCGCCCTCGAGGCGCTTGTGGATCAGTGGGTGCGGCTGAAAGTCTGGGTGACCGTATTGGAGGCGTTCGCCTCGGAACACGGGGCGCGGATGCTGACGATGCGCAACGCCACCGACAACGCAGGCGAGATGCTCGATGATTTAACATTAACGCGCAACAAAGTCCGCCAAGCGACGATTACGCGCGAACTGGCCGAGATCGTCGGCACGGCCGAGGCACTCAAGTGACGTCTCGCGTTACGCGTCGATCGGCAGCGAACGGCGTTTCGTCAAGCGTCGGACGTGGGACGAGGGACGATACGCCCCTCGTTGCCGCTGGACGCGAGACGTGGAACGAGCGGTAAAGGAGATAGCGTATGTCGCAAAACTACGGTGCAATCGTGCAAGTCATCGGGCCCAGCGTGGACGTCCGGTTTGCGTCAGGGGAACTGCCGCAGATGACCCACGCGCTACGGGTGGAGGATCAGGCCAAAGGCATTCACCTGACCCTCGAAGTCGCGCAACATGTGGGCAACGACACGGTGCGGTGTATCGCGATGGCATCCACCGACGGATTGCAGCGTGGGATGCCTGTGCAGGATACGGGAGCACCGATTTCGGTACCGGTAGGCCCCCAAACCCTAGGGCGGATTTTCAACTTACTGGGCGAGCCGATTGATGAGAAGGGGCCCGTCACCAAGGCCGATCAACGCTATCCCATCCATCGCCCGTCGCCATCATTTGAGGAGCAACTTCCGGTCTCCGCGATGTTCGAAACAGGCATTAAAGTCATTGACCTCCTCGCCCCCTATGCCAAAGGCGGCAAAGTGGGTCTCTTCGGTGGCGCGGGCGTCGGCAAAACCGTCATCATCATGGAACTCATCCGCAACATCGCGACGGAGCATGGTGGGGTGTCGGTCTTCTGTGGCATTGGGGAGCGGACGCGCGAGGGGAACGATTTGTGGCTAGAAATTAACGAGTCGGGTGTGGTGAAGAAAACGGCCCTCGTGTTCGGCCAAATGAACGAGCCGCCAGGAGCGCGGCTCCGCGTGGGTCTAGCAGGCCTCGCGATGGCGGAGTATTTCCGCGATGAGGAACATCAAGATGTCCTGCTCTTCGTGGACAATATCTTCCGGTTTATCCAGGCGGGCAGCGAAGTCTCAACGTTGCTGGGCCGGATGCCATCCGCCGTCGGCTACCAACCGAATCTGGCGACCGAACTCGCCGCGTTGGAAGAGCGCATCACTTCGACGAGACGCGGCTCGATCACGAGTGTCCAGGCGATTTATGTGCCAGCGGATGACTTGACCGATCCTGCGCCAGCGACGACGTTTTCCCACTTGGATGCGACGACGGTGTTATCACGGCCGATTGCCGAGTTGGGGATTTATCCGGCGGTGGATCCCTTGGATTCGACCTCACGCATCCTCATCCCAGCGATTCTCGGGGCGGAACACTGCGAGACGGCGCGGACGGTGCAGCGCATCCTCCAACGCTACAAAGATCTGCGCGACATCATTGCGATTCTCGGGATGGATGAGCTCTCTGATGAGGACAAACTCGTCGTGCAGCGGGCGCGCAAGATACAGCGCTTTCTCTCGCAACCGTTCTTCGTCGCGGAACAGTTCACTGGCCGTCCCGGCAAGTACGTGAAACGCGAAGACACCATCAAGGGCTTCCAGATGATCATTAACGGCCAGCTCGATCACTTGCCGGAGCAGTTGTTCTATATGCAAGGAGCCATGGACGATGTTCTTGCGGAAGCCGAGCGGACGAAGGCGAGTTGGCACGCTGAGCAACCTACAGGTGGCGTGGGCGCGAAGCCAACGTGAAATGTGGAACATTGTGTGGTGGGATTGAGGAATCGTTGGTGAGGGATCACACAAGAGATTCGTATGCCAGAGCCAACATTTCGAGTGGCAGTTCTGACTGAGCAAGGTCTCCAGTACCGCAGCGAAGCCGTCTCCGTCGTCGCGCCCGGTGAGCTGGGTTACCTGGGGATCTTGGCGCACCACGCGCCGCTCCTGACGACGCTCGTGCCTGGCCGGTTGACGCTCCGCACGCCGCAGCAGACGACGGAACGTTTTCTGCTTGGTCCAGGCCTCCTCGAGATCTTCCACAACCAGGTAACGATTCTCACCGAACAGCTACAATCAGCGGAGACTAGGCATGCGGCGTGAGTGGTTCTGGTATGCCTTCAGCGTGTGTTTGACGACTGGTCTCTTGGCCTGGCTGGGCCTTACACGCCAGCAAGTGCTCGCCGTGGCTGGATTTTCCGCCGTGCTCTTCGGGGCCATCTTCTTCTGGGAACGCCGGCTGACCTTTGCCTTCCTCGGTGTCGCCGGATTGCTGGCCACCAATCTGTTGGATGTGCCTCACCTGGTTGAATTTGCCGGCCTGGACATCATCGTCTTCCTGATCGCCATGATGATCGTCGTGGGTTTTCTCGAGGACAAAGAGTTTTTCGAGCACCTGATTGACCGCCTGCTCGTCGCCGTGGGACCCCATCCGAAGCGCATCATGGTGCTACTGATGGTGGTCGCGTGCGTTGCGGCAGCCCTCGTGGATGAAGTCACCTCCATCCTCTTTATGACCGCGGCGATGCTGAGCTTGATTGAGCGGAGCGACCTCAAGCCAGGCCCCTACATTATGATGCTGGTCTTTACCACCAACGTCGGCTCAAGTGCCACGGCGGTGGGTAATCCTATCGGCGTCATCATTGCGCTGCGCAGCGGCTTGACCTTCCTGGACTTTCTCCGATGGGCCGCGCCCATCACCTGCGCAGCCGCAGCGCTGACGATTCTCCTCTGTGTGTGGATATTTCGGCGCGACATCAAACGTCTCAAGCCAGTGCTCTCCGGGCGGCGCGGGGAGCGGCAGCTCACGCGCGTCGCTGCGATGGATCATTCCACGCGGCGCGGCTTGCGGCAGTCGTCGTGGCTCTTGGGACTCACCATCGTTGGCTTGGTGCTGCATCATCCGATGGAGTACGTGCTGCACCTGCCGCGGAATACCATGTTGTTAGGTGTGGCGCTCATCGGGGCAGGGGTGGCTCTCTTACTGAGCGGGGATCAGGCGCGCAAACTCGTCGAGAAGCGCGTGCAGTGGTGGACGCTAGCGTTTTTCCTGTTTCTCTTTGCCTCGGTGGGCACGCTCAAGATGGCTGGGGTGACGAGCGTGTTGGCGCAGCACCTGGTGCATCTCGCCCATGGCGATGTCGCGCTGTTGATGACGCTCGTTGCGTGGGCCTCCGGGATACTCACAGCGGTGATGGACAATGTCTTGGCGGTGGCCACGTTTGTTCCCATCGTCCATGATGCGGCAGCGATGGGTTTGTGGACGACCCCGCTGTGGTGGGCGATGCTGTTTGGTGGGACGATCATGGGCAACGCCACGCTCATCGGCTCCACCGCCAACATGGTGGCCATCGGCGTCTTGGAGCAGCGGGGCAAACCGTCGGTGACCTTTCGCGAGTGGTTGTTCCCGGGTCTCCTCGTCGGGATCTCCGCCTTACTCCTGGCCAATGTCCTCCTGTGGCTGCAACTGCCGCTCATGCCGCGCTGACCCCACCACCTGTTGGCGGGCCGCCAAGGGTGGCCCGTGCACGACCACACAGCCGATCGTTGATCGGCCCAACAGATGGTGGGGTGACCCGCCACTCGTGGTATAATCCTCGTCTAGGGCGAATAGCTCAGCTGGTGAGAGCACTCGGCTTACATCCGAGAGGTCACAGGTTCGAATCCTGTTTCGCCCACGTGCCTTTGAGGAGGGAGCAGTCCATGCCCGCGACGAATACCGCAGCGCTCGGCATCACGAAGTCAGGCTTGCAACCGCAGATGGCCGCCGTGTTGGCCTACGTGCTTGGCTGGATCAGCGGACTCCTGTTCGTGGTGATCGAGAAAGACAATCGCTTTGTCCGGTTCCACGCCATCCAATCCATCGGGCTCTGTGTGGCGTGGGTGGTGTTGCGGGTCCTCGCCGCGGTGCTGCCCCTGCTGGGCTGGCTGCTGGTGATCCTCCTCACCCTGGGTGGCCTCATCCTCTGGATCATCTGCATGATCAAAGCCGCTCAGGGCGCATGGTTTCATGTGCCCATTGTTGGGGATATTGCCGCCAAGCAGGCCGGCGTGACCCAAGGAGGGACGTGATGCGTCGCACCACAGCCACGGCAGGTGTGTCCAGCACCATCATCCTGGTAATCGTCTTGATCCTGACGGCGCTCTTCTGCCTCTGGACCTCCATGCTTTAGGGGGCGTAACTCAATCGGTTAGAGTGTCGGCCTGTCGAGCCGAAAGTTGCGGGTTCGAGCCCCGTCGCCCCCGTATTTCTTCCAATCGAAGCCCTTCTGCCAACCAGCAGAAGGGCTTTCTGTATGTGGGGACTAGGGTTGTGTCGCGGAGGGTGCAGTTCGATAACACGAAGGAGAGCAAACGGCGCTGTTCGTGCGGCGGTTGCGCATCGTACAGGCGCAACCCCTGTTGCGCGAGTTCTAGGATTTTGATGCCTTGCTCCATGTAGCCCTTGTTGGCGCTCTGGTGTCGCGCCAGCTTATCCCGTATGGCGTCTTGCTCCTCGCGCCACTCATCATGCTTTTCCTGCCAGAAACTCTCCGTAATCTTGCCATCCAGCTTGTCGAGGTACGCCTGGTCTAATCGGCGCTGAAGCGCGGCGTACTGGGCGTTTAGCGCCTCAATTTGGGCGCTGTGATAGGCTTCCTCATCCGCGTGGCTCCGGTGCAACGCCTCCTTGAGCCACGCCAGCACGTCATCGTTGAGCCGGATGGCGGTCAAGCACCGCTTGAACTGCTCCGCCAGCACTTCCTCGCGCACGTAGGGCTGGCCGCATTTGCCGTGCTGATGGGTGCAGTGGTAGTAGACAAACCGCTCCTTCTTCCGCTCCGCCGTGATCGCGCACCCGCAGCGCCCGCACGTCATCAGGCCGGAGAAGGCAAACGCCTGAGTCTTGCCTCTCG
>Ga0114945_10001368_pt1 | contig 15225 bp, 14 predicted proteins | sample OV2TP3_FD_87194 | JGI IMG/M metagenome (GOLD analysis project Ga0114945, IMG submission 87194) | Hot spring microbial communities from Beatty, Nevada to study Microbial Dark Matter (Phase II) - OV2 TP3 | ecosystem: Environmental > Aquatic > Thermal springs > Hot (42-90C) | place: USA: Beatty... | reverse complement strand
TGGGAAAGAAGAAAAAGCGAAACTCCATAAAAAATAATCTTCCTCACCAAAGACTTCATAAGGCTATTCCAACGTTTTCAATGCTACCAAAAAATCAAAAACTTTGCAACGCAACAAACTCATTCTCAGATATCTAGTTCTCTAGTTCTTGCAACGAAACCCCATTGTAGGGTATTATGGTATTTATTGCTATGAATAAAATAATTTGCCCAAGTTGTGGTAAAGAAGTTGAAATATCTCAAGCTATCTCTCACAAAATTCAGGAAGAGGTGTTTCGGAAAGCGGAAGGCAAGTACAAGGAAGAACTGGAGAGAAAGAAAAAAGAAATCGAAGAAAAAGCGACAGTTCGCGTCAAAGAAGAATTAGAGCTAAAAGTCAAAGATTCTCAAAATGAATTGCGAGAAGAAAAAGAACGAAACTCGCAACTCCAAGAAAGGATTCTTGAAAATTCTGAACAACTTCGAAAACTTATGCGAAAAGACCTCGATAGAGAGCAGGAGATGAGGGATAAGCTCTTTAGGGAAGAAGAAAAAATTAGACTTGAAGCTCAAAAAAAAGCAGCGGAAGAACAACATTCCAAACTCCTAGAGAAAGATAAGCAACTTCAAGATGCATTAAAAGCAAATGATGAAATGAGAAGAAAACTACAGCAAGGTTCGCAACAAACACAAGGAGAGGCATTTGAAATTGAATTCGAAAGTATGCTTAGAAAGACTTACCCCAATGACAAAATAACTCCTGTAAAAAAGGGAAGTCGCGGAGGAGATGTTATCCAAGACGTATGGGATGGAAAAGGTAATTTTGCAGGCAAGATTTTATGGGAACTTAAGAATACAAAAACCTGGAGCGAGTCTTGGATAGAAAAACTAAAGCTAGACAAACGAGCGATTAAGGCTGATGAGGCTATACTAATTTCGGAAATTCTACCAAGCGATATGAAAACTGCAGGATTTAGAAAAAGCATATGGGTCACAAAAAATAATTTTGTCATTCCACTTGCCGATACCATGAGAGCTAAGTTAATTCAGCTTTACTATATAAAAAACTCCGTAAAGGGAAAAGACCAAAAAATGGAAATTATCTACAAATACCTTTCTGGGACAGAATTTAAAAACAGAATTGAATCAATAATAGAAGCATTTACAAATATGCAGCAAGAAATAGAAAAAGAAAGACGCTATTTCTCAAACAAATGGGCAAGAGATGAAAAAAATATTCGTCAAGTAATAGACAACACATACGCGATGCATGGAGATTTTAAAAGCATAATTGGAAACTCTTTACCTCAAATAAAATCGTTAACACCTCAACAAAACCTGCTGGGCGAATAATAGAGATTTTATACAACATATGCCAAAAAAGATAGTCCGGGAACCATGATTGTAATCTACGGAAAAACCCCAAACAGCTAACTAATGATTAAGAAACGTCTCCAAAACCTTTTGAGCAACACTTATTGTCTTCCTACCACCTTTCTTACTGGGATTTACTTCCGCTAAATCCAAAGATAGCTTTGGATGAGAAGAAACGATTTTCAAAAGATCGCTAACCTCATCCATCATAAAACCCTCAACCCCTGGTATTCCTGTTGCCAAAACTTCTTTAGATGAAAACACGTCAATATCAAAGTTAATATGTAAATACTCAAAGGTTTTAACAAAGTCCTCTAACTCTTTTAAAACTTTGTTTCTATTTTTTGTAAGATCCTCCTTATTGATATTTTTGAACTTTGATTTTTCAAAATAAATTTTTTCTTCTCTATCAAGCTCTAAATTTCCAATAAACAAAATGTTGGAAGCCTTAAGTTTTAAGTTAATTAGAGACTTGATTTTGGCCACATCAAAGCTGTCTAAAAAGGGTCTTATGTACATGCCATGAAAATTCTTGCTGAGACTTGTTTTATACATATTAACTTCTCCGTGCGAATCGAATTGGATATAGCCTACTTTGTTTGGATCTCCTACTCTTTCTAAAACTGCCAAAAGAGAAGAAAACGTTATACTGTTGTCTCCACCAATTATTACTTGTGTTTCGCGAGTGCCGAGCGTTTTATTGATTAAGTCTTTAAACTCGGAAAGCTCGCTTGATAAGACGCCGAAATATTTAGTTTTATCTATGTCTTCTGGTTTGGAAAAAGTAAATTCAGAAACTTGCGGATTATCAAAGTTTAATAAAAATTCTTTTGTAAGAATTGCATCCGGAGCATCTTCTACTCCAACATTTAAGTCCTTTTGATGGATTAGCGGATTTATAATCCCAAGTCTTGTCCTTGCTTTATAAAAATGCACTTTTCGCACAGGTTGTAATTATACCAATTCATGTAGTATACTAAAATTGTCAAAATAAAGGGCCGCTAGCTCAACTGGCAGAGCAATTCCCTCTTAAGGAATAGGTTCCGGGTCCGACTCCCGGGCGGCTCACACTTTTGTTATTCAATTATAATCTTTGCAAAACTCAATTACATTATCTACCAAGAAACTAAAGTCAGGATTGGGGATTGAGAAGTCTGTGTGAATCACTATTTCCGAATCGCTTTCTGGAAAAACAAAGCCTATTTGGCCTCTTTTTTTGTCTGTCCATACCCTTTCTGAACCAAGCACTTCCTTATAAAACTTCGAAGATTTTTCTAAATCTTTTACAAGAAACATTACGTTGTCTATCTTCCGTAATTTATTCATTTTTTTAAGTTAAATACTCTATTTCGTTCCAACATTCTTAAGAACGTTAGTACAAAGAGAATCTACCTAATCCTAAATTCACTTAAACAAAAAAGCCAAAAACAACTAACCGTAGGTAGCGAGCGTGTTGCACAGCGTCGCAGTCAAACGCGACAGCCACGTTTGACCGCGTCAGACGCGGTTTGACGTGGCGTCTGACGCGGTTGCACCTTTTAATAGTTTATCAATGTCATGCGGTTGGCTATAAAACTCCATATGAATTTGTGGTAGAATACCTTAAATTGTAATATACGATTCATGGAAGGAAAAGAAGAGCTTAATCCAACAGAGATTGTAAAAGTTCGTTGGGTAGCAGCAAAAGAAAAATTAGCGCGACTAATTGCAGACGTTTTTGATAATGAAAGAAGGCAAGATTTAAACTTTGCCAAAAAGTTTGGAAACGATCCTAATTTAGACGGGCTTATCTATAGTTTGGGACACGGGAGTGGGACATTAAGAGATTTTCCAGAAGTTATTGAAATCATCACCTATAAACCATTATTGGAAAATGAGGAAGAATTGCAAGCTATTACTCCCTTTCCTGATTTACTAACACAGCTTGCACAAAACATTACAACATTCTTAACTAATCACAAGATAAGAGAACAAAGACCCAACATATATCAAAATGAGATTAATGCTCTTAACTTGCTTGCCGATCAAACTAATAACAAAAAAGTTAGACTAACTTTTTTTGAAACTGAAAGAAAAGGAGTTTACAGCTTAAGTTCTGCAGAGGTTACTTAAATTTGATAAAATATCTTTTGCATTTTTACGTGACGTGTCTGAATGCGCCTGTAGCTCAGCGAATTTAGAGCATTTCGCTCCTGCCCGCCGTACTTGCCTCCGTAGCTTAACGGATAAAGCAACGGTCTTCGGAACCGTTGATGGAGGTTCGATTCCTCCCGGAGGCACTGGCCGAGCAGGCGGGTCGGACGAAGGGGTCGGGGGTTCGAATCTCTCCAGGCGCGCATTGTCACAATGCCATAGGTTAAGCTACAATACCAACTATGGCGGAAAACAAAAACTCCATAAAGTCCTCTTTATTTTCTATCCTTAAATTCACAATTGGCTGGCCGATTTCGCTTATTGCTCTATTTTTTATCGTAAAAATAATTATTGACAATGGAAAAAGTGTACTGTCTAATTTAAATAATATAAATGTACCACTACTCTTTTTCGGAATTTTCTTCTTTATTCTATATTATTTTATCCGTGCGTATGTTTGGAAAATAATTCTAAAACTCCAAGGCTACGATTTACCGTTTAAGCATGTGGCTTATCTTTGGGAACTCTCCGAATTTAAACGATTCGCTCCTGGTAAGATTTGGTCTTTTATGGGAAGAATATCTCTTTTTGGAAATCTAAATATCCCTCAAAAAACTATTTTCAAATCCATCTTTATAGAAATTCAGTTTTTGCTCTTGGCAAATATTATTGTATCTATTCTTGCTTTTCCTTTTATCTTAACAAACATAATAAAATTTCCTTCATACGACTTAGCACTTGGTGTTTCTGTACTATTAATTTTATTGTCAACAATTGTCTTTATTTTTTCTGATTACCGACCTTTTCGGCTTCTACCTTTATATTCCCCAAAAACCAAAATATCAATACTTTCAACATCGTGCCTATACGCAATTTTCTTTGGACTTGGAATGTATTTTAGCGCCATATCAATCGTCTATTTACCCTTAGAACGCTTTATTGCGATTCTTGGATTTTTTGTATTTTCTTATTTAATAAGCTATCTTTCTATAATTTCGCCAATGGGAATAGGAGTAAGGGAAGGGATTATTACTTTTGGTCTTTCAAAAATTATTCCTATTGCAACTGCCGGCATAGTTTCTATCTTTGCAAGACTTGCGCTTGTTTTCTCCGAACTTTGTTTCCTTTGTTTTACTTATCTTTGGAAAACTACAAAAAATAAGTATGTACTTTTTTTAGAGAACTTTGTCTTAGCACGCAAACAACAAGTCGTTTTGGCGCTCCTAATTATCGCCTATATAATTTACTTTACTTCTACTTCTTTTTTACGATACGACAATTTTTATACCGGACGCTTTGATTTAGGCAACATGGATCAAACTGTCTGGAATACAATACATGGAAGGATATTTAAGACAAACAGCGATACCGGAGCAATAATATCTCGCCTTGCAGTTCACGCAGATTTTATACTTATCTTTCTTTCTCCTTTGTATCTTATATGGGAACATGCAAAAATGCTTCTTTTGCTACAAACAGTCATTCTTGGTGTTGGTGCGTTTTTTGTCTTTGCCATTGCAAAACATGTTCTTAAAAATGCTAGTCTCTCCCTTACATTAGCTATAGCTTACTTATTTAATCCAAGCGTCAATTTTGTAAATCTATACGACTTCCACGCAGTTTCTATGTCTACAACTTTCTTGCTTGCTGCTTTTTATTTTGTCCAAAAAAATAGATACCCAATAACTCTTGTCTTTTTAATCCTTGCGGGCATCACAAAGGAACAGGTATGGCTTATAGTAGCGCTATTAGGTCTCTACGCCCTCGTAAAGGATACTCCTTGCATAAGGAGTATCCTTGTAAAAAGAGCTTTTGGAATAACGGTTTTTATAGGATCAGTCTTTATATTCTATTATCTTATCTGGCATGCTATACCAAATGTTAGAGGAGGCGAGCATTTTGCTCTTTCTTTTTATTCCGGCTTTGGCGATAGGCCAACCAGTGTAATAAAAAATATACTTACATCTCCTGATAAGATTTTAAATATAATTCTTGAAAAAGAGAGATTGATATATCTCAAAAACGTCTTTCTTCCAGTTGGATTTCTGCCTATTTTTGCTTTCCCCTTTTTATTTTTTGCATCTTTTGATTTTGCTATAAATTTGCTTAGCAGCAATTCAAATTTTTACCAAATCTACTATCAATATACCTCGACAATCACGCCCTTTATTTTTATTTCTTCGATTTTTGGTATTAATTATATTAAGAGCCGTTTTCCAAATATCCCAACAATTGTCTATGCTTCATACCTAATACTTGCTACTATATACTCCTCGTATTTCTTTGGACCCCTGCCTTTTGCAAAAAATCCAAACATAGCCATGTTTACAAAACCGCAAAAAGACGCCAAAGCTATAGAAAATTTTCTAAACACAATTCCCAAATCATACACTGTTTCCGCAACCAACAATATAGGTTCTCATGTGTCCCAAAGACAAAAAATTGTCACAATTCCAGTACGATTCAACGAAGCGGATTATGTATTGTTTTTGCTAAACGATGCTTCTTCAAAAGCCAACTTTACGCAGCTAGTAGAAAGTTTACGCACAAATGAGAATTATATGATAACGTACAAAATAGGGGACTTTATCGCATTTAAAAAAACCAACTTAAATCCATAGGCATTGCAAACGCATCTTAAACAAACTAATATAAAATCATGATCAGTGTTATTAAATCAGACGGTAGCATACAACCTTTTAGCCAACAAAAGGTTTTAAGCTCCATGATGCGCGCTGGAATCCCCCAAGAAATAGAAACTCTAGTCCTTAAGCACGTTAAATCAAAGCTATATGACAATATTCCAACATCCAAAATTTATCAACACGTTTTAGAATTCCTAGATACCTCATCTCGGCCATATTCTAAAGCCAGATATAGCCTCAAAAGGGCTATTATGGAATTAGGTCCTACTGGCTTTCCATTTGAAGATTTTGTTGCAGAAGTTCTAAAAGCTCTTGGTTACAAAACAGATTTAAGGCAAGTCTTAGATGGCAAATGCATAAAGCACGAAATAGATATAATCGCTCAAAAACAAGAAACAAAGTCTATAATTGAATGTAAGTTCCACAACAGAGTAGGCAACCATACAGATGTACATGTATCTTTATATACCAAAGCAAGATTTGACGACTTAAAAGATGTACATAATTTTAGCGATGTTTGGCTTGTAACAAATACCAAAATAACTACCGATGCTCTTGACTATGCAATGTGTAATAATATGAGAGTTATAAGCTGGAATTACCCACAACGACAAGGTTTAAGAGACCTAATAGAAAAATCGCACCTTCACCCAATCACTGCTTTAACAACTATTTCTCAAAACCAAAAACAGAATCTGCTAAATAATCGTGTCGTTCTTTGTAAAGATATTTCGAAAAACTCAAAGCTTCTAGGGTTATCCGAAGACAAAAAACGTTCTATTCTTGAAGAAGCAAAATTTGTCTGCAATCTCTAAGACTTATAGGAATAGTCTAAATGGATTTCCTTAAGTTCGTTTGCCAATTTTACTCTCTCATACTTATCAGCCATATAACCGTTAGGAACTGTGGTCAGTTTTTCTGCATAAAGAAGAAAACCGTTTCGAATTGTGTGGTCGCCAAAACGCTCGTTGATTTTATCAATAGCTTTTTGCAAAGAATTCTTTCTTGCAGAATAAAAAAGAGAAAGGGGTATGTTTTGTTTATCTTCTAAACTCGAAACCCAAACACTGATTTGCCGTACGTAACTTTTTTCGTCAAGGAGTATCCTTGTGTAAGGATACTCCTTATTAAGTATCGCAATTCCTAAATTAAAAATTTCTCGACCCGTATCGAAATAGCTTTTATAAGTTTTTCGTCCATTAATATTGTAATTGCCTCTCAAAGATAACCCAACCGTTCTTGCTTTTTTATTAAGTCGCCTTAGTTTTATTCCAACTTCTTCACAAAGCTCAAAGAGATTTTGTAAGATAACGCGCTTGTCGTATTCATTTTTGGGCAAACAGTAGTTTCTTCCGACTGACTTAACTTCTGGCGCAGTTGTGTAGGGAATAACAGGACTTTCATCAATTGCCAAGCCAATGTTTTTTAAAAAATGTCCCTCTATCTTCCCAAATTCAGAAGTCAAAAGCGATAGAGAGGCATCACGAAGCTGCAGTAAGTTATATATGCCAATTTTGTTTAATCGTAGTTTAATTCGTTCGCCGATACCGCATACATCCGTAAGTTTTGCCTTTTGATATACCCTTTGGACATCTTCCTGTCTAATTTCAAACACGCTATCTGGCTTTTTAATGCCCGATGCAAGTTTTGCCAAAAGCTTATTGTAAGATATGCCAATTGAGGCAGTAATGTATTCTCCGATTTCTTCCTTAATTCTTTTTTTAATTGCTTCAACAATCTTCTCTTTGCCTCCAAATAAATGCATCGTTGAGGTGATATCAATAAAAAGCTCGTCTATGGAAAAAAGCTCAACAAACGGGGAGTAATCTTTGCAAATATTAAGAAACTTTTTAGATACTTCGAAATACTTTACAAAATCCGCTGGAACAAGAATAAGAGAAGGGCAAATACGCTTTGCCTCATAAGTACGGCTTCCTGTCTTAATACCCAAAATCTTTGCTTCGCGGCTTGACGCAATAATACAAGTCCTTCCATTAGTGGCAGTAACACCGATAGGTTTTCCGTAAAGCATAGGGTTATATTGCTGCTCTACACTTGCGAAAAACGAATCAAAGTCTATATGAAGAATCACCCTATCCATAGTAATATCATAAATTTACTAGAAAAAAATACAAAAAACAATAGAACAAAATAAGACTATATGCGTCATTATTTTAAGGAGTATCCTTATATAAGGATACTCCTTGACAAAAAAAGAAAAAAATGCAAAAGTAAAAGTGTAATGTAATATCAATAATTAATATATGCCTGCCAAAAATACGATTAAACAGTACATAGAAAACGCTTGCTACCATATTTATAATCGAGGCGTTGATAAGAGAGAAATTTTTCTTAATGGCCAAGATTGTCGTGTTTTTCTCTACTACCTCAAATTCTACTTATCTTCTCCCGAAACTCTAACGGACGATACATTTTTAACCCCCAAAATGCTTTATAAAATACAAAATCTTAACTTGAGTAAAGAAGTTGATCTTCTTTCTTTTGCTCTTATGCCAAACCACTTTCACATACAAGTAAGACAATATACAAAATACGGCATAGAAAAGCTAACAAGAAGAATCTTAACTGCTTATGCTCAATACTTTAATAGACAATACAAACGAATAGGAACATTGTTTGAAAGCACTTATAAAGGAGTCCTTCTACAAACGGAGGAACAATTTCTTTACCTTTCATCTTATATCCATCGAAATCCAATGAGGCTTAGGAGTCCAAAGTTTGATTTTATTCAGTTCTCAAGCTATTTATATTATCTTGGAAACAAGCAAGCTGATTGGGTTAAGCCTAAGGAGATATTATCTTATTTTAGGAGTTCAAGAAATATTAACAAATCAGATATATTATCCTATCAAAGCTTTGTCGAAAGCTTCAAAGAAAATCCCCGAGAAATTCTGAAAACTCTCACGTTGGAGAACGAAGAAGAATATTAACACGATAAGGATACTCCTTATGCAAGGAGTATCCTTAACTATGAATCAGAATATAAGAAACGTTGCGGTTATTGCTCATGTGGATCATGGCAAGACAACACTTGTTGATTTTATGCTCAAACAATCTCATGCCTTTAGAGATAACGAAGCCGAGATGCAACAAACAACAATTTTGGACTCAAACCCCTTAGAAAGAGAACGGGGAATTACTATTCTTGCCAAAAACACAGCGATTAACTATAAAAATTATAGGATAAACATCATCGATACTCCAGGACATGCAGATTTCTCTGGAGAAGTAGAGCGAACTCTCAATATGGCAGATGGCGCACTTCTTATCATAGATGCGAAAGAAGGTCCAATGCCCCAAACAAAATTCGTTCTAAAAAAAGCTTTTGAACTAGGCTTAAAGATAATAGTAATCATAAACAAAATAGATAAAAAATTGGCCGATATAAAATCATGCTTCGAGAAAACAAATAATCTTTTTCTTGAACTTGCAACAAATACAGAACAATTAGAATTCCCGGTTCTTTACGCAATAGGAAAAGAAGGAAAGGCTTCCAAAAAATTGGAAGACGTAGGAAAAAGCAAAAGTCTCGAGTCCGTAATGCAAGCTATTATAACTACAATTCCCTCGCCAAAAGTTGAAGAAGGTTCATTTAAAATGGTTGTTTCCGCGCTTGACTACGACACTCATAAAGGAAAACACGCTATAGGAAGAATCCAAAGAGGACGATTAGAAAAAGGTCAAAAAGTAATTCTAGTTAAATCTCAAGACCAAAAAGCTTCAGCACTAATCGATTCAATTTACATAAATCATGGACTTAAAAAAGTAGAAGTTAATCAAGTTTTTTCAGGTGAAATCGTGGAGCTAATGGGCATTGATAATGTCGCAATTGGAGATACAATAACAGATCCCTCCGATCCCACCCCGCTTCCTAGAATAAAAATCGAAGACCCAACAATCAAAATCGCTTTTCTTGCCAACACCAGTCCTTTCGCAGGACAAGAAGGAAAATTTTCTAATTCTAGACAACTATACGAAAGGTTGCAGAAGGAACTCGAAACCAATGTGAGTTTGAAATTAGAAATTCAAGATGAAAAATTTATAGCATCAGGCAGGGGAGAGCTGCATTTATCGGTACTAATCGAAACGCTAAGACGGGAAGATTACGAATTTCAAGTTGGAAGACCAGAAGTTATTACAAAAATAATAAATGGCGTTGATATGGAACCTGTCGAAGACTTGATTGTTGATGTTCCAGACGAATTTCAGGGAATTGTAAGCCGAGAGCTTGGAGAACGCAAGGGAAAAATGACCAACATGCAAGCAAACGGAAAAGGAACAACAAGGTTCGAATACAAAATTCCATCCAAAAACCTTCTGGGAATTAGAAATATTCTCCTTACAAGTACACGCGGAACTGCGATTGTAAATAGCTTATTTGATAAATACGAACCTGTATCTATGCCAATTAACAATATCAGAAACGGAGTTCTGATCGCTTCCGAAACTGGAACAGCTTTGGCTTTTGGATTGCAAAACGCGCAGAGGAGAGGCAATACATTTATAACACCCGGAACAAAAGTTTATGAAGGCATGATTATAGGACAAAATTCAAGAAAAGAAGATATTGAGATAAATGTTACGAAAGAAAAAAAACAAACAAATGTTAGATCAGAAACATCTGATATTGCAATCGCCTTAACTCCTCCTGTGCAAATGAGTCTTGAACAATGCCTTGATTTCTTGGCAGAGGATGAGCTTCTGGAAGTAACGCCGCAAAATCTCCGGCTTAGAAAAAGATATCTCACCAAGCATGAAAGAGTAAGACAAATGAGACAAAAGGATACTCCTATGTTAAGGAGTATCTTTATTAAAGGAGTATCCTTACCCTTTCAAAAAATGTGAATCTTGCGTTTAGAATGCGACCTCAAAATTTAAGGGAGTTTGTTGGTCAGGAACACCTGGTTGGCGGTGGAAAAATTATTAAAAAGATTGTTGAGGCGGGATCGCTTTTCTCCCTAATCTTCTGGGGGCCTCCAGGAAGCGGCAAAACAACGCTTGCTCGCATAATTGCCAAAGAGGTTAACGCCGAATTTCACGAGTTTTCTGCTGTTTCATCTGGCAAAGAATTGCTTACTAAAATCATTAATAATGCCAACCAAAGCCAAAAACAAAACTTAAAAACAATTCTTTTTATAGACGAAGTTCACAGATGGAATAAAGCTCAACAAGACTCTCTTTTGCCCCATGTGGAAAGCGGTCTTATCACTTTTATCGGCGCAACTACCGAAAACCCGTCCTTTGAAGTAATAAGCCCATTGCTTTCAAGATGCAGGATTTTTGTTTTAAAAAGCCTAACATATGAAAATCTACAAAAAATTATCGATAAAGCATTAAAAGATCAAGAAAGAGGAGTTGGAAAGTACGACAAAACAATAATGAATGATGCAAAAGAGTTATTGGTTAGACTCTCTGGTGGAGACGCAAGAATTATGCTCAATGCCCTAGAAATTGCGGTTGTTAATTTTAGAGAGAAAACCATAACAGCCCAAATTATCCAAGAAGTATTTCAAACTAAAAGCGCAGGACTTTACGACAAAAAAGCTGATGAGCACTACAACATAATAAGCGCTTTTATTAAATCTATGAGAGGAAGCGATCCAAATGCTTCTTTGTACTATTTGGCAAGAATGCTTGAAAATGGAGAAGACCCAAAATTTATTGCCAGACGCATGATTATTTTTGCATCCGAGGATATTGGCCTTGCCGACAGGGGAGCACTTATTCAGGCAAACGCTGGGTTTGAAGCAGTTCATAAAATTGGCATGCCAGAGGCTCAATTGACCCTAGCGCACATCTGCATTTACCTTGCAACTGCCAAAAAATCTCGCGCTGTTGCCAATGCTTTACAAAAAGCAAAAGAGGCTGTTTATGAATTTCCCAACGAACCAATACCTTTACATTTAAGAAACGCTCCGACAAAACTTATGAAAGATTTGGGTTATGCCAAAGGATACACTTGGAGCAAAAAATATGTTGGACCAAACCCTTTAGCTAAAGGATGCTATTTTTTGCCCAATAAATTAAGAGGCAGAAAGTTTTTCAACAATTAGCAGTTGTGGTGTAATAATGCTAAATTGAAAGGAGTTTTAATTTAAGATATTGACAACTTAAATCTATGTATGCCATGATTTTATCGATGGACAATCAAGAACAACCACAATATCTTTCTAATGATCAAAATTTTCTCTCTAAAGTAAAAAGTTTTCTGTCAGCCAATAAATACATAATTATTTTTATAACCGTGCTTGCTTTCATTTCGTTTGGGTCAACGACGTATCTTTTAATAGCCGACAAAAAAGAATCAGCTCCTTCTTTGCAACAGACTCCTGCTACGCTAACTGTTCCAACTGTTGCTCCTCTTAAACAAGTCGAAATATCGCCATCAAATACACCTACTCCAACTCCTACAATTGCCTTTTTGGATGAAACAGCCACGTGGAGCGCATTTTTGAGCGCAAAATATGATTATTCTATAAAATACCCAACAGATTGGGCTGCTACCATTTCTGCCCAACAAGACCCAAAAATATTAGAATATGTTGTCTTTAATCCAAAAAGCGCAACGCAAGCAGGAACCTTGTCTATAACTCTTTCTTATGGAACAAGAACTTATAAAGAGGCTCTTGCACTTGATTCGCAAAAAGGAGAAATAATCTTTGTAGCCTCGGTAAGTGCCACAAGAAAAAATCTTCAAGACTCGCAACGCAATAAATCTACCAGCATAATCATTCCCGTAGATACTAATACCATTGTCATCAACGCCAAAGAGGCATACACAAAGATATTGGACTTGATGCTTACTGCGCTTAAACTCTAACTTTGGTGATCGAGCTTAGCTTGCTGGGTGGCTGACGGGTAACGCTCCCGCTTCCTCCTGTACCACAGACAGGCGTTCTACTTTTGAACTACAACCACCATCATAAAAAATTTCCAATTTCCAATTTCCAATTTCCAAACTAAGTATAGCACAGCAACAATGGGTGTTCAATTAGGTACGACTAAACTATGGTAGCCTTAAAAAGCCTACTAAAGTAAAAATTTATGATATTTAACTACTGCCCGCGACCGCGTGTGATAGTTAAATGTCTATCACCAAATTTTATACCTACAAAACAACACATAGATGAAATTTGATATAATTCTTCCTGACTCAACTATCGAGTTGTACAAAAATTTGGATTTAAGCTTTTATGGCATGGATTGCAGTTAGCCCTCCATTTGCTAAATTTAAAAAAGAAGTATTTACAAAAGCTGCCAAAGTCGCAAGTTTCATTTATCAAATTGGTGGGTATGAAGATTTAATTCTTCAATCAGATCCAAAGTTTTATGAAAATGCAAAATTTGAAAAGGTGGCATAAATCATCTATCGTCTTAATTATGCCATGGCTTAATTGGCACGACAGCTCACGCACAAATAAGGGTATAAACAGCCAATCTTCATAGCTACCACGCTACACCGTGCGATAGTTATGTATTAACACCTTTAACCACTTAGTTACTTACGCAGGATAATGTTTATTATGATTGTAAGAATAATGCTTATAATTATTGATGTGGCAAGAGGGAAGTAGAATGTAAAGCCGTCTTTTTTGATTAAAATATCTCCTGGCAGTTTGCCGATAAGTGGAATTTTGGGTGAGAGTACCAAGAGCAATCCTGCGCCAAGTAAAACTAATCCAAAAATTATAATTATCTTCCCAAGTTCTGTCATACGGATTTATTATCGGTATTCCGAATTAAGTTCGGGATTCTGAAACCACGTCAGACGCCACGTTAAACGTGGCTGTCGCGTTTGACTGCGACGTGGTGAAACAAGTTCAGAATGACAAATATGCCCCCAATCATACTAATTTGTCCTCTGGTCTAAACAGTTTTGCAAATACAACTCCTGTTAAGAATCCTCCAACATGCGCCCAAAAGGCAACCCCGCCTGTTCCATCGGAAAAAGGAAGTGAAACTGCTCCAGAAAGAACTTGAAGGACAAACCAGTAGCCCAACATAAAGGATGCTGGTAATGTCACAAATGTAAAAAATCCCAAAAAGGGCACAAGAGTTTTTATTTTAGAATGTGGAGACAAAATGAAATACGCCCCCAAAACTCCTGCCACAGCTCCTGATGCACCCAGCATAGGAATATTAGATGAGGGCATTATTATATACTGAAAAATGCTCCCTATAATTCCAGAGAATAAATAAAGAATAGGAAACAAAAGAATTCCAAAACGGCTTTCGACATTATCTCCAAAAACCCACAAAAACCACATGTTAGAAACTATGTGCAAAAATCCTCCATGCAGAAAAATCGAGGTAACAAAAGGTGCAAGGGTAGAAAAATTACTAAAATCAATAAAAGAGGGGATCAAAGCGTATTTATAAATAAGCGCATTTTGATCCAAAGAAGTAATTTGCTGAATAAACACAAAAATGGTTGCAGCAATAATAGCTATATTTATTATTGGAAACTTTCTTTTGCCTATGTGGGTATCGGAAATTGGAAACATAAGCTTTAATTCTATTATAGCCAAAGACAAATCGAGTCTCAAGAGAATACTCTAAAGAAAGTATTGTAAAATACAGAAAGAATCTGATAAAATATGTAATGTGCGCCCATAGCTCAACGGATAGAGCAACTCTCTTCTAAGGAGTAGGTTGTGGGTTCGATTCCCTCTGGGCGCGCTAAAGCAGGGCAAGAAAGTGATCTCTCAACACAAGATACAATAAGTGATGAACAATGTAATTTTTAATTATCTTTTTAAAAACCAGTTTCTAGGTGCGCTTTTTGTGGTTGCAATACTATATGTAGCAATTGCATTAAAAGAAATACTGGCAATTATCTTTATCTCTTTTATAATCATGGCAACACTGGCCCCAAGTGTTGATTTCTTAAGACAAAACCGGATGCCCAACATTTTGGCAGTTTTAATTCCTTATCTAACGTTTATATCCGTAATAGTCTTAATAGTAGTGCCGCTAGTGCCATTTTTTATCTCACAACTGCAGAGCCTTTTTCTAACCTTTCCGCGATATATAGACCAAACAATGCAAATATTAAACCTTAATCTAGACATGTA
>Ga0114945_10001367_pt1 | contig 15234 bp, 14 predicted proteins | sample OV2TP3_FD_87194 | JGI IMG/M metagenome (GOLD analysis project Ga0114945, IMG submission 87194) | Hot spring microbial communities from Beatty, Nevada to study Microbial Dark Matter (Phase II) - OV2 TP3 | ecosystem: Environmental > Aquatic > Thermal springs > Hot (42-90C) | place: USA: Beatty... | reverse complement strand
TGCGCGGCAACCTCGCCCCCGGCACGGCGATCATCAAGCAATCGGCGGCGTCGCCGAAGCTGATGCGACACGTCGGCCGCGCCGTGGTGTTCGACGGCCTCGCGGACCTGGCAAGCCGCATCGACAGCCCCGACCTCGACGTGCGGCCCGACGACGTGCTGGTGCTGAAGAACGCCGGCCCCATCGGCGCCCCCGGCATGCCGGAGGCCGGCTACATCCCGCTGCCGAGGAAGCTGGCGGAGAAAGGCGTCAAGGACATGGTGCGTATTTCCGACGCGCGGATGAGCGGCACCGCGTTCGGCACCATCGTGCTGCACGTGTCGCCGGAGGCCGCCGTCGGCGGGCCGCTGGCGCTGGTCGAGGACGGCGACGAGATCCGCCTCGACGTGGCGAAACGCCGCCTCGAGCTCAAGGTACCGGCCGCCGAGCTGAAACGGCGCCGCGGCTGCCTGAGGCCGCCCCGACACCCGGGCCGCGAGCGCGGCTACCTCAATCTCTATCTCGACCGCATCACCCAGGCCGAGCACGGCTGCGACTTCGATTTCCTGAAAAAGAAGAAGGTCACGGCAAAAACGCCGTAGCCCGCGTCGCTATTTCGCCTTGGCCGAGGTCAGCCGCCGAGGAACAGCCGCCCGACTTGCGGGTTCTCCAGCAATTCGTCGCCGGTGCCGGCGATCGCCGTCTCGCCCGACACCAGCACGTAGCCGATGTCGGCGAACTCCAGGCCCTTCTTGGCGTTTTGCTCGACCATGATGATGGTCTTGCCTTCGGTATTCTGCAAATCGTCGAGGATTTCGAACACCATGTCGATGAACCGCGGCTCGAGGCCGATGGACGGCTCGTCGACCAGCAGCACTTCCGGCTCCATCACCAGAGCGCGGGAAATCTCCAACAGCCGCCGCTCGCCGCCGGACAGCACCTTGGCCTGGTTCTTCCGGCGCTCGGCCAGCCGCGGGTACTTGGCGAAGATTTTCTCCGCTTTCTCCTTGGCCTGCTCGGGCTTGTCCATCAGGTAGCCGCCCATCCACAGGTTCTCCTCCACCGTCATCGCCGGAAAGACCGACTTGTCCTGGAGGATGTAGGCGATGCCGGCGTCCCTCAGCTTCTCGCTCGCCGACTTTTTGGTGATGTCGATCTTGTCTGCGCCGTCGCCGATCAGGATGCGGCCGGAGAAGATATTGGTGAAGCCGAAGATCGAATGCAGGATGGTCGACTTGCCGGCGCCGTTGGGGCCGATCAGGCACAGCGACTGCTTGCGCGCCACCTGGAGGTTGAAGTTGTGGAGGATTTCCATCTTGCCGTAGCCGGCGCGCAGGTTCTCGATCACCACGTAGGGCGCGTTTTTGGCCAGCGCGGCGACTTTCGCCAGCGGCACCGCCTCGGCGATTTCCTTCGCCTGCCGGGTGACCTCGTCGACCGATATCACCGCCGTGGTGTCGATGGCGTGATGGCCAACCGCTCGCTTCGGCTTGTTCGGCTTTCCGTCCTTCGCGGCCATTCTCAATCTTCCACCATGTAATGGCCGCCGAGGTAGGCGTTGATGACGCGCTCGTCGTTCTGAATCTCGTCCGGCGTGCCGTGGGCGAGAAGGCGGCCGTTGGCAAGGCAGTAGATGTTGTCGGCGAGGTTCATGATCACCGGCATGTTGTGCTCGATCACGAACAGCGTAACGCCGAGCTCGGTGGCGGCCCGGCGCAGGCGGTCGATCAGGCCGTTGATCAACGTCGGATTGATGCCGGCCGTCGGCTCGTCGAGCAGCAGCACCTTCGGCTCGTTCATCAGCGCCATGGCGAACTCCAGGAGCTTCTGCTGGCCGAACGACAAGTTGCCGGCGATCAGCTTGCGCTTCGAATAGAGCCCGACGAAGTCAAGAAGCTCCTCGGCCCGGTCCGTCACCTCCGGCGGATAGGGCGCGAACATGTCGAGATAGGTCTGGTGGCGGTGCGGCACCGAGATCAACATGTTGTCGACGCAATTCATCTTCGAATAGATGCGCGTCTGCTGGAAGGTGCGCAAAAGCCCGCGACGGGCGATCTGTTGCACCTGCAAGTCGGATATCTCAACACCCTCGAACTTGATCGAGCCGCCGTCGATCGGATGGTAGCCGACGATGGAATTGAACAGCGTCGTCTTGCCGGAGCCGTTGGGGCCGATCAGGCCGGTGACGCGGCCCGCCGGCACGTCGAGGTTGATCCGGTTGTTGGCGACGACGCCGCCGAACGCCTTGGTGACGTCCCGGACCTCGATCATCGCGGTCATTGCGCGGCCTCGCTGCGGCGCGGGCGGTCATCCAGCTCCGGACCGCTCGCCGCCAGCTTGTCGTCGACGACGATGCCGAACATCTCCGGCCATTTCTCCTGCATCCAACCGACGATCCCTTGCTGGAAGAACACCACCAGGATGATGATCAGCGCCCCCAGGGCCACCCACTGCCAGCCGAGCATGTAGGTCCAAGTGACCTCCTTGAAAGCGTGGAACAGGGTCGCCCCCACCACCGGGCCCCACAGTGTGCCCTTGCCGCCGAGCAGGCACATCACCACCATGAAGATGCCGAAGGTGACGGTCGGGAAGGCGACTTCGAGGGGCTCGATGAAGCCGATCATGTTGCCGAACAGCGCGCCCGAGATGCCGAGGAAGAACGCCGATATCGCCCAGCCGACGGTCTTGTAGCGGTTGGTGTGGATGCCCATGCCCTCGGCCTTCGCCTCGTCGTCGCGGATGGCGTTGATGGCGAGCCCGAAACGGCCCGAATACACCTTCCGGAGCGTGAAGAACGTCACCACCGCCATCAGGAAGCAAAGCGCGTAAAAGAACAGCGACCGCTCGTCCGGCTCGCCCGGATAGACCGGCAGCGAAATGCCGCCGCCGCCGCCAACGTACTGCCAGGCGCCGGTCAGCTCGCCCGCCGCCAGCGCCACGCCGAGGGTGCCGATGGCAAAATAGGGACCGCGCAACCCGAACACGACCCAGCCGAAGATGGCGGCGAAAACGGCGTTTGCCAGCGCCGCCGCCACGATGCCGAGAAACAGGCCGAGGAAGTACTGCGGGGGCGTGATGTCGACCTTGATTTCGCCGGAGGCCGCGGTGTACTCGGCGACGTCGTAATAGAGACCGATCTGGATGATGGCGCACAGGTACATGCCGGCGCCGAAGAAAAAGATGTTGCCGAGCGAGTTGTAGCCCATCTGCCCGCCCAACATGTCCCAGGTGAGCGCGAACAGGATCATCACCCACAGCACCGAGAACTGGAACGTGTAGTCGGGGAACACCAGCGGCGCCGCGATCGACGCCGCCAGGATGCCGCCGTAGAGGGCGACGGGGTTTCTGACCAGGTTCACTGGACCGCCTGCCTGTGGCGGCTGTACTGGATCTGGCGCCAGACGAGGACGGCGACCAGCATGCCGACCACCGTGAACTGCTGCAGCTCGGCGCCGAAGGTGAAGCCGGCGTAGAACTCGGCGACACCGAGGCCGAGACCGGCCATGATCACGCCCGGCAGGTTGCCGAGCCCGGCGGCGGTGACGATGACGAACGAGCGGATCGAATGCGCGATGCCGAAGAACGGCTGGATCACCCAGATCATCGAGATCAGCACGCCGGCGGCGCCGCAGATCGCGGAATTGAGCGAAAAGGTGAACGCGTAGACGCGGTCGGTGTCGACGCCCATCACCTTCGCCGCCCGCGGATCCTGGGCGGTGGCGCGGATCGCCTGGCCCATGCGGCTGTATTTCATGAAAACCACGACGATCGCCGCGAGCACGGCCGCGAGGCACAGCGAGACGAACTTAATGGTCGCCACCGTGACCAAGCCGCCCAACGAGTGGATCTCGAAACCGGACTCGGCGACCTGCACCTCCGGCCCGAACATCAGGTTCAGCAGCTGCGCCATCACCAGCGCCAGCCCGAACGTCGCCAACAGCGACGTGAACAGGTCCTTGCCGATGACGCGCCGGATCACGGCGACGTAAACCAACCAGCCGAAACCGAACATCACCACGATCACCAGCGGCATGCTGAGGATCGGATGGATGACGGGAGTCACCCAGTCGATCAAGGTGATCTCGGTGCCCGGAATCCCGATCTCGACGTGACGGGGCTGCGACAGCCACCACGCGAGGTAGCCGCCGGTGATCACGAAATCGCCCTGGGCCAGGTTTTTGACGTTCATCACCCCCCACACCAGGGCCAGTCCGTAGGCGGCGAGCGCGAAGATGGCGCCGACGAAAATCCCGTCGAGCAGCAGCTGCACGTTCAGGAGCGGTGCCTGGATGAGCAGGCCGATATTGTCCAGCATCCCGTGATTCCCCGTTTCGATGTCGCCGCAGTGGTCCTTTGAATGCGGCACCGCCTCCGCCCGGAGGCGGAGGCGGCGTATTTTCATTGTCGATAGCGTTTGGTCGGCTTCATCGGCATTAGTACATGGCTTTCCGCGGCCACTCGAGCTTATGGGACGCCCACTTCGACGGGGCGACCACGTTGAGCTTGCCGTCCTGGATTTGGCGGAGAACCATCGGCTTGGCGATGTTGTTGCCTTCCTTGGCGAACTTGATCGCGCCATAGAAGGTCTGCATGTCCGTCGCCGCCAAGGCATCGCGGACTTTCTCGATGTCGAACGACTGCGCCCTCTCGAACGCGTCCTTCCACACCAGCACCGCCGCCGTCGCCTGCGCCGACTGATACGGCACGTTCTTGTAGCCCTCGAAGGTGGCCTTGAACGTCTTGTCATAGTCCATGGCCGTGCCGAAGTACTTGTCCTTGTAGCTCAGCGTTTCCGCCCACTGGGTCGGGCACAGGATGCCGTTGGCCGCCGGGCCGAACTTGTCGATCAGCTTCGCCGCCTCGCAGTGCGTGATGGCGATCATCGGCACGTCGATTTTCAACTCCTTGATCTGGCGTGCCGCCGTCGCCGCGCCCTTCTCGTGACCGGAAACCAGCAAGATGTCGGGCTTCGTCGCCTTGACCTTGGTCAGCGTCGCCGCCATGTCGCTGAGATCGCGCGGCAACTTGTCGTCGATGACCACCTTCATGTTGAACTTCTTGGTGTCGTCGACGACGCCAGCCCGCACATCGAGCGAGAACGGATCATTCTCGAACGCCATCGCGACCTTCAGGTCCGACGGCTTTCGGCCGCTCTTCTCCGCCATCTCCGCCGCCAGCGCGATGGCGCTCGTCAGATACTGCTCAGAAGTCGAGATCACGCAGAACATGTACTTGTATCCCTGCGTGAACAGCGAGCGAGCCGCACCCTCCGCCTCAACCATCGGGATCTTGTACTTCTCGGTGATCGGGGCGATCGCCTTGGTGGTCGCCGAGCTGTATGGCCCGAGCATGTACTTGATGCCGTCCTGGTTGATCAGGCGCTCGGCCAGCTGGGCGGTGCGCAACGGTGTCGATTCGTCGTCGTAGTAGACGATCTTGAGCTTGTAGGCCTTGCCGCCGACCTTGACGCCGCCCATTTCGTTGATTCGCTTGGCGCCCAGGTTGTAACCGTTCTTGGCATTGATTCCGTTGGCAGAATACTTGCCGGTGAACGAAATGGCCGAGCCGAGGACGATTTCGTCGCCTTCGACCTTGGCGCCCGCCGGGGCGGCGAAAATCAGCCCCGCCGCGGCGACGCCGAACGCAAACGCGCCGACAAATTTGGAATGGATCGACATTCAGGTATCCTCCCTTGTTGGTTCTCGTTCGTGATCCCCGCCGGCTGGCCTGTTTGTTCCCCCAACCGCGCAGGACCGGTGATCCGAAACAGCGATCATATCCAAGTCGTCGCGATCCGCAACCTTAAAGGATTTGCGACATAGAGCGACGTTGTTGGGTCGGCCGTGCGGGGAATATTCTCCCAACAGCGCCGGCGCTTCGCGAATGAATTTTTCGTCGGAAAATTTTTATTTTTTGAACGCCGGCTTGGCGCCCGGCACCCAAGCCTTCACCGTCACCGCCTTGCCGTTTTGGGTGCGCAGCATCTTTGGCTTCACCACCTGCTGCACGCCGGGGGTCTGTTCGGCGCGCGCGAACGACAGGTGCATCGCGTCGAGCGTGATCTCGGCCTTGTGGCCGCGCTTGAACGCCTGCTTGAAGGCGGTCGTCTCCTTGACCATGCGCGCCAGGCGGTCGGTGGAATGATGGCCGAAGCGCCGCCAGATGCCGTCGAGGAACGCCTCCACCTCGCTCGGCAGGAACAACCGCGCGTCGATCTCCGGACGGCCCTTGGAGAACGCCGCGTAGATGTTCGGCTCCATCGGCCCGCGCTCGTCGGCGACGAACACCGCCGGCATCAGCTTGCGGCCGTTGTAGGCGACGCAGTAGTAGGCTTGCGCGATGAACAGCAGTTGCTGGAGTTTCTGCGGCTGCAGGTACTCGTTCTCGTTCAGCGCGGTGTCCGCGAACCAGAACGCGACATCGAAGGCATTGTCCACATCGGCCGGCATCGCGAGCCTCGAGGTCAGTGACGGGACATCCCGGGCCGCGGCGCGATGACATCGCGGGAGCGCGTTCCGGGGCCGCGTCCGCGATGCAACATAGTAGGTAAAGGATAACGAAAAATAAAGGCTGGCCGGCGCCGCCGGCCGCCGCTCAGGCGACGATGTCGATGGTTTCGCGGGCCATCTCCTCGGCGACGCGCACCGTCGCCGCGGCGGCCCAATAGGCGGTCTCGGCCAGGATCAGGCGGCTGAATTCCATCGCCACCTCGACCTCGCCCGCCTCGAACACCTGCGCCTGCACGCCGCCCAGAGCCGAGCCGGCGGTGACGATGGAACTTGTGCGCACTTCGCCGGCTCTGAAGCCCGGCGTATTCTGATTGACGATGTTGTTGGCGGCGACGTTGGCCCTGAGTGCATTGGCTTGCAGGCCGGAAATCGCCACCGCCAACGGTCCAGTGACGCTCATGGCGAAATTTTTAACACGGGCGCGTAGTTTTGGCGGTGACGGCGGTCACAACGCGCGGCCCCGGTCGGATCGGAAAACGGGCAACAAAAAAGGGCGCCAGGCGCCCGGACGCGATTATCGCCGCCCAGCGGTTCACAAGACCAGGCTTACCGACGTGCCCAGGATGTTGTTGGTGCCGGTCACCACTTTGGCGTTGTTCTCGTAAATTTCGATGGCCTTCGAAACCAGGCCGCCGAAGCGCGCCCCGCGGACGCCGCCGGCATCGCCGCTGCCGTTGAAGAACTGCTCGCCGGATTCGAGGATCGCCGCGAACGTCTGGCTCGGCGCCGTGAACACGCCGGGGGTGTTCTGGCGCGAACGCCGCTGGTCGTCGCGCCCCAGCGATGGACGGCCTTCCTCGGTGTAGCCGAACGCCGCGGGATTGAACGACGGGCCGGCGCTGGCATACAACTGCTCGACGCCGGGACTAGACGAAGCGACGCGCGTCGGCGGTCCGACCCGCGTCTGAGCGACACTGGCCGGGGCAAACGTTGCCGCCGCCTTGGGTACCAAAGCCATTTTTCAACCCACCGTGGGAACACGCCGGCGCGCCGAGCAAGCGCACCTGCGGCCCACTTACACTTCGACATTCTGGAATTTATACCGAGTAAGGTGAAAGTCAAGGTGAAATACCCGCTTCCCGGTTCCGGTTACTAACGTTTTCGTATGTTATTTCAATGCATTAACCGGATGGACGAGAATCACGGTCCGTTAACCATGCGGGTCACGAAGCCGATCACCATCGCCGCCAGCCCGCGATCGTGAAGGTCGTTGTGGCCGGCGCCGGCGACCCAGTGGCTTTCCTTCGGCGGCCGCGCCGCCTGGAACAGCCGCTTGCCGAGCTCCACCGGCACCACGGTGTCGTCGGCGCCGTGGACGATCAGTAGCGGCGCCCGGATGCCGGCGATCTTGGCGATTGAGTCGAAGCGGTCCTTGACCAGGGCGCGCGCCGGAACGAACGGATAGTGGATGGCCGCCGTATCCGCCATCGACGTGAACGGCGATTCCAGCACCACCGCGCCGACCGGCGTGGTCGCCGCCTGCTCCTTTGCCAGTTGCACGGCAATGCCGCTGCCCAGCGATTCGCCGTACAGCACCCAGCGCTTCGGGGTGACGCGCTCGCCGGCGAGGAACGCCAACTGCGCGCGCCCGTCGGCGTACAGTCCCTCCTCGCTCGGGTCGCCCGGGTTGCCGCCATAGCCGCGATAGCCGGCCAGCAGCAAGCCGAACCCGGCGTCGAGATACGGCCGCGCCTTGACGCCGCGGTCGGAGATGTTGCCGGCGTTGCCCTGGAAATAGACTATCGTCGGCTTGCCGGCGCGCGCCGGACTGTACCACGAGACGATGCCGACGCCGTCGGCGGCGGTGAGCTCGACGGGGCGCATCTCCGGCAGGCCGCTGGCCGCCGGCGACCGCAACTGGTGCCCCGGATGATAGATCAGTTCGCGTTGGATCAGATACAACGCCCCAACCAGCGCCGTATAAACCCCGACCACGACGGCGATGACATTCAACATGAAGCGCCGTCCGCCCGCCGGCCGCGCCTTAACCGACCGCCGCCGGTTTCTCAGCTGAAATCGTCGGTGACGACTTTCCAGCTGCCGTCGGCCTGCTGGCACGCGGTGCCGACACCGGAGCGCACGCCGTCGGCGAACGCCACGGTGGAGCGATACTGACGGCACGGCTGGTCCTGGGCGTTGCGGTACGAGTGGGTGGCCCGGAAAATCCCGGAGTTGCCGGTTTCCGGATTGCTCCATGGCACCACCTGCCCGTCGCCGGCCGAGGCCAGGCCTTGCTGGGTGGTATCGTCATATGCCCTGCGGTCGGTGCCCATCAGTGCCCGCGTCGTCAGGTAGCCGGCGGTGCCGCCGACCAGGGTGCCGGCGGTGGTGAACAGCGATTTCACCAACAGCCCGCCGCCGAACTGGTAGCCGACGACGCCGCCGAGGACGGCGCCAGCAGCGGTGCCGAGCATCTCCTCGCGGTTCATCTGCACGTTGGCGCATCCCCCGAGCGCCAGGATCAGAACGATCGAAGTAACTTTCTTCACGGCTGTCTCCTTTCTGGGAACGTCCGACGGTCGATCAAGTAAAGCCGGCGTCAATACCCGCGAACGCAAGCGTAAGTGGCGGCGATCGGCGTCGACAATGGACACGTATCAAGCGACTGGTATTGGAATTCCGCTTTTTTGTTGAAGCGAGCACATTCTGCACTGGCCATATTGGCAACAATCTCCGGTTTTGTCCCATATTTACTGTAACATATTACAACTGAATCAATATTTAACGGCTCCTTGGCAAAATCGGGCCTTTCCCTGTTGAACTCGCCCTCGCGATGCACGTAAGGCGGCGGCGCGCCGCAGCCCGCGGCCAGCAGAACGGCCGCGAGCGCCGACACCAATGTCACCGGTCGCCTGCATCGCATGGCGCCTCTATACCGCCTTTCCGACGCCCCCACAATTGCCGCCGCCGCCGTCACTCCGGCGCCTCTTCGGCGAGCGAGAACAGCTTGGCGTTGCCGCCGGCGGCCGCGGTGTTGACGCTGAGCGTCCGCTCGACCGCGAACCGGTGCAGGTAGCGCGGCCCGCCGGCCTTCGGCCCGGTGCCCGACAGCCCCTCGCCGCCGAATGGATGCACGCCGACCACGGCGCCGATCATGTTGCGGTTGACGTAGGTGTTGCCGACCCGCATGCGGCGGTAGACGTCGTGCTGGGTGGCGTCGACGCGGCTCTGGATGCCGAGGGTCAGGCCGTAGCCGGTGGCGTTGACCTGGGCGATCGTGGCGGCGAGCCGCTCCGCCGGATAGCGGATGACGTGGACGATCGGGCCGAACACCTCGCGCTCGAGCGGCGCCAGGCCGTCGAGCTCGACGATCATCGGCGCGAAGAACGTGCCCGCGGCGAGCCGCGCCGGCACCTCGCCGCGATAGACGATCCGCCCCGCCGTCGCCATGCGCCCGGCATGGGCCTCGAGCAACGCGAGCTGCGCCTCGTCGATCACCGGCCCGACGTCGGTCGAAAGCTCGCCCGGATCGCCGAGCCGGAGCTCGGCGGCGGCGCCGACCAGCATCTCCAGCACCCGGTCGGCGATGTCGTCCTGCAACAGCAGCACCCGCAACGCCGAGCAGCGCTGGCCGGCGCTGCGGAACGCCGAAGTGACCGCGTCGGCGACCACCTGCTCCGGCAGCGCCGTCGAATCGACGACCATGGCGTTCTGGCCGCCGGTCTCGGCGATCAGCGGCACGATCGGCCCCGGCCGCTCGGCCAGCGCCCGGTTGATCAGCCGCGCCGTCTCCACCGAGCCGGTGAAGGCGACGCCGGCGATGTTCGGGTGCCGCACCAGCGGCGCGCCGACCGTCGGTCCGTCGCCCGGCAGCAGGTGCAGCGCATCCGCCGGCACGCCCGCCCGATGCAGGATTTGCGTCGCCGCGGCGGCGACCAGCGGTGTCTGCTCGGCGGGCTTGGCGACCACCGCGTTGCCTGCGGCCAGCGCCGCCGACGCCTGGCCGACGAAGATGGCGAGCGGGAAGTTCCACGGGCTGATGCAGGCGAACACGCCGCGGCCGCGCAACTCCAATTGGTTGCGCTCGCCGGTCGGGCCTGGCATGTCCAGCGGCCGGGCGAAGTCGGCGCGGGCGCGGGCGGCGTAGTAGCGGCAGAAATCCTCCGCCTCGCGCACCTCGCTCAGGCAATCCGGCAGCGTCTTGCCGGCCTCGCGCACCAGCAGCCATACCAGCGCCGCCCGCCGTTCGCCGATCAGCGCCCCGGCGCGCTCCAGCGCCGCGGCGCGCGTTTCCGCCGGTGTCGCGTCCCAGCCGGCGGCCGCGGCGGCGGCTCGCGTCGCGGCGCGCTCGATGTCGGCGTCCGTCGCCTCGACCACGGCGCCGACCTGGCGTCTGCGGTCGGCGGGATCTAGCACCGGCCGTTGGTCGCCGGCGACGTTGCCGCCGGGCATGGGCGCGGCGCGCGCTGGCCCCTCCGCCTGCCGCATGGCCTCGGCGAGGGCGCGCAATGCCGACGGGTCGCCGAGGTCGAGGCCGCGGGAATTCTCGCGCCGGTCGCCGTAAAGCCGCGCCGGCAGCGGGATTCGCGGATGCGGCTTGCAGCCGGTGCGTTCCGTCCGCTCGCGCGGCTCGGCAACGATCTCGTCGACCGGCGCAGTCTTGTCGACGATGCGGTTGACGAACGAGGTGTTGGCGCCGTTCTCGAGCAGCCGGCGCACCAGATAGGCGAGCAGGTCCTCGTGGCTGCCGACCGGCGCGTAGATGCGGGTGGCGACGCGCCCCGGCCCGGCGATGCCGCGCTCGACGATCAGTTCGTGCAGCGCCTCGCCCATGCCGTGCAGGCGCTGGAATTCGAAGTCGCGGTAGTCGCCGACCAGCTCCAGCACCGTCGCCAGCGACTGCGCGTTGTGGGTGGCGAACTGCGGGAAGAATGCATCGGTCATGGTGAGAATTTTTTTCGCGCACGCCTGGTAGGAAAGATCGGTATAGGTCTTGCGCGTGTATACCGGGTAGCCGTCGAGGCCCTGCTCCTGGGCGCGCTTGATCTCGGTATCCCAATAGGCCCCCTTGACCAGCCGCAGCATCAGCCGCCGCCGGTGGCGGTGCGCCAGATCGGCGAGCCAGTCGATCACCGCCGGCGTGCGCTTCGAATACGCCTGCACGGCCAACCCCAGCCCGTTCCAGCCGGCGAGCCGCGGGTCGCCGGCCATCGCCTCGACGACGTCGAGGGAGAGATCCAGCCGGTCCGCCTCCTCGGCGTCGATGCACAGGCCGATGTCGTGGCGCTTGGCGGCGGCCGCCAGCTCGATCAGCCGCGGCACCAGCTCCGCCATCACGCGCGCCTTCTGCGCCAGCTCGTAGCGCGGATGCAACGCCGACAGCTTCACCGACACGCCCGGCCCCTCGACGATGCCGCGGCCGGCGCCGGCCCGGCCGACGGCGGCGATGCAGTCGCCATAGTCGCGCATGTAGTCGTCGGCTTCGGCCATGGTCACCGCCGCCTCGCCCAGCATGTCGAAGGAATAGCGGTAGCCCCTGGCCTCCATGTCGCGGGCCCTGGCCAGCGCTTCGCCGATGGTGCGGCCCATCACGAACTGGCGGCCGAGGATGCGCATCGCCTGACGCAGCGCCTCGCGGATCAGCGGCTCGCCGCTGGTCGCCGCCAGGCGTTTCAGGATTTGGCCGACGTCGCCGGCGCCGCCGTCGCCGACGTCGACCAGCCGCCCGGTCAGCATCAGCGCCCAGGTCGAGGCGTTGACGAACAGCGACTCGCTGTGGCCGAGGTGACGCCGCCAGTCGGCGTCGGCGATCTTGTCGCGGATCAGCCGGTCGGCGGTGGCGGCGTCGGGCACCCTGAGCAGGGCTTCGGCCAAGCACATTAGCACCACGCCTTCCTCGCTGGTCAGCTCGTACTCGCGCAGGAAGGCGTCGAGCCCGCCCATCCGCCGCTCGCCCTGGCGCATCGCCAGCACCAGTCGCCGGGCGGTGTCGGCGACGCGGCGGCGCGCCTCCGGCGCCATCTCGGCTTGCGCCAGCAGCGCCCGCACCGCGGCCGTCTCGTCGGCGCGGTGCGCGGCCTCGACGGCGGCGCGCAAGGAGGTCGGTTGCGGGATATCGCCCACCACGGTCATGGCCTGCCCCGGCAGGTTGCGTCGAGCCGTCGACTGTAGGCAATTATCGCCCGCCCGGCGAGCCGTGGTGGGCCGCCGTGGCAGGGTTCCGGCACCCCGCCGCGACGCCCCGCCGCGGCGGATTTTAGGGGATTGCACAAAAATTAAAACCTGCCTAAAAACAGGCGAAAAACATCGTTTCAAGCCAAAAACATGGTTGTTTTACACGATTTTTTGAATTCGTCTGTTTTTTAACGCCAATTTTTAGGCCATATGGCGATTTTCAGGCACTTTCCTGCCATGCGACCCGGATTTCCGCCAATTTCAGACCCTGGCTAGCGACCGCCTGCCCTCGAACCACCAGATTTCTCCGTGGAACCGGAATCCGCGCCGCCGTCGCCGCCGTGGGCCTTCACCAACAGGTCGCAGATTTCGCGCACCGCGCCCTCGCCCCCCCGCCGCTCGGTGATCACCTTGGCCGCCGCCCACGCCGCCGGCTCGGCGTCGGCGACGGTGATGGCGAGACCGACCGCCTCCATCAGCGGCACGTCGTTGAGGTCGTCGCCGATGTGCGCCGTCGCCTCGAGCCCGATGCCGAGGTCCTCGGCCAGCTTGGCGACCACCGCCAGCTTGTCCTCGGCGCCGGTGAACACGTGCTCGACGCCGAGGGTGCGTGCACGCTCCGGCACCGATGCGGAAACGCCGGCCGAAACGATCGCCACCTCGACGCCGGCTGCCAGCACCCGCTTGATGCCGACCCCGTCCTTGACGTTGTACTTGCGCTGGATGCGGCCGTCGTCCGCGTAATAGAGGCCGCCGTCGGTGAGCACTCCGTCGACGTCGATGGTCAGCAGCTTGACCATCGCGAGATGGCGCACCACCTCCGCCTCGCCGAGGCCGCGGCCGGGGCCGAGCCTTCGCAGTTTCGACGTTTCGCGCATCGTCGTTTCGACCTCGGTTGGCGGACGGCCGGCCCGGCGCCGGGATTCCCCGCGAGATTAGCGATTTGCGCGCGCCGCGGCCAGTCGGCCGACGCGCCGAGTAGTGTCTCAGTTTGGTCTCACGTATGGACGCATTCTGTATCTTCCGTCATGCCCCGGCGAAGTCCGGGGCATCCAGCCCTACGATCCTGGATCGCCCGGGCTGCGCCGGGCGATGACGGTCCATGGGTTTGGGGCGCGGGCTCCATCACCCTGAGGAGCCCCGCCCTCTCGTCCTTCGAGACTGCCGCTGACGCGGCCTCCCCGGGATGATGCCAAACTGAGACCGTGCCACGCGCCGGCCGCCGGATTGGCGATATAATGGGGCGATGGCGACCGAAACCACGCCCCCCGCGACGCGACGCGACGCCAAGGACGATTCCGAGCTCGACGAGGATTTTCTTGCCGCCGAGCCGCACCGTATGACGCTCGGCATGCGGTTGATGTACATCGTGCTGCTGCTGGTGGTCGCCGGCATGGTCGGCTACCTGGTGCTGATCATCCTGTTCCCGGAGCAATTCGCCAGCCCGTCGTGGATCGGCGCCAAGGGGCCGAAGCAGACCACCGCCGCCGGCGCCGCCAAGATCGACAAGGGGTTCGAGCTCGGCGGCGTGTGGCTCGGCATCACCCCCGACCAGGCGCGCGCCATCTACCCGACCACCCGCTTCGAGGCCGCCGCCGACGGCGGCCGCACCGGGACCTTCCCGCACCACGACGGCGAATATCAGGTGTCGTTCCACGGCGCGGATAAGGGCGAGCGCGCCCATCGCATCGCCTCGCAGCACGTCTTCCGGGAGGCGTCGTATGTGGACCTGCTCTCCGATCTGGCCGGGAAATACGGTAAGCCGCGCGCCTCGGCGTGCACCGCCGAGGAGGGCAGCAGCGGCATCCAATGCTCGCTGCAGTGGGAGCGTAGCGACGTCGCATTGGATGCGTTGATCCGTACCGCCGCCCCTCCCGGCGGCGGCGAGGCGCGCACCACGCTCACCGTCACCGCCACCGACCTCCGGCCCGATTCCGCGTTCGCCGCGCCGGCTCCCGCAAAGCAGTAGCCGCGCGGCCCGGGATTAATCCGCCGCCGGCGCTGTTTATAATGACGAGACTTCGATCTCTCTTTGCCACGAGGATTCCCGCCATGCGTTCCGTTTCCCGCCGTGCCTTGCTCGCCGCCACCGTTGCCGCGGGCATGTTCGCCCCGCCGCCAATCGCCGGCGCCGAAACCAAGACCTTCAACATCGCCATCAAGGACGGCAAAGTCGTTGGCGCCAAGTCGGTGCGCGTCACCCAGGGCGACAAGGTGATCCTAAGCTGGACCAGCGACCAGCCAACGAAGCTGCACCTGCACGGCTACGACATCGAACGCACGGTCGGCCCGGACAAGCCGGCCGACATGATGTTCGACGCCCGCGCCACCGGGCGCTTCCCGGTCGAGGTCCACAGCCACGAAAAGGACAAGGGCGGCCACGGTCACGCGGCGCTATTCCACCTGGAAGTCTATCCAAAATAATCCATCGCCAATGATACATGTGACACGATCGTGGGCGTGGGTCGCGGGCCTGTTGCTGGCGTGGTGCCCGTGCGAGGCGCTGGCCCACGGCTTCGCCAAGCGCTACGACCTGCCGATCCCGCTCGGCTACTATCTCGGCGGCGCCGGCGCCACGGTGGCGGTGTCGTTCCTGCTGTTGGCGCTGTTCGCCAGGGACTGGCCGGCCGGT
>Ga0114945_10001366_pt1 | contig 15235 bp, 15 predicted proteins | sample OV2TP3_FD_87194 | JGI IMG/M metagenome (GOLD analysis project Ga0114945, IMG submission 87194) | Hot spring microbial communities from Beatty, Nevada to study Microbial Dark Matter (Phase II) - OV2 TP3 | ecosystem: Environmental > Aquatic > Thermal springs > Hot (42-90C) | place: USA: Beatty... | reverse complement strand
GATCCATCATCATTTCGAGATGAAAGGATGGGAAGAGCCGAAGGTGGTGGTGCGCTTGTGGATCATTGCGATCATTCTGGCGTTGCTGAGTCTGAGCACGCTGAAGCTCCGGTAGCCGCCGTCAATGGTCAATTGTCATTCGTCAATGGAACTGCATTCTTTCGAAACCCCACCAATGACTATTGACCAATGACGATTGACGCGGCGTGCGGAGGTACGGTGACGTCGGTGACTGGGACGGAGCTGACGGGGAAACGGGTGACTGTCGTCGGGCTGGCCCGGAGCGGTGTGGCGGCAGCCCGCTTGCTCCAGGAAGTTGGAGCCCGCGTCACGGTCAGCGATGCCAGAGCGGCGTCGGATCTGGCGCAGGCGCTCGCTCAGCTCGACCGGCACGATCTCAGCGTGCGGGTCGGGCCAGGGTACGAGTCTGCCGTCGCGGACGCGGAGCTTGTCGTAGTAAGCCCGGGGGTTCCCTGGCGTCTTCAAGCGCTCCGGGAGGCCCGACAGCGCGGAGCCCGGGTGATCGGCGAGGTCGAGTTGGCCTCCTGGTTCCTGGATGCCCCCCTCGTCGCCGTCACCGGCACGAACGGCAAGAGTACGACGGTCACGCTGGCCGGGCTCATGCTGCAGCAAAGCCGGAAACGAGTGTTTGTCGGAGGGAATCTCGGCACGCCGCTCGCCGAGGCGGCTCTGACCGTGTACCGGAGCCGATCTGGCGGGCCGCCGTACGACTACATCGTGGCCGAGATCTCCAGTTTTCAGCTGGAATCCATCGAGCGCTTCCGCCCGTGGCTCGCGGCGATCTTGAACATCACCGCGGATCACCTGGATCGCTATGACTCGTTCACCGACTATCGCGCGGCGAAGGCCCGGATCTTCGAGAACCAGGCGGCGGGCGATGTGGCCGTGCTGAACCTCGATGACCCGGGAGTGGCTGAACTGGGGAAGGGACACCCGGGGACGGTTCTCGGCTTCTCCCTGCGGCGGGCGGTCGAGCACGGCGTCTACCTCGCCGGCGACACCGTGATGGCCAGCATCGGGCCGCGGGCGGAGACGATCTGCCGGACCGGTGAAATGCGGCTCCTCGGTGCGCACAACGTGTCGAACGCCATGGCGGCTGTGGCGATAGCCCTGGCCTGCGGCTGTTCCGTCGAAACGGTTCGAGAGGTGCTGAAAACCTTTCCCGGCATCGAGCATGCCCTGGAGCTGGTTCGAGAGCGCGGGGGTGTGCGCTTTGTGAATGACTCCAAAGGCACGAATGTCGATGCGACGCTGAAAGCGCTGGAGACCTTCCGGGCCCCGATCATCCTGATCGCCGGCGGTCGGGACAAGAACGGCGACTTTCGCCGTCTCCGTGAGATGGTCCGGCGACGGGTCAAGACTCTGATTCTGATCGGTGAAGCGGCTGCACGTCTCAGGGAAGCGCTGGCCGATTGCACCCAGATCCGACAGGCCGGGACGCTGAGCGAGGCGGTGACGCTGGCGGCCGGGGCGGCAGTGTCCGGCGATGTCGTGCTCCTGTCCCCGGCGTGCGCGAGCTTTGACATGTTTGTGGATTACCAGGACCGAGGGCGTCAGTTTAAACAGTTGGTGGCATCCCTATGATCGCCGCCGAAGTCATCCATTGAATGCGACGCCGGAGAATCGAGTCGGGGACCCTCACGCTTCCCTGGTCATCGGGGATTCGCGAGCAGTCCAGGATCGACCGAAGCCTCCTGATAGCGACTGTAGTCCTGTCACTAATCGGGCTGGTCATGGTGTTCAGCGCGAGCGCGGTGGTGGCCGGGAACCGTTTTCACGATTCGGTGTTCTTTCTCAAGCGGCATCTCACCTGGCTCGCCTTCGGATTCGCCTTGCTGCTGATCGCTGCGCATCTGGATTACACCGCCTGGCGGAGGCTGGCACTGCCCCTGCTGGTTGTGACCGCCCTCCTGTTGATCCTCGTCCTGATCCCCTCTGTGGGGTTGATGGCCAAAGGCGCGAGGCGCTGGCTTCGGCTCGGGATGGCTTCGATCCAGCCGGCGGAATTGGCCAAGCTGACGGTGGTGCTGTACCTGGCCGCCTACCTCGCAAAGAAGGAATCCGTCGTCCAGGAGTTCGGCCGCGGCTTCCTGCCGCCGCTCATCGTCGTCGGAGGGATCGCCGGGTTGATCCTGCTGCAGCCGGATATGGGGACCGCCGTCGTGCTCGGGCTGCTGGCCATGGGGCTGCTGTTCATGGCGGGAGCGCGGCTGAGCCATCTCTTTGCGCTGGTATTGGTCGCGGCGCCGGTCGGGATCGCGCTCATCCTCGGCTCGGCCTATCGCCGGCAGCGGCTGATGACGTTTCTCTCGCCCTGGAAGGATCCCACCGATGCCGGCTTCCAACTCACCCAGTCGTTTCTGGCGCTGGGCAGCGGGGGGCCCTTCGGCGTCGGGCTGGGCGAAGGCAAGCAGAAACTGTTCTTTCTGCCCGAGGCCCACACCGACTTCGTGTTGGCGCTGGTCGGGGAAGAGCTTGGACTGCTCGGGACGTGCGCCATCATCATGCTCTTTGCGATCCTCGTGCTGAAGGGGTTCCAGATCGCCGGACGCGCCAGGGAGCCCTTCGGACGCCATCTGGCGCTGGGGATTACCCTGAGCTTCGGGTTGCAGGCGTTGATCAACGCAGGCGTGGTGACGGGCCTGCTTCCGACGAAGGGGCTGACGCTGCCGCTGGTCAGCTATGGGGGCTCCTCGCTCCTGGTGAGCCTGCTGAGCATCGGCATTCTGTTGAGCATCGGGCGGGACCGACAGGGAGGGAGAGTGGGTCGCGCCGAGAGCCTCTCGGGGGCCTTCGGCTGACCCGGCCCATGGGATGACCGCGTGAATGTCGTAATGGCGGCCGGCGGCACCGGGGGCCATGTGTATCCGGCCATCACGCTGGCCCGGGAATTTCTCCGGCAGGATCCTGGCACCACCGTGTCGTTCATCGGCACCGCCCGCGGCATCGAAGCGAAGGTCCTCGCGCGGGAAGGATTCGAGCTGGCGGAGATTGCAGCCTCCGGCATCATGGGACGCGGGATGCTCGACGTGATCGGAGGGCTTCTGGTCCTGCCCATCGCGCTCTGGCAGTCGATGCGGGTGTTACGCACGCGGCAAGCCGATCTGGTGATCGGCACGGGAGGCTACGTCAGTCCTCCGGTGGTGCTGGCGGCATTTCTGTTAGGGAGAAGCCGGGTCCTGCTGGAGCCCAATGCGCTCCCGGGACAAGCCAATAAGGCGATGGGGCCCTTCGCCCAACGGGTCTTTCTGGGGTTTGAATCGGCGAAAGGGTTCTTCCACCCATCCAAGGTGAGAGTCGTCGGCATCCCTGTTCGCCGGGAATTTCTCGGCCCTCCGGTGAGCACCGCTCCGGGGCGGAGAACGCTGTTGGTGTTCGGCGGCAGCCAAGGCGCGCATGCCATCAATGTGGCGATGATGGAGGCCCTGCCGCATCTGTCCGCGTTGCGGGATCGGTTGACCGTCATCCATCAGACCGGAGACGCCGATCACCCTGAGGTGGCGGCGGGCTACCGGGCGGCCGGGTTTACCGCGAAGACGGTGCCTTTTCTGTACGATCTGCCGGAGGTGCTGCGGGCTGCCGATCTGGCGGTGTGCCGGGCGGGCGCAGTCACGGTCGCGGAACTGACCGTCGCGGGAAAACCCGCGATCCTCATCCCGTTGCCGCAGGCCATCTACGGACACCAAGGCGCGAACGCCCGAACGATGGAGGCGGCTGGCGCGGCGCTCGTGCTGGAGCAACAGGACCTCACCGGCGCGCGCCTAGCCGAGGCCCTCGGCTCCCTCCTCGGCGACCCGGGCCGCCTGGGCACGATGGCCGAGCGAAGCCGGGCGCTTGGCCGGCCTCAAGCGGCTGAAGCGATCGTGCGAGAGTGCCGGGCGCTTGTCAGCGCAGTAAGGAGTGAAAAGTGAGGAGTGAGGTGTCAGGTGAGAGAAAAGCCTCTCCTCACTCCTAACTCCTTACTCCTCACTGAATGGGATGATGTTTCGGAAGATTCAACATATTCACCTCGTCGGAATCGGCGGCTCGGGCATGAGCGGCATCGCCGAGGTGTTATTGACCATGGGCTATAAAGTGACGGGCTCCGATCTGCAATACTCGGAAACGATCCGCCGGCTGGAAGAGCTTGGAGGTCGGGTGTTCATCGGCCATCACGAATCCAACGTCGGCGACGCGCAGGTCGTCGTCATCTCCTCCGCCGTCTCGCCGAATAATCCGGAGGCCCTCCATGCCCGCTCCAAAGTGATTCCGGTCATTCCGCGGGCCGAGATGCTGGCCGAGCTGATGCGGCTCAAGTACGGGATCGCCATTGCCGGCGCCCACGGAAAGACCACCACGACCTCCATGGTGGCCAGCGTGCTAGCCCAGGCTGGCTTGGACCCCACGGTGGTGATCGGGGGGAAGGTCAATGCGCTGGGAAGCCACGCGCGGCTGGGACGCGGCGAGTTGCTGGTCGCCGAGGCGGACGAGAGCGACGGCTCGTTCCTCCGGCTCTCCCCCGCCATCGTAGCGGTCACCAATCTGGATCGGGAGCATCTGGACCACTACGGGAGCATGGAGCGCCTCGTGGACACCTTTGTGGAATTCATCAACCGCGTCCCGTTCTACGGACTGGCGGTCCTGTGCATCGACGACGAGCGGATCAGAGCCATGCTCGGCCGGGTGGTGAAACGGTACCAGACCTACGGGCTGCAGGAGCCTGCCGGCGCGCTCCCACCTGATTTCCGGGCCACCGACATCAGCCTCAAGAAATGGGAGGCCGAATTTCGGGCGCAGTATCGCGGGCGCACCCTCGGTCCGTTTCGCCTGTCCATCCCCGGGGTTCACAACGTGTCCAATGCGCTCGCGGCGGTCGCGATCGGGATGGAACTGGAAGTCCCGATCGATTTGATCCGCAAAGGGCTGGCCGCCTTCACGGGTGTCGAGCGGCGGTTTCACCTGCGCGGCGAGAAAGGCGGCGTCATGGTGGTGGATGATTACGGGCATCACCCCACCGAGATCAAAGCCACGCTGACGGCCGCCAAGCAGGGATGGGGCCGTCGGCTGGTGGTGCTCTTCCAGCCCCATCGCTATACGCGCACGCGGGACCTCGCGGAAGAGTTCGGCACCGCCTTCGGGGAGGCCGACGCGGTGTTCGTCACGGAGATTTATCCCGCCGGTGAGAGCCCGATCCCCGGCGTATCCGGCGAGGGGCTGACCAACGGGATCCGGGCGTCGGGCCATCCGTCGGTGACCTGGGTCGACCGGAAGGAACTCCTGGCGGAGCGGGTCTTGCCCTTCTTGAAGGCGGGCGACCTGGTGGTCACGCTGGGAGCCGGCGACATCTGGAAGGTCGGCCTACAGCTGCTGGAGCGGTTGTAAGGCAGACCGCTTTTCACATGGGCCAGCCGAGTCACAGCGGTGGGAACCGGGAGCTTCGGGCAGTGATGACCGGAATCCGGGGAGAGGTTCGGTTTGATGCTCCGCTGCGTGAGCTCACTTCCTTTCGGATCGGGGGCCCGGCGGATGCGCTGGTCGTGCCGGCCGATCTGGAAGACCTCGTCCGGCTGGTCCAACAGGCTCGCGCAACGAAAACTCGCATCTTCGTGATGGGCGGGACCAATCTCTTGATTCGGGACAGCGGGATCCGCGGCATCGTGGTGAGCCTGTCCAAGCTCAATGCGATCAAAGATGAACCCGACGGCGTGGTGTACGCGGAGGCGGGGGTGCGGATGCCGACCCTGATCCGGCACGCGATTCGCCTGGGATTGGGCGGCCTGGAATGGGCCGCCGGGATTCCCGGGACGGTGGCAGGCTGCGTGGTGATGAATGCCGGCACGCGGCTGGGCGAGATGAAAGACGCGCTCAAAGCGGTCAGGCTGGTCGATCCTTCCGGCCGGGTCCGGACCTGTCCGGCCTCGGCCATCCGCTTCAGCTACCGCCGGGCGTTGTTGCCGCGAGGCGTCCTGGCCGGAGTCTGGCTTCAGCTCAGGCCGGCGGCTCGCGAAAAGATCGAAGCCGCCGTCAAAGACTATCTCCGGTACCGCAAGCACACGCAGCCGCTGACGCTTCCGAACGCAGGGTGTGTCTTCAAGAATCCAAGCCACGATTCGGCGGGCCGACTGATCGAGGCCGTCGGGCTGAAAGGCGCGCGGGTCGGCGATGCCCAGGTTTCCACTCAACATGCCAATTTCGTGGTGAACCTCGGTCGCGCACGCGCAGCGGACGTGATCGCCCTGATCAAGAAAGTCGGCCGGGCGGTCGAAGAGCAAACCGGCAAGACGCTGGAGCTCGAGCTGAAGATTGTCGGGCAACCCTGAGAAGCGTCATTTGTCAATCGTCATTGGTCATTAGTTTCGGGCAGGAGCCATTGACAGATGACCATTGACCAATGACACGTTCCATGCTGACCAGGGCTCGCATCGGAGTGCTGATGGGCGGCCAGTCGGCCGAGCGGCCGATCTCGTTGAAGACGGGCCGGGCGGTCGCCGACGCCTTGCGGCAACGCGGTTACGACGTCGTCACGATCGATGTGGATCGGTCGCTGCCGCACCGGTTGCGCGCCAGCAACGTGGGGCTGGCGTTCGTGGCCTTGCACGGTCCGGGAGGCGAAGATGGCACGATCCAAGGGCTGCTCGAGCTGATGGGCATTCCGTACACCGGATCGGGCGTGAGAGCGAGCGCAATCGCCATGCACAAAGGAACCACGAAAGCGCTGCTGGCCTATCACGGCATCCCCGTGCCTCGTGGGGCCGTCATCCTCGAGACGGACCGTACCCCGGCGCGTTCCCTTCCCAAGGGGCTGCGATGGCCGGTCGTGGTGAAACCGGCCGCACAGGGCTCGACGATCGGCGTGACGATCGTCCGCTCGGCTTCTGGATGGCGGCGCGCCTTGCAACGGGCCTTCCAATACGATTCCGAAGCGCTGGTGGAGACCTATGTCGCCGGGAGGGAGTTGACGGTCTCGGTCCTGGACGGGACCGCATTGCCGGCCGTCGAGATCCTGGCGCCGTCGGGCTTTTACGATTATGCCGCGAAGTACGAGAAGGGGCGGACCCGCTATCTCTGCCCCGCGCCGCTCGCTCCTGCCCTCGACCGACAGCTCCGGGAGTTGGCGGTCAGAACCTACCGGTTGATCGGCTGCGAAGGCGCCGCGCGGGTCGATTTCCGGGTGAATCGACGGGGACGGCCGTGCGTCCTGGAGGCCAACACCGTTCCGGGGATGACCGAGACGAGCCTGTTGCCGATGGCCGCTGCCCAGCTCGGCCTAGATTACGGGACGCTTGCCGAGCGGATCCTCGCTTCTGCGCTCAGGCGCGGGGCGACCATGGCGGACACGGCAACATCGCGTAGCTGGCGGAGTCGATCGTGAGCGACTGGCATGAATACCTGGAATGATCAGCGACCGGTCCGGCCGAATCGGCCCCGGCGGCCAGTTTCGTCCCGGGCGGCGTGGCAGAGCCGTCTCGGTCGTCTGTGGAAGCCGCTCCTGGGGGGGGCCTGCCTGTGTCTGCTGGGCTGGGGTCTCGTCCTGGCGCATCGGGAAATGGCGCCGCTCTGGCGGACGTGGTTCGAGGTGCATGAAGTGATCGTCACCGGAACGGTCCAGGTGGCGCGCACCGAGGTGCTGGAGCGGTTGGGCCTCACGTCGGAGGACACGCTCCTGTCGGTGAAGGCTTCGCTGCTGGCCGAGCGTCTGGAATCCCATCCATGGATCAAGCGGGCCGAGATCAACCGGGTGTTCCCGCACACGCTGTCCGTCACGATCACGGAGCGGCAACCGGCCGCCGTACTTCGAAGCTCTTCGCTCGTGCTGTTGCTGGATGAGGAGGGGCAGGTCCTCTCGGTCCTGCAGCCGGGAAGCGAACCGGAGCTGCCGCTGCTGGTGGGAATGGACACCAGCCGATTGATCCTGGGTGACGCGCAGTCCCGTCAAGACGCTCAAACCGGGATCAGGCTGGCCGAGCTCGTGGGGCAGGACCTCTTCGGCAGGCCGGAGCTGGACTGGAGCGATCCCTCCAATGTGACGGCCACCGTCAACGGGGTGCGGTTTCAATTCGGCCGTTCCGCCTTTGAGAAGAAGTGGGATCGATATCGGAAACTCCAGCCGGTGATGCGCCTTGCCACAGCCGACGCGCGCCGGGAGATCGATTTGCGGTTTCAGAATAAGGTGATTATCCGCGAAAGGGGGTGACCCGCGTTGGCCAGGAAGGACCACATCGTGGTGGGGTTGGATATCGGGACGACCAAGATCTGCGCCATTGTGTCTGAGGTGACGGAGGACGGCGCGGTCAACATCATCGGGGTCGGCTCCAGCCCGTCTCGTGGTCTTCGCAAAGGGGTGGTGGTGGACATTGAAAGCACGGTGGAGTCCATCAAGAAGGCGGTGGAGGAGGCCGAGCTGATGGCGGCCGTACAGATCAATTCGGTCTATACCGGAATCGCCGGCAGCCATATCTCGGGGGAAAATTCACGAGGCGTGGTGGTGCTCAAAAAGCACGAGGTGACGCGCGGGGATGTCCAGCGAGCGGTGGAAACGGCGCGCGCGGTCGCGGTCCTGCCGCATGACCGGCGGATTCTCCACGTGCTGCCTCGCGAGTTCATGGTGGACGATCAGGACGGCATCCGCGAGCCGCTGGGCATGTCCGGCACGCGCTTGGAGGTCGAGGTCCACATCATCACCGGAGCGGTCACCTCCGCCCAAAACATCATCAAGAGCGTCAATCGAGCCGGCCTCGACGTGATCGACATCGTGCTCCAGCCGTTGGCCTCCAGCGAGGCGGTGCTCAGCCCCGAAGAAAATGAACTCGGGGTCGCCATGGTGGACCTCGGCGGAGGAACCACCGATCTGGCAATTTTCGCCGAAGGGAGCATACGACATACCGCGGTGCTGCCGATCGGGGGCCAGCACTTGAGCACCGATCTGGCCTATGGATTGCGGACACCCCGGGCCGAGGCGGAGAAGATCAAGATCCGTCACGGCGTCGCGCTCATGGAGTTGGTGAAAGACGATGACGTGGTGGAGGTTCCCAGCGTAGGGGACCGTCCCCCCCGCACCGTGCCGCGAAGGCTCCTGGCCGAGATTATCGAGCCGCGGGTGGAAGAAGTGTTCGACCTAGTGCGGCGGGAGATCACGAGAACCGGCTACGAAGGCATGCTCGGCGCCGGGGTGGTGATTACCGGCGGCACGTCCATGCTTGAAGGAATGCCTGAAGCGGCCGAGCAGGTTCTGGATCTGCCCGTCCGGAGAGGCACCCCGGGCGGCGTGGGCGGCCTGCGGGATATCGTGAGCAACCCCAAATATGCGACCGGCGTCGGGCTGATCCTGCACGCCCGTCGCCACGAGCAAGAACTGGAAGCGACCGGATTCCGGAACGGCCGAAGGTTTGGTCGGGTCTTGGGCCGGATGCGAGGCTGGATGAGCGAGTTTTTCTAAGCTGTTTCGAGCCGTGCCCGGGCCAGCGTCGCCGGGCACGTGCCCAACCTGAAAGGAGGAGGCGCATGTTTTCATTTTCAGAGGATGAGGTGATGCCGGCGCGGATTAAGGTGATCGGCGTCGGTGGGGCCGGCTGCAACGCGGTGAACACCATGATGGGGTCCGGTCTCAAGCGCGTGGAGTTCATCGCGGCGAACACCGACATCCAGGCGCTCGGGCGATCAAGCGCCCCGTTCAAGGTTCAGCTTGGTCCTGAGCGCACCCGCGGCCTCGGGGCCGGCGCCAGGCCTGAGATCGGCAGGGAGGCGGCGCTGGAGAGTCAGAACATGATCCGGGACTGCCTGGGAGGGTCCGAGATGGTGTTTGTCACCGCGGGGATGGGCGGCGGCACCGGCACCGGCGCGGCGCCCATCGTGGCGAGCATCGCCCGGGAGCTCGGCACGTTGACGGTCGGCGTGGTCACCAAGCCCTTTCAGTATGAAGGGCATCGTCGCATGAGCTATGCCGAAGAAGGCATCCGGGAGCTCAGAAAACACGTCGATTCGCTTCTGGTCATCCCCAACCAACGGCTGCTCGGCATCGTGGACAAGGCGACGCCTCTGCTGGAAGCGTTCAAGGTGGCGGACGACGTCCTGAGGCAGGCGATTCAGGGCATCGCCGACCTCATCACGACGCCCGGTCACGTCAATGTGGATTTTGCCGATGTCCGGACGGTGATGAGCTTCACCGGGCGAGCGGTGATGGGCATGGGGGTATCGCGGGGGACCAACCGGGCGATTGACGCCGCCCAGAAAGCCATCTCCAGCCCGCTCCTGGAGGACGGCAGCGTGGAAGGCGCCCGCGGCGTGCTGTTGAATATCACGGGCGGTCCGAGCTTGTCGCTTCGTGAGGTGGATGAAGCCTCCTCGCTCGTGAAGGAGGCGGTCGATCCGGAAGCCAACATCATCGTGGGCCAGGTGATCGATCCCGATATGGGAGACGAGCTGGTCGTGACGGTGATCGCCACCGGCTTCGAGCGGGACGGGCTGGCCGCCAGGTCCGCGCCGGAGAAGCCGGCAGCCATGGCAGTCGGCGCGCCGCAACCGGCCCTGGCCACCGTGGGTTCACTGGCGAAGGGCGCGTCCCCCAAGCACCTGGAGCGTCCCACGTTCCTGCGTCGGCTCGGCGCGCAGCGTGAGCCTCAGGAGCGGGCCGCGGTGGTGCCGGACGATGAATGGGACGTGCCGACGTTTCTCCGCAAGCAGGGCGACTAGACGTAAGGCGTGAGGCGTGAAGGGTAAGGGGTGAATGGTGATTACGTTGCCCGCTTTGGAAGAAGGCGGCGTGCGGCACTTTTTCGGGACCCGGGGCAAGCCGCCGACTCCGCAGCGGGCGGTCGTGGTCTCGGTCGAGCAGATGCACGGGACGGACGCGCTGGTTGTGGATCGGCCGGTGAAGCCGGGCGCGATCTTTCCCGGAGGGTGTGACGCGCTGGTGACGAACCAGCCTGATGTCCTCCTGACGGTCAGAACCGCCGATTGTGTGCCGGTGCTTATCCATGACCCGGCCCGCCGGCTGGTCGCCGCCGTACACGCCGGCTGGCGGGGAACCGTCGGCGGCATAGTCTCCAACACGCTCACGCTGCTGCAACGAAGATTTTCATCCGATGCGGCCTCGCTGCGTATCGGGATCGGACCGTCAATCGGGGTCTGTTGCTACGAAGTGGATCAACCGGTTCTCGATCGGCTGCGCGTCTGCCGGCCGGATTGGCGGATGGTGGTCAGGAAAGCCGGACCCGGCCGAGCCATGCTTGACCTTCGTGATCTGATCCGACGGCAACTCCGGTCGGCCGGCGTGGGCGAAGACCGCATCCACACCGTCAGCTTGTGCACGGCCTGCCATCCCGAGCTGTTTTATTCCTACCGCCGCGAGGGGACGGTGAACGGCACCATGGTGAGCGGCATCATGCTCGTCAAAGATACGTGATGAATGCTGAATGCTGACTGCTGAATGGTGTATCCTTCCATTGCGTCAAATATCAAGGCAGTGCTCGATGGCATCCGGCTGGCGGCGGTTGGTGCAGGGCGTTCCTCCTCCGCCGTCCGGTTGATCGCCGCCACCAAAGCGGTCCCGGTGGAACAGATCCGGGAGGCGATTGACGCGGGCATCCGCATCCTCGGGGAAAACCGCCTCCAGGAGGCGCTCGGCAAGATGAGCGCCATCGGGTCCCGCGACGACGTCACGTGGCATTTCATCGGTCGGCTTCAACGCCGGAAGGCCCGAGCGGTGGTGGGGCGTTTCAGTCTCATTCATTCGGTGGACAGCCTGGAGCTGGCGGCAGAGCTCGACCGTCGTGCCGGAATGGCGGGGATCCGGCAGCCGGTGCTCGTCGAGGTGAATATCGCGGGCGAGCCGACCAAAGCCGGTTTCACCCCGGCTGCCCTGGCCACGGCGCTGGCGGCGCTGGATGGGATGGCAAACCTCGTGATCCAAGGCTTGATGACGGTTCCGCCGATTGCCCAGCAGCCGGAGGACAGCCGCCCGCATTTCCGTCGGCTCCGGGAACTGGCCGGCTCGTTCGCCGGGAAGGGGTTCAAGCGTATCCGGATGGACGAGCTTTCGATGGGGATGTCGCACGATTACCGCATCGCGGTAGAGGAGGGGGCCACGATGGTGCGGGTGGGCACCGCAATATTCGGGGAGCGACCTGATGCATGAGGTGTCGCTCGTGAAGCGTGAAGCGTCCCTTCTCGCGAGATACCAGAGACGAGAGACGTAGTACGCCGTATGAAGCTGGTAATTATCGGGGCCGGACAGATGGCGGAGGCGCTCCTGGGCGGGCTGCTGGCGTCGAAAACCGTTGGCCCTTCTGAGTTATGGGCCACGGATGTCAGCGCCGAGCGCCGAGACCTGGTGAAGCGCCGGTTCGGCATCCGGGTGAGCGCCGACAATCGCGAGGCGGCTGCCTGGGCGGATGCGGTGCTCCTTGCGGTGAAGCCGCAGTCCCTGGGCTCCGTGCTGGATGAAATGGCACCGGCCCTGGGGGGCCGGCTGGTGATCTCGATTGCTGCCGGCGTGCCTATCGCAACAATCGCCGAACGGCTGCCGCAGCAGGCGAGGGTCATCCGGGTCATGCCCAACATGCCGGCCATGGTGCGAGAAGGGATCTCAGCGCTCACGGCAGGTCCGGGCGTGACGGAGCAGGATCTGGACCTCGCGTGCAGGATCTTCGAGGCGGTCGGCCGCGTGGTAACGGTGGAAGAGCGGCTGCTGAGCGCCGTCACCGCGGTGAGCGGCAGCGGTCCTGCCTTTGTCTTTGTGGCGATCGAGGCGCTGGCCGACGGCGGGGTGAAGATGGGACTGCCGCGGGCCACGGCCGAGCTGCTGGCGGCCCAGACGGTCCTGGGCGCCGCCCGAACAGTCCTGGAGAGCGGCGAGCATCCCGGCCGGCTCAAGGACCGGGTCGCCTCCCCCGGCGGAACGACGATCGCCGGCCTCCACTGCCTCGAGCAGGACGGGTTTCGGGCGGCGTTGATGGCGGCGGTGGAAGCGGCGACGAAACGAGCGCAGGAACTGGAGCGAGGCTAGGGCATGTTCATCATGGGGAACGTCCTGGAAGCGCTGGCCATCGTTGCGGACTATCTCCTGTGGATCTACATGTGGGTGATCATCGTCCGGGCTCTGATTTCCTGGGTGAACCCCGATCCCTGGAATCCGATCGTGCGGTTCCTGGAGCGCGCTACGGAACCGGTCCTGTACCCGATCCGTCGGCGACTCGGCTGGAGGATGGGCATCGATATCTCGCCGATCATCGCCATTCTCGTTATCATCTTCTTGCAGGTCGCGCTCGTGCAGACGTTGAGAGACTTGGCCCTGCGCATGCACTAACCAGATAAACAGGCACGAGGGGCACCCGTTGCATTCCCCAGAGCAACGGGTCCCGGGCACGAGGCGATGGGAAATTCCTCTAGCCTAGAGCCTATCGCCACTCGCCTGAGAGAGAGGCTTCCATGAAGATCACGCCGCTTGATATCCAGCAGATGGAGTTCCGGGTTCGGCTGCGCGGGTATGATCGCCAGGAAGTGGATCAGTTTCTGGAGGAAGTGGCACAGACCGTGGAGAACCTGGCGAACGAAAATTCCGGCTTGCGCGGGAAGCTCGCGGCGACGGAGCAGGAGCTGAGCGAGCTGAAGAAAGCCGAAGCCACACTCACCCAGACCCTTGTCTCCACACAGGCCCTGACGGACCAGCTCAAGCAGGCCGCTCAGCGCGACGCCGAGCTGGTGTTGAAAGAAGCCGAGCTGAAGGCCGAAGAGCTGCTCCGGGAGACGCGGCAGGAACTGGCCCGGTCGCAGCGCGACCTGATCGAGCTGCGCAAGCAGCGTCTCCTGGCGATCGAGCGTCTGCGCTCGATGCTGCGGAGCTTCGAGCGCATGCTGGAAATCGAAGAAGGCGTCGAAGAGGCTTCCGAACCGGTGGCCCGCCCCGACAAGATCGGCGAGCGCTAGCGCTCCGTCGGTTCAGACCAATCACCCACCATGAGCAGGTCCGACCCGATTGCCGCCGCGATGCAGTCGGCGGTGGACCGAGGCGTCTTTCCCGGCGCCGTGCTGTGCGTCCGGCTCCGCGGCGAGGTGGTATCCCACCAGGCCTTCGGGCTGACCGCGCGCATCCCTGAGCCTCAGGCGGCCGACCTGCACACGATTTACGATCTGGCTTCTCTCACCAAACCCTTGGCCACCGCCACGGCTCTCCTGAGCTTGATCCAGGAGGGGCGCCTCAGCCTGGACACCCCCGTGCAGGAGATCATCGAGGAATTCAAGGGCGTGCCGACGGGTGCGGCGACGGTATTTCACCTGCTCAACCACAGTGCAGGGCTGCCCGCCTGGCGGCCGTACTACCAAGTCCTTGCCCCCTCGCCTCTTCCTCTCCCCACTGAAGGGGGAGAGGTCAAAGTGAGGGGGATGATGCTGGATCTCATTCGTCAGGAGCCGCTGATCTCGCCGATCGGCGCCCGCAGCGTCTATAGCGATCTGGGCTTCATGCTGCTGGGATGGGTCGTGGAGCGCGGCAGCGGACAGTCACTGGATGGCTATTGCCGGACGATCTACGACCGGCTCGGCGCCGAGCCCCTCGGTTATTTGCCGGAGCACCCGTCACCGGTGGCACCAACGGAGGACGATCCCTGGCGAGGGCGCATCGTCTGCGGCGAAGTCCATGATGAAAATGCCTACGCGATGGGTGGCGTGGCCGGCCATGCCGGCCTGTTCGGGACCGCCGAGGCGGTGGCGGCGGTGACCGCTGGCTGGCTGGATGGCTATCACGGAAGACCGTCCCCGTTGCGGACGGAGCTGGTGCGGCGGTTCGTCACGAGGCAGGAGCGGACGCCGGGCTCGAGCTGGGGGCTGGGCTGGGATACGCCGTCCCCTCCGTCGTCCTCCGGCAGGCATTTCTCATCCCAGGCGTTTGGCCATCTCGGCTTTACCGGCACCTCGATCTGGGTGGACCCGGTGCCGGAACTGGAAGTCATTTTATTGACGAATCGCGTGCACCCAACGCGAGACAACAACACCATCCGCGACTTCCGCCCGAAGCTCCACGACCTGATCTACGAAACCCTCGTCGGAGGGCGCTAGCAGGGCGGCCGGACCTGTCCGCTCTTTCATTGACATCCGCCGCACCAAACTCGTATAGTCAGGCAGACCACTTTTTTGGTCAACAGCAGGCGGCAAGACGATGTCTAAAACCCTTCCGATCTCTGAAGTCAAAGCTCGCTTACCCGAACTGGTCACCGGCGTGGAAGAACGGGAAGAAGAAGTG
>Ga0114945_10001364_pt1 | contig 15242 bp, 15 predicted proteins | sample OV2TP3_FD_87194 | JGI IMG/M metagenome (GOLD analysis project Ga0114945, IMG submission 87194) | Hot spring microbial communities from Beatty, Nevada to study Microbial Dark Matter (Phase II) - OV2 TP3 | ecosystem: Environmental > Aquatic > Thermal springs > Hot (42-90C) | place: USA: Beatty... | reverse complement strand
TCTGTCTGGGCAAGAGCTCCTATGCCCGCTGCGGGATCGTCGTGAATATTACCCCTCTAGAACCGCAATGGGAGGGATTTTTGACGATCGAGATCTCCAACACCACCCCGCTGCCTGCGCGCATCTACTCCAACGAAGGGATCGCGCAGGTGCTGTTCTTCCAGTCTGGCTCGGTCTGCGAGACCTCGTACGCGGACCGCAAGGGCAAGTACCAAGGTCAGCGAGGGATCACCCTTCCCCGCGTCTAATGACCCACGCGAGTTCGAAGTTGGAAGTTCGAGGTTCGAGGTTCGAAGTTCAGAGCTTTTACTTCGAACTTCATGCTTCGAACTAAGAGCATGCTTACGGTTCCCGCCCAGGACTTTTCCCTCAAAGATACCCTCGAATGCGGCCAGGTCTTCCGATGGAAAGTCCATCATGACGCTTACTACGGCTTCATCCCTGCCCGCCCGGAACATCACGGGGCAGGCGGGAGCACCTGTGCCGTGAAGGTCACGCAGGACGGATCTCCCCTCCTCATTATTGAAACGGCTGATTCCCGTCTTACACCTGAGGCTGTCACGCGCTACTTCGCGCTCGATGTGGACTTGGCGCGTATCCTTGACTCCATCGACGCGGATGCGCTCGTGCACGATGCCATCACGCGGTTCCGGGGCCTGCGCATCCTGCGCCAGGATCCGTGGGAATGTTTAGCATCGTTCATCTGCTCGTCTTATAACAACATCACACGCATCCAAGGGATGATCGAGCGGCTCTGCTTGGCATTTGGGGCTCCGGCTGCGTTCAACGGCTTTCGGGGCTCCAGCTTCCCGACGCCTGAGGCGATTGCGAGAGCCTCGGAGCGAAGACTACGGGAATTGGGCCTTGGGTTTCGTGCCTCGTATCTCAAGGCAACCGCCCGGCTCATCGCCGAGGGGAAGCTTCCGCTTGAGACATTGAAGCGTACGGACTACCAGGTCGCGAGGTCCTCGCTTCTTTCCTGCGAGGGAGTCGGCGACAAGGTCGCCGATTGCGTGGCGCTGTTTGGGTTGGAGAAATACGAGGCCTTTCCGGTGGACCTCTGGATCGAGCGGGCGATGCGCTACTACTTTCGGCAGAAGCCCCTGACGCCGCGGCGCATCCATGACTTTGCGTGGAGACATTTTGGACGGTTCGCGGGCTACGCGCAGCAATATCTATATCATTATGTGAGAAACATGAGGAAGTCATCAGTAGTCAGTAGGCAGTTAAAACGTCCACTGCTCACTGACTACTGATTCCTGACTACTTTCACGGCTGTGAGCTGAAGGGCTAGTCTTCCGAAGGGGGAAGCGGGTGGAGGGTTTTGCTGAGGACCTTGCCGTCCTTGTCGATCTCGTAGACGATGGGAGCCCCGGTCGGAATCTCCAGCGTCAGCACCCGGTCTTTCGTCAGCTGCTCCAGCGCCATGACGATCGACCGGAGGCTGTTTCCGTGAGCGACGACGAGGATCGACTGTCTTGTTTTCACCAGGGGCAGGATCTTCGTGTTGAAGTAGGGAAGCGTCCGCGCGGTGGTGTCCTTCAGGCTTTCTCCTTGCGGAGGAGCAACGTCGTAGCTGCGACGCCAGAGCCGCACCTGTTCGTCTCCAAACTTCTTGGCCGTCTCCGCCTTGTTCAATCCCTGCAAGGCGCCGTAGTGCCGCTCATTGAGGGCTGCATCCTTCTCGATCGGGACATCGGGCTGGCCGATCGCCTCCAGGACGATTTGCAACGTCTCCTGAGCGCGCTTCAGCGCGGAGGTGAAGGCCCTGTCGAACTTCACGTGACGGATGAGCTCCGCCCCGCGCCGCGCCTCCTCGCGACCGAACTCGGTGAGCGGCACGTCAATCCATCCAGTGAACCGGTTCTCCAGGTTCCATTGGGATTGTCCGTGACGGATGAGCACTAACATGCCCATAATTTTGCTCCGCAAAATTTCTATAGATGGTAGCACATTGGAAGGACGTGTGGCAAATTGCTGATAGACAATCGCTGATAAATTTTCCGCAGGAAAATTTATATGGTCTTGACAATCACACGCAAGCATGATAAGAAACACGTAAGAGATGAACACGCACGTGATGACAACTCGATTGCAAGAAGCCCGTGCGCTCTGTGGTGGAGCGCGGCGGGTTGTCTTGTGATCAGTGCATCACCGTTGAGACAACCGAGCGGGTGAGGTTAAAGGGACTCGAGGGAGTCCCTTTTTTTGTTCTCACGACGGGTTCCAGTAGCGACCGACGATGGGATGCCGGGTTGGCCTGACCTACAACGTCAAGAGCGAGTACATCCTCACGTCCTCTGATCCGCCCGACGCCAACGCCGAGTTCGACCACGACGATACGATCGGCGTGATTGAAGACGCGATCAGGGCGGGCGGGCATGAAGTCATCCGGGCCGGCAACGGCCGGGCGCTTCTGGAGCAGCTGGATCGCATCAAGCAGGTGGACATCGTCTTCAACATCGCCGAGGGCTATGAGGGACGCAACCGCGAGTCTCAGGTGCCGATCCTCCTGGAGATGCTGCGCATCCCGTTTGTCGGGGCGGATGGCCTGACGCTCGGGATGACGCTCGACAAGCTCATCACGAAGAAACTCCTGATCGCCGAAGACATCCCGACCCCCCGGTTTGTGGAGCTCACGGATCCCGACAAGAGCTGGCAGGTGCAGTTGTCCTATCCGCTGATCGTGAAGCCCCGGTATGAAGGTTCGAGCAAGGGGTTGCGCAACGATTCGCTCGTGACCAACGCCCAGGAGCTCAGCAAACAGGTCCAGTGGCTCATCGAGACGTACCGGCAGCCCGCCCTGGTGGAAGAGTTCATCGAGGGCCAGGAGTTCACCGTGGCGATCATCGGCAACGATCCGCCCGAGGTGCAGCCGGTCGTGCAGGTCCAGATTGATGGGAAGCTCGACCTCGGCCGGCTCTTCTACACGTTTGAGCGCATTCGCTCGGGGGCCGACTATGTCTGTCCCGCGCCGATCGCAGATGACTTACGGCATCAACTGGAGACGGTGGCGCTTGCGACCTATCAGGCCGTCGAATGCCGGGATGTCGGCCGCGTGGATATCCGGGTCGATCGTGCGGGCCGCGTCTCTGTGCTGGAGATCAACCCACTGCCGTCGCTCTCGACGGAGGACGTGTTCATGTTTGTGGCCCGTGCGCAGGGCCTCACCTACGAGGCCATCATCAACCGGATCCTCGATGCGGCGCTCGTGCGGTACGGCCTAAAGTCAAGGGAGGAGGTTCGCGTCCCATCGGCCATACGATCGCACTCACGTACAACCTGAAACGGCCTGTACGCCATGAACCACACGGGGTTCATGGCCGTGCACCACATCGGGTGCACGAGGAGACCGAGTCAGTGCCGTTCGACTTCTACTCGGAGTTCGACTCCCCTGTCACGATCGAGGCGATCGCCAGTGCCCTTCGTGCTGAGGGACACGAGGTGCATCTGGTCGAAGCCACCGAGGATCTCCCGAGGTGGTTCCTCACTCATCCCGTGGATCTCGTCTTCAACATCGCCGAGGGGACCCACGGGGCGCATCGTGAATCGCAAGTGCCCGCCATCCTGGAATCGCTTGGCATCCCGTTTACAGGATCCAACAGCCTGACCCTTGCGCTCGCCTTAGATAAAGCCAAGACCAAGCAGGTGCTGGCCGCAGAAGGCCTGGCCACACCGGCGTGGCAACTGTTTGTGACCCCGGATGACCCGCTCAAAGCCGGTCTTGCCTTTCCTCTGATTGTCAAACCCAATCGTGAAGGCTCAGCCAAGGGTCTTTCGCCGGAGAGCGTGGTCTGGGACGAAGCCAGCTTGCGCCGGCAGGTGCGTCAGATACTTGAGCGATACCGTCAGGAGGTGCTCGTCGAGGAGTTCATCGACGGCATCGAGCTGACGGTGGGCGTGCTGGGTAACGATGAGCCGCTGGCGCTGCCGGTGTTGGAAATTAACTTTGCCTCGTGCCAGGATGCGGGAGAGTTTTTCTACTCCTGGCGCGTCAAGGAGTATCAGGGGCAGGTGGTGGGCTTAAGCCCTTCCTTCTATTGTCCGGCACGGCTTGAGCCAAAGATCGCCGAGCAGGTTCAGGCGGTCGCGTTGCGAACCCATCGGGCGCTAGGCTGTTTGGATCTCTCAAGAACCGACATCCGCCTGCGGCACGATGGCACGCCCTTCGTGCTCGAGGTGAATCCGCTTCCCGGGTTGGATCCTCTGGAGAGTAACTTCCCCATCATGACTTCGGCAGCGGGGATTGCCTACCCCGCTCTGATCAATCGTCTGGTGGAGTTGGCGTTGGCACGCCTGCCTGCCCATCAGATCGCGGGGCAGGCAGGTTACCGTGAGGACGCCCAGACTCAAGAGCCGTCACCCCCGACGGGCGTCGGGGTGGTGAGCCGGGACGCTTCTTGAGTGTGGGCAAGCCAAGGAGGTTGCGTCTCGTGAACGCGGAGTCGTATCGGCGGATTTCCCTCTGGAAAGATGTGCCCCTCGAGCACTGGGAGTCCTACGGCTGGCAGATGCGCAACCGCTTGGCGACCGTCGAGCAGCTGCGCGCCGTCATCCGCCTCACCCCATCCGAAGAAGCCGCGGCCAGCAAACGCGAGGGACGCTTCATCATGGCGGTCCCTCCCTATTGGGCGGCACTCATGGACCCGGAGGACCCCACCTGCCCCATCCGTCGTCAAGCCGTGCCGCTTGAGGAGGAGTACTACACCAGTCCCAATGACCTGATCGACCCATTAGCCGAAGACAGCCACATGCCGGTTCCCGGGCTGGTCCACCGGTATCCCGATCGGGTCCTGCTCTTGGTCGTCGAGGTCTGTGCGATGTACTGCCGCTTTTGCACGCGCAGCCGGGTCGTCGGCCAAGCCGCGGGCTTCAGTCGGCCGGCTCATATCGACGCGGCGCTCGACTACATCCGGAGCCATCGGAAGATCCGGGATGTCCTGATCTCCGGAGGCGATCTCTTGAGCCTCTCGGATGAGCGGCTCGATGAGATCCTCACGAAGGTCAAGGCGATCCCGCATGTTGAGTTCGTCCGGATTGGCTCGCGCACGCCGGTGACGCTCCCCTTTCGGGTCACCGACAGCCTCTGTGCAGTCCTGAAGAAGCACAAGCCGATCTGGATGAGCCTCCACTTCAACCATCCGAAGGAGGTCACGCCGGCCGTGCGGAAGGCCTGCGGGATGCTCGTTGACAGCGGAGTCCCGCTGGGCTCCCAGACGGTGCTCTTGAAAGGGATCAACGACCGGCCGGCCATCATGAAGAAGCTGTTTCACGAGTTGCTCAAAACCCGGGTCCGGCCCTACTACGTCTACCAGTGTGACCCGGTCAGGGGAACCTCGCACTTTCGGACCTCGGTGTCGGCTGGAGTCCAGATCATCGAGAAGCTCCGGGGCCACACGACTGGGTATGCGGTGCCGACCTTTGTCGTCGATGCCCCGGGTGGCGGGGGGAAGATCCCCTTGATGCCGAACTACGTCGTCTCGTATAAAGACGGGGAGCTGGTGCTTCGGAACTACGCAGGGAAACTCTACACGTATAAGGAAGAGACCTCACGCGAAGACCTCTCCAGGGTTTCGGTGATCGAACCCTCCTACGCGCTGGCGGATTAGTGTAGAGTCCGTCCCTAAACCTCGCGCGAGCCGCGTTGCGAGCGCCACGGGCCAGCGCCAAGGAGCGACGACGATGGCGTACCCGAAGGAGCGGTACGTCGAGGAGGAGCGACGCCGGCGCTGGTCCCGTGCCGCCGCAACCCACAGGGCTGGGCGGACTTGCGTCGCATCGCGTCGTCGCTCGTCGTCGCCATACTTCTTCGCATCAGTATGCCTTCCTCCTCGCTCCTCGCGCTGCTCGCAATTGCGCCCAGCGCGGCCGCGGGAGGTTTAGGGACGGACTCTAAGAGCTCGTGCGGTCGGTCACGCAACCGGCGACCCTGCTCCACATGGAGCGGGGTCGCTTGCCTGAAGAGCAGTCCACAGTCTCCGCCAGAGGCGGATCCCTGCCCGCCCCGAGTGCCGCGGGGCAGGCGGGCGCCTTCGGCGGAAACAGTCCACAGAAGAGAAAAAGACACGTGAGATTCTGACTTATGCTATTGCGGGTTCGCTTCGATAACCGTGGACTATGGACTATGGACTGTGGACTATGGACTACCGTGGCTCTTCTGTGTTTCTGTGTTGCAAGCTGCGGCCCGCCTGCCAATCCTCAGGCGCTCCGGGAAGAGGTGGTGAAGATCGATTCCCGCTTTGCCGAGGTGCTGGAGAAGCGCGACGAGCTGGCGAATCGCATCAAAGTCTTGGAGCGCGAGCTGGCCCTCAAAAAAAGCCAGGTGGGACACCAGATCGCGCAGCTTCGCAAGGAGCTGAACGAGGCGACCCAGCAGTTCAACCAGAAGATCCAGAAGACCAAGACGCTGTTGGCGCCAGACGTGGAGCGCATCGAACTGGCCCTCTCAATGGCGGCCGACGAGCTGAAAGGACGACGGCACATGCGTGCCAGCCTGGGATGCTCCATCAGCCGTTTGCGTAAGGCCCTCAAGAGCGAACAGGCCCAGTGGGCGCAGTCCGAACGCGCCCGCATGGACCAGGAGCTGGCAGAACTGCTTCAGGAGACCCAGCGGCTCGATCAGGAGATTGCGGTCCTCAACGAGCATATCCGCCTGCTGAAGATCAAACGCCTCCTCCTGCGCCTCTAGCTCCGCGTGTTTGTCCCGCCATCCTGCCTGTGTTACAATAGATTTTCTATGTCGCTCAAATCGCCGCGTGTTGTGTCCGGGTGTCCCGCCGTGTGCTCTCGTGTGTATGACACGGGGGTGAACCTCTTGCCTTTGGTTGAACGCTTGCAGGCGGATCGCCCCTACCTCGTGTGGCTTGACAGCGCGCGTCTCCACCCTGTCACCGGACGGTTTTCCATCCTTGGATGGGACCCGTGGCTGGTCCTGTCAGCCACGGACTCTGTCGTCGAGTGCACGACGAGCCAAGAAACGACACGGATTGAGCACAACCCCTTTGAGGTCCTCCGTCGGACGCTTGCATCCTATCCTGGTCCATCCGGCGAGGGCCTGCCCCCTGTGGGCCTTGGGTTGTTCGGGTGCTTGAGTTACGAACTCAACCGGTGGATCGAACGCCTGCCACCTCCTAAACCGGCAGCGCTGTGCGTGCCGGAGCTTCTGGTTCTTGGCATGCGGATGCTGGTCGTGGTCGACCATTCGCAAGGTCAAACGTGGTGTGTGAGTGTCGTCGATCCCCACCAGCCGTTTGGACGCGCGGTGCGTGAGGCCCGAGCGAATCTTGAGGCCCTCGAAGCACTCATGCAGTCGTCGTGTTCCTCAGAAGCGAGTCTCTCGTCATTGAATCTCGCAGGCCCTGCGGCCATCGGGCCGACCATGACTCAGGCGCAGTTTGAGACGATGGTGCGCAAGGCCCAGGACTCCATCAGGGCAGGCGACATCTTCCAGGCCAATCTCTCCCAGTGCTTCACCGCGCCGGGGTCTGGAACATCGTGGTCGTTGTACCTGGCGCTGCGCCAGGTCAACCCCTCGCCGTTTGCGTGCTTTGTGAGTTGCCCAGACGTGGCCATTGTGAGTTGCTCGCCCGAACGACTCATCAGGGTCCATCACGGTCACGCGGAGGCCCGCCCCATCGCGGGCACGAGGCCCCGCGGGAGGAATCCTGAGGAGGATGTCGTCAACAGTCTGGAGCTCCTCCTCAGCGACAAGGAACGGGCCGAGCACATCATGCTCGTGGATCTGGCGCGCAACGACCTCGGGAAGGTGTGTCGGGTTGGCACGGTGAGGGTGGATGAGCTGATGACGCTGGAAGACTACTCGCATGTCATCCACATCGTCTCGAATGTCCGCGGGGACCTCAGGGATCGGGTCGATGCGGTCGAGGTGTTGCAGGCGATGTTCCCTGGCGGGACGATCACCGGCTGCCCCAAGGTTCGCTGCATGGAGATCATCCATGAGCTTGAACCGCTCGCCCGAGGGCTCTACACCGGCTCGTGCGGCTACATCGGGTTTGACGGCTCGCTCGATGTCAACATCCTCATTCGGACGATCGTGCTCCAGCAGGGGCGCTTGACGTTTCATGTCGGGGCGGGAATTGTCGCGGACTCGCAGCCCGACCGGGAATACCACGAGACGCTGGCCAAGGCCGAAGCCCTGTTCAAGGCGATCCACCTCACCACAACGACAGCCTCTCCCCATGCGATCGCTCACTGAACCTTCTCGCTGGTCACTCCCCACACCCGAGCATGCCAGTGGCTGCTTCGAGACGATGCGCGCCTACCAGGGACGGATCTTCCGGTTGACCGCACACCTCGAGCGCCTCTACGCCTCAGCGAACTATCTCGGCGTCCAGATCGCCCTGTCCCATTCGCAGCTTCGCACCAGACTCGTGAAGGCTCTTGAGGCCTCGGGGATGCGGGAGGCGATTGTTCGCGTGGCGGTCATTCCTGCCTGCCCCGATGAACGAGGGGCGGGCAGGGAGCAACGCGAGGCAGGCAGGCCGAACGGACGCCGCATGGCTTCGCCCAGCCTCGTCGTCCAGAAGGTCGTGCCACCGGCCCCAACGCTCTACCACCGCGGCATCCGCGTGGCCATCGTGCCGACCAGGAAGTTTCCCAACGAAGTCATCGACCCGCAGGCCAAGTACTCGGCGCGGCTTTCCAGCGTGCTGGCCACGATCGAAGCCCAGCTCCGTGATACCGATGAGGCGATCTTTATGGATGACATGGGCTATGTGACCGAGTCAACCGCCAGCAACCTCGGCATGATCAAAGACGGGATCCTCGTCACACCGCCGTGCTGGCTGGGGCTGTTAGCCGGAATCACCCGGCAGGTGCTCTTTGAGCTCGCCGAGGAACTGGCCATTCCGGTTCGTGAAATTCCCCTGACGCGCCATGAACTCTACAACGCCGATGAGGCGTTGTTGTCCAGCACGACGAAAGAGATTCTCCCGCTGACCGTCATCGATGGTCGGAGGATTGGCACGGGAAAACCCGGGCCGTATACGAGGCGGTTGCACCGGGCGTTTCGACAACTTGTGCGCAGGGAACTGCGCATGACTGTGTAATGTGACGTGAGTATTCTGAGGTCATGATGGTCGTCGTTAAACGGGCCTTACTCAGTTGTCACGACAAAACAGGCCTTGAGGTCTTCGCGAAGGGCCTTGTGGAGCTGGGGATCGAGCTGGTGGCCTCAACAGGGACCGCGGCGTTTTTGCAGCAGCACAGCCTGCATGCAAAAACGGTCGAGGAATTCGCCGGGATCACCGAGCAGCTCGACGGACGGGTGAAGACGCTTCACCCGCGGATCCATGCGGGGATTTTGGCCAGGCGCAACGACCCGGCTCATGTCCTGGCGGTTGGAAAAGAAGGCCTGATCGATCTAGTCATCGTCAACCTCTATCCGTTTCCTGCCTGCGCCGAGCGTAGCGAGGCAGGCAGGCAGGAGGCCAGCCAAAAGCCGGACGCGGTGCTGGGCGAGGTGTTGGAGCAGATCGATATCGGGGGTGTCGCGCTTCTCCGAGCGGCTGCGAAGAACTTCCCTCATGTCGCCGTCGTGAGTGACCGCACGCAGTACCTGGACGTCCTCACAACCCTCAAGCAAGGTCGTGGGTCCCTCTCAGAGGAGTTCAGCCGGAAGCTGGCCACGCGGGCGTTTCAACTCACGAGCGCTTACGATCAGTGGATCACAGCGTATCTGGCCAAGACCGATCAGGCCCTGCTCCCAGAGTTGCTCATTGAACAGGCTTGCACGCACCAGGCTTTGCGCTACGGCGAGAATCCTCACCAACAGGGGGCCTGGTATGTGCCGCTCGGTCCCCTGGGTGGGTTGGCCAAGCTCGTGCAACTGCAGGGCAAGGAGCTATCCTACAACAATCTCTTGGATCTCGATGCAGCGGTTCGGTGCCTGGCTGATTTCGACCTGCCCGCCCCCGGTTCATCGGGGCAGGCGGGGCGACCGACCTGCGTGATCATCAAGCACACGTCTCCGTGCGGGGTGGCCTGCGCGAAGACGATCCAAGACGCCTATCAGCGGGCTTTTGCCTGTGATCCGGAATCCGCATTCGGAGGCGTGGTGGGGCTGAACCGACCGCTCGATCGTCAGGCCGCCTCGCAGATGAGCGAGACGTTCCTTGAGGTTATTGTGGCCCCCGCCATTGAACCCGAGGCTAGGGCCCTGTTCGCCAAGAAACCCAACGTCCGGCTTATCGAACTTCAAGCACTCACAGATTTCTCGGCGCGTGAGTGGCGCAGCGTGCTGGGCGGATGGCTCATTCAGGAGCAAGACCGCACGACGCGTGACGAATCATCGCTCCGGGTGGTGACGAAGCGACAGCCAACCGAAGAAGAGCGTCGCGACCTGGCATTTGCCTGGCGTTGTGCCAAACCTGTGAAATCCAATGCCATCGTGCTGGCCAAGGATGAGGCGACGGTGGGGATTGGCCAGGGTCAGCCAAGCCGAGTTCGGGCCGTTCGCCTGGCGATCCAGAACGCCGGCCCTCGCAATCGAGGGGCGGTCTTGGCCTCAGACGGTTTCTTCCCATTTCCCGACAGCGTGGAACTGGCCGCCCAGGCTGGCGTGACCGCGATCATCCAACCCGGCGGTTCGGTCAAGGATCGCGAGGTCATCGCCTCGGCGGATCAGGCAGGCCTGGCGATGCTCTTCACCGGCATTCGGCATTTTCGCCATTGAATTGGTATTACTAAACCTGCGAGCTCTACATGGACATTCAAGAGCTGTGGGACAAGGCCTTGAAGCAGACCGAGATCATCCGCGCTCGCGCGCAGGACCTGGCGACGTTCGAGACGACGGTGCTGCCGTACATCTTCCTGGCTGAATCGGGCCTCAATCTCGGCGATACGGTGGTGCGCAAAGGCCAGGTCCTCGTGGAGCGACCCTCGCTGATTTTACCCAGCCCCCAGTTCGAGGGGTTTGAGTTTGAGACGGACCTGCAGGTGAGCGACGACGCGGTGCTGAACTTCCTGCTTGTTCGTGGCGTGAAGTTTCCCTCGATGCGCTATCGCCATGAACTGTCCGACCTGTCTGTGCGCGAGGGCTCGCTCCAGAATGCGATTGACTATTTTTCCGATCAGCTCAAACGCACCGAGGACATTCAAACCGGGCTCGTGGTGGGACCCGAGGACGCCTGGCAGTTCTCGGTGCTCATCCTGGTCGGGAGTCTGGTGATCCGCTCGGCCGAAGGCGATCTCAGGCGACTCCTGAATGCCTGGCGCAAAAAGCGCAACGAATAATCACTTCCATGACGTACCAAGACGCCATCGCCCTCCTGAATTCCCTGACGAATTATGAGCGCATCCACAGGCCCCAGGCGATGCGGGAGATGAGACTTGAGCGGATGCGCCGGCTCTGCGAGCGGCTGGGGAATCCGCAAACCAGGTTCCGGTCAATCCTCGTCGCTGGCACAAACGGCAAGGGGTCCATCTGCGCAATGATCTACGAAATCCTGCGCCAAGCAGGCTTACGGGTTGGGCTCTACACCTCGCCGCACCTGGAAGATGTGCGGGAGCGAATCCGGGTGAACCTGGCCACCGGTGAGGGGTCGGATTGGATCAGCGAGGAAGAGTTTGTCTCTTGTATCGAGCGTCTTCAGCCATGTCTCGAAGAGTTCAACCCTGAGGCATCTGAGGGCTCTCCGACCTATTTCGAGGTCCTGACCGCGGCGGCGTGTTGGCATTTCTTCCAACGGGGCGTCGATGTCGCCGTCCTTGAGGTCGGTTTGGGCGGTCGGCTCGATGCGACCAATGTGGTCGAGCAGACCGTTGCTGTGCTCGGACCCATTGGGCTTGATCACACCGACGTCTTGGGTGATGACCTCGTGGCCGTGACTCGGGAGAAGGCCGGCATCATCAAACCGAAGGGCCTTGTGATCAGCGCTGCTCAGCAGTCGGTGGTCTCGGTGCTCCTGCGCGATCTGGTGGCCGAGCAGGAGTGCCGGCTCCTCGAGTACGGTCGGCACGTGTTTGCGGATGTTCTCGCGCATGATCCGACAGGTTTGCGTGCGTCGATCCGGGGCACGCGAGGCCAATATGAGCAGGCGTACCTTCCACTCTTGGGGAGGCACCAAGCAGAGAACGCCGCGGTGGCGGTCGCCGCGGTTGAGGCGCTCGCTGAAGAGGGAATTCCCCATTCCGCGGTCCACTCAGGGCTTGCACAAGTTCGATGGCCTGGAAGGCTTGAGATCATCCGGCCTGCCTGCCTCGATGCCTGCCCGCCCCGAGGAGAGCAAGGCAGGCGGGAGCGAGGGGCAGGCAGGGAACGTCCGACCGTCCTGCTCGATGGAGCCCACAATCCCGACGCGGCTCATGCCCTGCGTAAGACGGTCGAGGAACTTTGGCCCGGCCGGACGGTGCATCTTGTGTTTGGCATGTCGGCCGATAAGCCAGTGCGGACGATTGGCGAGATCCTTTGCCCCATGGCCTCTCGTGTGACGTGCACGAAGAGCCGGCATCCCCGGGCCTGTGATCCCCAGCGCCTGGCTGAGCAGCTTGGACCCCTGTGCCGGGAAGTCATCGTGATTCCGGATGCGGTGGATGCTTATACGTATGTGCTCAACACGGCGGATCCCGATGACCTGATCGTGATCACCGGGTCGCTGTTTCTGGTCGGGGAGCTTCGCCCCCAACTTTTGCAACATAACCGATTGGGGATGATTACGCAGATTCAACGTTGATTTCACAGAAAACAATTCGCAGACGGACTTCGTCCTACGATTTATGTCGCACTTCGTGCTCCATAAATCGTCTGCTCATTGAAGGAGGGTGAGTCGATGCCGATTGTGCGCGTCGAGTGGCTGGAAGGCCGAACCCGAAAGCAGAAGCTTAAGCTTGCGCAGGCCATCACCAAGGCGTTTGTCGAAGTGACCCACGTGCCGGAGGAGCAGGTGTGGATCGTCTTTCGCGATGTGGATCGCTCCGACTGGGCCATGGGCGGGAAGCTGTTGAGCGAGTCACGATAGGCTAGTCGGGAACGTTCAGGTAGTCCACGTAGTCCGCCACGCCGAAGAGCTCTTCTTTCACGGCGCGGATCCGATCAGGGATGAACGGATGGGTCATCGCATAGTGGGGTCGGGTCACGCCGCGTGGCAGATACTGGCGCTTGTCGCGATGGAGCTCGTGCAGACGGTCGAGGAACGTCAGCATGCCATGAGGACCAAAGCCCGCGGCCTTCAGATACCGCACGGCCAGCCGGTCTGCCTCGAGCTCATCCTGCCTGGCATAGGCAAGCCTTGCCGCCTGCAACGCAATCCCCAATCCTCGGGTCGCTTGAGCCTCGCGGGTTGCCGCTAGGGAAGCCAGTTGGACGAGCTGCGCGCCTAAGCTCGTTTCATAGCGTTTCACCGCATGGCGGGCCGCGATGTGCGCGATCTCATGGGCGATGACCGAGGCCAGCTCATCGTCGTTGGCCGCACGCTGAACCAGCCCTTCATTGACAAACACATATCCGCCAGGCAGTGAGAACGCGTTCACCTCGGGATCCTTGACCACGGCGAAGCGGTAGGAAAGCTCCTTTCGGTCACACACCGCGGCGAGTCGCTCCCCAATCGCACGGACCCGTTCCTGCATCGGCTCATTCGCCACAAGCGTCAGCTCCGATTCCACTTTTTTTGCGAGCTTGCGCCCGACTTCAATTTCCTTCTCGGTCGAGGTGATCGTGACCTCTTCCTGCTGGGTCGCGAGGTTATAGCTCATCCGCACACACCCAGCCAGCCCCGCACCAATTTGCAAGAGTGTCGCGATGAAGTAAAGATGGGCTCTTCGACGGAACGCCAAGCTATCTCTGGACCTTCCGACTCGGCAAATATGGTGCGGGGCCAGCACGAGGACCACGCCCAGCGCAAGGTACCCTGGCCCGCTCATTGCAATTCCCTCAAGAGCTGGTGCGACTGCTCCAGGATCCCCTCTACTCTTGGACCAACTATGGCAAGGAGCAGCAGGGCACACAGGGTGTTGAGGATTCCAACCACGGACCAGACGAGTTTGGCCCTCCGGGAGAATCGTGGACTTTGCCAGAGGAGCGGCACCGCCATGGCGCCGGTGGCAAGCACCATGAGGATGACGTACCACGGTGTCTTTCCCGCGATGAGTGATTGGGCGATCCCGGAAGCCTGCTGAGCGGCATCGCTGATGGCGGGAAGCCAGACGAAGAGGTAGGAGACGGCGAGCACGAGGACGCTGAGCCACGAGCGGAACGAGGTGGGGCCAACGGTGGCCATCGCCATCCAGAACCAGATCCCGAGCGTGATGCACAGGAGAGCAACCCCCTTGGCCCGCTCGCCCTTGTAGAGCTGGCCTAAGCCCGGCACGAGCACCGAGAGCACGCAGGCGATCATGGGCGTTTTCCGAGTGGGCATTAAGAAACCTGAAGGTGGATACGACTATTATACTTCAGGGCGTCAGGTTGGAGTTGTGAGTTTGTCGCGTTTTCTCAGGATATGTTATACTTTGAGTAAAACCTGATACTTCTGCGTAAGATTCTCGACGGCGCTTTGGAGGGCGCGATGGAGGAGATGCAGGGAAGACCCCGGGTGCTGGCGATCGATGACGAGGAGAAGATCCTGCGAGTCTACCAGGAGCTGCTTCCGCAGCGCGGGTTTGCGGTCACGACCTGCTCAGCCAGTGCCGACGTTGTCCAGCGCCTGAAGGCCGATGCCTACGATGTCGTCCTCCTCGACATCCGGATGCCCGGGATTGAGGGAACCGAATTGCTCCCGATCATCAAGAAGGCGCATCCGGACCTTCCCGTCATCATCGTCTCGGCTTACTGCGATGAGAAAGACGTGGACTACTACCATGGGCTCGGCGCCTTTGGGACGATCAGCAAGCCGTTCAGCCATGAAGTCCTGCTGGATACCATTGCCAGGGCGATCGACCGGCAGGAGCGAATTCCCCTCGTGCTCACGAGCCTCTCCTTACGTGAGGGCCGGGACCAGGTCTCTCGCAAGCTCATCCTGGCCGCGCTTCGGAAAACGAACTGGAATCAAGTCAAGGCCGCCCGCCTGCTCGGGGTGAGTCGCTACTCGCTGATCCGGTGGATCAAGAAGCTCGGGATTTCCTCCTAGCTTCTTACCTTCCTGCCCCTAGAGCCCGTCCCTCAACCTCCCGTGCCCTGCGCTGGGCCGAGCCGCCAGCCGCGCAAGGCGCGAGGAGCGTGGCGTACTCGAAGACGAGTACGCGAGCGACGAGCAACGCCGCGCGGCGCCGTGGATCGGCCCAGCCACGTG
>Ga0114945_10001363_pt1 | contig 15248 bp, 17 predicted proteins | sample OV2TP3_FD_87194 | JGI IMG/M metagenome (GOLD analysis project Ga0114945, IMG submission 87194) | Hot spring microbial communities from Beatty, Nevada to study Microbial Dark Matter (Phase II) - OV2 TP3 | ecosystem: Environmental > Aquatic > Thermal springs > Hot (42-90C) | place: USA: Beatty... | reverse complement strand
GATCAGCACCTCCTCGCGCGCCGCCGCAATCAGCTCCAGGTAGGCGTCCTCGATGTCGCGCCGGTGACGCAGGCTGTCGCGCACGACGAGCGCCGCGCGCGCCCCCCCCTGCAGCGGCGCGCGCGGCGCGCGCGCCGGCGTCGGCCAGCGGCGCCGCAGGTTGGCCCAGGCGACGCGCATCCAGAGCCGCGCGGCCTGCTGGCGCACCATCGCCGCGAGCGGCCCCTCGATGCGCACCGCATAGTCGTAGCGCGGCGGCGTCTGTCCGGGCGTATCGAAGTCGTCGATGACGTTGATCCCGCCGACGAACGCCACGCGGGCGTCGGCGCACGCGAGCTTGCGGTGCATGCGCCTCAGCGGCGTGCGGCGGTGGCGCCAGCGCCAGGGACTGATATCGGGGCGGTAGACGAGCAGCTGCACGCCGGCTTCCCGCAGCATGTCGCGGAAGCGCGGCGCGAAGTCGCGCGCGCCAAAGCCGTCGATCAGCAGGTGGACCGTCACGCCGCGCGCCGCGGCGCGCGCGAGGCAGTCTGCGATCAGGCTGCCGGTCTGGTCGTCGGCGAAGATGTAGGTCTCGAGGAACACTTCCTCGGCCGCGGCGTCGATCGCCGCCGCAAGTGCGGGAAAGTACTGCTCGCCGTTGCGCAGCAGCTGCAGGTGGTTGCCGGACGCGTAGGCGATCACCGCCGGCCCGCCCTGGCCTTCGCGGCGCCCGCACGGAGCGAGATCCGAGCGCTCACCGCGAGATGATCCGAAAGCATCGACCAGGGCGCGCCGCGGTGCACGCGCGCCTCCAGCACCTGGAAGCCGCGCACGTAGATGCGGTCGAGCTTCAGCAGCGGCAGCACGCTCGGGTAGGTGCGCTCGTGCCGGCCGCGGGTCGCCACCGAGACCTCGCTCATGCCGAGGGCGCGCTCCAGGATGTGCGAGGCGCGCTGGCGCCAGTCGTTGAAGTCGCCCGCGACGATCAGCGGCGACTCGGTGCGCGCGAGCGCCTCGAGCCGCGCGCCGATCGCATCGAGCTGCCGGCGCCGGCCGCGCTCGTGCAGCGACAGGTGCACGCACAGGCAGTGCAGGTTCCTGCGCCAGCCGGGCACGCTCACCACGCCGTGCAGCAGCCCGCGCCGCTCGAAGCGGTGGTCCGACACGTCCTCGTTCTCCGAGGACAGGATCGGAAAGCGCGACAGCAGCGCGTTGCCGTGGTGGCCGTGCTCGTACACGGCGTTGCGCCCGTAGGCGTGCTGCCAGCCCTCGCCGGCGAGGAACTCGTGCTGCGGGGAGGTCGGCCAGGAGGCGAAGCGCAGCGCATGCCGAGCGTTCAGTCCCTGCACTTCCTGCAGGAACACCAGGTCGGGCTCGAGCGCGCGCAGGCCCTCGCGCAGCTCGTGGATCACGGTGCGGCGGTTGAAGTGCGACAGCCCCTTGTGGATGTTGAGCGTGACCAGGCGCAGCGTCCGCTTCATCGCAGCTCCAGCTCGAAGCGCCGCTCCGCCAGGTCGGCATCGTCGAAGTGCCGGCGGCCGACGAGCGCCGTGGCGTGGTGCCCCCATTGGCGCATCGCGCCCGCCGAGGCGATCCCCGTGGGCCAGAACAGCAACCGCTCGGGACGCTCGCTGCCCGCGATCAGGCCATCGGCGCGGTAGACGCTCGCGCGGCCGCCCCCGGGCAGCGCGAGCGAGCGCAGCTCCTCCTCGGCGCGGAACGCGTAGCGCGACACGCTGTCGATGCCCCGCACGAGCGTCACGCGCTCGACGTAGTGCGTGCCGCTCGCGATGCGCAGCAGCGCCCGCTCGCCGTGGCGCACGCGCGGCAGCGTGGCCGGGGCGAACGCCCACTCCTCGAGTGAATCGCTCGCAGGTCGTGCGCGGGCGCGCGCCGTCGGGAAGAACACGTGGCAACAGCCGCAGGGGTGCATGCTGTCGTAGAACAGCGGCTCGCCGTCCGGCGCCAGCGTCACGCGCCAGACCACGCCGTCGAGCCGCCCGGCGAGGATGTCGCCCGGGACCTGCGGCGGCCGCTCCGGGAACCAGATCGTGTAGACCAGCTGCAGCAGCGGCCGCCCACGGTAGAGCGTGTGCGCGACGCGCGTGTACACGGCAGGCTCGGTGGCGTCCACCCCGGGAACGCCGGAGCCGTGGCGCCATCGCAGGCGCCCGAAGCGGTCCGCGTCGCCCGCGGTCTCGATCTCGAAGCTCGGCGCGTGCGCAGCGAGCAGCACCTCGGCGTCGTTCGCGTCGGGCTCGGGCAGCCCGAGCGGATTGCGCACCGAGCGGGCGATGATCTCCGCGGCGCTGTTGAAGCCGAGCCGCGGGATCGCGGCCGGCGCGTAGCGCACGAGAACCGTCCCGGGCGCGGCGCGCGGCGCGCCCGCATGGGCCGCTCTTTGCTCCTCCTCCCAGCGCCGCACGCCCGCGGCGAACGCTACCCGCGTGAGCGCGTACAGGCCGAGCAGCCGCTGCCCGGCCGAGTAGGCGTCGGGCACGCGCGCGCGCGCGAGCGCCAGGCTGCGCGCCTCGGGCTTGGCGAAGTCGATCTCGCGCAGCAGCCTCGCGCAATCGCGCGTGCGCGCGATCGCCTCGCCCCGCGTGCCGGGCGGCGAGCGCTGCGCCAGCGCGCGCAGCCGCTCCTCGGGCAGGTTGCCGATCTCGTAGCCGCGCGCCGCGAGATCGAGGTCCGCGAGCCGCCCGGCGTAGGCGTTGAGCACCCCGAGGCTCGCGGTCGCGGCGCCCTTCATCGCGGCGAGCAGCCGGTTCACGCGCAGGTAGGGGAAGCCCTCGACCCGCACCTCCTGGGCGTCGCGCACGCCCGCGGCCTCGACCGCCGCGTCGAGCGTCACGTACCACTCGGCGCATGCCCTGACCTGGGGCGCGGGGGACGCGAGGTGGCCGCTGAGCGGCGCCTCGAAGCTCGCGCACCCGGCGAGCAGCGCGGCGGCAAGGGCGGAGGCGGCGCGCACGACCCGTTCAGCGCGGCGGCTGCGCGCCCGCGCGGCGCTGGATCTCGCGCACCATCGCCTCGAACTGCTCCTCGACGCTCGCGCGCAGCGCCACCTGGCCGATGATGGGCGGCAGGTCGAAGTCCGGCTCGATGGCGCCGACGTAGTGCAGCTGCACGCCGCCCGGCGCGCCGGAGCGGATCTCGTAGCGGCCGCTCATGCGCCTGAGGTTTCCGCCGACGGCGCGCGAGACGATCCTGTCCGGGGGCTGCTCGATCACTTCGAGCCTGACCTCGATCGGCACGGTGAAGAAGAGGAAGCGCGCTTCGCCCGACTGCTCGAGCAGCAGCCGGTTGCCGCTGCGCAGCACCACGACGCTGCGCCGGATTCCGGGCACGAACGCGGGCAGGCGCTCGTAGTCGCTGATCACCTGCCAGACGAGCTCGGCGCTCGCCTCCAGGCGCGCTTCGGCCCGGACCTCGAGCCCCTCGCCGCGGCGCTCGGTACGCACGCTGTAGCCGGACTGCGCGAGCGCGGGAGACAGGGGGGCGAACACGAGGGCGGCAACGAGAAGCGTCGCGACGCGGCCGGTCACGCCGCTAAGTTAGCATGCGTGGGAAGCTGGAGTATGGCGTCGCGATTGGACCAGGAGAAGCACTTCGCCGCCGCCTCGCGCCAGGGCAGCCAGAGGCTCGCCGTGTGCTCCTCGGGAGCGAGGCGCACCGCGAGCCGCCGCGGCACGTCCAGCCCGAAGACATGCTCGGTGTTGTGCGTGACGCCCGCGACGAAGCGGTGGCGCCACTCCGGGTAGATCTCGAAGGTGTAGGCAAGGTTCCAGCGCGCCAGGCGCCCCTGCCCCGCGTCGATGCCGGTCTCCTCGAGCACCTCGCGCCGCGCCGCCTCCTCGAGCGGCTCGTCCGGGCGCTCCAGCGACCCGGTCACCGACTGCCAGAACCCGGGACGCGCGGCGCGCTCGATCAGCAGCACCTCGAGCGCCGGCGTATGCACCAGCACGAGCACCGACACCGGGAGCTTGGGCTTCACCGCCCTCTCTCGCGGTAGAGCGGCGGCAGGGCCTCGGCGCCACCGACGAAGACGGCAAAGAAGGGGCGATCGCGCTCCGCCCAGGAGCCTGCCACCGAGCCGAGGATGTCGCTGAGCACCGCGAGGTCGTCGGCGGGCGCGGCCGGGCGGCCCTCGAACAGCAGCACGTGCCCGTCGGCCGGCGCCCAGGAGAGGTCGCTCAGGCAGTCCTCGAGCGCGTCCCAGTTGCCGCCGAACCAGGAGGGAAAGTCGAGCGCACGCGCGACCCGCTCGAGGAGCGCGGCCTTGTCCTGCGCGCCGTCGAGCGCGATGCGCGCCACCCTGAGGCCGCTCCCGGCGGTCGCATCGAGGATGTCGTCGGCGCGCGCGGCGCGGTAGACGCCCGAGCGCGTCGCATCGCGCAGCCGTGCAAGGAGCGTCCTCATTCCCGGATGCGCCTGAAGGAGCGGTAGTGGTCCTCGGTGTAGTAGAGCTCGCCGCGGGAGCCCGCCACGATGCGGCGCGCGCCGCGGTCCCGCCGGCCCGGGGTCTTCACGGTGTACTCGCGGTAGTAGCCGCGCGGCTGCCGGGGCAGCAGGCCCTCCCGGTTGCCGAAGACGGTGGCGTCCCTGGCGTAGGGAAACGGCCCTCCTTTGCCGATCAGCGCGAGCGTCTCGCGTGCCTCGGGCGGCAGCGCCGTGACCGCAATCTCCCCCGCATCGGCGAAGCCAGCTGCTTGCGCCATAACTGCGGCCGCAAGCCAGATTGCCAGTCCGAAGCTCCTCGCGTTGTTGAAGATCCGCAATGTGGGTGCGCACAACCGACCGTGAGGAGCGATTGTATTGCCCGCAGCCATCGCCGCGCGTGCCCGGCCTTCTACCGACGGACTAGAGGGAATGGCTTGCGGTGGACAGCGTCGCCGGATGCCGACTAACTAAGGCTCGCGATCTTTCCTGAGTCTAATCCCTAGCTCCTTCAGTTGCCTGTTGTCCACCGGGCTCGGCGCCTGGGTGAGCAGGCACTGCGCGCGCTGGGTCTTGGGAAACGCGATCACGTCGCGGATGGAATCCGTGCCCGCCATCAGCGCCACCAGCCGGTCCAGGCCGAAGGCGATGCCGCCGTGCGGCGGCGCGCCGTAGCGCAGGTTCTCGAGCAGGAACCCGAACTTCGCCTGCGCCTCGGCCTCGGAGATGCCGAGCGCGGCGAACACCTTCTGCTGCACCTCCGCGCGGTGGATGCGCACCGAGCCCCCGCCCAGCTCCCAGCCGTTCAGCACCACGTCGTAGCCCTTGGCAAGGGCCTTTCCCGGATCGGAAGCGAGCAGCTCCTCGTGCCCGTCCTTGGGACTGGTGAACGGGTGGTGCATGGCACCCCAGCGCTTCGCCTCCGCGTCCCACTCGAACATCGGGAAATCCACCACCCAGAGCGGCCGCCAGCCGGGCCCCGCGTAGCCCTTCTCGTGGCCGAGCTTCTGTCGCAGCGCGCCGAGCGAGTCGTTGACGGTCTTCGCATCGCCCGCGCCGAAGAAGATGAGGTCGCCGTCGCCCGCACCGGTGCGCGCGAGCACCTGCTCGAGCACGTCGTCCGGCAGGAACTTGACGATCGGCGACTGCAGCCCCCCGGGAACCCGCGCGCGCTCGTTCACCCGGATCCAGGCGAGGCCCTTGGCGCCGTAGATCGAGACCAAGCTCGTGTAGTCGTCGATCTCCTTGCGCGAGACATCGGCCCTGGGCACGCGCAGCGCCGCCACCCGGCCGCCCGGCGCATCCGCCGCGCCGCGGAACACCTTGAACCCGACCGCCTGCATGAGGTCGGTGAGCTCGGTGAGCTCCAGCGCCACGCGCAGGTCGGGCTTGTCCGAGCCGTAGCGCGCCATCGCCTCGGCGTAGGTGAGCCGCGCAAAGGGCTCCAGCTCGATGCCCTGGACCTCGCGGAACACCGCCCGCACCAATCCCTCCATCAGGTCCTGGATGGCGCGCTCCTCCAGAAAAGAGGTCTCCACGTCGATCTGGGTGAACTCGGGCTGGCGGTCGGCGCGCAGGTCCTCGTCGCGGAAGCACTTCACGATCTGGTAGTAGCGGTCGAAGCCCGCCACCATCAGCAGCTGCTTGAAGAGCTGCGGCGACTGGGGCAGCGCGAAGAAGTGACCCGGGTGCACGCGCGAGGGCACCAGGTAGTCGCGCGCGCCCTCGGGCGTGGAGCGCGTGAGCATCGGCGTCTCGATGTCGATGAAGCCGTGCGCGTCCAGGTACCTGCGCACCGCCATCGCGACGCGGTAGCGCAGGCGCAGGTTCCGCTGCATCGGCGCGCGGCGCAGGTCGATCACGCGGTGCGCAAGGCGCGTGCTCTCGGCGAGGTTCTCCTCGTCGAGCTGGAACGGCGGCGGCAGCGACGGGTTGAGCACCTCGAGCGAGTGCGCCAGCACCTCGACCTCGCCGGAGGCGAGCTCGGGATTGACGGTGCCCTGGGGTCGGTGCCGCACCTTGCCGGTGATTCTGAGCACGTACTCGGCGCGGATGCGATCGGCGAGCCCGAACGCCTCCGGACGGTCCGGGTCGAACACCACCTGCGCCAGCCCTTCGCGATCGCGCAGGTCGACGAAGATGACGCCGCCGTGGTCGCGGCGCCGGTGCGCCCAGCCCGCGAGCGTCACGGTCGCGCCGATGAGCGCCGCGGACAGCTCGCCGCAGTAGTGCGTGCGCACGCTACCTGCCGTTGGGCGGCACCACGCCCATCGAGATGATGTACTTGAGCGCCTCGTCCACCGTCATGTCGAGCTCGATGACGTCGGCGCGGCGCACCAGCACGAAATAGCCGCCGGTGGGGTTGGGCGTCGTCGGCACGTAGACGGAGACGAACTCGCCCTGGAGGTGCTTGCGCACGTCCCCGCCGGGCGTGCCCGTCAGGAAAGCGATGGTCCACATGCCCTCGCGCGGCCATTGCACCAGCAGCGCCTTGCGGAACGCCTGGCCGCTGGAGGAGAACAGCGTGTCCGAAATCTGCTTGACGCTCGAGTAGATGGAGTTCACCACCGGGATGCGATGCAGCACCGCGTGCCACAGCTGCACCAGCCGCGCGCCGAAGAAGTTGGTTGCGAACACCCCGGTCACGAACACGATCGCGAACGTCAGCAGCACGCCGAGCCCCGGCACGTGGAAGCCGAGCCAGCTCTCGGTGCGCAGCCCCGTAGGCAGCAGCAGCAGCGTCTGGTCGAGCGCGTCGACGATCAGCTTCAGCACCCACAGCGTGATGACGAGCGGGATCCAGATCAGCAGGCCGGTGATGAGGTACTTTTTCATGGCACGGGAAACAAAAAAGCCCGGCAGAGCGCCGGGCCGCGTCGGCGGGCCCCCTGGGGGTCAGTTGGCGGCCGTGGCCGCTGGCTTGGCGTCAGGCTTGGAATCGGCTTTGGCTTCGCTCGCCTCGGGCTTCGCCTCCGCCTTTTTCGCGGGGGCCTTCGCGCCCTGGTTCCTGAAGTCGGTCGCATACCACCCCGAGCCCTTGAGCTGGAACCCCGCCGCCGAGAGCAGCTTCCTGAAGCCGTCCTTGCCGCAGGACGTGCACACCGTCAGCGGCGGCTCGGCCGCCTTCTGCAGGAACTCCTGCTGCCAGCCGCACTCTCCGCAACGGTATTCGTAGATCGGCATGATCACGTCTCAAGTTCCTGAATCGGCGCGGATTATAGCGCCAACCGCGGCTCAGAACGGAATATCGTCCTCCAGGTCGTCGAACTTCCCGGCGGGCTTCTTGGCCGCGGGCTTCGGCTCGCCCTTGGGCGCGGGCTCCCCCCTCGGCTCGCTCTTCTCGCCCCGCGGCTCCCCCGCCCCGGCGCGCGAGCCGAGCATCTGCATGACGTCGCCCCGGATCTCGGTCGAGTAGCGGTCGTTGCCGTCCTTGTCCTGCCACTTGCGGGTGCGCAGGCTGCCCTCGACATAGACCTGCGAGCCCTTCTTGAGATATTCGCCGGCGATCTCCGCGAGCCGGCCGAAGAAGGCGATGCGGTGCCACTCGGTCGCCTCCTTCATTTCGCCGCTCGCCCGGTCCTTCCAGCGGTCGGTCGTCGCCACGCGGATGTTGGTCACCGCCTCGCCGCTCGGCAGGTAGCGCGTCTCGGGGTCCGCGCCGAGATTTCCCACCACGATCACCTTGTTGACCGATGCCATGCCCGCCCCCTTTCGTCCTCGCCGGTGACTGTATGAATATACAACGCCTAGCCGCGCGCCGGGTTGACCGCGCCGATACGCCCGGGGGTGCGCATGCCGCCTGCGACGAGCAGCCAGAAGCCGGCAAGGGCGGCGCACGCCGCGTATACCCCGGCCGGGCCGAAGCGGCCGGCCAGCCAGCCCCCCAGCACGCCGCCGACGAATACGCCGAGCGTCTGCGTCGTGTTGTAGACCCCGATCGCCATGCCCCGTCCCTGCGCCGGCGCCAGGCGCGACACCAGCGCCGGCAGCAGCGCCTCGAGCACGTTGAAGGCGACGAAGAAGACGAGCATCGCCGCCGCCAGCCCGGCAACATCCGCGTGCATCGACCCGAGCGCGATTTCGACCGCAAGCAGCAGCGCCACCGCGCCGAGCAGCACGGGCTTGGGCCGGTTGCGACGGTCCGCGTACAGGATCGGCGGGATCATGATGGCGAAGGAAACCAGCACCACCGGAAGATAGAGCATCCAGTGGCCGGGGAGCTCCAGCCCGGCCGCGACCAGCTTCCCCGGCACGACGAGGAACATCGCATACAGGTTGACGTGCAGCACGAAGATGCCGAGGTTCAGGCGCAGCAGCTCCGGGTCGAGCGCCGCCTGCCAGCGCGTCGCGCGAGCGCCGCCCGGGGGCGCCGGGGCCGGAGCCGGCGCCTCCGGCACCAGCGCCCTCACAACCCAGATCGCGGCGAGCGCCAGCAGCCCGGTCAACGCGAACAGGCCCGCCATGCCGACCCAGCGGTAGAGCACCGGCGCCGCCACCAGCGAGATCGCGAAGGTGAGCCCGATCATCGAGCCGATCATCGCCATCACCTTGGTGCGATGGCGCTCCCGCGTCAGGTCCGCGGCGAGCGCCATCGCCACCGAGTTGACCGCGCCCGCACCCTGCAGCGCGCGGCCCGCGATCGCCGTCCAGATGTCGCCGGCCGCCGCCGCGAGGAAGCTGCCCAGCGCAAAGACCGCGAGCCCGGCATAGATGAGAGGCTTCCTGCCCCAGCGGTCCGAGGCCATGCCGAAGGGGATCTGCAACAGGCCCTGCGTAAGCCCGTAGGCGCCGAGCGCGAGGCCGACCAGCGTCAGGTTTCCGCCCCCTTCGTACTGCGGCGCGTGCACCGCGAACACCGGCAGGATGAAGAACAGGCCCAGCATGCGCAGCCCGAACACGCCCGCGAGGCTTGCGCCCGCGCGCACTTCGGTCGGCGACATCCGTTCGGGCTGCACGAGGAACTGGAGTGCGGCAGGCGAAAGGGGCGATAATAACAAGTTTGCTTCTCTCGTCCCCACCCTTGGACCACTCCGCCGCTTCCGCCATCCGCATCCGCGGCGCGCGCACCCACAACCTGAAGAACGTCAGCCTCGAGCTGCCGCGCGAGCAGCTGGTCGTGGTCACCGGCGTCTCGGGCTCGGGCAAGTCCTCGCTCGCCTTCGACACGCTCTACGCCGAGGGCCAGCGGCGCTACGTCGAGTCGCTCTCGGCCTATGCGCGCCAGTTCCTCGAGCTGATGGAGAAGCCCGACGTCGACCTGATCGAGGGCCTGTCGCCCGCGATCGCGATCGAGCAGAAGACCGCCGGCCACAACCCGCGCTCGACCGTCGGCACGGTCACCGAGATCCACGACTACCTGCGGCTGCTCTACGCGCGCGCCGGCACGCCCTACTGCCCGGCGCACCAGCGTGCCCTGGAGGCGCAGACGGTGGCGCAGATGGCCGACCACCTGCTGGCGCTCCCCGCGGAGGCGCGCCTGACGGTGCTCGCGCCGGTGCTCGCAGCCCGCAAGGGCGAGCAGGCCGAGCTCTTCGGCCAGCTGCGCGCGCAAGGGTTCACGCGCGTGCGCGTGGATGGCCGCATCCACGAGCTGGAGACGCCGCCGCGCGTGGCGAAGCACGCCAAGCACTCGGTGGACGTGGTGGTGGACCGGCTGCGGGTGCGGCCGGAGTCGCGCCAGCGCCTGGTCGAGTCGCTCGAGGTGGCGCTGCGCCATGCGCACGGACGCGCGCTCGTGCTGGAGGACGACGCGGCGCAGGGCGCGCGCGAGCACCTGTTCTCGGCGCGCTTCGCCTGCCCGATCTGCGACTACGCGCTGCCGGAGCTGGAGCCGCGGCTGTTCTCGTTCAACAACCCGCTGGGCGCCTGCCCGGGGTGCGACGGCCTCGGCGCCGTCGAGTACTTCGATCCGCGGCGCGTGGTCGCGCATCCCAACCTGAGTCTCGCCAGCGGCGCGATCCGCGGCTGGGACCGCCGCAACCACTTCTATTTCTCCATGCTGCAGTCGCTCGCGTCGCACTACGGCTTCGACGTCGAGCAGCCGTGGGAGGCGCTGCAGGACGCCGTGCAGCGCCTCATCCTGCACGGCTCGGGCAGGGAGAGAATCGCCTTTCACTACTTCACCGGGCGCGGCCGCACCCAGGTGAAGGAGCACGCCTTCGAGGGCGTGCTGCCGAACCTCGAGCGGCGCTACCGCGAGACCGATTCCGTGGTGGTGCGGGAGGAGCTCGCGCGCTACCGCGCCACCCGCGCCTGCCCCGAGTGCGACGGCGCGCGCCTGCGCCGCGAGGCGCGGCACGTGCGCCTCGCGGGCCGCTCGGTCTACGAAGTCTCGCGCCTGCCGCTGGGCGAGGCGCTCGCGTTCTTCCGCGGCCTCGCGCTCAGCGGGGCGCGCGCGCAGGTCGCCGCCCGGATCGTGCGCGAGATCGCCGAGCGGCTGCAGTTCCTCGTCAACGTGGGGCTCGACTACCTCGCCCTGGAGCGCTCGGCGGAGACGCTCTCGGGGGGCGAGGCGCAGCGCATCCGGCTTGCCTCGCAGATCGGCTCCGGCCTCACCGGCGTGATGTACGTGCTCGACGAGCCTTCCATCGGCCTGCACCAGCGCGACAACGCGCGCCTCATCGACACCCTGAAGCGGCTGCGCGACCTGGGCAACTCCGTGATCGTGGTCGAGCACGACGAGGAGGCGATCCGCGCCGCCGACCACGTGGTCGACATGGGACCCGGCGCCGGCCTCGCCGGAGGGCGCGTGATCGCGGCCGGGCCGCCCGGCGCGATCGCGGCCTGCGCCGAGTCGCTCACCGGCCAGTACCTCGCGCGCAGGCTCGCCATCCCGGTCCCGAGCCGGCGGCGGCGCCCGGGCGCGAAGCGCCTGGCGCTGCACGGGGCGCGCGGCAACAACCTCAAGGGTGAGGCGCTCGAGCTCCCCGTGGGCCTGCTCAACTGCGTCACCGGCGTCTCCGGCTCGGGCAAGTCCACGCTCGTCAACGACACCCTGTACCGCGCGGCCGCGCGCCAGCTGCACGGGGCCTCGGCCGAGCCCGCGCCGCACGAGTCGGTGCAGGGGCTGGAGAGCTTCGACAAGGCGGTGAGCGTGGACCAGAGCCCGATCGGGCGCACGCCGCGCTCCAACCCCGCGACCTATACCGGGCTCTTCGCGCCGATCCGCGAGCTCTTCGCCGGGGTGCCGGAAGCGCGCGCGCGCGGCTACGACCCGGGGCGCTTCTCCTTCAACGTCAAGGGCGGGCGTTGCGAAGCCTGCCAGGGCGACGGCGTCAAGCGCGTGGCAATGCACTTCCTGCCCGACATCTACGTCGCCTGCGAGGTCTGCCAGGGCCGGCGCTACAACCGCGAGACCCTCGAGATCCGCTACAAGGGCCGCAACGTCCACGAGGTTCTGCAGATGACCGTGGCGGAGGCTGCGCGGTTCTTCGATGCCGTGCCGGCGGTGGCGCGCAAGCTGCAGACGCTGGCGGACGTCGGCCTGGGCTACATCCAGCTCGGGCAGCCGGCGACCACGCTCTCGGGCGGCGAGGCGCAGCGGGTCAAGCTGTCGCTCGAGCTCTCCCGGCGCGAGGCCGGGCGCACGCTCTACATCCTGGACGAGCCGACCACGGGGCTGCACTTCCACGACATCCGCCTGCTGCTGCACGTGCTCCACCGGCTGCGCGACGCGGGCAACACGCTCGTCGTGATCGAGCACAACCTCGAGGTCATCAAGACCGCCGACTGGGTGATCGACCTCGGCCCCGAAGGCGGCGAGGGCGGCGGGCGGGTCGTCGCGCAGGGCACCCCCGAGCAGATCGCGGCGAACGCAGCGAGCCATACGGGCAGGTATCTGAAGTCGGCACTGGACCAGGAAAAGCACGCGCGTACCAGGGCGATGGCCCATAGTTGACATTTACGAACGTTCGTGCTATTTATTCAGCCGTGATTGCCGCAGAAAAGCTGACCAAGGGCGAGCAGACGCGTGCCGCGATCCTCGACAAGGCGGTCGAGATGACGAGCCGCACGGGGCTCGAGAGCCTGACCATCGGCGCGCTCGCCGAGGCGACCGGCATGTCCAAGTCGGGCCTGTTCGCGCACTTCGGCTCGCGCGAGGAGCTGCTGCTGGCCACTCTGGATCACGGCACCAGGCTGTTCACCGACATCGTGCTCGCGCCCGCGCTCAAGGAGCCGCGCGGCACGCCGCGGCTGCGCGCGCTGTTCCGCAACTGGCTCGACTGGACCGAGTCCACGCAGCTTCCCGGGGGCTGCCCGATGATCGGCGCGGCGGCCGAGTTCGACGACCGGCCGGGGCCCGTGCGCGAGCGGCTGCGCGAGGGCCAGGGCCAGTGGATCGGCGTGCTGAAGAAAGCGGTGCGGCTCGCCATCGAGACGCACGAGCTCGCCCCCGAGACCGACACCGCGCAGTTCGCCTTCGAGATGTTCGGCATTGCCCTGGTGACGCATCACCACCGGCGGTTGCTGGGCTATGCCAACGCGCGCGAGCGCGCGCTCGCCGCGCTCGAGCGCCTCATCGACGCCAACCGCAGCAGGACCACGTAGAAGGAGATCGCCATGGCAGCCGTACTCCCGCTCACGCGCATAATTAGCACGAACGTTCGGTTTCTTACACAGGCAACCCTTCGCCGCCTGGGTCTTCGGGTATCCGCTGCGCTCGCGCCGGACATCGCCGGCGTCTGGGCCGAGCGGCTGTTCCTGACCCCCCCGCGGACAAAGGCTCCGGAGAGCAGCTTCTTCGATTTCCTGGACGCGCGCTCGAGCTTCGTGCGGCATCGCGGCCGCCACCTCGCCACCTGGCGCTGGGGGCCCTCCGATGCGCCCGCGGTGCTGCTCGCGCACGGCTGGGGCGGGCGGGCATCCCAGATGCGCAGCTTCGTGCCACAGCTGCTCAAGGCCGGCTTTCGGGTCATCGCGTTCGATCAGCCGGCCCACGGCCTTTCGGAGGGCCGCCTCACCGGCCTGCCCGACCTCGCCGAGGCGTTCGCCGCGGTGGCGCGCGCCCACGGCGGGGTGCGCGCCGCGATCACGCATTCGCTGGGCGGGCCCGCTGCGGCGATCGCGCACGCGCGCGGGCTCGCGCTCGAGTGCCTGGTGCTGGTCAGCCCGCCCTCGGACCTCGAGGGCTACTCGCGGCGCTTCGCGCGCTGGCACTGGATCCCGGAGCGCGTGCGCCGCGCGATGCAGGCCGCGATCGAGGACCGCTTCGGCGTCGCCTGGTCGGAGCTGGAAATGGCGCGCGTCGCCCCGAGGCTGCGCGCGCCCGCGCTCGTCATCCACGACCGCGCCGACACGATGGTGCCGTGGGGCCAGGGGGCGGCGCTGGCGCACGCCTGGCCCGGCGCGCGGCTGCTGAGCACCGAGGGCCTGGGGCACGGGCGCATCCTGCAGGACGGCGGCGTGGCGGCCGCGGCAGCGGACTTCGTCGCCGGGCGCTCCGGCGTCGTGGGGCCGGCGTTGCCCGAGCTGCCGATTCCCGCTCCGATCTATTAGCATCGGGCCAGCCGCTCACCCCTGCAGAGGAGAACGGATGGCGCGCCTGAGGGCACCGCGCAACATCGCGGAATGGAACGAGCGCGGCCGGGAGTGGCTGCCCGGCCATCTGGGGATCGAGTTTGAGGCCGTCGAGCCCGACGAGGTGCGCGCCCGCATGCGAGTGGCGCGCAAGGTGAGCGCATGGAACGGGTTCCTGCACGCCGGCGCGGTCGTCTCGCTCGCCGACACCCGCTGCGGCTACGCGACCTTGCGCAACCTTCCCGAGGATGCCGAGGGCTTCACCACCATCGAGCTGAAATGCAATTTCCTCGGCAGCACGCTGGAGGGCGACGTCACCTGCGTCGCGCGCCCCGCGCACAAAGGCCGCACGACCCAGGTCTGGGACGCCGAGGTTCGCGCGGAGAAGACCGGGCGGACGATCGCCCATTTCCGCTGCACCCAGATGACCCTGCGGCCGAGGCCATGAGCCGCAGCCTGTCGGTCACCTGGCAGGACCCCATGCAGCTCGCGCAGGCCGCGCGCGGGCTCTCCGGGCTCGAATTCCTTCGCGGGGTGCGCGACGGTGCGCTCGCGCCGGCGCCGATCCAGCAGCTCCTCGGCATGCAGCTCGTCGAGGTCGAGGAAGGCCGGGCGGTGTGGGAGCTCGTCCCCGCCGAGCAGCACTACAACCCGATCGGCGTGGCGCACGCCGGCATCGCCGCGACGCTGCTCGACTCGGCGATGGCCTGCGCGGTGCACTCGACCCTGCCCGCGGGCAGGGGCTACACGACGCTCGAATTCAAGATCAACCTGGTGCGCGCGGTGACGCTGCAGACGGGGCCGGTGCGCGCCATCGGCCGCCTCGTGCACGCGGGGCGGAGCACCGCGACGGCCGAGGGCCGGCTCGAGGACGCCTCAGGCAAGCTCTACGCGCACGCCACCACGACCTGCATCATCCTCGGGGCCTAGCGCCCGGAAGACCCGGCGGCAAGGACGCCCGTGCCCTGAAACTCAACGATAGAACAGGCGGATGACGATCAAGAGGACCGCCAGCGCAAAGAGCAGCCCCGTTGCCGAGTTGATTAGGTCAATTAGATTCATAGGGAATCACCTCTATGTTCAGGTGAACCCTGGCGGGGCAGTTTACAGAACGGGGCAGCAAATCCATGGGCAGACGGCTCGATAATCCCGGCGGCGTTCAAGTCGTCGAAAGCGACCCGGGTGCTCTAATGAGACTCGTAAAAGTGTCTGTCAACCGATTTGACCCCGTGTGCGTTGTTCCCGGTAGCATCACGACCGGGAGAGCACATGAGGCACAAACGGGATTTCAAGGCACTGGAGAAGCGCCG
>Ga0114945_10001362_pt1 | contig 15249 bp, 26 predicted proteins | sample OV2TP3_FD_87194 | JGI IMG/M metagenome (GOLD analysis project Ga0114945, IMG submission 87194) | Hot spring microbial communities from Beatty, Nevada to study Microbial Dark Matter (Phase II) - OV2 TP3 | ecosystem: Environmental > Aquatic > Thermal springs > Hot (42-90C) | place: USA: Beatty... | reverse complement strand
GTCTTCGCTCCTTCCTGCCTCAGGCAATGACCCATTGGGTATAACATTGGCACGGTAGGTTGAAAGCAATGTGCTGGTGCTTTCCACCGCCTTCGTGAGCTGATCAGGACTGACACGACCAGAGCCGATTGTTACAACCGCACCACCGCGGGGATAACTGACCTCTGCTGCCTTCACACCCGGCACCGCGAGCAAGGCCTTTCGGATGTCCTTTTCGCAGCTTCGACACGTCCACCCTTCAATCTTGAGCGTGATCGTATCCGCAGCTTGATCCGAAGGAGCAGGTGTTCCCTGCGCCCAAGCTGGTCCGAGGCTGATGATGCCGAGCACGATGGCATTCACCGCCATGCTTGTCCAAAATCTCTTCTTAGTCATTGAACCTTCCTCCTCTTCAAAAATCTTCGTAACACTCCGGGACGATCTCACGCGTCATAACCCCAGCCAATACGGGGCCAGAATCAGGGCCAGCGCCAGCGCCGAGACGCCCCACAGGACGACCCGAGCTTTGCGCTGGCGTGATGTAGGAACACAGGTGGCCCCTGGAGCGCACGCGGATTGCGGTTTCCGGTACGCCTGGTAGAAGGCAACGCCAAGCAACAAAGACGTCAGGCCAATGAACACGGGTCGGTAAGGCAGGAGTCCCTTGAGCACACCGGCCGTGCCGGCCAGAAAGCCTGTGGCCCCGACTCCGACGCCCAAGGCCGCCAAGACCAGCGGCCCCACACAGCAGAGCGAAGCCAGAAAGGCCGCCAACAGACCGCCTGTTGATGCAGCAGCCGTCATCGAGCTCCCCGATACGTGCGACACTGCATCTCTCTCGGTAGGAACCATGTGTTGATTCATGACCGACGAGGCCAGATCCCCGAAAAGACCCTTCGCGACAAACAGCGCCTCCCCGAGGCTGAGCACAGCGCCGGTCTCCTTGGCAGCAGCCTTCCTCCAGACTTCCACATGAGCCGGGGAACAGAAAAAGTTCAACGTCGGGCAGACCGACGTGGCCGCGCACTCCGTACGGGTCTCTCCCACCCAGACCACAATCTGTACCGGATCTCGCTTTTCGATCTGGAGATTGCGGACTTTGATTGTAAGAGGCCGAGCGCAGTAGGGGCAGGCTGACGTGATCTCGACATCCCTGTGGAACAGGTATGGGACACCTAGCGCATCCACGGCACACATCGCGCACACGGCTTTTGCCTCAGGCCAGTCCACAAACCGCACGACATGGTTCGTCGGCATGGTGGAGAAAGGGTACGCGCACTGAATCTGCTGTCTGTCTGGAGTGAGACAGAGCACATCTAGCTTCTGTAGCCTCTCAATAATCGCCTGCACCTCCGTGTCACGGCTGAACCCCAGAGCCAGCGCAATGTCCCGGTGGCTTGGAGCGCGTCCGAGCACAGGGTACTGAGTAATGACGAATCGCCAGACTGTCGCTTCCTTCGGCCCAAGCTCAGCGAGAGATCTCGTTGATCCTAGACCGGCTTTGGCCCTGTCCAGAACCTTTTGGGCCATGAACGTCAGCGAAGGCGTAATGGGGTTTATCTCCTCCGTTACGACCGTCATCTCTCTCATTGGCTGACCTCTTTCGCTCATGAGCGTCTCGCCTCCTGCACGGCGACGGACTTTTCCACCTTGGCCACATCGCCCAGACAGCAACGGCCGGATGGATTCTCCACTTCACACCGGCAGTTCCCCACCTTGACCTCGGCCCGAATGCGCGTGCCGGCGGTGGATCGTCCAGCCCGTTCAATCTCATCCTGGATCATCCGTTCCGTGATACCAAAGCAATAGCAGACAAGAATCGGATCCTCCGTTTCCTTGAGTCCCACCCGCACCCGGATCTGATCTTTTGTGAAACGAGTCCCGTCCAGAGCGAAGTACACCACGGGACAATCGGAAGTCTCACAGAAGACATAGCGCGTCCCATTCAACCCCGCGCGCAGTTCCGGTTTGAGGAGGGCGTCCACCGTGATGCGATCAACCGGCTTTCCGGGCCGACCGCACTGTTGACACGGCACACCTTTGGTCGGTTCTGTCGTCGCTGCAGGCCTCACCTTACAACAATCAGCCATAGCTTCTTTCCTCCCTTTACGCCTGCCCGATGCCCGCTGCTTGCAACGCGGCAGCATCTATCGCCCCACGCTTGCAACACTCCAGCAATACGCCGTTGACCGCTACGGACGGCACGGCAGTGACGCCGTAGCGGGTCGCCTTCTCCCGACATTCGTTCGTGGCGCAGCCTTCTCTCAAGTCAGAGACCTGTACATCGCAGCTTGGGCAGGCGAGTGCCTGCACCAGCCTGACCGTCTCCTCGCAAATGGGACACCCGGCCGTGAACACCTCAACGCGACGTTTTATGGTTGCCATCGTTCATCCTCCTTTCCTTCTCCTCCAGGCATTTCAGAATGGGGCATCGGTCTGTGGGCTGTCCGGCCCGGCAGTTGCGGATCAAGTCCTTAAGCGCCCGGGCAAGCCCCTCCAAGCCATGCACCTTGGCCTCCACTTGAGCCAACTTAGCCTGTGCCCTCCGTTGCACGTCGCCGCAGCGGGCCGCCGAGTTGACCCGCAGATTCAGCAACTCAGCGATTTCCTGCAGCGTAAAGCCCATAGTCTGCGCGTTCTTGATAAAACGCAGACGACGGACGGCTTCATCCCCATAGAGACGATATCCGGATGGCATCCGGGCTGTCGGCGCCAGCAACCGCCGCCGTTCGTAATAGCGAACCGTCTGGATGTTGACACCTACCGCCTTGGCTAAACGACCAATAGTACGTCCAGTGGCCATTGCTTCACCTCTCAGCAAACGCTACACCTTGTACTATGGTACCGAGTCAAGAGAAATTTTCACCGAGAGGCTGAACGGAGCGTCGAGAGAGAATAGACAGGCAGGAGGCGAAAGAGGCCCTCCTGCCCGAAAACAGACAAGACGAAACTGAGATAGCTTACAGCGGACGCTCAGGAGCCGCACTTGGACGCCGGGGTCGGCATGAAATTCATCGCGGTGGCCGGGGTGAAGTGCATCCCCATCATATCGAATTCTCCGACCGCGACGTGCTTCAGCCAGTAGCCCTCCTCGGCCGACTTGCCGCCATGGCCATGGGCCGCCATTCCGGTCTCTCCCGCCGGCGTATGCGACCGGTGGAAGTGAACGAACCCACTCTTCCCGCCGTCTGGCTGATCCTCGGCACAGAAGCGACCTTTGACCCCTTCTCCCACGAATATCACCATGGCCTTAGGGTCGGTCACCGGTTTGTTGAAGTGAAGAAAGACCCCCCGTCCATTCCCGGCATCCATCCAGAGATGGTCCGGCATGGCAGGATGGAACGGTTCCCATGTATACGTCTTGGCCAATGTCGGGCCGACGTTTTTGAGAGCCTCCGCAGCCGGTCCTTTCTTGGCTTCACCCGCGATCCCGTCGCCGTACGTGGCACATCCGATCAACAGCAGTGAAACCGTCACGATGATGAACGTCTTGCTGAACATGACGCACCTCCTTGGTTGTTTCTCATTCATGATTGGCCTAGCCGCAGGACGGGCCTAAGCCGTTTATCATCCGCCACACTAACAGTAAGAGGTCACGCTGTATGTGAGCTGGCTTACAGAAAGTCCGAAAGAGATATGCGATAAAAATCCTATGAACCTATTGGAGGTTTTTGTTCATCCGGGATGCATTTCGGAAAAATCGGCCCTAGCTCTGGCTCGCGAACTTCAGGCCGTATGGCCGGCCCTGGAGGTAAGGATTCGGTCATTCCCGGAAGCAAGTGAACGTGCTCAGGCACTGGGGGTCATCGTGGCGCCGGCGTTCGCACTCAATGGAACGATCATCGCAGTCGGAGTACCCAGAAAGGGGTGGCTGGTCGCCAAACTGCAAGAGTTCGGCATCAAGATCGGCGGCCTGCCTCCATAAGGTTGAAGGAAACTGGAGGCCACAGGTAATCAGCCAACCGACAAGGAGGAAAAAGAATGGCAACCGTCAAATATGTGGAAGAGGCCGCCGCCTCCGACAAGATCAAGGAGATCTATGGCGAGATCAAGAAGATGTTCCGGATCCCGTTTGTCCCGAATCTCTTCAAAGCGATGGCCAACCACCCGACCTATCTGGAGACCACCTGGCTCCGGTTCAAGGTGATCATGGGCCCTGGCAAGCTGGACCCCAAGACCAAACAGGTGATCGCCCTGGCGGTCTCGGCCACTAATAATTGCGAGTACTGCATCAATGCCCATACGGCCGTGCTCAAGGGGATGGGGTTTGGAGACCCGGAGATCACGGAGCTGATGGCGGTGGTAGACCTGTTCAACGGTTTCAACAAGTTCCTGGACGGGCTCCGGGTTGAGTCTGACCTGAAGCCGTGAAAAATCAATCCAAGCGGAGGCTGTGTTGAATATGCTAGGAGGATTTCCTCATGCAACCAGTGAAGCGTACTGTTGTCATCGGTCTTGCGGCTGGGGGGCTGTTGCTGGGGTCGCTCGGATTGTCCGGGCGGCCATCCTCCGGCGAGTTCGATTTGTCTAAGCATAGTGTGCCTCTTGATCAAATTGTTCCCGGCGGACCAGGAAAGGACGGTATTCCGGCTCTTTTGAAGCCTGTCTTCGTACCGGCTCGTGAGGTCAGCTTCCTGAAAGATGAGGACCGCATCCTTGGCCTCAGCCAGGGCGGCGACGCCAAGGCCTACCCGATCAAGATCTTAAATTGGCACGAGATCGTGAACGACACGATCGGCGGGAAGCCGGTCGTGGTCACCTATTGTCCGCTCTGCGGGACCGGCATCGGGTTCGAGGCTGCGGTTCAAGGGCGCCCGCACACCTTCGGCGTCTCCGGCCTCCTGTATCAGAGCGACTTGCTGATGTACGACCACCGGACCGAAAGCCTCTGGTCCCAGATCGCGATGGAAGCTGTTGCCGGGCCGCTGACAGGAGCAAAGCTGAAACCCGTCTTTTTAGCTCATACGACGTGGGAAGAGTGGCGGGCTGGGCACCCGACAACGCTGGTGCTCTTTACCACGACCGGCTATTTCCGGAACTACGACCGGGATCCCTATCTGGGCTATGCCCAAAGCGCGGAGCTGATGTTCGACACCAGGCATTTCGACCCGAGATACCATCCCAAGGAATGGGTGCTTGGGATCGAGGTCAAAGGAGCGTTCAAAGCGTATCCGTTCGCCGAGCTGAAGAAAGTGAAGGGACCCCTCACCGACCAGATCAATGGGCAAAAGGTCCGCATCCTCTTCAACCCACGCGCCCTCAGCGCCTCAGTTAGCGATGCAGACGGCAAACCGATTCCATCAGTGATGGCGTTTTGGTTCGCCTGGTACGCGTTCCATCCAGAGACGCAGGTTTTCAAGACAGCGAAATAAGGAGATATGTGGAGAGGCACCGCATCCTAGCGCCTGCGACCAAGATCATTGCGCTAGTCCTATTACTCTTTGGAGCCTACTTCGTGCTGCAATCGGTAAACTTTGCAGAGGCCCTGAAATCCGAACGCCTGATCGCCTATCTGAATGCCGAGGGTCCATGGGCGCCTTTAGTTTTCGTCCTGCTCATGATCGCTTCGGTTGTGATCATCCCGATCCCGAGCCTGCCTCTGGATTTGGCGGCCGGCGCCGCCTTCGGTGTCTTCCTGGGAGCGACCTATGCTGTCATCGGTGCCGAGATTGGAGCGATCATCAGTTTTCTCATCGGAAGAGTCCTTGGACGAGAGGCATTGGCTCAGATCCTTCGGACAGACATCACCTTTTGCGAGCGATGTTCGGATCGGCACTTGGTGATCTTCGTCTTCTTGTCACGCCTGTTGCCGGTTTTCTCGTTCGATCTGATCAGTTACGGAGCTGGATTGACCAACATGTCGGTCCGAGCTTTTGCGATAGCTACGTTGCTTGGAATGATTCCGCCCACTTTCGCCATGACTGCTTTGGGTGGGAGCGTATTTGCTGAAGAGTGGCCTTGGATCGTTCTAGGGCTGGCGATGGTAACATTCTTTGTTCTAGTCCCTAAGCTTGTCTTTCGTTACCAATCGTCGCAGTGGGTGCGATTGCTCCGGGGGGAGGCACCGATGATGGCCGACAGCCAGGCCAACGAGCCTGCTCTCCGATGTTCGTCATGCGGTGGACCGATGGAATGAACGTGGAATCAAAAAAGGAGGATCCTATGGGAAAGCAAAACCAACGCCACGAAATTATCGGGAGAGAGAGGCCGAAGGCAGACCAGGAGGCTGTTCAAGAAGAGATTCGCGCGCTCGCCTATCAGCTCTTCTGTGAATGTGGGTGTGAGTACGGTCACGACTTGGAGCACTGGATGGAGGCAGAACGGAAGGTGCTGGAGCAGTTGAAGGAAGAACGCGGGTAGGGTTAAGAAACCAGGCGGGACAGGCTGTGCGGGTTCAATACAATGATTGATCGACCGTCAATCTGGATCAGGCTTTGATCACGAAATTGGCCCAGAATGGTGCTGACGGTCTCGCGCGAGCAGCCGATCAGGTTGGCCATTTCCTGGTGAGTCAGCTTGGCCTGGAGGCGGATGCCGGCTCCGTCGGGAGCCCCATCGGACTTGCTCAACTCCAGCAGAAGATGGGCCAGCCGGGCCGGCGCGTCCCGAAAAACCAGGTGCTCAACACGGGTTTGGATCTTTCGCAGGCGGAGTCCGATAAGCTTAGTCAGCTTCACGGACAGATTCGGATGCTCGCTCAGGTAGCGGTCGAAGTCTTCCCGCCGGATGGCGCAAATCAAGGCGTCGTCCAGCGCCTCAGCCAGGGTTTCGCGCGGAGAGTCTTCCAGCACTTCCAGTTCTCCGAAGATTTCCCCCGCTTCAAGAATCTCGAACGTGACTTCTTTGCCGCTCGGAGCGCTGCTGGCGATCTTGACCCGGCCTTTTTTGAGCAGGTACACCGTGTTGGCGGGATCTCCCGGCAGGTAGATGGGCTGTTTCTTTTTGATTTCCTGCATCCGGGTGGTCCGGTCCATTTCCTGAAGCTCGTCTTGGCTGAGACCGGAAAAGAGCTTGATGTGCTTGAGGTACCACAGCTTGTTTGGGGAGAGGTGCTCTGTACTCATGGACGAACCCAACAATACTGAGAATGAGTCTAGTCGACTGCCGGCGCACCGCGCAACTCAAGTTGCCTTGATAGAGAAACATCCGAGAGTGGAACAGGACAGAATGCTTACCGGGCTTAGACGGCGTCGCCGAGGCCGCCCGGATCGATGCGCGTGATGGACTGCTGCATGATCCGGACGATCAGGCCTCGAGAGAGACCCACATCCAGGACCACCCGGTACATGAGAGGCCGTCCCGGGCCTTTCGGAAAGACCACGAGATCGTACGTCACCCGGCCCGCGACGTCTCCATCCCCGCCCCCCGTAACTTGGGCATTAATGGAGGTTACATCTACTTCGGCCTTGGCCACCTCAAGATTATCGAACTTCTGGAAGGCGTCCTTGAGTTCCCGTTGCGTGCGCTCGTTTCGCCGGGCGAGATCCTCGGGGGTTTGGATCTGCGTGGCTGATTTCAGGCGCTCATGCATGAGACCGAGCGCTTCTTGCCACCGGCCCTTCTGTATCGCGCCGTAGTAGCGAACGAAGAGGGCCGTGAGGCTGGAGTCGGAGCCCTCAGGCGCCTCCGCGCCGACGGGGATCACGCCCATCAGGATGAGAAGGCCGACGCAAGCCACGTTTCCAATGGCACCCGCCCACCCCGGACGCGCCGAGACGCGTCCTTTCCCCGTGCATCGAGCCACCCGGCTCATGTGTTACCGTCATTGTCAACGTAATCGGTCGGGTCGGGCACTTGGGCCTCCGCAAAGCCTTTGCGCCTCAGCCGGCAACTGTCGCACCGACCGCACGCCCTCCCCTGGTCATCCGGGTCGTAGCAACTATGGGTCAAGTGGAGCGGTGCCCCCAGGGCCATACCCCGGCGGATGATGGCCGCCTTGGTCATCTTGAGCAAGGGCGCCTCCACGCGGATCGTTCGGCCTTCCACGCCGGCCTTTGTCCCGACCCGAGCCAGCGCCTCGAAGGCCTCGAGGAACTCCGGGCGGCAGTCCGGGTAGCCGCTGTAGTCCAAGACGTTCGCCCCGAAGTAGATCGCCTCGGCTCCCACCACCTCCGCCCACCCCAGCGCCAAGGCGAGAAAGAGCGTGTTGCGGGCGGGCACATACGTCGGCGGAATGCCCGCGCCGATGTCACCCGCCGAGCGATCTTTAGGAACAGGCACCGCACCGGTCAACGCCGACCCGCCGATCGCGCGGAGGTCGAGATCTACGATAAGGTAACGCGATGCATTCAGCGCCTGAGCGATTTCGGGCACCCGCTTCAATTCGACGGCATGACGCTGGCCGTAGTTGACGCTGAGCAAGTAGAGCTCATAGCCGGCGGTCCGGGCTTCGGCGGCCGCTACCGTGGAGTCCAACCCTCCGCTGCAGAGCACCACGGCTCGCTTCAAAAGGCTCATCGCTCGCGCGGGCGTTCCCCGAGCTTCACCTCGACTTCTCCTTGTTTCCCTTGACGCAGAATCTCCAGCTTCATCATATCACCCGGCTGGTGTTTGCGTGTCAACCGGCGCAGTTCATCCGAGGAGGTGATCCGCTGGCCGTTTGCCCCGACCACGACATCTCCTCCGATAAGCACGATGGCATTGCCGATCACCACCTGTTGCGTCCCGCCTCGCAAGCCGGCCTTGGCGGCCGGGCTCCCGTCCCACACTCGGACCACGATGGCGCCGCGGTCCACCGGGAGCTTGAGCGCCCGCGCCACCGTCGGTGTCAGGGTCTGCGTTTCGGCGCCCAAATACGCGTACGGGACGTAGCCGCGGGCCAGGATATCGGCCACCGCCCGTTTCGCGGTGTTGATTGGGATGGCGAAACCGACCCCCACATTCCCCCCGGAGGGCGTGAAGATCGCCGTGTTGATCCCGATCACACGCCCGTCGGAGTCCAGCAACGGCCCGCCGGAATTGCCGGGGTTGATAGCCGCATCGGTCTGGATGACGTCCTCGATTTCCGTCTGGCCTGTTTTCACGACTTTCCGGAGCGAACTGATGATCCCGGCCGAAAGACTGTGCTCGAGCCCGAAAGGATTACCGATGGCCAAGACTTTCTGGCCTACGTGAAGCGCGGAGGAATCGCCGAGCGGGAGGACGGTGAGGACGTCCGCCGGCGCTTTGATCTGCAGGACCGCCAGATCCGTCACGGGATCGGCCCCTGCGACTGTGGCGGGCCACTTGGTCCCATCGGCGAGGCTCACCTCCAGGCGCTGAGCGCTTTTCACCACGTGATGGTTGGTAAGAATGTGGCCGCGGGTGTCGAGGACGAAGCCCGACCCGGAGAAATCGCTCGGGATGGGATTAAAGAAGAAGTCGTAGGCGACGGCCCGGCTGGTGATGTTGACGACACCGGCATTCAACCGCCGGTAGATCTCGACGCTGTTTTCCTCATCACGTGTCAACGCCCACACAGAGGGCGCCAACACGGCCAAACCCAAGGCGATCACCAGAGAGCGGGATCGCATGCCCGTCAGGGGGTCTGATCCTCCTCCTGCTCGATCTTTTCCAGCAATTCCTCTTTCTCTTGGCACCCCACGCACCGCCGAGCAAACGGGACGGCCTTCAACCGCTTCTCGCTGATTTCGACCCCGCAATCGGCGCAGAGCCCGAAGGTCCCCTCACCCAGCCGGGCCAAGGCCTCGTCAATCTGCTGCCGGACGCGATTGCGCATCTCCAGAATGGAAATGTCCCGTCCCCGTTGGGTGTCCAGAAGGGCCTGATCGCCCACGTCTGGAGCGGCGTCCACCCGCCCCTGCATCTCGTCGGACATCTGGTGACCGATGAGTCCCTCGATCTCTTTCAACACTTCATGGCGCCGGTCCAACAGAATTTTCCGAAGAGCCTCGGTTCGCAGGCTGGACGCTGTTCCTTTCGTCGCGGACCGGGTCAGGGTTTTGGAGGCAGGGGCCGTATTTTTAGGGACTGGGGCCTTGGTCTTGACCTTGACCTTCACCGGCCTGCGGGCCTTGGACTTTGCCGTCATGTGGCGTGCTCTCCTCCCTGAATGAGAAGCGCGGCCTTTTCCAGTATTTCGCGCTCGTTCTTATACGTCAGCGTCCGCACCGCGTCTGCGATCGGGAACCACCGGGCCTCTTCCACTTCGTCGTCGTGGTCGTCCGTCTCGCCGTCCAGATATTCAAGAAGAAAAAGATGCACGGTCTTAGACACAGGGCCGCGATCGGCCTTGGAATAGAACTCATACGTAATCTCGCCCAGCTTACGCAGGATCCTGGCGTGGAGGCCGGTCTCCTCCCGCACCTCGCGGACGGCGGCCTGCTCCAGGTCTTCGCCCTTCTCGACCCACCCTTTCGGGAGCGCCCAGGCTTCCTCCCCGCCCGAGCGGGCCACGCGGATGAGCGCCACCTCCCACGTCGCACCGACCGGACGGAACACAATGCCTCCGGAAGAGATGCGTCGCGTGGCCATGGATTCAGTACTGGACGAGGGCCTGGACCTCGTACCCATTCAGTTGCGCGCGTCCCTTGAGCGCGAGCAACTCCACGAGAAAAGCCACCCCCACGATCTCCCCCCCGAGCTGGCGGACCAAGTTGACCGTCGCAGCGGCCGTGCCCCCAGTCGCGAGCAGATCATCCACGATGAGCACCCGCTCGCCCATCGTGATCGCGTCCCGGTGCATTGCCAGCGAGTTGGATCCATACTCCAGATTATATTTGACCTCGAACGTGTCGGCCGGAAGCTTACCGGGTCTCCGCACCGGCACGAACCCCGCGCCGATCTGGTGAGCGAGCGGGCCGCCCAGGATGAACCCGCGGGACTCGATCCCGACCACCTTGGCCACCCTGTGGTCGCGATACAGCGCCGTAAAATCTCCCACGACGCTGCGAAAGGCCGCGTGATCCTTCAGCAGGGTTGTGATGTCGTAAAACAGCACACCGGGCTTGGGAAAATCCGGGACTTCGCGGATCAGTTTCTTGTAGTTCATGAGGGCGAGAGTATAGGCAAGTAAAAAAGGCGTGTCAACCGAACACAGCCACCGTCATTCAAGGCGCGATCGTAAAGCCTCTCGCCTCACCGGTCGCGCGCTTCCACGTCACCAATACGTCAACCACCACTGCTCGGGGCGGACCGACCCGGAGACGAGACAGGAGTTCCTCCACGCGCGCCTGCGGTCCCTCGACTTCGGCTTGCACCCGTCCGTCAGGAAGGTTTCGGACCCATCCGGACAACCCCAACTCTGTTGCGGCGTCCTGCGTGAACGCCCGATACCAGACTCCTTGAACCTGCCCCGACACAAGAACCTCGGCGGCGACCAGATCCGTAGCTTGGGGGGAAGGATTGCTCACGAAGAAGATTTTAAGAGATCAAATGGGCCGGGTCCAGCAAGCGAGGAGCGCCTGCGGCTTCCGTAGCCGCGAGGTCGGGGAACCCGTTGCTCGGCAATTGCAACGGGTCCATGAGCGGCGTTCAATTTGGTCGGGGCGAGAGGATTTGAACCTCCGACTCCTGCGTCCCGAACGCAGTGCGCTACCAGGCTGCGCTACGCCCCGATTCAGGGATTGAACGACATTCTCAGCGCCTCAGCCACCGCCCGGCAGGTCACCCTGCCGTACGCAAGGTTGAGGCCCTTCGCGAGAACCGCATCGGTCCGGACCGCCTGCTCCGGTCCCGACTCAGCCAGCCGCAGAATAAAGGGAAGCGAGGCGTTGGTCAAGGCAAAAGTCGCAGTGTGGGGAACAATCCCGGGAATGTTCGGTACGGCATAGTGCAGCACGCCGTCCACCGTATAGACCGGCTCGGAGTGGGAAGTCGGCCTGGTCGTCTCGACGCAGCCGCCCTGATCCACTGAGACGTCCACGATCACCGCCCCTTGTTTCATGCGACTCACGGTCTCGCGCTTCACCAGCACAGGCGTCCGGGCGCCCGTCACCATCACGGCGCCGATCACAAGGTCGGCCTCCAGGACGGCCTGCTCGATCCAAGCCGGGTCCGACGCCATCGTCATGACCCGCCCTCGATACAGCGCGTCCAATGCTTCCAGCCGTCCTCGATCCAGATTGAACACGGTCACCTGCGCGCCCAGACCGACCGCAATCCGGATCGCCTGTGTCCCCACCACGCCCGCGCCGAGCACCACCACCTTCCCGCCGGCGACGCCCGGCACGCCGCCGAGCAGGATGCCACGGCCGCCCTGCGTACGCTCCAGATAGTGCGCGCCGATCTGCACCGAGAGCCGGCCGGCCACCTCGCTCATCGGCTGGAGAATCGGCAGGTTGCGGTCGGGCCGCTCGACGGTCTCATAGGCGACGGCGAAGACCTGCCGCTCCAGCAACGCCTCGGTCAACCGTCGGTTCGCCGCCAGGTGGAGATACGTGAAGAGCGCCTGGCCTTTCCGGAAAAGCGGGTACTCCGGCTCCAGCGGCTCCTTGACCTTGACGATGAGATCCGCGCGCTCGAACAGGGCCGCCTTGTCAGCGATCACCTCGGCGCCGGCCGCCTTGTACTGCCCATCCTCCAGCCCGCTGCCCACACCGGCGCCGACCTCTACCAGCACTCGATGACCGGTCTGCGTCAGTGCCCGTGCTCCTCCCGGCGTCAGACCGACGCGGAATTCATGGTCCTTGATCTCCTTGGGTACGCCGATGATCATGGCTTGTCCTCCGGCTTGACGGCGCCGCCAGACGCGGCGGGCTGGCACGCCGACAGCCGCTTCCCGTTGATCGCGCCGACCGCGCCGTGCGAGGTGCGGAACGTGCCCTCCAGACGCCGGTTGTCAGTGAGCAGCATGCTGTCTTCCTGGTAGCCGCCGGGGAAGTCCCACCGGAAGTACACGGCGTCGCCGTAGATGCGGATCTCGGTCGGTGAAGGGCCCGCGATCCCAGCCGCCTCCGGCGTCGGCAAGACGATCCTTGACTTGGCTTCCCGGTGATTCCTGGTATGGGAGTGCACCGTCCAGTCCCAAACTCCACATAGCCGCGCCTTCCCGGCCTCCAGCCGTTTCGCCTCGGCCACCGGGTCCAGCTCCAGCGCCTCCGCCATCAGAGTGGGAGGGGCGGCGAGCAGGAGCCACAGGCTCAGCGCAGACAGAATGCGCAGAATGCGGACGGTCATGCCTTATTTTCGCCTATCCGGCGCGAGATCACAATATGGACAGCCTTTCGTGCTTTGGTGTACTATTCCTTCGCCTTGGGAGGGTAGGAAGACCATGCTGGAAGCCGACGTCACAGGTTCATTTGCCGGCAAATGTGACGCTTGCGGAGCCTCGGGGATCCGGATCATGAAGGTGTCGCTGGGCCGCGATTTCTTCGGTCGGACGTACGATCGGCTCTCTCCGAACGCCGATCTCAGCCCGAAGTGGTATTGCGACCCCTGTTCCGTCGAGAAAAGCCTTCAGCGAGACTTCCGCGACATCAAGGGAGAATTCGCCAAGCTAAGCAAGGGGGACACTTCGGCCCTCACTCAGTCCGACCAACTCCAACGGGCGACCCTTCGGTTGAAGGAGATCGCCGCCTTGATCGCCGGCGCCACGCTCAAAAAGACCCTTCTGAAGCCTGATGAGGTCTCGTCACTGGCGCGATCCTTGGAGACACACCGTACCGTCTCACCTGCCTGAGATGTCCACCTTCAAGCGCCACATCTTCATGTGCATCAACCAGCGTCCCAAGAGCGATCCGCGCGGCTGCTGCGCGGACAACGGGTCGGTGAAGCTGCAGGAATTCATGAAGAAGGAAGTGGACCGGCTGGGGTTGAAGGGGATCGTCAGGGCGAACAAGGCGGGCTGCCTGGATCATTGCGAGTATGGCCCAAGCATCGTCGTGTATCCGGAAGGCATTTGGTATTGGGCCGGCACCAAAGCCGACGTAACCGAAATCATGGAGCAGCATATTGTAGGCGGCCGCATCGTCAAACGGCTGCTGATGCCCGGCCACGAACCGCCGAAGACACCGCTCGAACCCTTGAAACCATGACGACGCCGGCGAAAGATATCTTTGAGCTCTTCTCGCGAGCTCTGTTTGAAGGAGTCAAACCCATGATGGTCAAGAGAGATCACCTGGTCCGCCACCCCGATCGCTGCACTCACAACGCGGTCTGTATCCCGGTCTGTCCGACCGGCGCCTGGCTCTCCACGCCCCCGTTCAAGTTCGATTCGTCCCGCTGCATCGAAACCTGCCGCCTCTGCCTCGACGCCTGCCCGTCCCAGGCCATCTACGCCGTGTTCCGCAAGGGCGAGAAGATCCTCGAGCCGGCCAAGGGATCCGAATCCAAGTAACCGTCACGTTCCCTCTCCCCTGGAGGGAGAGGGTTAGGGTGAGGGGGACCCACTTGGCTGAAGAAGCGATTCAAGAGCAGGAGGATCGATGGCTAATCCTCTTTGCCGAGGAACGCGAGCAGACCTTCGACCGCTGGAAAGCCCTGACACACAAACAGGTATGGTCCGACCTGCAAAAGGATCATCCACCGCAAGAAGATTTACGCTGTTATCAGCAATGAGCAGGAGGTTTCCAATGGCGCAGGCGCTTGCAGCGAAAATTATCAAGAAAACCGGCACCCGCATACGGATCGAGATCACGAAAGAGAACTTTGAAACCTTTTGCGACTCGATCGGGCTCTACAGAAAAGAATTCCTGGAATCGTTGGATGCATCCGAGCGGGATCATCGCGCGGGCAGGACAACCAAACGGAAGTCGCTCCATGAGTTGATCGATTAAGCGGTCATGATCGAAATTTCGACGACCGCCACCTTTGATCGGCTCTTCAAGAAACTACCTCGACCCATCCAGAAAAAAGCCGCCGCCAAAACGGACCTCTTCAAAAGCAATCCTTTTCATCCGTCACTCCGGACTGAAAAGTTGCATCCCAAGCATCATGAAGTTTGGAGCCTACGGGTTGACCGTGCTTATCGCATCATCTTCAAATTCATAGACCCAAGCCATGCCGAACTTCGTTACATCGGCCATCATCACTCGATATATGACTATGACTTGTTCAAATAGCGGAAGAACGTGTGGCTGAGAGGGTTTCCTCTGACTGAAGTTTATTGCCTGGATGCCTGCCCGTCCCAGGCCATCTACGCCGTCTTCCGCAAGGGCGAGAAGATCCTTGAGCCGACGAAGAGCGAACCAGGCAAGAAGTAGGGGCGCACGGCCGTGGGGTCTGGCTCATTTTCTTCCGAGAAAATGTGCCTGACCCCACTCTTGTCCAAAACAGCTTCCGAAAAAACCTCCGTCTTGGAGTAGGCTGGTGGGATGCAACCACCAACCGACG
>Ga0114945_10001361_pt1 | contig 15276 bp, 13 predicted proteins | sample OV2TP3_FD_87194 | JGI IMG/M metagenome (GOLD analysis project Ga0114945, IMG submission 87194) | Hot spring microbial communities from Beatty, Nevada to study Microbial Dark Matter (Phase II) - OV2 TP3 | ecosystem: Environmental > Aquatic > Thermal springs > Hot (42-90C) | place: USA: Beatty... | reverse complement strand
GGCACCATCCGGGACCTCTCCCGCCTCGTCTACTCGGACGTCTGCGCCTCCGACTAACCCCCCACCAGGAGATCGGAGGCGTCCCTCCTGGTGCCAGACTTGCCTGCGCTGCGAATGCCTCAGGACCTCTCCTAGACGTCACTGAATCGATATGCTAGACTACCACTGAACATGGTGCGACGGTGAACCATGAAGAAAAAATCCCCGACATTAACGAACGGTTCGAATCATTACTGCTTTACGAAGCAGTTTGACCGGCTAGTCACACAGGCTGGCGGCCAATGGGTCGTCATCGCTGGAGGTCAGGTGATCCGGATCGGCCCGAAGCGAATTCTCAAACGCATGATCAAGGAGGCCAAGGCGCGCCATCCCAATGACACTCCGCTTGTCGCTCCGATTCCTACGGATCAAGACCTCCAGTGCGTGCTTTAGCCTTCCCGTACCAGCAACGGCACTATCATTGGCTTCCGATCATTCCGATCACATTGTTTGGGCCGACAGGGCCTCTCCAAACAGAAGCCTATCTTGATTCCGGAGCCCTGATGAGCATTTTTGACCACATGCTGGCTGAGGCTCTCGGCATCCCGCTTGTCCACGCCAGGACGCAACGCTTTATTGTCGGAGATGGTCGTTTCATCCATGGACGGATCGTGACGCTACCGCTTCAGATTGGCCCGCTTCGGTTCCGCGCTCCTATCGCATTCTCCTCAGAACTGAAGGTCGGCTTCAACCTCTTAGGACGCCGTGAGTTCTTTGAGCACTTTGACGAGGTCGCGTTCCAAGAGAAGCGCCGACAGGTCGTCCTGCGATATCGTGAAGCGTCTTCTCCCTGACTCAAGAACCATCCTGCGTCGTAGAAGATTCCGAATTGCCTTCCACTCGTTGTTAAAGCGCTTCCACCCTCCGAGGTTGGGTGGGTCTTCGAACCTCGGGAGAATCGGAGGCGTCCCTCCTGGTGCCAGGCTTGCCTGCGCTGCGCAGAAAGTGCCAGGCACTTTTCCCGCTTCAAAAAGTACCTGGCACTTTTGACGTGACTGTCACGTGGTCAACGGAGCGGAAGGTTGAGATGGGGACAAAGCAGTGGTTAGCGATACGCTTCGCGACGATGGCGGATCCTGTAGACGACAACCCGCCTCATGTGGTCCTCGATCGTGTAGAGGATGCGGTAATCCCCGACGCGGATCCGATAGGCGTTCAACGACCCTTCGAGCTTTTCAGTCTGAGGCGTTCTGGGGTTCTGCGCGAGGGTCTCGATTGCACGCTGGATGCGACCCCCGAATCGCAGGTGGCAGGCGACGGCACTGGTGGGCGGCCGCCGAGGTGTAGAAGACCGTGTACACAGGCGGTTGGTCTCACCGCTTCGGCGGCGCGTGGACTTTAGCCATCGGGATCAACTTGTCATGCCGATGCGCTTTGATGTAGGCCAGGTCTTCCAGATCTTCCAGCAGCTCGATCAACCGCCGAAACTCACTGAGGCGAAGTTGCACGGCTCTGCGCCGACCTTTGTCGTCGACAACATACTGGGTATGCAAGGTGGTCATTGGCATCTCCTTGTGCTTTTACCATACCATAGCTCCGTCAGCTCGTCAAACCAGAGATTTCAGGGGGGGCGGCGGAACGTGGGGAAGTCGGAGGCGTTCCTGGGTCAAAGCGCATCAAACCTCCGAGGTTGGAATCACGAGGGATGGGTTGCGGGGTGAGGGGCGGCTTGGGTATACTTGGAGGCAAGCGAACCTAAACGATGGAGACTGATCAGCTATTTCGGACGTTGGCAGACCACCAGGGCTCTGATCTCTTCCTGAAGGTCGGCGCCAGGCCGTTTGTGCGCGTCAACGGCCGCTTGGAAGCCTGGGGGTCGGAGCGTCTGAGCCGCGCCGATGTCCTCCAGTTCGCCTACGATCTCATGGGGCCTGAGCGGCAGCAGCTCTTCCAGTCCCAGCGGGAGCTGAACTTCGCCTTCGAACGGCCTTCCGTGGGGCGGTTCCGGGCGAACGTCTTGTGGCAGCGGGGGAGCCTGGCGCTCGTCATCCGTCGCATCCAGGCGGATATTCCCACCTTTGAACAGCTGCACCTGCCTGTGGTGGTGTTGACACGGCTGGCCCAGGAGCGTCGAGGGTTGGTGCTCATCTCCGGCCCGACGGGAAGCGGCAAGTCCACCACCGTCGCCGCGATGCTGGAGCACATCAATCGCACGACCGCCTGCCACATTGTGACGCTGGAAGACCCGATTGAGTTTCTCTTCGAGGAGCAGGAGTCGGTGATCAATCAGCGCGAGGTGGGGGTGGACACGCGCTCCTTCAGCGAAGGGCTGAAGAACGTCCTGCGCCAAAGCCCGGATGTGTTGTTCATCAGCGACCTGCGTGACCGCGAAGCGATGGAATCCGCCTTGCTCGCGGCCGAATCGGGCCAGTTGGTCCTCAGCTGCATTCACACCACGAGCGCCGTCACGACGATCGAGCGGGTGGCGACCTTTTTCCCGCCCCACCAGCTGGAGACGATTCGCTTTCGGCTCTCCTTGGTTCTCAAAGGGATCATCTCGTTGCGCCTGCTCCCACGACGGACCGGGGACCTGATTCCGGCGTGTGAGGTGCTCGTGATGAGCCCGGCCATCCGCGAGCTGCTCCGGGAGGGCAAGACCCACGAAATCCCCGCGAGACTTCGCGAGGGGGCGCTGCATGGGATGCAGACGCTCACGCAGGCCCTCTACGAGCTCGTCCACAAGGGCGAGGTCTCGATGGAGGAGGCGTTGCAAGTCGCCGACAGCCCTGAAGATCTTCAGCTTGCGGTCAAAGAGATCCGTCCCACCAAGGATGTGGAATCCTCTCCGCATTTCAGATAACGAGACGACGCCACGATGGCCGACGCACCCACGGTGATCTCGGAAGGCGAGGCCGTCGCCCAGCGCTCCCCGCGCCTCGATATCGTCGAGCTGTTGCGGTTGGCCCTTGAGCAGCGCGCCTCCGATCTCCACCTCGCTGTTGCCGCCCCGCCCGTGCTGCGGATTGACGGGGCCTTGATGCGCACCGATTTGCCTGAGCTGACCCGCCAGGACAACAAACAGTTGATTTACAGCCTCCTGACCGAGGAGCAGAAGGCCCACTTCGAACGCGAGCAGGAGCTGGACTTTTCGATCGCGGTGCAGGGATTGGGCCGCTTTCGCGTCAACGTCCATTACCAGCGGGGCAGCGTCGAGGCGGCGTTTCGGATCGTGCCGTTGAAGATCCGCACCTTGTCGGAGTTGGGCCTGCCGCCCGTCGTCGCGGAGTTGAGTCGCAAGCCGAACGGCCTGGTGCTGCTGACGGGTCCCACCGGCGTCGGAAAGACGACGACGCTGGCCGCCATGGTGGAGCTCATCAACACCGAACGCTCCGCGCTGGTTGTGGTGATTGAAGACCCCATCGAGTATGTCTTCGAGCACAAGCGCTCCATCATCAAGCAGCGCGAGGTCTATTCAGACACCAAGTCGTTCGCCGAAGCCCTCCGCCGGGCGCTGCGCCAGGACCCGAATGTGATCGTCGTCGGAGAAATGCGCGACCTGGAGACCATCGCCACCGCCCTGACGGCGGCGGAGACCGGGCACCTGGTGCTGGCGACCCTCCACACGCCGGACGCGCCCCAGACGATTGACCGTATCTTGGATGTCTTTCCGCCCTACCAGCAGCAACAGGTGAAGATTCAACTCGCCGACTGTCTGCAAGGGGTCCTCTCCCAGCAGCTGCTGCCGCGCGCCGATACCTCGGGGCGCGTGGTGGCGTATGAGATCATGATCGCCACCCCCGCGGTGCGGCATCTCATCCACGAGCACGCGACGAACCAACTTCCGACGGTGATGCAGACCGGGGCGCAGTACGGCATGTGCACGATGGACAGCACGCTCAAAGCGCTGTGTCTGCAGGGCCTCATCTCGTCTGAGACCGCCATCAGCCGCGCCAAGCATCCGCAAGATTTGATGCAGCAGCTCAAAGACAAGTCACACCCCCGTCGTCGATAACACCCCTTCCTTCGGCTCTCGTTTCTTGACTGTCAACCAAGACATGCCGTCCCGCTTGCGGGACGGTGTTCCAGCCGTCCGAGCCCCGCACGCTTTGCTTCGCAAAGCGAAGCAGCGGGGCGAGGACACCTCGGAAGGGGAGGCAGCGAGCCCGATCGCAGATCGGGCGAGCGTCGGAAGAGGAAACCTTCGGTTTCCCCTCCGAGGGTTGACCCCACCCTCGGCGCATGCCGACATGCTTTATGGTATGCTTGTCTCGATCCGGTGAGGAGGGATGAGAGGGGATGAGGTCCGCCGTTCCATGACGAACAAGCAAACTCCCGCCCGACGCACGAGGCGATCATCGAGGGCCGCCCGTGGGCGCCTGCTCCGGAAGAGATGCCTGAGCGCGGTGATTCTCTTTCATCTCGTGGTACTCGCCATGTGGAGCTGGCCGACCGCCACTCTCGAGAACCCGTTTCTGCGCTTCCTCGAACCCTACCTGCGCTCCACGGGGTTGGCGCAGACATGGAGGATGTTCGCCTGGCCGAGGATCGTGAACTTCTATGTCGAATATACGATCACGTATCGTGACGGAACCGAGCGGCACCTCTTCCTTCCCTGGAAGGATCGGCCAGCAGGGTTCTGGCAACAATATCGACAGTCCCGGTTCTCCTTCAAATGGGCCGATGCCGTCGGTCACTTTCGCTACGCGCCGTATCAATCGATCTGGCGCGATGCCGCGAAGTATCTTGCGCGGATTCACGCCACCGATCCAGCTAATCCCCCTGTGCTGGTGTCCCTGACGTGCCACTGGGCTTCGATCCCTCCTCCTCAAGAGGGCCTCGGTCGTCCGTTGCCTCAGCCGACGTTCTCGAAGACGTACTATCGCTATCAGGTGGCGCCGGAGGATTTCTCATGAACCCTAGGAACCTTCTGCGTGCCTGGGATGTGTTCTGGTTTGCTCCGGCTTCCCCAGTGCCGGTTGCCGTGTACCGCATCCTCCTCGGTTTGATTGTGCTCCATTACGGAGTCCTGTTGGCTCCCGAGCTCCTGCTGTGGCTGGGTGAGAGCGGGACGTTTTCGTTGGACTCGGCCCGTGAGTTCAGCCGGCCCTACACCACGCATCTCATCGGGTTCTTGCCGGCTCGCGACGCCTGGGTGATCGGATTCTATGCGGTGCTCATGACCTCGGCCCTGACCTTGACGGTGGGGCTGTTCACGCGGACCAGCGCAGTGATGACGTATCTGTGTCTGTTGGCGTTCCACAACCGCAATCCGTTTATCCTGAACTCGGCCGATATCTTCATGCGGTTGTCCGTGCTGTGGCTGGGCTTCTCGCAGGCGGGTGCCGCGATTTCGGTCGATCGGCTCAGGCGGGTGGCGCGGGGCGAGGAACTCGGCCCTCTTAAGCCGCGTTCCCCGGTGGGCCAGCGCCTGATCCAGTGCCAGCTCGCGATCATGTACTTCTCGACCAGTTTCTGGAAGGTCCTTAAGGGCCAAGGCTCCTGGTTTGACGGCACGGCGATGTATTACGCCTTGCGGTTGGAGGTGTATCAACGCCTTCCCGTGCCCGTCTTCTTGGATCAGATGTGGGTGTATCAAGCACTTTCCCTGGGCACCATCGTGGCGGAGAGCGCGCTGTGGTCGCTGATCTGGCTGCCGCGGTATCGTTATTGGGCGCTCGCCAGCGGGGTGGGGTTGCATCTCGGTGTGGACTGCTTCATGAATATCCCCCTGTTTTCGTTGGTGACGCTCGCGACGTATGTGACCTTTGTACCTTCGGAGCATCTCACGCAGGTGATGGCGGCGATCCGGCATGGCATCAGGCGCCGGTGGGGCGAGTCGACGCCGGTCTTTTATGACGGCGACTGCGGGCTGTGTGTGCGTTCCGTGCGGGTACTCAGTCACCTCGATCTCTTTCGGCGCCTCTCGCTGATCGATTTCCGCCAGCCTGGAAGCACGGCGGCGTGGAGGGATTTTGATGCGAAACGCGCGGAAGGGGAGCTGCTGGTTCGGAGTGCTCACGGCCGGTGGTACGGAGGATTCTTGGCGTTTCGTTGGATGGCCTGGCGGCTGCCCCTGGGTTGGGGAATCGCCCCCTGGTTGTATGTGCCTGGAATCGCCTGGCTCGGCCAGCATATCTATGCCCTGGTAGCCCGGAACCGACTGCTCTGCTTCGGTCGATCGTGTGAGACTGGAGCGTGCCGGCTCCATCGTCATGTTGCTGCGCGACATTCCTAGAGCTCATCCCGCAACTCCGCTTCGACGCGAGCTCATGCAGCCAGAGCTGCATCCAGCACTGGCTGCTCGAAGCAACGGCCCCGAGGCGCAAAGCGCCTGTAACTTCCAAGGTTGGAATCAGCGCGACGGGGCCAATCCAACGCAGGTTGTGATCGGAACCCCGTGACATGGTCCGCCGATCTTCTGATCATCTGACCCCGGCTTCATCGACCCATCGATGGTCGTCTCTGCGGAGGCGGTGTGTGACGGCCGTCATCCTTGCGCACCTGGCGGCCGTGCTGATGTGGAGCTGGCCGACCGCCACCCTCAAGAACCCGTTTCTGCGCCTTCTCGAACCCTACCTGCGCTCCACGGGACTGGCGCAGTCATGGGGGATGTTCGCGGGCGTCTGGAAACAGAATTTTTACGTGGAATACACGATCGCGTATCGTGACGGAACCGAGCGGCACCTCTTCCTTCCCTGGAAGGAGCGGTCCGGAAGTCCCTGGGACTGGGAGCAGTCCTATCAAGCACACTTTGCCGTGAAGTGGGTTGAAGCCCTCTGCACGCTTGAGGACAAGCGAAAACAACCCGTCCTGCACGACAACGCGCGCTTCTTGGCGCGCATCTTCGCCACGGATCCGTCAAATCCTCCGGCAGCAATTTCACTTACCTGCTGGTGGATGGAGACCCCTCCGCCGGGGCAGCCGATGCCAGACCCCACCTGGCACCGAACCGATCACGTCTATCGAATCGAGTAAAGGAATTGCCATGAGCGTGCGACGGCTCGTCCGTACTTGGGAGACCTTCTGGTTTACGCCGGTGTCTCCAGTGCCCGTCGCACTCTATCGGATTCTGTTGGGCCTGGTGGTGCTGCATTACGCCTGGCGACTGACTCCCGAGTGTCTCCTGTGGTTGGGGCACAGCGGCCTGCTGTCGCTGGAAACTGTCCGAGCCGCGAGTTCGCCGTACACCATGCACATCATTGGCGGATGGCTTCCGGCCACCGACGCCAGCGTCTTGACCCTGTTCACGCTCTTCCTGGCCTCAGCGGTGACCATGACGCTGGGACTCTACACACGGGCGAGTGCGGGGTTGGTCTATCTGAGTCTGCTGGCGTTTCAGAATCGCAATCCCCATATCATCAGCTCCGCGGACCAGCTCATGCGATTGTGCGTGTTGTGGGTGGTTTTCTCGGAGTCGGGCGCGGCGATGTCGCTGGATCGCCTTCGACGGATCGCCCGCGGGCGCGAGAGCGGTCCCCCGGCGCCAAGATCCCCCCTGGGCCAACGGTTGGTCCAGTGTCAGCTCGCCGTCGTCTACTTTTCCACCGTCTTCTGGAAGCTGTTCAAGAGTTCCGAGGCCTGGCTCGATGGCACCGCGCTCTACTACGCTGTTCGACTGGAGCGCCTTCAACGCTTTTCCCTGCCGTCCTTCTTGGACCAGATGTGGTTCTATCAGCTCATGTCCGTTGGCACCCTCGTTATCGAGAGCGCGTTGTGGAGTTTCATCTGGCTGCCGCGATATCGCTATCCGGTTCTCCTGAGCGGGGTGGCGTTACATTTGGGCATCGAGTACTTGATGAACATCCCCTTATTCTCCACGGCGATCCTCACGATGTACGTGACGTTCATCTCGCCAGCGCATCTTACTCGCCTGATGAAGGCGGTGAGGCGCCTCATCGCGCGCGTAGCCGGCGCGGCCGTCCCGGTGTGGTACGATGGCGACTGCGAACTGTGTCTTCGCTGCGCTCGGATCATTCGAGCGCTCGATCTCTTTGGGCGCATTCGTGTTGTGAACTTCCGTCAGCCGGGTACGCGGGCGAGATGGCAAGGTGTCGATCATCAACGGGCGGAAGGCGAACTGTTGGTTCGCACCACTCGCGGCCGGTGGTACGGAGGATTCTTGGCGTTTCGTTGGATGGCCTGGCGGCTGCCCCTGGGTTGGGGAATCGCCCCCTGGTTGTATGTGCCTGGGATCGCCTGGCTCGGCCAGCGCGTCTATGCCTGGGCGGCCCGACACCACGATCTGTTCTTCGGAAAGACGTGCGAGGCTGGAGCGTGTCGGGTGCACGCCGAGACGTGAATCCAATCATGCACGGCGAACAGGATCGACTCGCCTTCCTTGTGGGTAGATTAAGACGGGACCTACAACAACAAAGTCCTGCTTGACCTGGTTGGGGAAATATGATACAAACAACGGATTGTAGCTGGTGGGAGTGCCAGGCCCATCCCGTCCGATCGCTGGAGGCGCGCGGGGGGGAGGTGGGGCAGGGAATTGTGGTTGGGAAGTGTGCCAGACGGCCCCATCGTCTAGCCCGGCCTAGGACGCATGGTTCTCAGCCATGAAACACCGGTTCAAATCCGGTTGGGGCTGCTTCTTGAGTAGCTCAGGGACGGAGAGGGAGCCCCCAACGAGGATGGGCGCACGACGTGGTGATTCCCAGCAGCGTAGCACGAACAATTCAACGACCTAGACACCAAGGAAGGTACGACGTCCTGGACGCGCAGGGAGCGAAAGGACGGTATCTTCCTTTCTTGTTTGTCATGGCACCGTGCTGCGTGACGAGCCAGTGATGTCCTTTTGACGTTCTTATGACAAGACGCCTGTCCAACAAGGAGGGTGTGTGAGGATGAAACAGCGCGACGGGATGATTCGGATTGGGGTCACGGTGTTCAAGGTCTTGGCGTGGATCAGCCTCGTGCTTCAAGTGGGCATTGGCTTAACACTCCTCGTGATGGGCGGCGATCCCGTGCCCGTCGGTGGGGTCGATATCCCGGCTCGCGTCGTCGGTGTCCTGAATGGTCTCGCAGGCCTCCTCTACTTCTTCTTCCTCTTCCTTGCGGCCCATGTGTTGTCGCTGTTGCTTGACATTCGCGATCGGCTTGAGAGAACCGGCGCCTCGGTGAGTTAAGACCGAACACATCCGTCGAACGGCAGAGGGAGAGACAAGGACAGATGCACAACCGGATCATCGGGGTCGTGGCAGGGGTCTTCATGATGCTTGGCGGCGTGGGGTGCGACCGCCTGCCATGGCAGAGCTCCTCAGAATCAACACCGGCAGGGCGGGAGACGACAGACGAGCAACCGGCCAGCACGCTCCCCATGGTCCCGCCGCACGAACAGGTGGCCACCGTGAATCGCGCCGTGATCACCCTCACCGATATGGAACTGGCCGTGCAGGAACTGAAACGGCTTGTGCAGGCCGCCGGGCAGACGTGGGAGACGCTCCCTGCCGAGGAGCGTGACGACCAATTAGATCTCGTGGATGTCCTGGAGAATCTGATCGATGCGGAGTTGAAGGCCCAGGATGTCCGCGCGCGGGGGTGGGATCGCAAGACAGACCTTCAGCGAAACCTCGCGTACCTCCAGCGGGGCTTCTTGGCGCAGGAATGGGAACGTCGGCAGCGGGAGACCGCCACGCCCACCGAAGAGCAGATTCATCAGTTTTATGAAACAAACAAAGCGGCCTTTGTGGATCCGGAGCGAATCCGCGTGCGGGTGGTTGTCACCAAGGACGCGGATCTTGCGGAGGCGGTTCGCTCGCAAGCGGTCGCCGGGATTCCCTTCGATCAGTTAGCCCGTGAGCGATCGATCGCCGCCAGCAAAGATGCGGGCGGGGATATCGGGTGGGTCGTGCGCGCGCTGGATTTGGAACGGCTCAGGCTCCTCGGTGAGCTAGCCCAGGATGACAAGGCATTTTTCCAGCAACTGGAACCGTTGGCCTTTGCGTTGGAAGTCGGCCAAGTCAGTCAACCGGTGAAAGGGCCGGATGGGTACTATCTCGTCAAGTTGGAGGAGCGCCAGGCCGCTCGGCAACGCACCGAGCTGGAAGTGCGCGATGCGATTCGAGTCGCCCTGACGGTGGAGAAGATGCGGGAGGCGTTGGCCCAATTGCGCAAACAGCATGAACCCCAGATCCAACAATCGCTGGAGCGCCTGAAGGATATCGTGCAGTAAGCCTTCCATATAGGTCCCTCTCCAGAAAGATCGTAGTCGTATAAGAGAGTAGATAGAGTATAGTAGAGGAGAAACGATTTCAGACCTGCCCACCCCCACCACAGAACCATGGAATGCCACGGAAGCACGGAGAGCGGTCCGACGAGCGACTCCGTGTCTCCGTGGCCGTTCCATGTCTCCGTGGTGTCATGAGGGGATTTGTGAAACAACGTTGAGAGGAAGCCCACGATGAAGTGGCCGGTTGGGGGACTGAGGGCCGAAGGGTTCAAGCGTTGGTTTCCGCTCATCTTCGCGGTGGTCATGGGAGTTGTGGCGGCGGGACTCGTCAAGCGGTATCTCGACCACCAGCAGCGTCTCTTGAAGGCAGAGCGCGAACGACTGGCCGCGCAGTATGCGCAGCCCATCGATGTGGCGGTGGCATCCCAAGACTTGCCGGAAGGGACGGTCATTGAGATGTCGCATATCCAACGGGTGCAGATTCCAGAGCGGTTTGTGCAACCCTATGCCGCGCGGAGCCGGAAGGACATTGTTGGCAAGGTCACGGCCGTTCCCATCGCCGAAGGCGAGCAAATCCTGACCAACAAATTGCGTCGTCCTGAAGAGTGGGTTCCGGAAGCAGCCTCCCTGTCGAGCGTGACCCCAAAAGGCAAGCGCGCCGTCACCATTCTGGTTGACTCGCTGACCGGTGTGGGTGGCTTCGTGCGGCCCGGGGACATCGTGGATGTGCTGTGGACGATTGTCCTGAAGCTCACGGACCAGAAGGAAGGCGAAGCGGTCACGTGGACGTTGCTTCAAGACACTCCTGTGCTGGCCGTTGGGAACGAGCTCATGGGGCAGCGCGGAGGCGAGCCACAGAGACCGTCCGCTGGGCAGCCCGGTCAATACATGGTGACCTTGGGCTTAACCCCTCAAGAGACGTCGTATGTGCTCATTGCCAGAGAGCACGGAAAGATTCAACTGAGCTTACGCCCCAAATTGGAGAGCGGTGCGCAGGTGGTCGCCCCGGCGAGCTTCAGCGCCTTGCTGCAACAGCTAGGGCTTCAAGTGTCTCAGGACGTGGCGACCAAGACGGTTCGCGAGATCGAGGTCTATCGGGGCCTCGAGCGAAGCGTGGTCTCGCTGAGTGACGAATGACGTCTCCGTTCGCGACCACGACGCACCGCCTGCTGTGGAGACTGCTTCTGGCCGGTGTGGGACTGTGGGCGTTGACCCTCATGGGTGTCTCGACGGCGCAGCCTCCCGAGGGGCAGCAAGGCGCCGCTCTGATTCAACTGGAACGCGGCGCCATTCATACGTTGGAAGTGGATGGACTGGTGCGCCTGGCCATCGGAGATCCCGCGGTGGCGGACGTGATGGTGGTCTCGCCGTCCCAGTTGCTCATCCAGGCGAGAGGCTCCGGGAAAACCAGTCTCCTGGCGTGGGACAAACAGGGGGAGCATGCCTGGACCATCGAGGTGCTCGACCGATCACCTAGCATCAGGGAAGCGCAGTTGCGTCAGATCCTCAGCGAGTTGAATCTTCCCAGCGTGCTGGTGAAGCGGGAAGCGGACAAGCTGTTTCTGGTTGGCGAAGTGGAACGAGAAGAGGAGTTTAGCCGGCTTGAGCAGCTCATGACGGCGTTTCCCGGGACGACCAATCTCGTCAAGGTCCTGCCGCCTCCGCTGGTACCCGTCGCGATGGCCACCGACCTCGTGAAGTTATCTGTTCAAGTGCTGGAGATCCGCCGGAAGGATCTCGAAAAACTGGGTGTGGATTGGTCCGATTCCATCGGCCTCACGGAGCCCTCGGTCACGGATCTCACCGTGCACAACGCCCTGACGCGCTTCGGCACGTCGGTCACCCGCACCAGCGTCCAGGCCATCTTGAGCGCGCTGGTCGAGCAGAACAAAGCGCGGATCTTGGCGGAGCCGAAGCTGGTCACCTCCAGCGGGAAAGAAGCCTCGTCGTTCGTCGGCGTGGAGGTTCCCATCATCACCGGGACCGCCTTTGGCACGGCGACCTCGACCGTCAGCACCAGCGTGGAATTTCGCAACACGGGCGTCTTGTTGAAGATGACGCCTCATGTGCAGCTGGTCGATGAGGAACGGAAGATCACGACGGTCATCGAGGCCGAAGTCTCTGGCCTGGACACCTCGGTCGGCTTGACCGTACCGGCTGGTTCTCAGACGGTGCTCGTGCCAGGATTCACCGTCCGGAGAGCGAACACCGAAGTGACCACCTCCTCCGGCGAGTCGATCTTTATCGCGGGGCTGGTGAGTGTCGAGGACACGAGCAACGTCTCGCAGGTGCCCGCCCTAGGCAGCATGCCGGTCCTGGGGCGGCTGTTCCGCACACCGGAGGATAAAGTGGTCGAGCAGGAAATTGTCATCATCGTGACCCCCGAAATCGTGACCAGCAGCCAGATCACCAAGTTAGGACTGAGCGCAAACGGGAGGGAAGGGAAGGCGGTGGCCGAGGTCAGGCCGACGGTCCAAGATCCCCAGCTTCGCTACGCCATGCAAGTGCAGGAGCGGATCGCCAAGGCCATCCGGTATCCGCCGAACGAGCAGCAGCTCGGCATCACCGGGCAGGTGAAAATGCGCCTCCATCTCTTTCGGGATGGAACCCTGGCTCGTGCCCTGATTGCGGAGTCCTCCGGCGTGCCGGCCTTTGATGCTGAAGCGCTGAAGGCTGCCGAGGTCCAATCGCCGTACCCGCCGTTTCCCGCCGAACTGCCCCAGCAGGATCTGTGGCTGGAGCTGCCCGTCGTCTTTCGTCCGTAGGTCCGTCGTTGATTCATCGACCCCATTAACCCATCCACCCATCTGGTGTCCCTGGGTACCTGGAACGATTTCCTCATCACCCCTCGCAGCTATGTGTTCGACGGCATCGTGTGATATACTTCCTTCATAGAGGTTCTTAATCGTGCGTAATGGATTACCATACCCTATCAGCAGTATTGGGAGAGCCCCAACTGAGCAAGGGAGAACAGAGAGGGCATTCCGTGTCCGGCAAGGTGATTGTCGTCTTTGGCACCAGAGTCGGTGTGGGTAAAACGGTGGTCGCCACGCACCTGGCGGGGCGTCTGGCCCGGCAGACAGGCCAGCCCGTTTGCCTAGTGGACTTGGACGTGACGAGAGCTGGAGAGGCGGCGAGGCTGTTGCGTCTGTCGGTGACGCGTTCCCTGGCGGACCTCATGCCCATGGCGAAGCGCTACGAGGTCATCGAGCCGCACACCCTAGAGAAGGCCACCGCGCCTCATCCATCAGGCATCCATGTGCTCACCGCGGTCACGCAACCCCAACAGCTTGTCCAGTTACATCCCGCGGCGCTGGCCGTGACGTTTGATGCACTGAAGCACCGCTACCCCTACATCATCGTCGATGGGGGGAGCGTTTTTTCCGACCAGCTCTTGGCCGCCTTTGAAGCGGCCAATCTCCTCCTGCTAGTGACCACCCCGGCCTTGCTCAGCCTCTATCAGACGAAGTGGGCGCTGGCACTCGTTGAGAACCTCACCGTTCCTTCCCAGATGGTCAAGGTCGTTCTGAACCAGACGCCTGTCGCCGGGGCGCTTCACCTCCAGGACGCTCACCACCTGATTCCCTGTGAGATCCTTGGAGAGATTCCAGAGGACGGCGAGATGACGGTGGCGTCACAACGTGATGGGATGTTCTCGTCCGAGCAGACCGCCGCGGCCTCGGCGTTGCGTCGTTTGACGGACATCTTGATGACGAGGCACGATCTCTATGGGGAGTCCCGGCAGCGCGCCAGGGGCCAGGGGGCATCCTGGATCGACGGCGAGGCCGCGGTGGGGTCGGGGTCCCTGTACGTCACGCCGGAGTCCGCCGTCCTCGAAGAGTCCACCGATGAAATGGTGATGATGAAGCGGCGCATCCATGAGCGGTTGGTGGATGAGCTGGATCTGAAAAAATTGGTCTTGACCACGGCGATGAACAACGAGCAGATGAGCGAGTTGCGTCGGAAAACCGAGCGGGTCCTTCACGCCTTGCTGGGTCGGGAGGCGCAGGCCGCGGGGCTCTCGCCAGCGGTGCGGGGTCTCCTGGTCAAAGAAATCATTGATGAGGCGCTTGGCCTTGGTCCGCTGGAAGAGTTCCTGGCGGACCCGGAGGTGACCGATATCCTCGTGAACAATAAAGACCAAATCTATGTGGAGCGACGCGGGCGGCTTGAGCTGACCACGAGACGCTTCATCTCCAACGACCAAGTCTTCGGGGCCATCGAGCGCATCACCGCGCAAATTGGGAGACGCATCGACGAGTCCAGTCCGATGGTGGATGCGCGGCTGCCTGATGGTTCGCGGATCAATGCCATCATCCCGCCGCTGTCGCTGAAAGGGCCGGTGCTGTCCATCCGGAAGTTTTCCCGGATCAGCTATACGCAGGAGGATCTGATTCGGTTCGGGACCCTCACCCCTGAGATGATGGCGTTCTTGCGGGCGTGTGTGCTGGCTCGAAAAAATCTGCTCATCTCCGGCGGGGCGGGCTCGGGCAAGACCACCCTCTTGAATGTGATTTCATCCTTCATCTCGTCCGGAGACCGGGTCATCACTATTGAGGATGCGGCGGAGCTGAAACTCGCCCAGGCTCACTGGGTCAGTCTGGAGGCGCGTCCTCCCAACATTGAGGGCAAGGGGCAGGTTACGATGCGGGATCTGTTCCGCAACGCGCTGCGGATGCGCCCCGACCGTATTATCATCGGAGAGTGCCGCGGCGCGGAGACTCTGGATATGCTCCAAGCGATGAACACCGGCCATGAGGGTTCGATCACCACCGTCCATGCCAATTCGCCTCGGGATGTGATCACCCGGTTGGACTCCATGGTGTTGATCTCAAACATCGACTTGCCCATTCGGGCGATCCGCCAAATGGTCGCCTCAGGCCTCCAAGTCATCATCCACATGGCCCGCCTCTCCGATGGATCACGGAAAATCATCTCCATCAGTGAGCTCACCGGCATGATCCATGAGACGGAGATTGTCATGCAGGATCTGTTTGTGTTCCAGCAGACCGGCGTGACTCCTGAGGGGGCGGTCCTTGGTCGCTTCGTCGCCACCGGCGCCCGGCCGACCTTCTTCGAAGAACTCACACGCAAGGGGATCGTCTTGGACGAGGCGATCTTTACCG
>Ga0114945_10001360_pt1 | contig 15283 bp, 12 predicted proteins | sample OV2TP3_FD_87194 | JGI IMG/M metagenome (GOLD analysis project Ga0114945, IMG submission 87194) | Hot spring microbial communities from Beatty, Nevada to study Microbial Dark Matter (Phase II) - OV2 TP3 | ecosystem: Environmental > Aquatic > Thermal springs > Hot (42-90C) | place: USA: Beatty... | reverse complement strand
TTCTATCCCGGCGTGAGCTACCGGCACCTGTTGGTCATCTCCGGGGTGGAGTACGTGAAGACCGAATGCACCCCGCCCCACGATATCTCCGGCAAGCCCACGGCGCCGTATGCGCCGAAGGGCCCCGGCGCGCAGCGGCTGGGCGAGCTGATGTGCAAGGCAGCCGGCATCCTGAAGGATCACCCCGTGAACGGGCGGCGGATCGCGGCCGGCAAACCGCCGGCGAATCAGCTCTGGTTCTGGGGGCAGGGGACCGCCGTGCAGGTGCCGTCCTTCCAACAGCTCTACGGGCGAACGGGCGCATGCATCAGCGCCGTGGACATCGTGCGCGGCATCGGCCGGCTCGTCGGCTTCGACATCATCCAGGTGCCGGGCATCACCGGCTACTTTGACACGAACTACGCCGGCAAGGCCGAGTACGCCCTGAAGACGCTGGATGATCACGACCTTGTCTTGATCCACATTGAATCGACCGATGAGGCCGGGCATCTCGGTGATTGGCGGAAGAAGATCCGGGCCATCGAAGATGTGGACCGGCTGGTGGTCGGCCCGGTGCTCGAGGGGCTGAGACGGCGGGGCGGGCCGTTTGCGATTCTGGTGACGCCGGACCACCCGACGAGCACCCCGCTCAAAACCCACATCGCCGAGCCGGTACCGTTCGCGCTCTACGCGACGAACGGCCCCAAAGGCGGCGCCGGCGCATATAATGAAACCGCCGTCAAGGGATCGAGTCAGCGGTTCGAAGAGGGGTTCCAATTGATGAGCTTTTTCCTTGCGCAAGGCCAAACGACGTAGGAGGGTGAATGCGCGTGCAGGTCAGGGCAGGGCAGGTGGGCCAGGCCCGGGATGGGCTGGCGGTGTATGGGGCGGTGGAGGGTGAGGCGCGCCCGGAGCGGCTGCTGCCGGCCTCGACCGCGCGGGATCGAGCGCTGCAACGGCTGGTGAGGGCTTCGGGCTTCCGGGGGGCTGCGAACGAGACGCTCTTCCTGCCGCGCGGAGCCCGGTGGGCGCTCGTCGTCGGATTGGGCAAGGCGAAGGAGCTGTCGCTTGAGCGCTGCCGGCAGTTCGCCGGCATCGCGGCCAAGGCGGCCCGCGCCCGGGGGTTCCGGCAGGTGGCGCTGCCCATCCTGCGCCATCAGGGCGTCGGCCCCACACCGGAGGCGACCCAGGCCACCGCCGAGGGCGCGCTGCTCGGCCTGTACCGTTACGACAAGCTGCGCAAGCTGCCGAAGCACGAGCGAGCGCGGCGCATCGAGGCGATCACACTGGTGGTGGAGCGCGCCAGCGAGGTGGCCGCGGCCAGGCGGGCGGCGGAGAAGGCGCAGGTGCTCGCCGAGGCGGTCGCGCTTGCGCGGGACCTCATCAACGGCCCCTCGAACCTGGTCACGCCGACGCACTTGGCGAACACGGCGCGGCGGATCGCCCGCGAGCATCGGCTCAGATGCACCGTGATTCCCTTCGCGCGCCTCAAGCGGCTGGGCTTCGGCGGCATCGTCGGCGTGGCGCAGGGCAGCGCCCATCCCGCGCAGTTCATCGTGCTGGACTACCTGCCTACCGGTAGGCAGGGCAGGCCCCCGCGCGCCAAGGCGACATTTGCGCTGTGCGGCAAGGGGATCACGTTCGATTCCGGCGGCATCAGCATCAAGCCGTCCGCGAAGATGGAGCAGATGAAGTACGACATGTCGGGCGCGGCGGCGGTGCTGGGGACGGTGAAGGCCGCGGCCAGGCTGCGGCTGCCGCACCGCGTGGTGGGGATCATCGCGGCCACCGAGAACCTGCCCTCCGGCACGGCGCAGAAGCCCGGCGATGTGCTGACGACGCTCTCCGGCAAGACGGTGGAGGTCATCAACACCGATGCGGAGGGGCGGCTGGTGCTGTCGGACTGCCTCCACTACGCCAGGCGGTACAAGCCGGACGGGGTCATCGACCTCGCTACGCTGACCGGCGCGTGCATCGTGGCGCTGGGCGCGGAGGCCGTCGGGCTGATGACGAAGGATGAGCGGCTGGCCGCGCGGCTGAACCAGGCCGGCAAGGAGACCCACGAGCGTGTGTGGCGGCTGCCCCTGTGGGACGAGTACCGCGAGCAGCTCACATCCGACGTGGCGGACCTCAAGAACGTCACCGATACCGGGCAGGCCGGCACGATCACCGCGGCCAAGTTCCTGGAGGAGTTTGCCGAGGGGCTGCCCTGGGCGCACCTGGACATCGCCGGCACCGCGTGGACCGAGAAGGAGAAGCCCTACGTCCCGAAGGGCGCGGTTGGCATCGGGGTGCGCTTGCTCATCCAGCTGTTGGAGAGTTGGAGGTAGCGCGCGGAACAGCCGGACCGCTTCTCTTTTCCCTCAGTCGATCGACCTGCCTGCCGGCCTGCCGGTAGGAAAAGAGAAACGGTCCGCTCTTTCCGAATCATAAGCGGTTTTTGCTTGGGGAGGACGAATGGATGATGAGATCAGGAAGCTGCGGGAGGTGCTGGAGGTTCCGGCGGGCCAGGAGTGGGAGGCGACGGTCCGCCTGCTGCTGCGGCTGATTGGGGAGGATCCGAACCGGGAGGGGCTGCGGCGCACCCCGCTGCGGGTCAAGAAGGCGCTGCAGTTTTTGACGTCGGGCTACCGGCAGGATCCAGCCACGATCCTCACCCGCGCCTTCACGCAGGTCAAACACGATGAGATGGTCATCGTGAAGGAGATCGATTTCTATTCGATGTGCGAGCACCACATGATGCCCTTTTTTGGGAAGTGCCATCTCGCCTACGTGCCGGATAAAAAGCTTATCGGTCTGAGCAAGCTCCCGCGGCTGGTGGACGCGTTCGCGCACCGGCTGCAGGTGCAGGAGCGGCTCACGACCCAGATCGCCGAGGCGATCAACGAGCACCTCAAGCCGCTGGGGGTGGCCTGCGTCATCGAGGCAAGCCACCTGTGCATGATGATGCGCGGGGTGCAGAAGCAGAACGCGCGGGCGGTGACAAGCTCCATGCTGGGGGCGTTTCGCACCAGCGAAAAGACCCGCGCGGAGTTCCTGACGCTGATCCGCTCCGACCTCGCCTCGTAAGAAGGTGTCAGACACCTTTCCCGCTTTGAAAAGTGTCTGACACCTTTGGGCGGTGGCGGAGGGGAGGGCATTTGTGTTACAATGAGGATTCCGCACTGAAGATTCTGAGATGCAACCGACGAGAGATGAGAAACAGGTCCCGCAGCTTTCGGCGTCGGGGACGCCCACCCAGCTTGCCTCCGCCAGGCAGGGCGTCGTCACGGACGCCATGCGGCGGGTGGCGGAGCGGGAGGGGCTGGACCCTGAGCTCATCCGCTCGGAGCTGGCCCGGGGGCGGCTGATCATCCCGGCCAACATCCACCACCTGGCCACGAGCCTGGATCCGATGGGCATCGGCACGGTGGCGAGCGTCAAGATCAACGCGAACATCGGCAATTCCGCGGTCAGCTCCCAGAAGGACGAGGAGCTGCGCAAGCTGCACATGGCGGTCCACCATGGGGCCGACACGGTGATGGACCTCTCGACCGGGGGCCGCATCCCGCAGATCCGTCAGGCGATCATCGCGGCCAGCCCTGTGCCGGTGGGCACGGTGCCGATCTACGAGGCGATCACGCGGGTGAAGCGGGTCGAAGACCTGACGCCGCAGCTGCTGCTGGAGGTGATCGAGGAGCAGGCGGAGCAAGGCGTGGACTACATGACGATCCACGCCGGCATCCTGCTGGAGCATCTGCCGCTCGTGCGCGACCGCGTCACCGGCATCGTCAGCCGGGGCGGCAGCCTCCTCGCGCAGTGGATGGCGGCGCATCGGGCGCAGAACCCGCTCTATGAATCGTTCGACGACATCAGCGACATCCTGCGGCGGCACGACGTGACGTACAGCCTGGGCGACAGCCTGCGGCCCGGCTGCCTGGCGGACGCGTCGGATGAGGCGCAGCTGGCGGAGCTTGCGACGCTGGGCGAGCTGACGCAGCGCGCGTGGGCCAAGGACGTGCAGGTCATGATCGAGGGGCCGGGCCACGTGCCGATGGACCAGCTCGAGCAGAACGTGACGCTGCAGCGGCGCTACTGCCGCGAGGCGCCGTTCTACACGCTGGGGCCGCTCGTGACCGATGTCGCGCCGGGCTACGACCACATCACGTCGGCGATCGGCGCGGCCATGGTCGGCTGGTACGGGGCGAGCCTGCTGTGCTACGTGACGCCCAAGGAGCACTTGGGCCTGCCGGGCGAGGACGACGTGCGCAACGGGGTCATCGCCTACAAGATCGCGGCGCACGCGGCGGACGTCGCCCGGGGGCGTCGCGGCGCGCGCGAGCGGGACGACGTGCTGTCGCGCGCGCGGTTTACGTTCGACTGGGAGCGGCAGTTCGCCTTGTCGCTGGATCCGGAGACGGCCCGCCGGATGCACGACGAGACGCTGCCCGACGGGTTCTACAAGGAGGCGAAGTTTTGCTCGATGTGCGGGCCGAAGTTCTGCTCGATGCGGATTTCGCAGACGGCGGCGAAGCTACTGGTCGGGGAGGCGCAGCATGGAGCTTGAGAAGCGGTTGGCCAGGGAGTTGAAGCGCTTGAACAAGGCGATCCAGAAGGTCGTGGCGCGGTCGGCGGAGTTCGGCCAGCTGCGGAAGCTGCTGCGCGAGGAGCAGGTGGAGCTGGCGATCTACGTCGTGCCGCTGCTCGGCGGCAAGAAGCCGTCTGCGGATCTGCGGTTCGAGCTGACCGAGGCCGACCGGAGCTTCCTCAAGCAAGCGGGTCTCCGTTTTTAAGGGACGGGACATTTCTATTTTCCGACCTGCCTGCCGGCAGGCAGGTCGGTGGACTGAGGGAAAAGAGCAGTGTCCCGCCCAGGCGAGAGAGAGGTGGCGATGTCAAAACGTCCGGTGACGTTGGAGGATTTGGATCTGCCCGCGGGCAAGAAGGCCCGGCTGTACCGGCTGCTCCACAAGCACGGGCCGGGAAACGGCCGGCTGCTCATCCTGCCCATCGACCAGGGGCTGGAGCACGGGCCCCGGGATTTCTTCATCAACCCGGACAGCCTCAACCCCGAGTTTCAGCTGCGGCTGGCGCTGGAGGGCGGCTTCTCAGCCATCGCGTTCCAGGTGGGGCTGGCGGAGAAGTACCTCCGGACCTTCGCGGGCAAAGTCCCCCTGATCCTCAAGATCAACGGCAAGACCGAAATCCCGCCGGACGATGAGGCCTTCTCGCCGTGCCACGCGGCGGTCGAGGACGCGGTGCGGCTGGGCGCCGACGCGGTCGGCTATACCTCCTATATCGGCTCGCCGCGCCAGGACGACGACTTCCTCCAGTTCGGCCGCGTGCGCCGCGAGGCGGAGCGCGCCGGCATGCCGCTCATCATGTGGGCCTACCCGCGCGGCAAGTTCATGGAGGCGAAGGGCGGCCGCGACAGCCTCTACGCGGTCGACTATGCGGCCCGCGTGGCCCAGGAGCTCGGCGCGGACGTGGTCAAGGTGAACTTCCCCAAAGCGGACGAGGAGAAGCGCGCCCAGTACCCGAAGGAGTACCGCGACCTGAAGCTCTCCAAGCGCGAGATGCTCGAGAAGGTCGTCGCCTCCGCCGGCCGGACGCTCACGCTGATGTCCGGGGGCGCCAAGCGCACCGATGCGGAGCTCTTCGACGACGTGCGCACGGCGCTGGAAGCCGGGGTGACCGGCTTCATCTTCGGCCGGAACATGTGGCAGCGGCGGTTCGGGGAAGCGCTCGATGTGGCGGCGAAGATCACCAAGATGATGCAGGAGGTCGCCGCCCGCCCGCCCGCCGTGAAAGCGGCGCTGGTGTGATGCCGCGATGACGCACCCGCAGACGGAACTCACGGTGTGGATCGGGGGTGCGGCCGGCGACGGCATCGCCTCGGCGGGGGAGTCGTTCGCGCAGGCGTGCTCCCGGCTGGGCTACCACGTGTTCGCCTACAACAGCTACCAGTCGGTGATCCGGGGCGGCCACGTGTGCATGCACGTCCGCATCGGCACGCACAAGGTCTACACGCAGGGCGACGAGCTCGACTACCTGATCGCGCTCAACGCCGACAGCTTCCAGCGCTACGCCACGCGCGTGATGCCGGGCGGTGCGATCCTCTACAACACCGACAAGTTTAAGGCCCAGCCCGAGCAGGCCGGCAAGGACGTGCAGCTCATGGGGCTTCCGGTCATGGAGCTGGCGGGCAACCAGCTCATGCAGAACACGGCCCTGCTGGGGGCCTTGATCCAGGTCATCGGGCTGAACCCGGCGACGACCCGCGAGCTGATCCAGGAACGGTTCACCAAGAAGGGCGAGCCGATCATCAAGGCGAACCTCGATGCGTTCGACAAGGGGATGGAGCACGCCAAGCGCAACGGCAGACCGAGCGGGATCCGTGTCGGGCCGGGCGACGGCAAGCGGCGCCCGCTGGCCGGCGGCAACCCCATGGTCGGCTTTGGGGCGCTGGCAGCCGGCTGCCGGTTCTACTCGGCGTATCCGATGACGCCGGCCTCGTCGCTGTTGCACTGGCTGGTGAAGTACGCGACCACGACGGGCCTGCTGGTGAAGCAGTGCGAGGACGAGATCTCGGCGCTCAACATGGCGATCGGCGCCGGCCACGTCGGGGTGCGCGCGATGACCGGCACCTCCGGCGGCGGGTTCGCGCTGATGACTGAAGCGGTGGGCGAGGCCGGGATGACGGAGACGCCGGTCGTGATCGTCGAGGCGATGCGCGGCGGGCCCTCGACGGGGCTGCCGACCAAGACCGAGCAGGGCGACCTGTTCCAGATCCTCGGCGCGTCGCAGGGCGAGTTCCCCAAGGTCATCCTGGCGCCCCGGACGCTGCAGGAGTGCTATGACATGGCGATCCACGCGTTCAACCTCGCCGAGAAGTACCAGTGCCCGGTCCTGATCGCCACCGACCTGTACCTCGCCGAGCGGCTCGAGACCTTTGAGGGCGTGAACATCTCCAAGATCCCGATCGAGCGGGGCGAGCTCGTCACGCAGGCGAACGGCAACGGCTACCGCCGGTTCGCCGTCACGCCCAGCGGCGTCTCGCCCCGGGCGCTGCCCGGCACGGCGGGGACCGTGTACACGGCGGCGACCGACGAGCACGACGAGGATGGGATTGTCATCAGCGACGTCTTCACGAACCCGCCGGTGCGCAAGAAGATGATGGAGAAGCGCATGCGGAAGATCGAGGGCATCTTGAGCGAGCTGCCCGCGCCGCAGCTCGACGGCCCGGCGAACGTGGAGCTGACGCTGGTCGGCTGGGGCTCGACCTACCAGGTGATGCTGGAGGCGATGGAGGCGCTCAACCGGGAGGGCTTCCAGGTCAATGTCCTGTGCCTGCGGTACCTCTGGCCGTTCCAGACCGCGGCGGTGAGCCGCCTCCTGAGCTCCTGCAAGATGACGATGTCCGTGGAGGGCAACTACACCGGCCAGCTCGTCCGGCTGATCCGGATGGAGACCGGGATCTCCATCCAGCACCACCTGCGCAAGTACGACGGCGAGCCGTTCGAGCCGCGCCAGGTGATCGAGCAGGCCCGGATGCTCCTGAAGACCAAGCCGAAGGGGTCCGTCGTGGCGGCCGTGGTCAGCGACGAGGGGCTGCCGCCGGACTTCTCCCCCATCGAGAACCCGGCGATCGGGGCTGAGGCGACCCGGCAGCATTAGGAGGCCACGCATGGCGCAGGTGAAAGAGTACGTGGGGAAGGTGAAGCCGGACTGGTGCCCGGGGTGCGGAGACTTCGGTGTCCTGAACGCGCTCCAGCGGGCGCTGGCCGAGCTCGATATCGCCCCGCATAACGTGCTGATCGTGTCCGGCATCGGCTGCTCCTCGAACCTGCCGGGGTTCATCCATGCCTACGGCTTCCATGGGCTGCACGGCCGGTCGCTGCCGGTCGCCAGCGGCGCGCGATTGGGCAACACGGACCTGACCGTCATCGCCACAGGCGGCGACGGCGATGGGTACGGCATCGGGGTGGGGCATTTCGTCCATACCTGCCGCCGCAACCTGAACATGACGTACATCGTCATGGACAACCAGGTCTATGGGCTCACCACCGGCCAGGCCTCGCCGACGACCGAGAAGGACATCCGCACCAAGTCCACGCCGGAGGGCACGATTGAGCTCGCGCTGAACCCGATCGCCCTCGCGCTCTCATGCGGCGCGACCTATGTGGCCCGCGGGTTCTCCGGCGAAAACCTGCACCTGGCGCAGCTCATGAAGGGGGCGATCGAGCACAAGGGCTTCGCGCTGGTGGACGTGTTCTCGCCCTGCGTCACCTACAACAAGCACAACACCTACCCGTGGTTCCGCGAGCGGGTGTACAAGCTGGAAGACAAGCACCATGATCCCGCCGATTTCCGGCTGGCGATGGAGCGGGCATTTGAGTGGGGCGCGGAAATCCCCATCGGCCTCTTCTACAAGGTGGATCGGCCGACGTATGAGGATGAGGAGCCGACGCTGCGGCGCAACGGCACGCCGCTCGCCAAGCAGCCGCTGGAACGCCCGGAGCTGGCGGCGATCATGGAAGATTTCATCTAGCCGGTGTCTGGCTCCCCGCCGGAGGAGGGGTGCCTGACACCGGAACATGCGCGGAGGTCACATGCCGACGTTGACGAAGGTCGCAACGATCACCGACATCCCCCCCGGTACCGGCAAGGTGATCGAGGTGAACGGGAAGCCCATCGCGGTGTTCAACTGCGACGGGACATTCTACGCCATCGACAACACGTGCAAGCATCGGGGCGGGCCGTTGGGTGAGGGTATGCTCGCTGGCACGACCGTGACCTGCCCGTGGCACGGCTGGGAGTACGATGTCGCCAGCGGCGCCTGCACGATGGACCCCTCGGTCAAGCTCCAGACGTTTGACGTGACGGTGCAAGGTCAAGACGTCCTCATCTCCGTGTAGGAAACCGGTTGCGAAAGTGCCAGGCACTTTGCCGGTTCGATTTCTTGCGCATCTGTGGAAAACTCGGGTTTTCCACAGGGTAGGTATTATTTGAAGCGGCGAAGTGCCTGGCACTTTTTCTGATGGACAAGACGTGCGTGGCGATGATCTCGGGCGGGCTGGACAGCGCCTTAGCCGCCAAGCTGATGCTCGAGCAGGGCATCGCGGTACACGGGCTGTACCTGGCGATGAGCTGGGGCTGCTGCGACAAGGCCAAGGCCCGGGCCGTCGCGCAGGAGCTCGGGATCCCGCTCATGGTCCTCAGCGTCGGCGACGCCTACCTGGACGTGATCCGGAGGCCGAAGTACGGCTACGGAAGCGGCATGAACCCCTGCGTGGACTGCCGGATCTTCATGTTCCGGATCGCCAAGCGCTACATGGAGGAGCTCGGCGCCGGGTTCGTCGTCACGGGCGAGGTCTTGGGCCAGCGGCCGATGTCCCAGATGCGAAGGCCCTTGGGGCTCATTGAAGCGGAGAGCGGGCTCGAGGGGCTGCTGCTGCGGCCGCTGTCGGCGCAGCTCTTGGAGCCGACGCTGCCGGAGCTGCTGGGCGTGGTGGATCGGGCGCGGCTGCTGCGCGTGGCGGGCCGCTCGCGGCAGGAGCAGCTCGCCCTTGCGCGGACGCTGGAGATCCGCGCCTACTCGACGCCGGCCGGCGGCTGCCTCTTGACCGATGAGGCGTTCGCCAAGAAGACGCGGGATTTGTTCGCGCATGAGGAGCGGCCGACGACCAAGGACATGGAGCTGTTGACGATCGGGCGGCACTTCCGGGTCGGCCCGTCGACCAAGCTCATCTTGGGCCGCAACGAGTTCGAGAACCTGCTGTTGGAGGGCCACGCCGGCGACGGGTATACGTGTATCCGGCCGACATTCCCCGGTCCCTCGGCGATGGTCGTCGGGGAGCTGACCGAACGCGCCCGCGAGGCGGCGGTGTCGTTGATCCTCCAGCACACGAAGGGGGAGAAGCGCCCGCAGGGGTCGAAGGCCTTCTGGGTCAATGGAACGAGCTGGACGGTCGACCGGCCAGTGTCGGAGCGGCCACAGCCACCAGCCGAGATGGTGACCGGCTAATGGGCAAGGTCGATTACGTGTTTCGGGTCGGCGGGGAAGGTGGGGAAGGCGTGATCAGCACCGGGGAGATGCTGACCCTGGCGCTGGCCCGGGCGGGCTTCGAGATCTACACCTTCCGTACGTACCCCGCCGAGATCAAGGGCGGCCACGCCAACTTCCAGGTGCGGGCGTCGGGGGATCTCCTGCTGTCGCAGGGCGCGGCGGTGGACGTCCTGCTGGCGTTCAACGAAGAGGCGTACCAGAAGCACATCGAGGACGTCCGCCCGGGCGGCGTCCTCCTCTATGATGCGGATAGTTTCTCGCCCCCACCACTTGTCTCGGTTTCGCCTTCGGCGAAACCGTCGCAGGCGGATGAGACGCTGGGCCCGCCACCGGCGGGCCTGACAGGTGGTGGGGCGAGCTCGCTGATGTGCTACGGTGTGCCGCTGACGTCGCTGGCCACCGAGAAGGTCGGGGTGAAGCTGACGAAGAACATCGTCGCGCTCGGCGTGCTCGCGCAGCTCTTCGACATCCCGCTTCCCACCTTCGAGGAGCTGCTGAAGGATCGGTTCGGCCGCAAGGGCGAGACGGTCGTGCAGAAAAACCTCCAGGCGCTGCGCGTGGGCGCCCAGTACGCGCAGCAGATCCGCAAGCAGGACGAGATTCGGCTGGGGCCCGGCCCGCGCCAGACGAAGGAGCTGGTGCTCTCCGGCAACGAATCGCTGGCGCTGGGCGCGATCGCGGCCGGCTGCCGGTTCTACGCGGGCTATCCGATCACCCCGGCCACCGACATCATGGAGTTCCTCGCCAAGGAGCTGCCCAAGGTCGGCGGCTTCGTCGTCCAGACGGAAGATGAGATTTCGGCGATCGGCGCCGTGCTGGGGGCGTCGTTCGCCGGCAAAAAGGCGATGACCGCCACGTCGGGGCCAGGGTTTTCGCTCATGACGGAGATGATGGGCTTGGCGGTGGCGGCGGAGATCCCGGCGGTGGTGGTCGACGTGCAGCGGGTGGGGCCGTCCACCGGCATGCCCACCAAGACCGAGCAGGGGGACCTCTACCTGGCGTGCTACGGCGGCCACGGCAACTGCCCGCGCATCGTGTTGGCGCTGACCAGCGTCGAGGACTGCTTCTACAGCATCATGTGGGCGTTCAACCTCGCCGAGCAGTTCCAGATGCCGGTGGTGGTGCTGTCCGATCAGTACCTCGGGCACCGGAAGGCGACGGTGCCGGTGCCGGACCCGTCCAAGGTGCCCGTCGTCGACCGGAAGAAACCGTCGCCGGCGGAGATGGCCGACTACAAGCGCTACCGGTTCACGCCGGACGACATCTCGCCCATGGCCATCCCCGGCACGGAGGGGGGCGGCTACATCGCCGAGGCGCTGGAGCACGACGAGCGGGGCTTTCCGGCCGCCTCCGACCACCAGATGCACCTGCGCTCCACGCAGAAGCGGTACCAGAAGTTCGTGCAGGTGGAGCCGATCGCGAATGACTTGGTGCGGGTCTACGGCGAGCCGCACCCGGAGATCGGCATCATCGGCTGGGGGTCGAGCGAGGGGGTCATTCGGGAAGCGGTGCAGATCGCCCAGGACAAGGGCTACTCGGTGGGCGCGCTGCATCCCAAGATCCTCTACCCGCAGCCGCTCGCGAAGCTGACGGAGTTCATCGAGGGCACCAAGGCGGTCATCATCCCGGAGGTCAACTACACCGGGCAGTTCGCCACGCTGCTGCGCAAGCGCTACGCCTATGATTTCATCCAGCTGAACAAGTGCATCGGGCTGCCGTTCACGCCCAAGGAGATTTTCGACAAGATCGAGGAGGTCGCCACGCATGTCCACGGCCGCCGACGAGTGGTCGCCGCAAAGCTATAAGACCGACGAGCACCCGATCTGGTGCCCGGGCTGCGGGGACTTCGGGGTGCTGGCCTCGCTCTACCACGCGCTGGCCGGGCTGAAAATCCACCCGAAGGATCTCGTGGTGGTCTCCGGCATCGGCTGCTCCGGACGCACGCCCGGCTTCGTCAAGTCCTACGGGTTTCACTCGCTGCACGGGCGGGTGCTGCCGGTCGCCTTGGGCGCCAAGCTCGCCAACCCCTCACTGGAAGTGATCGGCGTCGGCGGCGACGGCGACGGCTTCGCGATCGGCGGCGGCCACATCCCGCACGCGGCGCGGCGCAACCCCGACATCACGTACCTCATCATGGACAACGCCACCTACGGCCTGACCAAGGGGCAGTACTCCCCGACGTCCCCGCTCGGCTTCCAGGCCGGCTCGACCCCCTACGGGAACATCGAGCAGCCGCTCAACCCGCTCGCGATGCTGATCGCCTATGGCGCGTCGTTCGTTGGGCAGGGCTACTCCGGCAAGCCCAAGGAGCTGGCGGAGCTGATCACGCGGGCGATCCAGCACAACGGCTTCGCGTTCGTCAACGTCATCAGCCCCTGCATCACCTTCTACAACACCTACAAGGTCATCCCGCCGAAGCTGGCGGAGGTGCCGAAGGAGCACGATGTCACCAACCGCTCCAAGGCCTTCGAGCTGGCCCTCCAGGCGGATCGGGTGCTGCTCGGCGTGTTCTACCAGGCGCCCCGCCCCACATTCGAGGAGCAGGCGGCGGAGGTCATTCACAAGGCGCAGGCGACCGGCCGGCCTCGGCTGGATGAAATCTTCGCCGAGTTCTCCTGATGGCCAAAAGGTGTCAGGCACTTTTGGAAGCGGGAAAGGTGTCTGACACCTTATGAAGACGCGCGTTGAGCGCGATTCGCTCGGGACCAAGCGCGTCCCGTCCGCCGCGTACTACGGCATCCAAACCTTCCGCGCGGTCGAAAACTTCCCCATCAGCGGACTGCGCATGCCGGCGGAGCTCGTGCGCGCCTACGCCCTGATCAAGAAGGCCGCCGCCTCCGCGAACGCCGCCGTCGGTGAGCTGCCGCGCCGGTCGGCCTCGGCCATTCGCCGCGCTTGCGATGAGGTCCTCCGCGGCCGATTCGATGAGCAGTTCGTGGTCGATGTCTACCAGGCCGGCGCCGGCACCTCGTTCAACATGAACATGAACGAGGTGGTGGCCAACCGCGCCAACGAGCTCTTGGGCGCGCGCAAGGGCAGCTACCGCCCCCTGCATCCGAACGACCACGTCAACATGGCGCAGTCGACCAACGACACGTTCCCGACCGCGATGCGCCTGGCGTGCCTCATGGCGCTGCCGCCGCTGCTCGAGGCGATGGCGCGGCTGGAGGGGTCGTTGCGGAGGAAGGCGCGCCAATTCGCGACCATCGTGAAGGCCGGGCGCACGCACCTGCAGGACGCGGTGCCGGTGCGCCTCGGCCGCGAGTTCGGCGCCTACGCGCTGGCGATCCGCCATGCGCGGGAGCATCTGGCGCTGACGGCGCGCGCCCTGCAGGAGCTGAACCTCGGCGGGACCGCGGTGGGCACCGGGATGAACACGCACCCGCGCTACCGCCGGCTGGCCATCGCCGCCTTGCGCCGGTGGACCCGGATGCCGCTGCGCCCGGCGGAGGACCTGATGGAGCGGATGCAGAGCCTGGGGGATTTCGCGCGGCTGTCGGGCAGCCTGCGCGTGTACGCGCTCGAGCTGATCCGCATCGCGAATGACCTGCGGCTGATGACCTCCGGACCCAACACCGGCTTCGGCGAGATCGACCTGCCGGCCGTGCAGCCGGGGTCCTCGATCATGCCGGGGAAGGTCAACCCGGTCATGGCCGAGCTGGTCGATATGGTCGGGTTCCAGGTGCTCGGGCATGACGCCACCGTGGCCTGCGCCGTGCAGGCGGGCCAGCTGGAGCTCAACGTCATGATGCCGGTCGTGGCGTACAACCTCCTCCAAGCGATGCGCCTGTTGACGAATGCCAGCCGCGCGTTCGCCGCCAAGTGCGTGGACGGCATCGTGGCGCATCCGGACCGGTGCGAAGCCTTCGCGCGCCGCAGCCTGGCGCTTGTGACCGCGCTGGCGCCCCGGATTGGCTACCTCAACGCCGCCCAGGTCGCCAAGGAATCGCTGGCTACCGGCCGCTCCATCCTTGAGCTCGTGCTGGCGCGCCGCTTGTTGAACGCCCGCGAAGCCAAGCGGCTGCTGGATCCCCGCCGGCTCAGCCGCGGCGCCTGACCGTCGGCGCTTGCCTTGCCGCCTTTTTCACGTCATGTTACAATTGTGCTTCTTGACAAGAGTTACTACCATCATCCGCCCGAAGCGCTCCAGACTGTCCGTAGCCTGTGGGAGTTCCTGTCGTTGAGGAAGGGCAGACCAGGGAACGAGCCATCGATGGAGTGGAGCGAGCGACCGATAGGAGGGGCAACCTGGGTTGCCCCTCCTATGGAGCTCGCGTCCCTCGATTTCGTGTAGACGCGAGCGACGCGCCCGTAGCTCACTCGGATAGAGCGCTTGGCTTCGAACCAAGAGGCAGCAGGTTCGAATCCTGCCGGGCGCGCTCATTGACGGCATCGGCAGGATTCGAAGGGAGCGCCGAGCCCCAGCCGGATGCCGCGCGACGAAGAGGAGCGCGGCGACCGCCGTGCAGCTGACCGAACCGGTAGCGGCCGATCAGGATGCGCAGTGACGATAAAAAGTGTCAGACACCTTTCGACCGGTCGTCTCGCATCGGGAAAGGTGTCTGACACTTTTTAGCAATTTGCTCCACACGATCCATGGTTGGATTGAAGGTTGTCATGAGCGTCTTTGCGGGCCGCTAGCTCAATTGGTAGTAGCACCTGACTCTTAATCAGGGTGTTCTGGGTTCGAGTCCCAGGCGGCCCATCTAACATTCGAACGGGCGGATGGCGGAACTGGCAAACGCGACGGCCTTAGGAGCCGTTGGGGCAACCCTTAGAGGTTCAAATCCTCTTCCGCCCACGCGGGGAACTGTCCGTAGCCTGTTGGGGGTTGTTGTCCCTGAGGAAGGGGAGCCCAGCCTTCGCGTGGATGAGCGGCGAGGGCGAGAGGAGGGGAAACCTGGGTTGCCCCTCCTATGGAGTCCCCCACCTGTCTCGGGTTCGCCGAAGGCGAACCCGTCGCAGGGAATGGGACTCTGGGCCCGCCACGGACGGGCCAGACAGGTGGGGGGACGACGCGGGAGTAGCTCAGGGGTAGAGCGTCACGTTGCCAACGTGAAAGTCGCGGGTTCAAATCCCGTCTCCCGCTCTGTTTTGCTCATGGCAGCGTGGGGATTTGAAGGGAGCGCCGACTTCACTCAAAAATCGCCGGATGCCGCCCCCCTTGGGGGGCGGAGGAAGGCGCCCACGCGGTCGGGTCAGCACACGAAGGCGGCCTCCGGCGCTTTTTGGATCCGACGACACCTCAAGGATGGG
>Ga0114945_10001359_pt1 | contig 15286 bp, 15 predicted proteins | sample OV2TP3_FD_87194 | JGI IMG/M metagenome (GOLD analysis project Ga0114945, IMG submission 87194) | Hot spring microbial communities from Beatty, Nevada to study Microbial Dark Matter (Phase II) - OV2 TP3 | ecosystem: Environmental > Aquatic > Thermal springs > Hot (42-90C) | place: USA: Beatty... | reverse complement strand
GGGAAAAGCTCATCAACCAGGCTCAGGGATACCGTAACGACATCACCCCGAAGGCAAAGGGCGAGGCTGCTCAGATCGTCAACCAGGCGAAAGGGTACGCGCAAGCCCGGGTGAATCGGGCGGAAGGCGAGGCGAATCGGTTCCTCCAGACGCTGAAGGAGTACAACCAGGCCAAAGAGATCATCTCGAAGCGCATCTACATCGAGACGCTCGAGGAGGTCCTTCCCAATGTCGAGCAGGTGATCATCGATGGGAAAGCGGCGGATCGGCTGCTTCCCTTCCTGCCGCTGGAGCGGCTCCGCAAGTCAGCCCCGGCGGCACCAGCCGAAGAGAAGAAGAACAGCCCATGAAAAACCAGACCATGCTGATCGCGCTGGCGCTGGTGATCGTGCTGTTGATCGTGCTCGGGATCTCGCCGTTCTTTGTCGTGGATCTCACCCAGACTGCGATCGTCGTGCAACTCGGCAAGCCGGTTCGCACCATCACCGAGCCCGGGCTGAAGTTCAAGATCCCCTTCATCCAGGAAGTGACCTATTTCGACAAGCGCCTGCTCGATTACGACGCCTCGGCCCAAGACGTGATCACGCAGGACAAGAAAACCATTTTGATCGACAACTTCGCCAAATGGCGGATCGTGGATCCGCTCAGGGTGTACCAGGCGTTTCAGACTCAACGCGCCGCCCTTCGGCGGCTGGATGACATCATCTACTCGGAGCTGCGGGTGGAACTGGGACGGCACGATCTGTCGGAGATCGTGTCGAAGACACGCTCGGACATCATGGCGGTGGTGACCAAGCGGGCGAACGAAAAAGCCTCCGCCTACGGGATCGCCATCCTGGACGTGCGGATCAAGCGCGCGGACCTGCCGGAGCAGAACGAAAAGGCGGTGTTCGCCCGCATGCAGGCCGAGCGCGAGCGACAAGCCAAGCAGTACCGGGCGGAAGGTGCGGAAGAAGCGCAGAAGATACGCTCCGAGGCCGAAAAGGATCGGGAAATCATCCTGGCCCAAGCGTACCGGGCCTCAGAAGAGCTGCGCGGCGAGGGAGACGCCAAGGCCTTCAGGATTTACGCGGCTGCCTACCGCCAGGACCCGCGGTTCTTCGAGTTCACCCGCTCCATGGAAGCCTACAAGAAGACGTTCGGCAATCACGCCACCATCGTGATCAGCCCGGACTCGGAGTTCTATAAATTCCTCAAGCAACGGTAACGCGCAGGCTCGGGGCAAGCGGCGCGAGGCAATGGGGTTGTCCACTTTTAAGACAGGCCTACGATCTCGCCTGTCTCCGGATCCAGGTCGATCCGTTCGCCAGCCGGCTGCTTCGGGAGGCCGGGCATCAGTTGGACCCCGGAGCAGATCGCCGTCAAGAATCCGGCTCCCGCAAAGGGGCGCAACTCACGGACCGGAACAGTAAAGCCGGATGGCCGGCCCTTGAGGCCGGCATCATGTGACAGCGACAACGGGGTCTTGGCCATGCAAACAGGAAGATGGCCGAGGCCGAGCGCGCAGAGCCTCGCAATTCCAGCCTCCGCCTGCGGGCTATAGGCCACGCCGCTAGCGCCGTACAGGCGGCGCGCAATGGTTCCGATTTTTTCCTTGAGCGGAGCGGTGTCGGCATAGAGCGGGGCGAACGAAGACGGCTGCGCGCAGGCGGCCTCCACCGCGTGAGCCAACTCTGTAGCCCCCTCCCCGCCGTCAGCCCACGGCGTGGCAACGACCGCGGCGAAGGCGCCGGCCGCTAGGGCCTGCTCTCGAACATACCGCCGCTCATCGAGCGAATCCTCCGGAAACCCGTTGATCGCGACGACCGTGGGAACGCCGAAGGCTTTCATATTGGCGATGTGCTGCTCCAGATTGCAGATCCCTCTGGTCAACGCCTCCTGATTCGGCCGGAGCAACGCAGGCGGGAGGGGCTTGCCCGGCTGGGCGGCGCCCGCTCCACCATGCAGCTTCAGCGCCCGGAGGGTCGTCACGACGACGACCGCATGCGGGCGGAATCCCGAGGCGCGGCACTTGATGTGGAAGAACTTCTCCGCGCCCAACTCGCTTCCAAAGCCCGCCTCGGTGACCACATAGTCCGCGCAACGCAGCGCAATGGCATCCGCCAGGACGGAAGAATTGCCGTGGGCGATATTGCCGAACGGGCCGGCGTGGACGAAGGCGGGCGTGCCCTCGCAGGTCTGCAACAGGTTGGGGCATAAGGCTTCCTTGAGGATCACGGCCATGGCGCCCGCGCAGTTCAGTTCTTCCGCCGTGACGGGACGCCCTTCTCCGGTCAGCCCTATGATGATGCGACCGAGACGGCGGCGAAGGTCCGCATGATCACCCGCCAGCGCCAGGATGGCCATCACCTCTGACGCCTCCGTGATGACGAATCGGGGCCTGAGCGCGCGGTCGCTGATTCCCATCACCCGAGGCCACGAAATCCCCTCGGACTTGATCCCCAGCGAATTGCCGTGAAACAGATGGTTGTCCACGAACGCCGCCAGCAAATTGTGGCTGGTCGCGACGGCATGGGCATCACCCGTCAGATGGAGGTTGACCTCTTCGAGCGGGACGAGGCACGCCCGGCCTCCGCCGGCCCCTCCCCCCTTGATGCCGAACACCGGTCCGAGTGAGGGCTGCCGCAGAGTGACCACGGCGCGCCGGCCTTGCCGGTACAAGGCCATCGCGAGGCCGATGGCGATGGTCGTTTTGCCCTCCCCCATCGGGGTCGGATTCGTCGCGGTCACCAGGACATAGCGGCCGTGAGGGCGGCCAGCCAGCCGTTTGAGCACGGCCAGGTCCACCTTCGCAGTCAAACGACCATAGGGAACCAACTCGTTCTCAAGCAGGCCGAGGGCCTGTGCAATGTCCCGCAGAGGCCGAATATGAGCGCTCTGGCGATTGCTCATGATCGATTCACAAGGCTCTGGAAGAGCGCCGAGGATCGGGGGGATCGATTTGACAAGGAAGGTCAGGAGGAAATACGCGGGGCAGGCCGCTCAATCGAGAATGTATCGCCGGGGATTGACGGCCTCGTTATTGACCGCCACCTGATAATGGAGGTGCGGACCGGTTGAAAACAGGCCGGTACTGCCGACCAGCCCGATCACATCGCCGCGCCTGACGTGCTGCCCTTTCTTGACCAGGACCTTGGCCAGATGCCCGTACGACGTTGACAGCCCGTAGCCATGATCGAGGCGGACGATTTTGCCCATCTTGGGGTCGAACTCGACCACCGTGATCCTCCCACTGGCCGGGGCATGCACTTCCGCACCAGGCGGTGCGCCGATATCCAGACCGGTATGCATCGCCGGCTGTCCGGTGAACGGCGAGATTCTCGGACCGAATCCCGACGTCACCCATCCCTTGACCGGCCAGATGGACGGCGTGGCGGCCCACCGGACTCTCCGGGCCTTGGCGATAGCGGCCACCTCCTGGAGGGACCGCTCCTGTGCAACCGCCTCATTCTGCAGCCACGCCAACTCCCTCTGCACCCGTAAGGCCAGATTGCCATCTTCCGGCGCGGGAGCCGGCTTCTGCTCCGGCTCGCGTGCGGACGGGGGAACCGGGAGCACCGTGTCATACTCGGTGAGTGGGGTCTCTTCCCCGCCCCTCCCGTTCGCCAGATCTTCCGGCTTCGGCACGTCGATTCCCAGCATGATCCGGAGCTGATCGTTGACCTCCTTCATCGCCATGAGCCGACGCTTCAGGTCCTCGACCGTCGCCGAGAAGACGGTCATCTGCTCTCGCGCGCTTTGATTCTCGGCCTTGACCAGATCGATCTCCCAAGCCTCTCCGATCCGGACCACGTACTCGGAGACCAGAAGCGCCTCTCCCACGAGGAGGCAAATACCCAAGACCAAGGCTCCCCTGACCAGCATGCGGGGAATACTCAACCGGAAGGGGCGATTGGCAGGCCCTCGGAAAATGACGATCGTGTAGGTATCGGCCGGCTGCTTCATGAAGCCCGTTTCGAGAGGACAAGAGTGTACTTAATTGAATGAGCGTGGTCAAGACATTCGTGAGGTGAAAAACAGGTTGAATTACGTGGACTTACGAGTACTGTCCCGTATCCAGGCGAGGTAGTCGGGGTTGCCTGCGTCGATCGGCAGGGCAATGATTTCAGGCACTTGATAGCTATGCAGCCGCTTGACCGTTGCGGCCAGATCCTCAAACAGATGCGAGCGGGACTTCAGCAAGAGGAGGGTTTCCCGCTCATCCGAGACCTTACCCTCCCACCGGAAGATCGACCGGATCCCGGCCAGAATGTTGGCGCAGGCGGCGAGGTGAGCCTCCACGGCCGCTCGCCCGATGCGGGCCGCTTCCTCTTCGGTCGCGGCGGTGACCAGCACGACGATTTCGCGGGATACGCTCATGGGTCAGCCACCGGCCGGCCCTCGAGCGATCGCCTCCGGTTCTTCAGTCACGGTGGGGGTCAGGAAGATCATCAGCTCGACGGTATCGGCGGTCACCCGTTGCCGCTTGAACAGCCAGCCCAACACCGGAATGTTGTGGACCCAGGGGACGCGATCCTCCAGCGTGGTCCGGGTCTCCGTCAAGATCCCGCCCAAGACGACCGTCTCGCCGTTCCGGACCAGTATATCGGTCTCGGCCTGTCTGGTGGTCAACGGCGGGACCCCCTGGATACTGGCGACCGAGCGGTCCACATCCTTTTTGTCCGCCTTCACATGTAACAGGACCCGATCATCAGGCGTGACGGTCGGGGTGACTTTCAATTCCAGTTTGACCGGGATGCTGGTGACGCCGCCGACAAACGTGCCACCCGTCCCGCCGCCGGGAACCGGGGCCACCCCCACGCCTCCGGTCAGAACCGTCGTCGGAATGAGCAGCTCCGTCCCGCTGGAAACAGTCGCTTCCTTATTGTTGAGGGTCAGGACGCGCGGGTTGGACAGCACCCTCGCCACGCCCTGCTGCTCCAGCGCGCTCAACCTGACGTCCAGCCTCAAGGCATCGGCCACCCGGCCGATCTGGAATGCCCCCAGCATGGGCGCGCTGGGTACGGGCAGGTTGACGAACAGGTTGCTGTTGCTGGCGTCGCCGCCGAGCTGAGCTGAGCTTCCTGAGGTAGCATTGATACCTTGCACGGGAATGCCACCCCAGGCGATGCCGAGATTTCTCGCAAAGTTCGTCGTGACTTCGACGATCTTGGTGTCGATGAACACCTGAGGGGTGCGGGTGTCAAGCTTCAAAAGAATTTCCTCGATCCGGTCGACGTTGGCTTCGACATCTCTGATCACGATGGTGTTCGTCCGGGCGTCCGAAGTAATTTTGCCCTTCTGACTCAGAAGGGCTTTCAGCGTGGTGGTCGCTTCCTGGGCATTGATGTAGTTGGCCCGCACCGCGCGCGTGACCAGGCTCTCTTCGCCTTCCGGAAACGGCGACTTCATCACCCTGATGATGGAGCCGTCGCGGTAATAGGTCAGCCGGTGGATCTTGAGGATGGACTCGATGGCGTCCATCAGCGGCACCTTCTGAAAGCTCAGCGTGATCTTGCCCGCGACATCATCGGTCATGATGATGTTCATGTTGTTCATCTGGCCGATAGCCCGCAGCACGTCGCGGAGCTCGGCGTCGCGGAACTCCATCGTGAATAGGGGACCGCGATCTTTCGGCTGCTTCGTCGAAGGCACAGGCTGGGGCTCATCCGCGAGGCCGACATCCCCGGAGATCAGGAATCCGACAAGCATCATGACCGTGCACGCGCTCGCGCCGACGGCCATGCGGAAGCTTCTGCACACCGCTCGCTGGTTCATGTTATCCCCCTCATTTCTGTAGGAGAAACTGTTGCACCTTCAGGTCGGTCAGCCCCTCGGGTCCCTGCAACTGCACCCGATCGGGCAGGATTTGGACGACGCGCTTACCGGCGATCTCGTCACCGACTTTGAGGATCTGATTATTGATGATCGCCGAGCCGTTTCCGTCCTGATACAGAATGGCGGTCAAGGTCAGGACGGTCCTGTCTGCCTTTGCCGCTTCCGTTCCGAATGGATCACGGCCCCAGCGCTCCTTCTCCGCTCGGTTCTTGAGCCAGTCCACGTTCAGGTCGGACAGCCCTTCCAACGCGTAGGCCGGCGCGACGGACCAGAGCAAGGCGAGCATGAAGGCCATCACTTTCATAGCTTCATTCCGGTCTTCGCAACGTAGGAAAACGTCTCCAGCTCAGCCGTCACCATCGGGCCGGCCGCCGGATCCGCTTGGAGCTTGAAGGAACGCACTTCCGTCAAGCGCGGCAACTCCTCCAGCATCCTGAGATAGTCCGCCAGCTCACGGAATCCGGCTTTCAGTTCCAGGTGGATGGCCATGGCCAGATAGTCCTCATGATCCGTGACGGTCTGCGGCCGGACGGTCGTCACCTCGACATCGGTCGCTCGGGCGACCCTGGCCATCTCTTCGAGGACCGGTGAGATGCGGCTGTCGGTCGGCTGCAGGGCGGCCGATGCGCCGGCCGAATCGGCGGCAGCTATCGGATGCGCGGCGGTGCTCGGCCGCAGCCGATCCAACGTCGCCTGCAAGGCCACGAGCTCCTGCTGCAGCTTGTCCCGTTCGACCTGACGCGTCGAAGCGAGCTGATACTCCGGCAGCCACATCGAGACGATGATATAGAACAGGGCCGCCAAGCCGGTCCCTGCCAGGATTTTCTGCTCGCGCGGTGGCCGCTTCTGGAGGTATTCGATGAGTTGATTGAGATTCACGCTGCGCCTTTAAGCTTGCCGACCATCTCGAATGCCACGCTGCCTTTCTCCGCCGAGCCGGTCCGCTGCGCATGGGACAGGTGCGGATGGCTGAACATTTCGGATCGCTCCAATGCCGAGAGGAACACCGTGACCGCTTCATGGGACACCGCCGTACCCTTGATATGCAGCGTCCGATGGGCGGCGCTGTGGTCCTGCTCCGGCGCCGCCGGGGACGGCGACGGGGCGGGTGTCGCGTCCCCCGGCTCATTGCTCACCGAAGAGAGAACGACCCCCTCCGGCACGAGCAGGCTGATCTCCCGAAACACCCGCGACCACCGGATGCGTTTCGCCTCCAGCTCCTGCATCCGCTTGCTCTTCGCCAGTTGGGCCTCCAGGGTCCGCCGCTCCTGCTCCATGGCGTCGGTGAGCTGCCGACTGATGGCATCTATCTCTTGGGAGAGCTGCGCCTTGCTGGCCTGCAAGGCCAAAATCTCGTTATTGAGCGTCGATGCCTGCGTCAGGTTCCACCCGTACAGGCCCAGAAAGACCAGCATGAGGAACGGGATGGAGAGATATTGGGCCTGAACGCGGGGAGGAATGACCCCGGGCTCGTAGAACAGGTCCTCGGTCAGCAAATTGATGCGCTGTTTCATCCTGTCCTGAGCGCCAATCCGACGCTCGTGGAGAACCGCGACGCCATGAGGCGAAGGCGATCCGTCACGTTCGCGCCGCAATTCAGCCGCGAGAAGGGGTCGTCGAGCACGACCGGCACCTCGAAGTAGGCCGAGGCATACTCGGCAAATCCGGTCATGAGCGGCGTGCCTCCCATGAGCACCAGCTTCGTGACGGGATGATCCCGGAACTGGCTGCGGCAGTAATCGAGCGAGCGCTGGATCTCCAAAAGGCAGCGGTCCACCTCCTGTTTGACGACGTCCTGCACGCGGGGTGTCGCGCCGGCCGACTGGGAGCCCTGCGCTTCGACTTCACGGAGATCGACATGGCATTTCAAATCTTCCGCTTCCTCACCGGAGACCTGACAGACCCGTTCGATCGCGGCCGTGATCTCCTTTCCACCGAGCGGCGTGGTTCTGGTGAAGCGCAGGACCCCATTCACGGCCACGTTCATCTCGGTCTTGGCGGCGCCGATCTCCGCAAAGGCGATCGAGCCTGCGGCTTCGGGATGGGTGAGCTTCACGGCATTCAACAGGGCCAAGGGGGTGACATCCACCGCCGAAACCTTCAAGCCTGACTTCATCAGCGATTGGCATTGAGCCCGAACTGCCGATCGGTCAGCCATGACCACAAGGACGCCGATCCGCGGGCCGCCGTCTCCTTCCACTTCCCCCACTCGGAGATAGTCCAGCACCATTTGCTCGATTGGAAGCTGAACCAGCTTCTTGGCCTGCCAGCGGACCGCCTCCGTCAGCTCTTCCTCGGGCATCGGCGGGAACTCGACGTACCGGATGATCGGCGGCGTCACGTACAGGTTCACCGCGCTGGCGCGACCGCGAAAGCGCCGGTCCCGCAACAGCGGGTCCCCATCGCGGCCTAACCCATCGGGCACAGCGCCAGAGGCGATGACCGCCCGGGCGGTGTATCCGGCGGCCACCACGTCCCAGCCCTTCCCGGACGGCGCCAACTGGACAGCCCGGATGGCGGTGGTGCCGATGTCGACGCCCAAGAGGGCTTTCCTCCGTCGACCCGTTCCGACCAGCGCTTGAATGGTGTCCAACAGTGGCATCGGACCTGATTCTACAGACTATCGCGGAAATATTATACTTTTTCGCGCTTGTAGTACAGCGGAAGTAAGGAAGTCTGCGTGAGAGGTCAGTACAGGTTGAAGCGACCGTCCACGGTGTTGAGCTGGACCGATGGACCGTTCGCGGCGACGCTCGTGAGTCCTGCACTGAAACAGAGGCGCATGGTTCGATTGGTGGCGGCGTTAATCGTGAATGGTGAGGTCAAGGTCACCGTAGCGCCGTTTCCGGCGGTACCGGACCAGATCGTGGTCCCGGCGGGAGATTGGATGGCCAGCAAGCTTCCCCCTATCCCGGTCCAGCTCACCACCGCCGTGGAGACGGTAATATTGGCCCCATTGCCGCCGGCTACGGCGTTGTTACTGATCGTCAGGTCGATACGCGAGAGCGTGCCAAGTGGGCATCCGCCGCCGACACCCGCCGTGAACGTGGCCGCCGTACCGGTCTGACCGATCGGATTCACGGTCGTGTAATAGGTCGCGCCGGTCCCGTTGGCGCTCAGATTCCCGGAGCCATCGCGGCTGTTGACGCGGTAGTAGAACGTCTGGGCCGGCGGCAACGAACTGTCGGTATAGCCGGTGGTGGGGCCTTGGGAGCTGACCAGGGTATAGGTCGTGTTGTTCGTGCTGCGGGAGACGTTGTACCCATCCAGGTCCGTCAGCGCCGTGCCGTTCGGCGGACACACCACGGCTCCGCCCGGCGTATTGGTGGTCGGGGCAGTCCAGCTCACGGCGATGCTGCTCAGGCTCCCCCGAGTCGCCGTCACGACGGTCGGTTGACATGGAATAAATGTATCGGCCGTGATGCTGAGATTGACGACGTTCGTCGTCCCTGCCCCCGGAACCACGACCGCGTCCTGGAACGGATAGTTGGTCCCGCCGAACTCCACCCGGATCTTGTGTTTCCCGATCGGGACGTTCGTGATGGTATAGCTGCCGGTGGCGTTGGTGGTTGCGGAGGCGTTCGACTCAGACCCGTTGCTGGGATAATAGACCCGGACCGTGGCAGCATTGATGGGGGCGCCGCCCGCTCCGCTGACCACCCCGGTGACATCGCCCCGAAACTTCGCGAGGACATTCCGCGTGATCGCCTGACCGCCACACGTCGTCGTCAGCACGCCGGTGGCCTGCGTCCACGAGTACGTATTCCCGCAGGCATCGGTCTTGTAGTCGTTGGGGTTCTGCGTAAACGTGCTGCCGATGTACGGCCCGTGCCACCCCATGTACTGGCCGGTCACCGGACCGGCCGCCCAGGTCGCTTCGCCGGCCTGCGTGACCAACCGGTCCAGCGACGAGGGCAGTCCCCCGATATCCCCGACATACCCGAAAGCCGTCCGCAGGCCGTTTTGTTGCAGGGTGTCGTCGCCGACGATGGCTTTCTCAAGCGCCACCATCTCCGCCGTGGTGGCATCGAACCGCGCCGTATCCACCGTGCTGGTCAGCACCCCCACCGCGATCGTGGCCAGGACCGCCAGGATCACGATCACCATGACCAGCTCGACGAGGGAAAAGCCGCCCTGTCCTAATTCAGCATTCAGCATCCGTCTCACGATCAACTATTCCCCCCTCACCTTGGTCCTCTCCCCCTGCGAGGGGGAGAGGGGGAGGTGAGGGGGCGACACTAGAACAGCATGCAGATGTCATCACCGCCGCATGTCGCTCCGGTTGTCTGCTTGGCGCCGTCCGGCCCATTGCTGACCAAAATCCGGTTGGGACCGTCCAACGTATAAAGATTTCCCCAGGCGTCCCGCGTGTAGTCCCCGACATTCGCGTCAATATAGGGGCCATTCCAGCCGGTCTTGAGAAAGGCATTCCAGGCCGGACAGGAATTCGGCCGCGTGACCAGGTTCGAGAGCGCCGTCGGCACCGCTCCACAGTCAATGAGATACCCGCGCATCTGGAAGGTACCGGCGGAGGCGAGGTTGGTGTCCCCGCTGATGCCGCGCTTCAGGGCGAGCATCTCATTTTTTGTGGCTTCCCGGGGGGCGGCGGTGGCGAGGTTGAACAGACGCGGGACGGCAAAGACGCCGATGATGCCCAGGATCACGATGACCATGACCAGCTCCAGCAACGTGAAGCCGTGGTCGGACCGGATCATCGTGCCTCTTCGCATGTGGCAGGCCGCCACAGTTTGGCAGCCTGCCACCATCTGGTTTGCTGCAGGATGTTCGCCGTCAAGTACAACGACTACATCAACGCGCAACTGCCTCCGGCGGTGCACCTCAGTGTGCCCTCCGGCACCGGCGTACCGCCCCCGATCGCCGTGTTGTTATACGTCCACGTATCGGCCGGCGCCGTGATGACCGGCGCGTTCCACGTCTCCGTCCCGCCGATCGCCGCGGCTCCCGAGGTCTTCGTCCATCCATCGCTGGTCTTCAGCCCCTGCTGGTCCAGCACGTTCTGGAACAGCAAGTTCGTCGCGGCGTTCGCCAAGCCATCCAGCGTGACCGGATAGCACAGCAACGTGGTGTTGGCCTGCCCGCCTGGTCCGCACGCGTTCGCCGCGCCTGCCTGGGTCGAGATGACCAGCGCGTTGGAGCGGAACACGGCGACGCCGCCTTTGACGGACGACGCCACGCCCTTTTCGGCCGCCTGCCTCGCTCCTGTTTGCAGGTTCAAAAACCGCGGGACCGCCACCGCCGACAGGATGCCGATAATGACGATCAGCATCACCAATTCGATCAGCGTGAAGCCCCGCTGACTCCTAAGGATTCTCATGAGCTCCTCCTCCCTGTTTGGCCAGTTCCGGCCATTGTGACACTCAACCGCCTCGGATGGCCCCGACCATGTTCCACCACGGCATGAAGATCGCCAGGGCCAGGAACAGGACGATGCCGCCGACCACCAGGAGCAGCAGAGGCTCCAGGCTGGCGGACAACCGGCGCACCAAAAAATCCACATCCCGGTCGTAATACTGCGACACCTTGATCAGGAGCTCCTCGAGCTTGCCGCTTTCTTCGCCGGTGGAGATCAGTTGCAGCAGGACCGGAGGAAACAGCTTGGTTTCCTTCATCGTCTCGGCGATGCCTTGGCCGGACTGCACGCGGCTTCTGATCTCCGTCACGACCTGAGCAATCCGCCGGTTCCCCACGGTGGAGCCCACGATCTCCAAGGTTTCCAGGATCGGCAGACCGCTTCGGACCAGCGTGCCAAACACCCGGGAAAAGCGCGAGAGCGCCGACTTCAGGAAAATGGCGCCGAAGACCGGGAGCTTCAGCTTGACCGTATCCCACCACAGGGCGCCGGCCGGCGTCCGGAGATACCGCTTCACCGCCACGACTGTCCCGACTCCGATGGCCGCCCCCAACCACCAATACTGCTGAAACAGATCGTTGGCCCCGATCAGGATGCGGGTGGGCAGCGGAAGCTCCAACTTCAGCGTGGCGAACATCGTCATGAACTTGGGGAGCACGAACGTAAACATGACGACGCAGGCGATGAGTACCGCCACCACGACGATTTTCGGATAGCGCGTCGCCGACTTGACCTTGCTTTTGACGTCGGCGTCATGCTCGGCCAGGATGGCCAACCGCTCCAGCATCTGATCGAGCACGCCGGCTGCTTCGCCGGCGCGGACGAGACTCACGTAGAGACCGTCGAACACGTCGGGATGCCGGGCGAAGGCCTCGGCCAAGGACGTCCCGGCTTCCAGGTCATGGCGGATGCTGGCCAGGACTCGCTGGAGCCGCGGGTGCTCGGTCTGCATAGCCAGCGCATCGATCCCACGCAACAGCGGGATACCCGCATTCACCAGCGTGGCCAATTGCCGGCTCAAGACGATCAGGTCATCCGACTTGATGGGTCTGAACCGGTCGAGCAGCTCCTGCCAATTAAACTGTTCCCGTTGTTCTTCGACGAGAATAGGGATGAAGCCCATGCCATCCAATTGCAGGATGGCCGCCTCTCTCCCATTGGTCTGCAGGATGCCGGTCTTCAAGCTTCCCGCTTGATCCCGGGCTTTATACCGAAACGCTGGCATCAGAGCCGTCTCCGTGGAATACTGGCAAACATGATAGCAAGTTCCGTTCTCTGATTAACTTATTTATTTATCAACTAGTTACTTGTCTTTATTGGTGGCAAACCTTGCTAAAATTTGCGCATAAGTGACAAACTCCGTCGTCCTCACGCATCCACTGCTTGCGACACCCGCAGAACCTCCTCCACTGTCGTGAGCCCCATCACCGCTTTGGCGATCCCGTCTTCCCGAAGCCCGATGAAGCCGTCCTTGATCAAATCCCCCCGGATGACGGTCGAGGGGACGCGCGAGATAATCTGCGCCCGAACCTTGTCCGTGACCACCATGTGCTCATAGATCGCCATGCGTCCCTTGTATCCCACACCGCGACAGGCCTGGCAGCCGGCCCCACGGACGAGCGTAATCTCGCCGTTCTGAGACAGTCCTAACTGCGCGACGATATCCGGACTCGGCGCATAATTCTGCCGGCACTGTTGGCAGATCTTCCGGACCAGCCGTTGGGCCAGCACCCCAAGGAGCGACGAAGCGATCAAAAACGGCTCGATCCCCATGTCCATGAGCCGAGTCACGGCGCCGGGCGCATCATTGGTATGGAGCGTGGAGATCACCAGGTGCCCGGTCAACGCCGCCTGGATGGCCAGTCCGGCAGTCTCGGGGTCACGGATCTCGCCCACCATGATCACGTCGGGATCTTGCCGGACGATCGAACGCAGTCCACCCGCAAACGTCAGGCCGGCTTTCACGTTGACCTGAACCTGATTGATCCCCTTCATCTGGTATTCGACCGGATCCTCGACCGTGACGACGTTCTTTTCCTGGAAATTGATGGCCTGCAGGGCAGCATAGAGCGTAGTGGATTTTCCGCTGCCGGTGGGGCCGGTGACCAGCAACAGCCCGTGGGGCCGAGCCACGATTGCTTTCATCCACTTGAGGGCTTCCGCGGAGAATCCGAGGCGATCCAGATCCAGGAGCGCCGCGTTCTTGTCCAGGATGCGGAGCACGATCTTCTCGCCGTAGATCGTCGGGAGGGTGGATGCTCGAAGATCCAACGTCTTCGACCCCAAGGTCACCTGGATCCGACCGTCCTGAGGGACCCGTTTCTCGGCGATATCGAGGCTGGCCATGATCTTGACCCGAGAGGTCACGGCTGCCTGCTGGTCGAGCGGGATCTTCATCACCTCGCGGAGCATCCCGTCGGCTCGGAAGCGGACTTTGAAGCAATCATTGTCCGGTTCGACATGAACGTCGCTGGCGCCGTCCCGCACCGCCTGGGAGATGATCATATCCACCAGGCGGACCACCGAGCCCATGTCTTCGGAGTCGGACGCCCGGCCCGTCTCGGCTTTCTTCTCAGCAGCAGCACCCGGCAACGCTTCATACTGTGGCTCGTACTGCGCTTGGGTGCCACGGCGTTCGCCTGCCGTGCGTCGATCTCCGGCCCGCCGGTCCATGGGAGGCACATAGGCGGGAGCGGCCGGCTCGGCGACCGGCTCGGCCTGCCGGTACCAGCGATTGATGGCGTCCGCGACAGCCGCGGCCGTGCTGATGACCGGCTGGACCTCAAGGCCGGTCAGCCGGGCCAGATCGTCCAGGGCAAAGACGTTCAGCGGATCGACCATGGCGATCATGATCGAGCGCTCGGTTCTGGAGACAGGGACGGCCTGGTATTGCTTGGCCGTTTCTTCGGGCACCAGCGTCAAGAGCTCGGCATCCACTTTGGGCTGATCCAGCGGCAGGAACGGGATGCCCATTTGCTTGCCGATGACACTGATGATGTCCTTCTCGGAGACGAGACCAAGGCGGTCCAGCATCTGTCCGAGCCGAATACCCTGCCGCTTCTGCTCGGCCAGCGCCTGATCGAGTTGGGCCTGCGTGAGCAGGCCCTCGCTCATCAGCAATTCCCCGAGCATCCGCCTTTTCTGTCTGGGCTGGAGCATCCTCTTCCCCGTGAACGAATGACAACGGCCTGGAAATTGTAGTGCAGCCCCCGGAGGGTGTCAAACCCGCATCGCTTCTACTGCAGTCGGGGCCGCGCTCGTTGACAGACTTCGAAACCGTGGTCTAAGATACGACCCTGGCTCGGAGGTCGTCTGATGAGTTATACGATCACGCCGCGCGAGCTGAAGGAACGGCTGGATAAGGGAGACAAGATCTTCATCCTGGACGTCCGGGAGCCCTGGGAGTATTCCATGGCCAAGATCGAAGGGTCGGTCCTGATTCCCTTAGGCACGCTTCCGCAGTCGCTGGAAAAGCTCGACCGGAACGCCGAGATCGTGGCCCATTGCCATCACGGCATGCGGAGTGCCGACGCCGTCGGTTTCTTGCTCCAACAGGGGCTCACCAACGTGAAGAACCTGGTGGGGGGGATCGACGCATGGTCGGTACAGGTGGACCCCTCGGTACCACGCTACCGGTGATCGCCGAGCTTCAGGAGAGCTCGGCGCGGAAATATTCAACCGTCCGCTTCAGCCCTTCCTGAAGCGACACCCTGGGCTCCCACCCCAGTTGCTGGCGTAATTTGGTCGGGTCCACGACGCTCCTGGCCTGCTCCCCTTTTTTGGCCGGCCCGTGGAGCTCCTGACACCCGACGTTCGTCAGGGTGGCCAGCATTCGGAAGAGGTCATTGACGGACGTTTCGCGCCCGGTCCCGACGTTATAGATCCCCTGAACCTCTTTTCCCATCACCGCCAGATTGGCTTCCACGGCGTCTTCCACGAAGAGGAAGTCCCGTGTCTGCCGGCCGTTGCCGTTGATGATCGGGCGCTCCCCGCGGAGCATCTTCTGAGTGAAGATCGCCACCACGCCGGCTTCCCCGTCCGGATCCTGACGAGGCCCGTACACATTCGCGTACCGCAGGCTGACGTACTGGATCCAGC
>Ga0114945_10001358_pt1 | contig 15286 bp, 9 predicted proteins | sample OV2TP3_FD_87194 | JGI IMG/M metagenome (GOLD analysis project Ga0114945, IMG submission 87194) | Hot spring microbial communities from Beatty, Nevada to study Microbial Dark Matter (Phase II) - OV2 TP3 | ecosystem: Environmental > Aquatic > Thermal springs > Hot (42-90C) | place: USA: Beatty... | reverse complement strand
GCTTTCTTTTTGCGACGAAGTTATTGTTATTGATAATGGTACGGAGGATAGAACAGTTGATATTGCTAAGCGCGTGGGCGAAAAGGCTAATACTCTTAAGACAGATGATTTTTCAAAGTTGAGGAATTATGGTTTAGCAAAACCAAAAGGTGAATGGGTGTTATACGTTGATGCAGATGAGAGAGTAAGCGAAGATCTTAAACAAAACATTAAAGATTTAACAAATATACGCGATCGCGTTAAACAGTTAAATGGGTACTTTTTAAAAAGAAAGAATTTTTATTTTGGAAACTATGAGTGGCCATATATCGAAAGGCTAGAAAGGCTTTTTAGAAGAGATAAATTGAAGGGATGGAAAGGTAGATTACATGAGAGCCCTGTTGTAATTGGGGAAATTGGGGAGATTGGGGAAGGATTCCTTCTTCATTACACCCATCGCGATCTTGCATCTATGCTTGCCAAGACGATTGAGTGGTCTAAAATTGAGGCAGAGTTAAGATTTGCGGCAAGCCACCCAAAAGTTACTTGGTGGAGGTTGTTTCGAGTTATGCTTACTGGTTTTTTAGATTATTACATAAAACAAGGAGGATGGAAGGTGGGCACAGTGGGCATTATAGAAAGTGTTTATCAGGCATTTAGTATATTTGTAACTTATGCAAGGTTATGGGAAATGCAGCAGGAAAATCTCAAAACTCAAATCTCAAATGTCAAATCTACAACTTAAAACTAAAAACTTTGTATCGAGGGTTTGGCCGATATTATTTATAATAGGTGTTTGGTTTGTTTTTGCGCATCCTTATTTTTTGCAAGGGAAAGTTCCTTTTGCATCTACATATCAAGTCAACCATTTTGCTCCCTGGAGTGCGTATGAACAGTTTTGGGGACCGGTCAAAAATGGGGCAATGCCAGATGTAATTACGCAAATATATCCCTGGCGGCATTTGGCAGTTGAAATTTGGAAAAGCGGACAAATACCACTTTGGAATCCTTATTCTTTTTCTGGGAATCCTCTCTTGGCAAATTATCAATCAGCTACACTTTCGCCTTTTAATCTACTTTTTTTTATTTTTCCTTTTGTGGAGGGTTGGAGTATTCTCGTGCTTTTTCAGCCACTTTTAGCAGGTATTTTTATGTATCTTTTTGTTAGAGCGATTGGGGTAAGCAAGCTTGGTTCGTTAATCTCCAGTATCGCTTTTATGTTTTGCGGATTTATTACTGTTTGGATGGGTTATGCAACTTTAGGGTACGCAATTTTGTTTTTGCCACTTAGCCTTTTTTACATAGAAAAATATTTTCAAACCCAAAAAAGAATCTTTTTACTATTACTTTCATTTATGTTTCCATTATCTTTTTTCAGTGGACATTTTCAGATAAGTCTTTATTTTCTTATTGCTGTTTTAGCTTATATTGTATACAAGTTTGTTGCAACAAAAAATATACGCAATACTTTCTTGCCCCGCGAAGCTTTAGCGAAGTGGGGATACTTAATACTTTTCTATACATTATTTGGTTTGTTAATGACCATGCCCCAAATTCTGCCTTCGATGGAATTATATTTTGAGTCTTTTAGGAGTTCTTTTTTTCAAACAGGGTTTATTCCATTGCAGTATCTTCCTACTTTCCTTGCGCCGGATTTTTTTGGCAATCCAGTTACTAGAAACACTTGGTTTGGACACTACGCTGAATGGAATGCTTTTATAGGTGTTTTGCCTTTAATGCTAGCTATTTATAGTATTTTGAGGAAAAAAAATCATCAAGTATTTTTTTTGTTCTTTTTTGGTATTTTTACACTTATTTTAGCCACAAATAATTTTTTCTCTAATTTTATTTTAGATCTTAATATTCCTGTTTTTTCAAATAGTTCAATCAATAGAATTATTGTTTTATATAGTTTTTCTTTTGTAGTTCTTGCTGGATTAGGATTCGATCAGTTGCTTTTGGATATTAAGAACAGAAAAAAAGGAGCAATCGTTTTTTGGACTGGTTTTTTTGCAATTATTTTTATTGCTTTATGGGTAGGTGTTGGCTTTAAGATATTTGTTCCTAGCGATAAGACAATAGTCGCAAGACAAAACCTAATTTTGCCTACACTTTTATTTTTGGGATCCACGATTGCAATTATTTGGGGTTTACTAACAAGAAAACATAAATATAGTAAGTTGTTTTTGTCTTCTGTTGGCGTATTTCTAGTTTTGATAACCTCTTTTGATATGCTAAGATTTGCGATCAAATGGAACCCTTTTGACCCCAAAGACCTTGTTTTTCCAGATACAGAAACTACAAAGGCTTTTTCCAAAATTTCTGGGTTTAATAGGGTTTTGGGTAATTTTGGGGGAGAAGCCGCTGTTTATTATAAATTGCCTTCTGTTGAAGGATACGATGCTTTATACAGCAAAAGATATGGGCAGCTTATCGGATTTATAGAAAAGGAAAACATTATTGATTCTAGCTGGTCGGTTGTAAACTTTCCAAAGAAGGGAACGCATACTGCAAAGGCAATTAAACTTCTTGACGTAAAATATATTGTCCATAAGCTTTTGGACAACAAAGCCCCCTGGACTTTTCCTTTCTGGACTTATCCTGAAAACCAGTTTGATTTAATTTATAAAGACAAAAAATACGAACTCTACAAAAACAACAGTGTATTCCCTCATGCTTTTTTAGTAAGTAAATATCATATTATTAAAAATGATAAAGAAATTTTGCAGACTTTGTTTAGTGAAGACTTTGATTTAAGAAATGAGATTATTTTGGAAGAAGATCCCAAAATAAAAAAATCGGGCACAGATATTGGAGCAGTCAAAATAATCAGCTACACTCCAAATAAAATAAATCTTGCTGTTGATGCAAAAAGCGAAGGACTTCTTTTTATTCCAGATAATTACAATAAGGGCTGGAAAGCAGAAATAGATGGAAGTCAAGTCTCAATCTATAGAGCAAATTATACGTTCAAAACTGTAGTAATAGCACAAGGCAAACATAATATTGAGTTGAAATACGAGCCATTAAGTTTTAGGTTAGGAGTCTTTCTTGCGCTCTTGGGTACAATTGGAGCATTTAGCTTCTTTTTTGCTCCCAAAATTTCAACTCGTTAATGGTTAACCTCTTTTTGGCGAAACGGAAAAGATAAATTATTTCAAGTATTCCTATGGTGTTTAAAACCAGTATTACTATAAACCAATTTTTCTGATCGTATTTTGCACATCTCCATAATGCCAATCCCTTCCAAAATAAAGACCAAATGAATAGCAAAAAAAACAATATTGGTGATTGAATCTGACTAAAATAGTCCACCTTTTTACCCTATCACAATAAAATTTGCTTTGCAAGAGGGTATTTAAAATTGGTAGAATAGAAGATATGAAGATTGGGATTTTTGATCCATATTTAGATGCATTAAGCGGTGGAGAAAGATATATGTTGGGCATTGCCAAATGTTTGTTACAAAAACACGAAGTTTTTGTTTTTTGGGATCAAAAAGATGAGAAAACAATAAAAGATCAAGCTTTATATAAATTGGGAATAGATATAGAAAAGGCAGTTTTTGTTTCAAATATTTTCTCAAAAGAAGTACCCTTGATTTCAAGACTTAAGTCTTCAAGATTTTACGATTTAATAATTTTTTTAAGCAATGGAAGTCTGCCTTTCGTTTTGACAAATCTATATATTCATTTCCAATTTCCCACAGTTTGGGTAAAAGGAAGCCTCATAAATGGTTTTAAGTTAAAAAAAATTAGCGCTGTTTTTTGCAATTCTTTTTTTACAAAAAAGTACATAGATAAAGAGTTTGGGATAAAGAGCCGTGTTTTGTACCCCCCAGCAAATATTAATATCAAATATCAAATATCAAATATCAAAAATAAGGAGAATTTGATACTGACTGTTGGAAGATTTGGAAGATTGCCTGAAGGAAATCATTTTAAAAAACAGGATGTTATGATTAGTGCCTTTAAACAAATGATTGATAAAGGACTTTCAAGTTGGGAGTTTATACTGGTGATAAGCTATAGAGAGAAAGATATCGAAGAGGTAAAAGAACTTGGGCGATTGGCTAAAGGATATCCAGTAAAAATATTTGAGAATCTGACCATGCGAGAGATTTCTAAATTTTATAAAAAGGCAAAAATCTATTGGCATGCTGCAGGATTTGGAGAGGATTTAGAAAAACATCCAGAGCGCGCTGAACATTTTGGGATCTCAACAGTTGAGGCAATGGGAGCAGGAGCAGTGCCTGTGGTAATAAATGCCGGCGGACAAAAAGAAATAGTAGAGGACAGAAAGAATGGCTTTTTGTGGGATACAATAGACGATTTAACCATGTTTACAACAAGATTAATAAATAACAAAAAGCTTTTAATTAAAATGTCCGAAGCAGCCATAAAAAGATCAAAAGTTTTTGCAGGAGACAGATTTTGTAGAGAGTTAAATAGCATTCTCTTTTGACGATTTTGAAAGGAGTCTCCTTCGCGAAGGAGACTCCTTAATAGACAATGAGGTATCTTAAGCTTCTACCAATTATATTATTTGTAGCTTCCGTTTTGTATTTTTTTAAGCCCTTTATTTTTGAAAACAAACTACCTATTCCAGCTGATACTATCATTGGACTTTATCACCCTTTTAGAGATTTATATTCAGAAGATTATCCCAATGGAATTCCTTTTAAAAATTTTTTAATTACAGATGCAGTGCGACAACAATATGTATGGCGCGAATTGGCTATTTCTTTAGAGAAAAAATTGGAATTGCCACTTTGGAATCCTTACAGCTTTTCTGGTACTCCTCTTTTGGCAAACATGCAATCGGCTATTTTTTACCCATTTAATATTTTATTTTTTCTTTTACCCTTTGAAATTGCTTGGAGCATATTGATCATGCTCCAACCCTTGTTAGCAGGAATATTTTTATATCTTTATCTTAATAATCTTAAGACAAACAAATGGGCAAGCCTTCTTGGCGCTATTGCATTTTCGTTTTCTGGTTTTAGTGTTGCGTGGATGGAATGGGGAACAGTGTTGCATGTAGGGTTGTGGCTGCCTTTGGCACTTCTGGCTATAGATAAAATTTTTGCCTATTTTCAATTCGTTGAAAAATCAAATATCAAATATCAAAAATCAAAAATACATATAAAAAATAAAAAATTAATTACGTGGGGAATTATATTTGTTTTTTCTTTATCTTCTGCGTTGTTTGCTGGTCACATTCAAACATTCTTTTATCTTTTTGTATTTGCAACAACTTATTTTTTTTCTCGTTGGTTTCAGTATGGAAAAATATTTAATATTTTATTTGTATTTTTAATATTTAATATTTTATTTTTGATATCAACTTCGATACAGTGGATTCCAACCCTTCAATTTATTTTAGAAAGTGCTCGCGAAATAGATCAAGTTGATTGGCAAAAAGAGGGCTGGTTTATTCCATGGCAGCACCTAATCCAGTTTATCGCTCCTGATTTTTTTGGAAATCCAACTACACTTAATTATTGGGGGGTCTGGAATTATGGGGAATTCATTGGATATATTGGAATTTTACCATTAACAATGGCAATTTTTGCTTTGTTTTTTCGACATGATAAAAAAACTCTCTTTTATGGAGCTATATTTTTTGTTTCTCTTATTCTTTCTTTTCCAACAATATTGGCTAAGCTTCCTTATGTTTTAAATATTCCTTTTTTATCAACAAGTCAGCCAACACGACTTTTGTTTGTTACTGATTTTTCTTTGGCAAATTTAGCTGCATTTGGACTTGATTACTTTGTCCGCTCGAAAAGTAAAAAAATTTTATACCCATTAGGTTTTATAATCTTTGTTTTTTTAAGCCTTTGGGCGTTTGTTGTTTTTGGAAACGGGACAACAAATGTTTTGGCAGAAAACTTACTGGTGGCAAAACGAAATCTAATTTTTCCAACATTGGTTTTTCTTGCTTCTTCGATTTTGCTGTTTAGCATAGCAAGACTTTCAAAACTTAGTAAAAAGCACATGACGATAATATATATCGTTATAGCAGCGCTAACAACATCTGATATTGTGAGATTTGGGCTTAAATTCACTCCTTTTACAAATAAAGAGTACCTTTTCCCTTCAACTTCGGCTATTTCTTTCCTAAAGAAGCAAGAAGACCAGTTTAGAATTATGGCCACGGATTCTAGGATATTGCCTCCCAACTTTTCTGTTATTTATAGATTGCAAAGCGTTGATGGTTATGACCCTTTGTATTTAAGAAGGTATGGAGAGTTGATTGCTGCGTCAGAACGTGGATTGCCTAATATTATCCCCCCCTTTGGATTTAATAGAATAATTACGCCACAAGACTTTGAATCAAAAATTATTGATCTTTTGGGAGTTAAATATATTCTTAGTCTTTCAGATTTGGAATCTCCAAAGCTTAAAAAAGTATTTCAAGAAGGGAAAACAAGAATCTATGAAAACAAAAAAGCATTGCCCCGAGTTTTTTTTGTGGGAAATATAGAAATTGTAAAAGATAAAAATAGTGCAATAGAAAAAATGTTTAGAGCTAATTTCGATCCAGCAAAAACTGCTGTTGTAGAGAATTCCGCAGGTGTAGTTACGAATCCACCCCAAGGGTGTACAAAATGCAAAGCCAAAGTTGTTTTTTATCAAGAAAATAAAATAACGATTGAGACAGAAAACGTCGAAGAGGGATTTTTGGTTTTGACTGATAGTTTTTATCCTACTTGGAAAGCAAAGATTGATGGAGTGGAAACAACAGTAAATAGAGTAAACTATAATTTTCGAGGCACTAGCGTTCCAAAAGGAAACCACAAAGTAGAATTTTATACGCGATTGTTCTAGATCCTTAAAGGATTCTCCTTCGCGAAGGAGAATCCTTGTTTAAAAAACGTTATGGATATAAGCATTGTTATCCCAAATTATAATGGTGAGGAGCTTCTGAAGAAAAACCTACCAAAAGTTACTGAGTCTGTAAGGGATTACAAAGATAATGTTGAAGTTATTATTGTTGATGATTGTTCATCGGACAACTCGATTGATGAAATCAAAAATCAAAAATCAAAAATCAAAAATACAAATCAAAAATTAAAAATTATTACAAATGAGAAAAATCTTGGGTTTTCGTCAACGGCTAATAGAGGAGTAAAAGAGTCAAAAGGGGATTTAGTGTTGTTATTAAACACTGATGTAGTTCCTAAAAAAGGATTTTTAGATTCTCTTGTAAGACACTTTGATGATCCAAAAGTTTTTGCGGTAGGCTGCATGGATAAGAGCGTTGAAAGTGGGAAAATAGTTTTGCGAGGACGAGGGGTTGGAAGATGGGAGAAGGGTTTTCTGGTGCATAGTCGTGGAGAAGTTGATAAAACTAGTACACTTTGGGTAAGCGGAGGAAGCGGTGCGTTTAGAAAATCTATATGGGAAAAATTGGGAGGATTTGATGAACTTTATAATCCATTTTATTGGGAAGATATTGATCTTTCGTATCGAGCGCTAAAATCAGGATACAAAATTTTGTTTGAGCCAAAAAGTATTGTTATGCACGAGCACGAAAAAGGCGCAATTAAAAGTAAATATAATATTTCTCAGGTTAAAAGAATTGCTTACAGAAATCAATTTATTTTTGTCTGGAAGAATGTTACAGATATTAATTTGCAATTTTCCCATGTTTTTTGGCTCCTCTATTATTTTATAAAAGCATTTATTAATCGGGACTGGGTTTTTTTCGCAGGCTTTACTAAGGCTTTTATGTTATTTCCCAAAATCATAAAATCAATCCTTAGAGCACAAAAACTTTTTGTAAAAAGTGACAAAGAAATTATAGATAAATTTTACAATCAAAAGATATTAAATGTTTAATACAAAAAGAATAAATTATATAGATATTATTGCTCTAATTATTTGTTTAGCGTTTATCGCGGCTGGAATTTTGGTGTCACTTAACAGATTTTGGCAATACGAGGTGTTTTATTATGATTTTGGAATTTTTGATCAGGCAATTTGGAAAGTTTCTAGATTCCAAGCGCCAATAATAGATCATTTTGTAGTTGGTGGAAACTGGATTTTTGCAGACCATTTTAGCCCTAGTATTTTTCTTCTTAGTCCCCTTTTTTGGATAACAGAAAAAAGCGAGACTTTATTGGTTGCACAGTCAATTATTGTTGGATTGAGTGCAGTTGTATTGTATTCCATTGGAAAAGATTTACTAAAAAGCAAATTTCAATCCTTTAGCATATTGATTTGCTACATTTTTTTTGTGGGTCTTCAAAATGCTGTTATTTCCGATTTCCACGAAGTAACAGTTATGGCCTTGCCTTTTATGTTAACAGTTTGGGCTTTTGTTAAAAGAAAAATATTATTTTACATTATATCTCTTCTAGTTACGTTGGGTTTTAAGGAAAGCACTTTTCTTTTGGGTGCAACTTTAGGAGTAGCAATATTTTTCTTGAGAACTTCTTGGTGGCGTATATCACTTTTGACAATTGGTATATCTTTGCTTTGGGGATTTTTAAGCATAAAGATAATAATTCCTTATTTTTCTGGAGGAATTTATCAGTATGGCGTAGACTTTCCAAAGGATATTGGCGATATTGTATCAGCATTTATAGACTATCCTCTGAAAATAAGGACACTTTTTTATAGTTTTTTTTCATTTGGTTTTCTGCCTTTTTTGACTCCTCAATTTTGGATTGTTATTTTCCAAGACTTTTTTGTTAGATTCTTTCCGAAAGTTATAACAAGATGGGATATGGGTCTTCATTATAGTGCTCAACTTTCTCCTATTTTGGGTGTATCTTCGATCTATGCCTTTTTATTGCTGAAAAAAAGAATATCCGAAAGATTTATTACAATTTTGAGTGGGATTTTAATAATTAACGCGATGATTTTATATGCTTTTATTCTTCATGGTCCATTTGCACTTTCGTATAATCCAGATTTCTACAGACACACCAAAGACTTTAAGTTTCTTGATGACCTTGTAAATAAAATTCCAAAGGAAGCCTCGGTTATGACGCAAAATAATCTTGCTGTGAGATTTACTCATCAAGATGTTTTTTTGTTAAGAAACGATTATCAGGGTTACGATCCAGATTATGTGTTAATTGATAGTAGAGAAGGTCAAAACCCAAATAATTTTTTTGGTGAAAAAAATCTTGATAAAATTGTAGATAGATTACAGAACGATTCTAACTATGAACAAAAGTTTGCGACAAAAGAACAGTTTATCTTCAGAAAGAAAGAATAAATAAATGAAATTATCTATAATTATTCCAGTTTTTAATGAAGAGAAAACCATATCAGAGGTTTTGACCAAATTGGAACGGGTAAAGTTTTCTAATATCCAAAAAGAAATAATAGTTGTGGATGACGGATCAACCGACGCTACAGCGTCGGTAATTTCCAATTTCCAATTTCCAATTTCCAATTTCAAAATGATTAGACATAAAAAAAATATTGGCAAGGGGGCGGCGGTTAAAACAGGAATAAAAAATTCAACAGGAAACTATATTGTTATTCAAGATGCGGATTTAGAGTATGATCCGCAAGACATTCCAAAGCTTATGAGGTATATTATAAGCAATAAAGCAGAAGTTGTTTACGGAACAAGACTAAACCGAATGCCTAATTTTTCAAAAGAAGAAAGAACTGCCCGTTTTTTGCTTCATTATATCGGCAACAGATTTTTAAGCCTTATCGCGAGCATTTTATATGGGCAGTGGATTACAGATATGGAAACGTGTTATAAATTATTTCCAAAAAAAGCTCTTGCAGGAATTGTTCTTAAATCTAAAAGATTTGATTTTGAGCCCGAAATTACTGCTAAACTTTTAAAAAGAGGATACAAAATTCATGAGATTCCAATAACAACAAATCCCCGAGGATATAATGAGGGGAAAAAACTTAATACATTTAAAGATGGAGGAATCGCCTTTTTTACATTATTAAAATATAGATTTGTAGATTGATCATGGGACAGCTTAAAAAAATACCGCGCTATTTAGTTATCTTATATATAATATCATTCATTTTCTCTGTTGGCTTTGCGGTTTTTGGTTTATCGAAGCAGCTTGTTTTCGGATTTGATCAGGCAAGAGATGCGTACGAAGCGCAGGCTATTTGGCGCAGTCGTGATTTTAAGATACTTGGCCCGTCTTCAGACATTCCAGGAGTGCATCATGGTGTATTATGGTATTATCTTCTTGTTTTGCCTTATGCTGTAGGATCTGGAAACCCAGCTGTTGCAGCTGTTATTTTTTTTGTTCTTTCATTTCTTACAATACCTTTGTCTGCTTATTTGACATATAAACTCTTTCATAATTTCCACGTTGCTTTGTTGGCATCTGTACTGTATGCTTCATCTCCTCTTTTTCAAACATTTACTAGATGGTTAGCAAATCCTCTTATCGCACTATATGTTGTTCCTTTTTTATTGTTTTTTTTGTGGAATTATATCAGCAGACAAAAAAAGTCAAATTTAGTCTTTAAAGAAAATAAGTATTTGTTAGTTTTAATCGGGCTTTTTTTTGGTCTTTTCATGCAGTCGGACTTCGCATTCGCTATATTTTTGATTGTTTTACCTGTGTACTGGCTTATTTATAAAATAAAGCTTAGATTGCAGGATTTTGTATTTTTTGGGACTGGTTTTTTACTGGGAATAAGCACATACATACTTTCCGAAATACGATTTAACGGCAGGGCTATTTTGGCAATGACACATTTTTTAAACTCAAGCTTGTCCTCGTCTAGATCTCCAATAGAAACTATTTTACTAATTTTTGAAAGAACGAACGAACTTTTATCGGTAAGCATAGTGCCATTTCCTTATGCAATACTGTTTTTTGTTGTTTTGGTTGGCGTATTCCTCTTAAAGGGTTCTAAAGACAAATATGATAAAAATGCAATATTTTTGTTGGTGATTTGGTTAAATGTATTTATTGTATTTTATCTATTTAAGTCTGGATTTTTACACAGCGGATTTATGTTTGGACCCTTTCTTTTACCAATAACAATAATTAGCAGTTATTTATTAATACATACAGTTACAAATTTTAAACTTCTTGCTGTTTTATTAACATTCATTTTCTTGGGTCAATTCTATACTTCATATTTATGGCTCAAAACAGAGTATAGTCCTTTGTCAGTACAATATGGTATAAGTCTAAATCTTGAAAAAGAAATAATTAATTATACTTATGATGAGTCTCAAGGTGAACGGTTTATAATAATAACAATAACCAATCCATTGCACATAAATACTACGTGGGCTTATTTTTATGAAATGTATGGAGGCAGAAAATACGGCTATCTTCCTTACCATGGCGGAAAAAGTCAAAAGGGTTATTTAGGTAATCTTTTAGATAAGCCGTTTGGGACAAAATATCGGTATGTTATTATTGAACCGACAACTGGAATCCCTGATTATTTTATACAGGAAATAATATCAGAGGAGAATAAGGTGTCGGATATTATCGAGGAAAAAAAGTTTGGCCAATTCCTTGTTCAAAAACGAATATTTAGGGAAAATAAATCGCAAACATTAACGCAGTAAGCCCTTTTACAGACAAGCTTTTCATGTAAAAAGCTGTTGGATAAATGGAGCAAAGATTTTTTGATTAACAATAAGTGACATATGAAATTTATATCAAAACATTGGTTTAGAATTTGCGTATTCTCTATTGTCTTGCTTTCTCTTTTTTTCCGTTTTTATAATTATGAATACAGATGGGGATTGGCATACGATCAGGCGCACGATGCATTAGTGGCACGATATGCCTTAGAAAGCCATAAAATTCCTCTTCTCGGTCCATTTTCTTCCGCAGGCCCATTTCAGACAGGGGGAGAATGGTATTGGTTCGTAATGGCAGGTGTCGCATTGTATCCTAATTCCGTAATTACTCCATGGATATTGATCACTACTGCCTATGTTGTTTTTGTTTACTTGATGATTAGGTTAGGTACGGAATTAGTAAATAGAAAATTTGGCATTATCGTTGGATTATTGTCTGCATTTTCAACAGCTCAAATAGCGCAATCAACAAACCTTACTAACCAAGCGCCTCTTGCAATAATTTCGTTGTTTGGATTATGGTCAATGATAAAATTCGTAAGAAAGAGAAATATAAATTATATTTTTCTTTTAGGATTTTTTGTAAGTTTGGCTGCAAATATACATTTGCAAGGTGTTGGACTAATTTTTCTCCCTTTATTTACTCTTTTGTTTGTAGGTCTTCCAGCCAGAAAAAAAGAGTTAATATATCTTTTTATTGGGTTGATTCTACCGTGGCTGCCTGTTTTCATTTCCGAGTTAAACCACAATTTCTTTAATTTTACAAATATGTTCAATTACTACCTACATGATCAATATAAGATATCGCTAGATGTGCTCGGAAGAAGATGGTTAACTTATGCTGGTGTATTTTGGCCTAATGCCTGGGCGCATGTAATCGGAGGACATGTGATAATAGGGTATGCAACAACATTTGCCTTAGGAGTTGTTTTTTTGCATGAACTATTTAAAAAAAGAATTTCTAAGGAATGGTACATTATTTTTGTAAGCTTTTTCTGTATGGTTGTAGTTCTTAGATATACTAGAACACCATTATTTTATAGTTATATAGTTTTTCTGCACCCTTTTATTATTATATTAACTAGCTGGGTTGTATATTTATTGTATAAAAGCAAAAGGGGTTTAGGCATGACAGCCCTTGTCTTTTTGCTTGTTGGAAGTAGCAAGGAAAATATTGCTCAAATCAATACGGAAGGAAATTATACGTCTATGTATGTTCAGGAGTGGAAAAAAACGCTTCTAGCTAAGTTTCCAAATAGAAAATTTGCTTTATATGATTATAAATACAAGACTGTTGATAAAAGTTTGCCTTTAACTCTTTTTCTTGATAGCGCTTCCCGAATAGAAGACGATGGCATGAAGATTGGATTGCTAATTGGAGCAAGCAGATTAAGGCCGAAACGGCGAATTATTAATGGAAACGAAGGAGCGCATCAAATTGTCGATCTAAATAGCTCAACAAGCGCCCAATTGGAAGATGAAGGATGGGTATTTGTAAACCCAAGTGCAATCTATAAATCAACGGAGGAATGGCATGATTGAAATCTTGCTATTTGCAATAGCGATCTTTATTTGCTTTTATCTGCCTGGAAAATATGTATTAACAAGATTAAAATTAACACTTGGATCTCCGGAAGATTTATTCCTTCCTTTTGTTGTAGGTATCATGCTATTTACATTTGTTTCCTATATTTTTGCTTGGCTAAAACTGGAAATTATTATTTTACCCTTGTTTTTAATAATCAGTTTTCTCGCTTTTAAAACTAAAAAATGGATCCCAAGAAATATTAACAAGCGTCATCTAGTGCCTCTTTTTGTAGTACTTATTTTGGCAATCGTTTTTAGTCTTAGCATGCTAACGTCTGGGGTATATGGTGATACGATTAAATATGGAAGGGATGATCTATGGCATTTAGCCCTCATCAATGAATTGAAAGCTAGTTTCCCGCCGGATAATCCCGGATTTGCAGGAGTTCCTTTAAGAGGTTATCATTTTTTTTATAATTTTTTATTAGCAAAAGTGAGTAATATTTTTTTCATTTCTCCTCTTTCATTATATTTTCATTTTTTTCCATTATTTACAGCTATTTTATGGGGAGTAGGTGTATACGTTTTAATGTTTGTTTGGAGTAGGAAAGTGTCAATTGCTTTGTGGGCTGTTTTTTTAACTCAGTTTGGAGGAAGCTTTGCTTTTATCCTAAGGTTGAGAGGACACGAAAACTTAAGCTTAGATAGCGCTTTTGGAATACAGCAGCCTGCAACAGCGCTTATAAATCCGCCATTTTCAATTTCGATTATTATTGTTATTGCAGTTCTTTTTGCTTTTTATCAATATTTTAAAACTAAAAAAAAAGGCTGGTTAGTTCCCATTATTTTGTGCATCGGACTTGTAAGTATGTTTAAGGTCTATGCGGGGATAATATTATTGGGAAGTTTCTTATTGCTTTCGCTTTTTCAGCTTTTTAAAAAAAACTATATATTTTTTGTTGCATTTTTTTTCACAGGCATTTTATTCGTTATTACGTATGGAATTTTTAGGGATACATCTTCTACCCTTATTTTTGCGCCGCTTTGGTCTCCCCATAGTGTGCTTATAGACAATATGCCATGGTATGGATATGCAGAAAAAATGTATACATACACAAAACTTTCTGTAATAAAAGGAATAGTGGAAACTGAATTATATTCCTTATATGTTTTCTTCTTTGGTAATTTAGGAACAAGATTAATAGGTTTGTTATTTTTGCCATTTCTTTTATTGAAAAACCGTAAACTTTCTTTTTTTACTTTTACGATTTTTGTAATGACTTTAATTTCTATCTTGATACCGCTCTTCTTTATTCAATCCGGAAAAGTATTTGAAATTATACAAATGGCATGGTATTTTTTATTTTTTATTTCGTTATTTTCTGCGTTTGGCTTTCATGTGCTATTTAATCTTGTGAGCAGTAAGCTAATAAGAATAGTTTTATTCATTGTAATTATAGTACTAACTCTGCCGTCAGCGTACGAACCCTATAAAGGATACTTTGACAGCATAGATTCTCATGGATCTTCGTTATCAAGCGATTACTTTAAAGCGATGGAATTTTTGAAAGCACAGAGAAATTATAACGATACTGTTTTAGAAATCCCAGATAAAAATACCGATGCAACTAAAAATGATGTATTAAGTTGGTACGGATCATCATCGCCTGCAATTGTTGCGTTTGGAAATAAAAGAAGTTATCTTAGTAACGAATACATAGATTTTGCCGGCGTTGATATTGCACCAAGAATAGATTTTATCCGTAAAATTATCTTACTTAATAAAATGTCAATAGGAAATTATTCTGAATATTTAAACCTTAAAAAAGAAGTGGAACAAGGATTGAAAGAAAATAAAATATCATATATTTACAGTCCGTATCAGTTAACTTTCGTTAAAGATATGGCCTATATTCATAAAATCTATGAAAATCAAGCTTTTGTAATATATAGGGTGGATGTGAAGTAATAAAGGAGAGCCAATCTTGATATTTTTTACAAAAAATGAATAAAAAAATATACGTTTTTTGTTTTATTTTAGTTGTCATATTGGCAGTATTGTTGCGATTTTATCAGTTAGACGCTATACCTTCTGGATTAACCAATGATGAGGCAGACAAAGGTTATGATGCATACTCTATTCTTAAAACAGGCAAAGACCAGTGGGGTGAAAAATTTCCCATTATTAATTTTAAAGGATTTGGTGATTATAGACCCCCTTTTT
>Ga0114945_10001357_pt1 | contig 15289 bp, 18 predicted proteins | sample OV2TP3_FD_87194 | JGI IMG/M metagenome (GOLD analysis project Ga0114945, IMG submission 87194) | Hot spring microbial communities from Beatty, Nevada to study Microbial Dark Matter (Phase II) - OV2 TP3 | ecosystem: Environmental > Aquatic > Thermal springs > Hot (42-90C) | place: USA: Beatty... | reverse complement strand
TCGTCGAGCACGTCCCGCTTGAAGCGCCACTGGCCGCCGATCTTGGCGGCCGGCACCCGGCCTTCCCGCGTCAGCTTGTAGACGGTCATCGCGTGAAGCCCCAGGTACTTCGCGACCTCACGCAGCGTCATGATCTGCTCGCGCTTGTCCGAGCCGTTTTTCTTCGGTTTCATCATGGACCATCCTCGTTCACCCCGCCCCACGGGGTACAGGCCGTGGGGCGGGGTTCACAGACCCTCCCAGTATGCCATATCCGCAGCGCACCCTTCAATAGTTCTATCAAAAAATGGTACCGGTTCTCTTTTTCTATCAAGCTTGAGCGAAAAAATGGGTCAGTAGCGCTGGAGGAGGTCGGCCCAGAGGCCCTTGGCTTTCAGGATGAGGTCGATGACTTCCCGCACCGCGCCACGGCCGCCGGGCCGCTGCGTCGTGTAGTGGCTGGCGCGGCGCACCTCCTCGACCGCGTTGGGCACCGCCACGGCCAGGCCGGCGCGGCGCAGCACCGGCAGCTCCATCAGGTCATCGCCGATGGCGCACACCTGCTCGTCGGTGACGCGCAGTCGCTTCAGCAGCGCCTCATAGGCGGGCAGCTTCAGCAGCTGCTTCTGCCTGACGAGATCAATCCGCATCTCCTTGGCCCGGCGCTGCAACAGCCGCGAGGAGCGCGCCGTGATGATGGCGGATCGCAAGCCCATCCGATGCCAGAAGACCAGCCCCGCCCCATCCTGGACGTCGAAGAACTTCAGCTCGTCGCCATAGTCGGCATAGACGATGCGGCCGTCGGTCAGCACCCCGTCCATGTCGAGCACCAGGACGCTGACGCGAGCGGCCCGCTCCGAAAGCTCCGGCGACAGCGCCGGCGCGGCCGCGGCCATCAGGGCTCTTCGACCTCGCCGGTCACCCGCAGGACCTCCTCCACCGTCGTGAGCCCCAGAGCGGCCTTCTCGAGCCCGTTCAGCAGCATCGTCCGCAGCGACCCCGAGGCGCGGGCGCTCTGGTAGAGCTGGCCCGTCGCCCGCTGGAGGATCACCTGCTTCAACGCGTCGGTCAGGACGAGCATCTCGAAGATCCCGAGGCGCCCCTGGTAGCCGGTCTGGTTGCAGGCGGGGCAGCCCGCGCCCTTGCAGAGCGCGGCGAGGGCGGTCTCGAGCGGGGGCGAGCCGGTCTCCTGGGTCCAGAGCTTGGTGAACGCCGGCGCCGCGGTCGGATCGGCGCGCCGGCACCGGCGGCAGGGCGTGCGCACCAGCCGCTGCGCCACCACGCCGGTCACGGAGGAGAAGATCAGGTGCGGCTCAATCTCCATGTCGATCAGGCGCGTGGCCGCGCCCAGGGCGTTGCGCGTGTGCATCGTGGAGAGCACAAGGTGGCCGGTGAGCGCCGCGCGGATGGCGATCTCGGCGGTCTCCTTGTCCCGGATCTCGCCGACGAGGATGATGTTGGCGTCCTGCCGGAGGATCGCGCGCAGCCCCGAGGCGAACGTCAGCCCCACCGCCTGGTTGATCTGGCCCTGGTCGACCCCGTCGAGCTGGTACTCGACCGGATCCTCCAGCGTGACGATCTTGATCCGGGGCGAGCGCAGCGTGTTCAGCGCGGCGTACAGCGTCGTGGTCTTGCCGCTGCCCGCCGGGCCGGTCACCAGCACGAGCCCGTTGGGCCGCCGGACGAGCGCCTCGAACGCCTTCAGCATCTCCGGCGGAAAGCCGAGCGACTCCAGCGGCAGCAGGGGGGCGGCGCGGTCCAAGATCCGGATGGCCAGGACGTCGCCGAACAGCGTGGGAAACGACGAGACGCGCAGGTCGATCATCTTCCCCTCCCCGTGGAAGTCGATGCGGGAATCCTGCGGCTTGCTGCGGCCGATCGGCTCGTTGGCCATGCTGGCCTTGACCTTCAGCGAGCGGATCAGCGGATCGCGCACCTCCGGCGGCACCTGCAACAGCTCGTGGAGCATGCCGTCGATGCGGTACCGCAGGCGCGCACCCGAGCGGGTGGGCTCGATGTGGATGTCGCTGGCGCGCACGGTGAGCCCGTGCGAGCACAGCAGTTGCCCCAGCTTCATGATGAACGGGTCGTCCGTGGCGCTCGCCGCGTGGCCGCCCGACACGCCTCCATGGGCGAGTCGCAGGTCGTCGTACTGCTCTTTGAGCGTCTTGGCGTCCATGTATCCAATGCGGAATGGGGAATCGAATCTGACATTCCGCATTCCAAACTCCGCATTCCAAACTCCGCATACTACAGGCCTGCTTTTAGGAGGTCTTGGACGTCGAGCAGGCCCACCGGCCGGCGGCGGCCGTCCACGACGACCAGCTCGTCGATCTTGTGCTCCCGCAGGATGCGCAGCGCCTCGGCCGCCAGCCGATCCGCGCCGATGCACTTGGGCCGGCGCGTCATGACCTCCCGCACGCGCCGCATCGGCAGGTTGGGGGTGGTGTCGAGGTGGCGGCGCAGGTCGCCGTCGGTGAAGATGCCGACGAGCTCGCGGCGGGCGTTGACGACGCTGGCGCAGCCGGCGCGCGCCCGGGTGATCGCGAGCAGCACTGATTTCACCCGCGCGGTCTCGCGGACGACCGGATGATTCCGACGGGTGCGCATGAGATCGCGCACGAGCAGCAGCCGACGGCCCAGGTGCCCGCCCGGGTGCAGGAGGGCGAAGTCGCGCTCCTTAAACCCCTTGCGCTCGGCCGTCACGACCGCGAGGGCGTCGCCCAACGCGAGCATGGCGGTCGTGGACGACGTCGGCGCCAGGTTGAGCGAGCAGGCCTCGCGCGTGACGCTCACATCCAGCACGACATCGCTGTGCCTGGCGAGCGTCGAGTGAGGGCTGCCGGTCAGGGCGATCAGGCGCGCGCCGATGCGCTTGATCACCGGCAGCAGTTTCGTCAGCTCGTCGGTCTCGCCGCTGTTCGACAGCGCGATGAGGACGTCATCGGTCGTGATCCTCCCGAGGTCCCCATGGATCGCCTCGGCCGGATGCACCCAGTGGCTCGGCGTGCCGGTCGAGGCAAGCGTCGCGGACAGCTTCTGGCCGATGAGGCCGGCCTTGCCCATGCCGGTCACCACCACGCGGCCGGTGCAGCGCGCGAGCAGGCTCACTGCCTGCTCGAACGAGGAGCCGATCCGCGGGATCAGCCGGCGGATCGCCTCCGCCTCAATACGCAGCACCTCTCTCGCCCGTCGGATGCTCATCTCATCAGGTGTCAGACACTTTTCCCGCTTTGAAAGGTGTCTGACACCTTGTGATGGCCTGGATGTCATCCAGCAGCCGCGGGAGGTCCGCCAGTTTCAGCATGGTGGGGCCGTCCACTGGCGCGCGATCCGGATCCTCATGGACTTCCAAAAAGATCCCGTGGCAGAAGCCGGTCGCCACCGCGGCGCGCACCAACGCCGGCGCGAACTCACGCTGGCCGCCGGAGGCGTCGCCCAACCCGCCGGGCAGCTGCACCGAGTGCGTGCCGTCGAAGATGACCGGGCAGCCGAAGGCCGCCATCACCTGGAGGCTGCGCAGGTCCGAGACGAGGTTGTTGTAGCCGAAGCTGGTGCCCCGCTCGGTTACGAGGACCGAGCGGTTGCCGGCCGCGCGCGCCTTCTCGACAACGTGCCGCATGTCCCACGGCGCCAGAAACTGCCCCTTCTTGATGTTCATGGGCCGGCCCGCCTTGGCCACGGCGGTGACAAAATCGGTCTGCCGGCAGAGGAACGCCGGCACCTGCAGCACGTCCAGCACCTCGGCCGCCGGGCCCACCTCCTCCCGGCAGTGGACGTCACTGAGCACCGGAAGGCCCAGCGCCCGCTTGACCTTGTCGAGGACCCTCAACCCTTCTTTCAGGCCCGGCCCGCGGAACGACCGGCTCGAGGTGCGGTTGGCCTTATCGTAGCTGCACTTGACGATGTACGACACGCCGGCGCGCTCGCACATTCGCGCGATGCGCTCCGCGTGCGAGGCCAGATGCGCTTCGCTCTCGATGACATCCGGCCCGGCGATGAGCACGAGCGGCCTGCCCGGCCCGATCGAGATCGGGCCCACCCGCACAACGGCTCTGGGATCGGGGCTCGGGGCTCGGGGCAATGGCCCCCGGCCCCCAGCCCTGAGCCCTGAGCCAGCCTTCGGCTTTCCTGTCATCACTTCGTCTTGACCTTCGTCCTGCCACGTGCCACGCCTGGCCTTGTGGGCTTCCCATGCGTCAGGCAGGCCGCGACGAACTCCCGAAACAGCGGGTGCGGCTCAAGCGGTCGCGATTGGAACTCCGGGTGGAACTGCCCGGCCACAAACCAGGGATGATCCTTGAGCTCGATGATCTCGACCAGCTCGTCCCCCCCTGCCGCGCCGCCTGCCTGCCCGGGATCGCCCGAGGCAGGCGGGCGCTCCGGGCGGTAGACGCCGGCGATCACCACGCCGGCCTTCGCGAGCGGCTCGCGGTAGCGGTTGTTCACCTCGTACCGATGGCGGTGCCGCTCCGAGATCTCGGCGCGTTGGTACGCGGCGTAGGCCTTGGTGCCCGTGGCGAGGTGGCAGACGGAGGCGCCCAGCCGCATCGTCCCGCCCTTGGCGGTCACGCCCTGCTGCTCTTCCAACAACGCGATCACCGGGTGGGGGGTGTTGGGCTCAAACTCCGTGGAGTTGGCCCTGGTCAAGCCGCAGACGTCGCGGGCGATCTCGATGACGGCGCACTGCATCCCCAGGCAGATGCCCAGAAACGGCGTGCCGGTTTCGCGCGCGTACCGGATCGCCTCGAGCTTGCCCTCGATGCCCCGGTGGCCAAACCCGCCGGGGATCAGGATCCCCTGGACGTCGCCGAGGATCGCCGCAGCCCCCTCCTGCTCGATCTGCTCGGAGTCCACGCGCTTCACCTCGACGGCGGCGTCGCCCGCCAGGCCGCCGTGGCGCAGCGCCTCGTCGATCGACTTGTACGCGTCCTGCAATTGGATGTACTTCCCCACGACCGCGATCCGCACCGTGCGCGCGGGGTGCAGCGCGCGCTCCACCACCTGCGTGCGCCAGCCCATCAAATCCTGCTGCGGACACTCCAGCTCCAGCAGCCGGATGATCGTCTCATCCAGGCGCTGCTGGTTGAAGACGAGCGGCACCTCATAGACATCCCGCACGTCGAGCGCCTGGATCACCGCCTCGGGGGCGACGTTGCAGAACTGCGCGATCTTGTTGCGCATCCCCTCGGAGAACGGCTTCTCGGTCCGGCAGAGCAGGATCTCCGCCGACAACCCGATCTCGCGCAGCTTGCCCACCGAGTGCTGGGTCGGCTTGGTCTTCAGCTCGTCCGCGGCGCGGATGTAGGGGATCAGGGTCAGGTGGATGTTGATCGCGTGGCCCCGCCCCACCTCGTTGCGCAACTGGCGGATGGCTTCGAGAAACGGCAGGCCCTCGATGTCCCCGACGGTGCCGCCGACCTCGACGATCACGACGTCCGCGCCGCGTTGCTCCAGCGTCCGGATCGAGCGCTTGATCTCATCGGTGACGTGCGGCACGACCTGCACCGTGCCGCCGAGGTAGTCGCCCTGGCGCTCCTTCATGATGACGGAGTAGTAGATGCGCCCGGCGGTGACGTTGTTGTCCTTAGTCATCGTCTGGCCGGTGAACCGCTCGTAGTGGCCGAGGTCCAGGTCGGTCTCGGCGCCGTCCGCGGTCACGTACACCTCGCCGTGTTGGTACGGGCTCATCGTGCCGGGATCCACGTTGATGTAGGGATCCAGTTTCTGGAGGGTGACCTTCAGCCCGCGCGATTTCAACAGCAGGCCGATGGACGCCGAGGCGATGCCCTTGCCGAGGCTCGAGACGACGCCGCCGGTGACAAAAATATACTTTGTCATCACTTCGCCATGGGCGGTCCGTTACGGTTCACGTCTTACGATCCCCGATCCCCGACAGCAGCTGTTCCACCCGTTTAAGGCCGTCGGGGGTATCCACGCCGATCGTGTCGTGCACGGTCTCCAGCAGCTTGATCCGGTGGCCGTGCTCCAGCGCGCGCAGCTGCTCGAGCTGCTCGACCTGCTCCAGCGGGGTGGGGTCCAGGTGCGGGAACTGCAGCAGGAAGTGCCGCTGGTAGCCATACAGCCCGAGGTGCTGCCATACCGGCGCCAGCCCAAGAGACGGCGTCTTGGCCAGATCCCGCCGCTCGTACGGGATGGGCGAGCGAGAGAAATACAGCGCGAAGCCGTCCCGGTCCACGACCACCTTGACGACATGCGGGCTGGCGAAGTCCTCCTGCCGCTCCAGGTGCTTCATGAGCGAGGCCATGGGCACCGCCGGGTGGACCGTCAGGAAGTCGACGAGCTGGTCGATCATATCCGGCTGCACGAGCGGCTCATCGCCCTGGACGTTGACGATGACCTGCGCGTCGGTCTTGCGGGCCGCCTCCGCGACCCGCTCCGTGCCGCTGCGGGCCGCCGGGTTGGTCATGACGGCCCGGCCGCCGAACCGCTCCACGGCCTGCCGGATGCGCTCATCGTCGGTCGCGACGACGACCTCCTGCACGTGCGAGGCGCGCGCGGCCTGCTCGTACACGTGCTGGATGAGCGGCTTGCCGGCCAGCGGCGCGAGGGGCTTGCCCGGAAAGCGCACCGACCCATACCGCGCCGGAATAATCACCACCGCGCTCAACACACTCATCGAAACGTGGTGTCAGACACTTTTCCCGCTTTGAAAAGTGTCTGACACCTTTTTGGCGCAGCTGTCGGAAACGCCCGGCCGGATCGCAGCCGAGCGAGCAGCTCCCGCGGCGTCGTGGTGGCCACGCCCAGCTTGCCGACGACGACGCCGGCCGCCACGTTCGCCAGGCGCGCCGCCTGTTCCATGGACGCGCCGCTGGCCAACGCCAAGGTGAAGGTGGCGATCACGGTGTCCCCGGCGCCGGCGACGTCGAACACCTCCTGCGCCACCGTCGGGATGCGCACCTGACGGCCGCTCCGCTCGAACAGCCACATCCCGTCTTCGCCCAGCGTCATGAGCAGGCCGTCGCACGACAGCCGGCTCAGGATCTCCTGGCCCGCCCGGCGCACCTCCGCGTCGCTGTCCAGCTCCCGCCCGACGGCCTCGCCGGCTTCCATCCGGTTCGGGGTCAGCGCCGTCACGCGCTGGTACAGGTCGAAATGCTCTTCCTTGGGATCCACGGTGATGAGCGTGCGGTGCCGGCGGGCCAACGGGATCACCGCCTCGAGCAGGGCGCGCGTGATGACCCCTTTGCCGTAGTCTTCGATGACGACCCCGTCCACCGCAGGGATCCGGCGCGCGAGCATGTCGATGAGCCGCTGGATGGTCCCCGGCGGCAGCGGCTCCCGCTGCTCGCGGTCCACCCGCACGACCTGCTGGTGGTGGGCGATCACCCGCGTTTTCACGGTCGTGGGGCGCGCGGTCTTCACGACGCCGCTCGTGTCGATCTTGCGCTGCGCGAGCTCGCCCACCAGCCCGCTGCCCCAGCGGTCGTCGCCGATGACGCCGACGGTGGCGACCGACCCGCCGAGCGCGCGGATATTGCTCGCGACGTTGGCCGCCCCGCCGGGCATGACGGACTCGGACTGCACCCACACGACCGGCACCGGCGCTTCGGGGCTGATGCGGCTGACCCTGCCCCAGACGAACTCATCCAGCATGAGATCCCCGACGACCAGCAGCTTCACGCGCCCAAAGCGGGGGATGAACCCGGTGAGCGCGTGGTTGGTCGTGTGCGCGGCGGCCATGACGATCCTCTACAGTCGCTCGATGATCGCGCGGGACAACAGCGGGATCATCAGCTCATGGTGGCCGGTGATGTGGATGGCCCGGCCCCCGAGCAGCGTGGGGCGCTTCAGGACGTTTTCCACCGGACGGTAGTGGCGGATCATGTCGAAGTCAAAGGCGGTGAACTCCTTCACCGCATGGCCCAGGTTGCGCGCGATGGACACCGCCTTCAGGAACACCTCCGGCAGGATCACCGCGGAGCCCAGGTTGCCGACGACCCCGCCGTGCCCCAGGGTGGAGACCACCCCGACGAGCCTGCGGAAGTCGGCCAGCGACGTCTGCCCGATCGCCGCGCCGTCCGCGCTGGACTGCTGGTGGATGATGTCGGTGCCGATTGCGACATGCACCGTCGCCGGCACCCCCAGCTGATGGCAGGTGGCCAGCAGGCTCAGGCGCCGGTACGGCAGCCGCTGCTTCACGATCATCGCCCCCACCGACCGGCCCAGGCCCCAGCCGCGCGTGGCGCCCTCCCGGATGGCGCCGTTGATGAGCCGGTGCGTCTCTTCCGCCATCCCGAACGAGCCGTCGGCCAGCGCGGCGGCGACGTCTTCCGACGTGCAGCCCATGAACGCCAATTCAAAATCATGGATCACCCCGGCCCCGTTCAGCGCGACGGCGGTGACGACCTTGCGCCGGATCAGGTCGATGAGCAGGGGGCTGAGGCCGACCTTGATGACGTGCGCCCCGAACATCCACAGCACCGTCTTGCGCGCGGCTCGGGCCTCGACGATCGCCTGGACCACCGTCTGGAGGTCCTTGGCGGCAAGGAGCTGGGGCAGCGAGTCGAAAAACTGGCGGAAGGACGTCCCTTTCCGGCACACGCGCGCCAAGGCGCCGAAGGTCACCTTGCTTTTGCGAGAGCCGGCAGGATAGGTCTTAAGCTTAGTGAGATCCAGGCTTATTGCGGTCGGCACGTACAGATTGTAGCAGAGGCCCGACAGGGTGTCAAACGCCGGCCCGACGGTCGCAGGCTTCCAGAAATCCTTTCACGCCTTGGAGAAAGGTCATGCGCTCGACCAGCAGGATGAGCCCGGCGGGGACCGGGCGGGCGGGTTTCAGCCAGGTGGCGAGCTCAACCGCGGTCCCGTCCGGCGTCTGCTCGAACCGGCACACGCCTCGGTATTCGCCAAGCCGCGCGTCCGTCAGCCGGAACCGCATGACCTGCGGCGGGTCGCGCTCCACCTCGAACCGGAGGGTGAACGTCTTCCAGAGCACCTTCGCGTCCACTTCGATGACCTGGCGCTCGTCGGACTGCTCGAGCACGCGCACGGCGGTGACGCCCGGGGTCTTGGCGCCGATGTCGCCGTAGTCGGCGGCGAGGTCCCAGACCGCCTGCCGCTCCAGGGGCGCGGAAAACGTCACCCCGGCAAAAATCCCCTCGCGCCGGTTCGCCTTCTCCCGCCACTGGACCGGGTAGCGCCCGACCTCGGTCTCCCGCACCCGCTGCCTGGGCCACGGCAGCTCCAGCAACGCCGTGTCAATCGACCCGCCCGCCTGCCCCGGGCGATCCTGGGCGGACAGGGCCCACGCCGCCGGCGCCACGACAAGGGTCGCCAGCACGAAACCTATCAGGATCCAAAAAAATGGTCCCGGGTTGCTCTGTCGAAAAGCCACGGTTCCAGAGCAAACAGTATCAGACACGTTTCCCGCTGCGAGACGACCGGTCGAAAGGTGTCTGACACCTGTTGCGGTCGTCCCAGCGGCTGTTCGACAGCGCAGCCGGGACCAATTTTCCGGTTCCATGTTGTTGCCAGAATTACTGCGGCTGGGCAGGGGCCTCCATGGACCTCAGGGATTTCTTGGCAAACGGGCACCAGCCCTTCCCCATCATGCCGGGATCGCAGGTCGCATAGCACCACACGCGGCAGACGACCCCGATGAGGCTGGAGACGATGACGAGCCAGCCGAGGAACCTGCCGGCTTTCCGCAGGCTGCCCTTGTGGCCCTCGGCCCGTTCCAGCACCCAGTAGCCCGCCACCGTCGAAAACAACAGCACCCCGATCCCGTATCCCATCATGCGCGCCTCCTATTCGCCCTTGACCGACCACATGGCGTACGCCAGGACCCCGAAGAGCGCGACCGCCACCCAGCTCACCCACATCGGCACCGGCCAGCCGCCGATGACGACGTCCCAGCGGAAGACCAGCCGCAAGGCATGCACCACGCTGATCACCAAGAAGACGATGCCCGCGATCCGGCTCATGGAGATATTCTACACGGGGAAAATCGCCAGCCGCTCATTGAACATTCGCCGTCTCATGAAGGAAGGCGACGAGGTCCTCCCAATAGGCCGCGCGGACCTGGTGGAACCAGCGGTGGTCACCGGGGTAGTCCAGCCTGGCCGTGACCGGCGCGCCAAGGGCTCGGAGCTCGTCGACCAACTGCGTGACGTTGCGGACAATCTCGGGATTTTCCTCCTCGGCCCCCAGGGTCACGAGCACCGGCATCGTGAGCCGCTGCAGATGGTCGTTGGTGGCGAGCGCGTCCCAGGAGAACGCGCCCGTTCCCGGCGCCGGCGACATCAGGACGAGCCCCGCGACCGCTCCAGGATGTCGGATCGCGCCATCGAGCGCAAACAACCCGCCCCGAGAAAACCCGACCAGAAAGAGGCGCGCCGGATCGACAACAGGCTGCGCCCGCAAGTAGTCAAGCCCCGCCTCGACGATCCCGTCCTCGCCCACCGAGCCGGCAGGCCGGATGGGCGCGAGGGCGACGAAGCCGGCGTCGCAAAACGCCGCCGCGAACTCCGCCACGTCGTAGCCCCGCTCGGCCGCCCGCTCATCCCCCGCGTGCTCCACCATGATGCCATGATGGTACATCACCACGGGGGCGCTGCCGACGGCTTCCGGCGCGCACGCCAACACTGACAGCGCCTGCCCGGATGCCGTCTGCAACGTGACCCGCTCGACCCTGCTGGCCAGCGAACGTCTCGGCTTGGCGTCGGCGACCGCGCTCACTCCGACGGCCGCGGCAAACGCACCGACCACGGGCAGGCACCTCAGGGAAATCACCCGCTGGCTCATGCAGGGATCGACACCTCGCAGGTCCTCGGGCTCAACGACTGGCTGCCTGACCTGGCCAATACAAAGAACTTTCCGCTTGAAGGTCCGGATCGGTCCGGCTCCGAAGGGTGGGCCTTACCGCCTCTCCCACGACAGAGAGCCCGTGAGGTTCACCTGACGGTCACGCGCCTGGTTTGAAAATCGACCCTCAGCACCCGCCCGCGCCACAGCTTCGTGCCGATCAGGATGTCCTGTGCGTCCGTGGCGACCGTGTAGACCGGCCCGCGGCGACCAGCGAAGATGGCTTCCCCGAGGTAGATCTCCTGCTCCACGATGGCCCCGGTGGCGATCTCGAACTTCTCGGTCCCAATGGCCTGCCACCGACTGCGGCGCAGGAGACTCCGAGGGACCGTCAGGTAGCCATTGAATCCGGTATCGATCACGGCGGGGAATCTGGTCGGGCGGCGACGACGGAGGATCAACTGGATGGGAACGACCGGCTCGCCTTGCCGGGTTACGCGCCCATAGAGCATGGCTGGGCGCGCAGCTTGTGCACGGCGGGATACCCGATGCGGAAGAAGCTGAACTTCTTGCCGGGGAAGCGCTTCACGGCTTTGAGGGCGACCTGCAGCTCGTCCTTGCCCACGACGTACGCTCCCGACTCGGCTTCAATAGCCACAATATCGCCCCTGTGGCGCGGCTCAAGTTTTCTCCGCAACCGGTGGTACAGCCGCTCCCCTTTGGCCTGAAGCCTGTGAATGCGAGCACTTGTCGAAGCCATGACCGTTCCTCTCATCGTCTGTAGTCTAACACGCCTGTCGGGTCTGTGCAACTTCACCGCCTTCACTGCCCTTCACGGCCCTGGGGCCCTGGACTATGGCTTCAGCATGCGATCAACTTAGCCGTCGAGCACAGATTGTCGTAAGAGGGTTGGACCACCGGTGACGTGCATGAACGATTTCCAGCGCTTCCGTGCGACGCAGAACTTCCAACGCCGGCGAGGCCCCGTGCGATGCCGCACGACGATGGCGCCGAGCGTGGTGTACGACGAGGGCATCACGTGCCAGCCGGGGAACCGGATCGCCATCCCAGGGTTGAGGGCCCGGGTCTGCAGGGCGTACACGCGGACGGCACAATGATCGTTGGCCGCCTGGGCCAGCTTGGGGAAGAGCTTGGCCGGGGAGAGTTGCTCCGGCAGGACGCGGGCCTGCTGGGCGGTCCCCGCCTGGGCGATCCGAAAGGCCGTATGCACGATGGCGGCGGCATAGACCTGCTGGGCGACGAGATGGGGATGGGCGGCATACAGGCCGGGGAGATCGAGGGTCTCCTTCAAATCCAAGAACAGCCGTTCGACCGACCAGCGCAGGCGGTAGAGCGCCAGCGCGTCCTCCGGCGAGAGCTGGGCCGCTCCAGGTGCGGATCTGCCCATCGATGAGGTAGCGCATTTCGTAGGGGTCGGTGGAGACCCGAACTTCAGGCGGGAGCTGGTCCATGCCGGGAAACAGCGGTTTGGCTTGTTGAGGTGCGATGCGCATGGGGTCTCCCTTCGGTCAGGCTTGCGCTACGACGTGTAGGCGCCGCTCCATAACGCGTCCAGGAACTCGCGCCAGGGCAGCAGGGATACGCGCCCGACGGTCCTCGGCCGCGGCTCCAGGGTCACGCACAGATAGCGTTTGAGCCGCTGCTCTTCGGCCAGGGCGACCAGCGATTTGAGATCGTGGGGCGACACGTGGTCCTTCGCCTTGGCCTCGATGGCCGTGTGGTCGCCCAGGATGAAATCCACTTCGAATCCCGAGGTGGAGCGCCAGTAGCTCATCGGCTCGCGGCTCACATACTCCCGGTACGCGGTGAGCTCCTGATGGAGCCAGCTCTCAAACCCCTGGCCGAACTCCGGCGTGCCGCGCCGGAACGCCCGCTCCTGCAGCGACGCCGCGACGCCGACATCAAACAGATAGTACTTGGAGGAGCTCAGCGGCTTGCGCTTGCGCGACTTGCGCCAGGCCGGCAGCTCATGGAGGATCAGCGTGTCCTTGAGGATCTCAAAGTACTCGTAGACCGTGGTCCGCGCCACCTGCGCGTCGTTGGCCACGTTGGTGAAGTTGACGATGGTCCCGTGGCACAGGGCGGCCACCTTCAGAAACCGGCTGAAGGCCGGCACGTTCCGGGTCGCCCCCTCCGCGACAATCTCCTCCTGCAGATACGCGCCGGCGTACGCGCGCAGATCCACCTGGGGGTCGTCCGAGAAATACACCGGCGGCAAGAGCCCCCGCTCGATGGCGCGGGCCAGGTCGAACCGCGGGCCCAGCTCGCGGGCCGTGAAGGGGTGGAGGTGGATGGTCCGGGCCCGCCCGCCGAGCAAATTGACGCCGCGGCGGCGCAGTTTCCTCGCACTCGAGCCGGTGAGGAGGAAGCGGACGCCCCGCTCTTCCATGAGCAGGTGGACCTCATTCAAGAGCTCGGGGAGCCGCTGGATTTCATCGATCACGATGAGGCGATCCTGCGGCGTCAGCTCCTGCGCGAGCCGGCCCGGCTGCTGGCTGAGGGCCAGGTACGTCGCCGTCTCGAGCAGGTTGTACACCTTGGCGTCCTTCAGGGCATGGCGCACCAGATAGCTTTTGCCCGTCTGGCGCGGCCCGAGCAGCAGGTGCGACTTCTGCCGCAGCAACGCCGGCAGATCCAGCACCCGCTCGACATGCGGGGTCGTGGGGACAGGGTTCTGTGTCATATCTATCGTCATTTAGCATGACATATGACGATACAAATGTCAATGGCGCTACCCTGGGAACACCCTCAGTAGGGCTGGGAATGGGCTTCGTGTTGGTGCCAGTTGGCGTCGTATTTGGCTGCCAGGCCTGGGTCCCGGATCACGACAGTGTCTCTGCGTTGCGCTCCTCGGCGGCCTTGGTGAAGTTGAAGGAGCCGGTGATGACCGTGTCCCCGTCGATGACCATGACCTTGTTGTGGGCGATCGCGTGGACGGCATCGCTCCGCACCGGGATCCCTGCGTCCAACAACGGCCTGGCACGGGCATCATCCTCTGTCCGCTGGCTCTTGTCCAGAATCACCTCAACGTCCACCCCCCGCGCATACGCCTCGATCAGGGCTTGGGCGATTGGCTCTGAGGTAAACGAGTAGGCTTGCACCAGGACCGTGGAGTGAGCGCCGGCAAGCGTATCCACAATCAGCTGAGTGCAGCCTCCGCGTGGCGAGAAACACACTGTCCAGGGCGGCTGCGCCTGCGAACGGCCTGGCCCAACCGATTGGCAGCCTGCTAGGCCAACAGCCAAAAGCAGGATGATCACGGAGCGACGCTTCATGAGGCGAAACGCTCCTGAAGCGCTTCCAGCGCTTGGTGGTACGCCGTGTAAGTGGCGTGATCAAACAGCACGAACCGCACCAGCTCAATTTCCGGGTGGGTCTTGAGATAGGTCGCCACGGTGCGAAGGGCAATGGGGGCCGCCTCCTCCACCGGGTAGCGGTACACGCCCGTGGAGATCGAGGGGAACGCGACGGTGCGAATTCCATGCTGGGAGCACAGCGCCAGACTGGTGCGATAGGCGCTCGCCAGCAGCTCGGCGTCCTTGGGCTTGCCGGAATAGACTGGACCGACCGCGTGCAGCACATAGTGGGCCTTCAGCCTTCCGCCACTCGTGAACACCGCCTGCCCGGTGGGACAGCCCTGCGGGTACGTGGTGCGCAGCTCCTGCATGAGGGACGGCCCGCCCGCATGGTGGATCGCCCCGTCCACGCCACCGCCCCCGGCCAGCCGCGAGTTGGCGGCGTTGCCGATCGCTTCGGTATCCTGCTGTGTGATGTCACCTTGGGTGAGCTCAATTTTGGAGGTTCCGATTGTCACCGCTGATGCACTCATCGCTCTGTCCATCGTACCGTGGCGCTTCAGAAAAGTCTACGGACGTTGCTTGCGGTAAGGGCAGCTTGGGCAGGTGTCCACCACAAGGCGTTGGCGGACCCGCCAATCGGCGTGGCGGAAAGTTGGGCAGGCGGCCCCAGGCTATCCGTCCCGATTCACCACGTGGGGAACGTGCACCTATGGTATACTTTTTTAAGAAATACTGACTGTTTGCCTGCATGGAACCGCGGATTGAGCCGACTCAGAGGCAGGAACAGCGGCTGGCCCTCACGCCACAGGTGAGGCTCGGCCTCCACATCCTCCAATTGCCCCTCCCTGAACTGAGGCAGTTCGTTGACCATCAACTCGAAGAGAACCCTGTCCTTCAAGAGGTGCCTACCTTAAGCTCTGCATTGTCGTTACCGAGCGCAGGACCTGATGACGCCTTTGGGCGGGTCAGCGTTGCGGCCATTGAGCAACTTGAGCAAGATGGAGAACCAAAAACGTTTGAAGAGCAAGAGGACGCTCAGGAAAAGCATTCCTTTCGAGAACACCTGCCTACGCAGCCACTGACCTTGAGTGAGCATCTCCTCAGACAACTGCACTACCTCACGCTTTCGCCTGCTGAAGCTGCCCTGGGAGAACAGATCATCGACAACGTGGACGAACATGGCTATCTCGAAGTCCCGCTGGAGGAACTGGCACAAGCAG